>Ga0207006_1004_pt2 | contig 68719 bp, 59 predicted proteins | sample Alteio_BWMinCont_84_FD_153497 | JGI IMG/M metagenome (GOLD analysis project Ga0207006, IMG submission 153497) | Enriched cells from forest soil in Barre Woods Harvard Forest LTER site, Petersham, Massachusetts, United States -... | ecosystem: Environmental > Terrestrial > Soil > Temperate forest >...
GCCCTGCATATCGGGCTGGTCGATAAGCAGCTCTTGCGCCGATTCATACGCCAGCATATGAGCAAGCGTGCGGTTGGCATTGAGCCATTCGCCGTTCGGCGCGATCTGGCAGATGCCGGTTCCCATATTTTCGAAAATACCGCGATATTTCTGTTCGCTTTCGCGCAAGGCGCGCGCCATGCGTTCTTCGGCACCCATCTTACGGTTAAGTTCATCATTCGCGCGGCGCAGCGATTGCGCGAGGGCCGCTGCCTCCGACCCGCGCAATCTTCCGATGCGCAGATACTTGACGAGCGCCCAGGTGAGCAGCAAGCCAATGAACAGCTTTATCCACGGCAAGGATTCAATGAGCACTCCCTCGCCGCCTATGGCGCCATCTATCACAATTTGCCAGCGCCGGTCATCGAGCGTGATATCCACATCTCTATGTGGCCGCATGCGCAGGCCGAGCATCGGTGGTGAAACAGGCTTACCAAGACTGAGGAACGGGGGCGCAAGGCCGCCCATATCTTCCATCACATCCATATGGGCGATGAGGCCGCTGTCAAAAAGCGCGTTGAATTCGCCGAATAACGCCTCCAGCGGGATAAATCCGACAATCACCCGCTCGGCGCCCGGCTTGTTGCCGAGCGGATAAGCCATCGCCAACCATTTCGCGTCTTCGGTTTCGCCTTCGGTGAGCACAAATGACGATGGCCGACCGGTGGCATTCACATAATGCACGAGCCGCTGGATTCCGCTGAGCCTGTCCGGATCGAATTTTTCGTTGGTGTCGGTTTTGCGGTTGAGAATCCGATCCGCATCGGTGGTTTTCCGGTTATCGTCGCTCATAATATAAATAAATTGCACCGCGCCTTTGCCGCGGTCGGCCTGCGCAATGAACTGACGCAAGTCTTGCGCCGAGAAGGACGGATTAGAGGCGAGCACGCCGGCGACGGCGTTAAGCAAATACTGGTCATCGTCAATATGGCCTTGCATATGCTCAACGACCGGTGTCGTCGATGCCTCGAGTTGATGGGCGAGAAAAATACTCACTTGCTCGCGCACGAGATAAAACACGAGCAACGTGATGGCGATGCCGAGCGTTGCGACCGCCGCAAGCATATCGATATCGCGGCCGAAGAAGCGCGGCTCTGCATAGGGCGTTACAATGACGCCCGGTTTTTCGATCTTGTTCAAAGCAGGTTCCTGTCGCGCGCCGAAAATTCGAAGTGGAATGGGATTAAGTTTTTCGATTTTGCTCAATGGTTACAGGGCTATAGCTTCGCTTTTTATGGCTAAGATCCCGTTAAACGACAGCGTTTTTCGTCCGTGGTGCTGTCGAACCCGGCAAAAATATTCTCAGGCATAATCAGAAGCTTAAGCTCAACACTTAAACATGTCTTAAGGGCCGCGGCGGTTAAGACCGCACACCATGCACGAAAAGCAGCTCGAATTCGGCGGTAACCCCGCCGCCCGTCGCCGCGAACCGCTCGTCGTACAATTTCGCCATTTCCATGAAAATCGCGCGGCGCGTGAAGTGGCGCAAGCGATGCTGGCCGGCATTGGTTTCGCCCATGCCGCGCAATTCATGCATAAGTGCGAAGGCATCCGGATAAACGAAAGTTATTTTTTCCATATCTGTCACCGGCAAAGAAAAACCGGCGCGTTGCAGCAAGGCGCTGGCCGAAGCCATGGTAATAGTGGGTGAAAAACGCGGGCTCGCGCCGCCGCTCACGGCAATCTCGGCATCGAGCAGGCAATTACGCAATTCCGGCAGGCTGTTTCCACCGATGAATGCCGCCAGGAACAATCCGCCCGGCCGAAGAATATTTTTTATCTGCAGCAAAGCGCCGGGCAGATCATTCACCCAATGCAGGCTCAGATTGCTGATGACCAGGTCGAAACTTTCCGGCGCGAAAGGCAGGCATTCTTCGTCGGCCACAACGCGATGAAACGACCCCAATCCCGTCGCCAGCATTTTTTCTGAAATATCCGCCGCCACGGCCGGCGCCTCACCTTGCGCACTGAAATGTTTTGCAAGTTGGCCCGTATGCGCGCCGAGATCGAGTACCGTGCGAAATTCCTGCCTGATATCGTTGAGCCGTTCGAGAAGCAGGTCGGCCGATTCCGTGAATAGCGCGGAATGCGTGCCAAAATTCCGCGCCGCGCGGTCGCGATGCTTACGTACGCTTAGCCGGTCGAAAACGAGGATTTGGTCGACGTCTTTCATTCGGCTAGGATAGCCCGATATCCTGCCGCTGCCAAAATCCCATGTCTGTCATCCAACCATCCAGTTTAAGGCAGTTTGCCAGCCAGGCGCTCGACTTGCTTCTGCCGCCACTATGCCTTTCCTGCGAAGCGCCGGTCGACAGCCATCGCAGCCTGTGCGCCCGTTGCTGGAGTGGCATGCGTTTCATCGCAGCGCCATTCTGTGTCACCTGCGGTGCGCCTTTCGAGGTATCGATGGGCGAGGGTATGCAGTGCGGCGGGTGTATATCTGAGCCGCCAGATTTTACGTCTGCGCGTGCGCCAATCCTTTATGACGATGCCAGCCGACGTATCGTGCTTGGTTTCAAACATGCCGACCGCACACATCCGGCGCCGGCACTTGCGTTATGGATGCAACGCGCCGGCGTGGAGTTCTGGCCTTACACCGATTACATCGCACCCGTACCCCTGCATCGCTGGCGCCTATTCAAGCGGCGTTACAATCAGGCGGCACTGCTCGCGAACGAACTTGGCCGCCTTACGCAAAAACAGGTTGTTGTCGATGTTCTCCTCCGCCGCCGTGCGACGCCCATTCAGGGACATCTGAGCCGCAAGGAACGGCATGCCAATGTGAAAGGCGCCTTTGCTCTCAACGTTCGTCACCGGGATCTCATCGAGGATAAAAGCTTCGTGCTTATCGACGATGTGCTCACCACCGGTGCTACGGTCAACGAATGCAGCCGGGTTTTGCTCAAGGCGGGCGCGAAGTGCGTCAATATACTTACGCTCGCGCGGGTGCGGGCGGCGGTATGACTGGAAAATATGCGGCGGCTCCCTATATAATGGAAAACCGCTTGCGGGAGAGCCCATGCCCCAAATCACCGTTTATTCCGGCCCCAACTGCCCTTATTGTGTGCGCGCGAAAATGTTGCTGCAGAAGAAGGGCGCGAAATTCGAGGAAATCGATGTGCGCGCCCATCCGGAGAAACGCGCAGAAATGATCGAGCGCTCCGGCGGCAAGCAGACCATTCCGCAGATTTTTATCAATGGCCAGCATATTGGCGGCAGCGATGAGCTGCATGCGCTGGATGCAAAAGGCGGGCTCGATCCATTGTTGAAAACATGAGCGATATTATCCGCGCCGCCTGTATTCAACTCAATTCCGGGCCGGACATCGTGCCCAATCTCGAACGTGCCGAGCCATATATCCGCGATGCCGCTGGCAAAGGCGCGCAATTGATCGCGCTGCCGGAAAATGTGAGCATGATGGTGAAGGGCCGCGAAAATATCCTCGCCCGCGCCAAACCTGAAAACGAGCATCCGGCTATTCCGTTCTTCAAGCGCATGGCGAAGGAATCAAAGGCGTGGATTGTTGGCGGCACTTTGGCAATCGTTATTGGTCCGCAAAAACTCGTCAACCGCAGCTATCTGTACAATCCGCAAGGCGAGATCGCGGCATTTTACGACAAGATCCATATGTTCGATGCCGATGTAAGCGCGAACGAAAAATACCGCGAGTCCGATAATTTCCATAGCGGCACAAAGGCGGTGCTTGCATCAACGTCATGGGGCAAGATAGGCCTTACGATCTGTTACGATGTTCGCTTCGCCTATCTCTATCGCGCGCTGGCAAAAGCGGGCGCGTTTCTTATTACGGTACCGTCAGCTTTCACAGTGCCGACCGGGCGCATGCATTGGGAAATCCTGTTACGCGCGCGGGCGATTGAAACCGGCTGTTTCATCTTAGCGCCGGCGCAATGCGGATTGCATGATGGTGGGCGGCACACTTACGGTCATTCGCTCATCATCGATCCGCTCGGCAAAATCCTTGCCGAGGGCGATGCCGAGGAGCCCGGCGTGATTATGGCCGACCTCGACCTCGCCAAAGTCGGTGAAGCGCGGCGCATGTTGCCGAGCTTGCAACATGATCGGAAGTTTGAAGGCCCATAACCCTCTCCCGCATGCGGGAGAGGGTCGAGCGCGCCCTAGGCGCGCGAGGGGTGAGGGACGCGACACCAGACCCTCACCCTCCCAATCGCTACGCGATTGGGCCCCTCCCTCTCCCGCGATGCGGGAGAGGGGAATTCGCGCTCAATAATTCACTAATATTATTATTTTGTGAGGCAGTTTGAAGCGATCCAAATTGTGTGTTGGTGGCCTTGTTCATCAATAAACTCGATTTCGGCATTACCGTTTGAATCAAATCCAGAGATTATCAAACGCTTTCCGACACATTTTTTGATCGCCTCTTGATCCTCAACCAGTAACTCTTTCAATAAGTCATCGGGTATTCGATTAATTAAAACATTATCATTGCTGGAAAGGATCCTCCCGACTGAATCCAGAGAAGCTTTGCGTTGCGCCATAGTCAGTTTCCAACTTATTTTCTACGAAAACCACAGGACAACAAATAATTCACTTCAAGATCGTTCTTGTTCAGCTCAAACATTCCGCGCAAGGGATTAAACACCATGCCGGTAAGATCGTCGGCATGCAGACGCACCTTCTGCAATTTGCTAACCAGTTCCGACGGCCGGATAAATTTATTCCATTCATGCGTGCCGCGCGGCGCCCAGCGCAGGATATATTCGGCGGCGATAATACCGAGCACGAAACTTTTCGGCGTGCGGTTGAGCGTGGACATAATGAGCAAGCCGCCCGGCTTGAGCAGCGCCGCCAACGCTTTCAGGAATGAATCGACATCGGCGACATGTTCGACCACCTCGAGAGCAGTAATGAGATCATAACGCGTTTTCTTTTTCGTCAGTTCCTCGACACTCGCCACCTTGTAATCAATCGATAGCCGTGAGGCTTTCGCGTGACGCGTGGCAATCGCAATGGTGTTTTCCGACCCATCGATGCCCGTAACCGCCCCGCCAAGACGCGCGAGCGGCTCGGTCACCAGCCCGCCGCCGCAGCCGACATCGAGGATTTTAAGGCCTTTGAGGGAAGGGCGGCTCTCGGCATCACGCCCGAAATGCGCGCAGGCGCGGTCGCGGATATAGGCAAGCCGCACTGGGTTAAGCTTGTGCAAAGGGCGAAACACGCCATCCGGGTTCCACCAATCTTCCGCATGTTGCGAAAAATGGTCGATTTCCGCATCTGAAATGCTGGCGGCGCGTGCAGACATGATCTTGCGTTTCCCGTGTCGACAAAGCTATGAATAGAGGGATTAGAGGCTGGAAGCTAGAGGCTGGGAAAGATAATCGTCTTATGGCTCTTTTGGTTTTAAAATTCGGCGGAACATCCGTCGGCGATATTGAACGGATCAAAAACGCCGCCTCAAAGGTCGCTGCCGAGGTGCAAAAGGACCATAAGGTCGCCGTGGTGGTTTCCGCCATGGCGGGTGTCACCGACCAATTGATTGGTTACTGCCGCTCCATCGCCCCGCTTTACGATCCGCGCGAACATGATGCCGTGGTCGCCAGTGGTGAGCAGATTACCGCCGGCCTTATGGCGATGGCGCTGCATCAGCGCGGGATCAATGCGCGTTCATGGCAAGGCTGGCAGGTGCCGTTGCGGACCGATTCGACCCACAGCAAGGCGCGCATTGTCGATGTGAATGCTGCGAATTTCCGCGAACGGATCGAAGGTGGCGAAGTCGGCGTGATGGCTGGCTTTCAGGGCATCGCCGAGGACGGCCGCATTACCACGCTTGGCCGCGGTGGGTCGGATACTTCGGCGGTGGCGCTGGCGGTGGCGCTCAAGGCCGACCGCTGCGATATCTATACCGATGTCGACGGCGTCTATACGACCGACCCGCGGCTCGTCACCAAGGCACACAAATTGCCGCGCATTTCCTATGAGGAAATGCTGGAACTTGCCTCACTCGGCGCCAAGGTGCTGCAGACGCGCTCGGTCGAGCTTGCGATGCGCTACCGCATGCCGGTGCAGGTGCTTTCGACTTTTGATAACGCCGTCGGCAGTGAATTGCCCGGCACGCTTGTAACCGATGGAGACGAAACCATGGAACAGAATCCCGTCACCGGCATCGCCTATACGCGCGACGAAGCCAAGATCACCCTCATGAAGGTCGCCGATAGGCCCGGTGTAGCGGCGGCCGTGTTCGGCCCGCTCGCACGCGCTGGCATCAATGTCGATATGATCGTGCAGACGGCCTCCGACGAGGACAAAACCACCGACATGACCTTCACCGTCGGCAAGGCCGATCTCGAACGCACCAGGCAGATCCTGGACAACGAAAAGAAGAATATCGGCTTCACCAAAATGCTGGCGGCGGCCGATGTCGCCAAAATCTCGCTGGTCGGCAGCGGCATGAAAAGCCACCCCGGCGTCGCCGCCACCATGTTCGAAACACTGGCCGAAAAGAAAATCAACATCGAGGTGATCGAAACCTCGGAAATCAATGTGAGCGTGCTCATCGCCGAGGAGTACACGGAACTGGCCCTGCGGACATTGCATACGGCGTATGGACTGGATACGAAGTAACGGAAGTTGATGCTCACTCCTTCTCCCAAACTCCAATCCCTCATGCAGCGCGGATGCGATTTCCTTGGCGCACGCGTAGCAATCATGGGCGGCGCGATGACCTGGGTATCGGAACGCAACCTGGTGGCGGCAATCTCGAACGGCGGCGGGTTCGGGGTAATCGCCTGTGGATCGATGTCGCCGGATATCCTGAGCGCCGAAATCCGCGGCACGCAGGCGCTCACGAAAAAGCCGTTTGGCGTCAATCTCATTACCATGCATCCGCAGCTCGATGCGCTTATCGATGCCTGCCTCGCCGAAAAAGTAAGCCATATCGTGCTGGCCGGCGGATTACCGTCCGCTGCCGCGATCAAGAAAGTGAAAGATGGCGGCGCGAAGCTCATGTGCTTCACCCCTGCCCTATCCTTGGGCAAGAAGCTTGTGCGCATGGGCGCCGATGCGCTCATTATCGAAGGGATGGAGGCGGGAGGCCATACCGGGCCGGTGAGCACCTCGGTGCTCGCGCAGGAAATTTTGCCCGAAATCCGCGATGTGCCGGTATTCGTGGCCGGCGGCATCGGCCGCGGCGAGGCGATTGTGTCCTATCTCGAGATGGGCGCTGCCGGCGTTCAGCTCGGCACCCGTTTCGTGTGCGCGACCGAAAGCATCGCGCACGAAAAATTCAAAAAGGCTTTCATCCGCGCCGCCGCCCGCGATGCAGTGCTGTCGGTGCAACTCGACCCGCGTTTCCCGGTCATCCCGGTGCGCGCCATTGCCAATGAAGGCGGCAAGAAGTTTCTCGAAAAGCAGCGCGAGGTTATCGTGCGGTTCGATAAAGGTGAACTCACCAAGGAAGCCGCCCAGCTCGAAATCGAGCATTTCTGGGCCGGCGCCCTGCGCCGTGCGGTGATCGAGGGCGACATCGAACATGGCTCGGTAATGGCCGGCCAGAGCGTCGGCATGGTAAGTAAGGAGCAGCCAACGGACGAAATCCTGGCCGAATTGATGGCACAGGCTGAAAAAGCCCTGCAGGATCGCAGTATTCCCTTGCCTGCCTGAGGGCGGCAACCTCGCGGGAAATAGCCTTTTACCCCCTAAGCCTATGGTTGAGATCGACGGAGGTTCTGTATATGATCACCCGTCTCATAGGCGCATTTACCGCACGAAAAGTTCCTGCTACAAGTTTCTTAAGATAGCGGCATATGGTTATGATAAGGCTTAATAAAATAGTTTTCGGTTGAAATTTTTCGCGTTTGTATTGTTTGCTGTTACCAAGCAGTCAGGATTTCGGATGCCTTCACCTTCGCCCAATCGCACTCGGCGGAAAAGCCGCACTGTCAAAGCTGCCGAATCGGAGGCTGCTGCGCCACCACCTAAGCCTGTAATCGCGCCCGCGCATATCGAGCGTGAAGCGACCGCGGGGCTGGAGCGTATCGGTGACATACTGCGCCGTCAGCGTGAACGCCGCGGCGACGAGCTTGACCACATCGCCGACTTTCTCTGCATCCGCAAAAGTTTCCTTGAAGCGATTGAGGAGAGCGATTACGACCATCTGCCAGCCGATGCCTATGCGATCGGCTTTTTGCGCAGCTATGCGGCCTATCTCGGCTTCGACGGACCCTCGGCAGTAAACCGTTACCGCGATGAAATGGCGGGCCGTCGGCGCAAACCGGCGCTGGCGATGCCGACGCCGATCCCGGAAGGGCGCACGCCGTCAGCCTTCATTCTTATCGGCGCGGCGATCGCGGCGATCCTCGTTTATGCAGCCTGGTACGGCATGTCGACCACAGGCCGCTTAGGTATCAGGCCCTCGCCCGCCATTACGGCCTCCGCGGGGGATACGGTGCCTGTCAATCCGCCGGAAGGTATCGCGCTGCCCGCCGCGCCGATGGATGCAACCGTGACGCCTTCAGCCACGGCGGCGGAACCGCTGCCTGTTGTCACAGCGCCGCCCCCGACGGTTGTGACGCCATTGACGGCCACTCCAGCATCGACCGGCTCACACCTCATGATTCGTGCGGAAAAGGAAACCTGGGTGCTGGTCGCCGACGACAAGGATAAAGCCCATCCGGTTCTCGACCGCGTGATGAAACCGGGCGACACTTTCCCGGTGCCGGACCGTACGGGCCTCAAACTCACCACCGGCAATAGCAGCGGCATTGTGCTGGTGCTCGACGGCAAGGACCTGCCCAAACTGACCCGCAATTCGAGTATCCTGCATGACATTTCGCTCGATATCGACAAGCTCAAGGCCGGAAAAACCAAGCCTGCCCCCGCCCCGACGGCCGAGGAATAGTTAAAAACCAGCGCTTTAGTTGGTAAATCTTGGCGCAAGCAAAAATTGAGCCTATATAGAGGCTGCAATTACGCACTTCATTCGTTAACGAGAGCATCCGATGGACGGTCATCATTCCGAAGCTCAGGCCTATCGCCCGTGGCGCCAAATCGAACGCCGCAAAAGCCGGCAGATCAAGGTCGGCAATGTGCTGATCGGCGGCGACGCGCCGATTGCCGTGCAGTCGATGACCAATACGCTTACCTCCGACGCCAAGGCGACCATCGAACAGGTGCGCCAGCTGGAGGAAGCCGGCGCCGACCTCGCGCGCGTCTCCTGCCCCGATGAAGAATCCACCGCTGCGCTCAGTGAAATCGTCAAAGCTTCGAAGGTTCCCATCGTCGCCGACATCCATTTTCACTATAAGCGCGGCATCGAGGCCGCCAAGGCCGGTGCGGCTTGTTTACGCATCAATCCGGGCAATATCGGATCGGAGCAGCGCGTGAAGGAAGTAGTGCAGGCCGCCAAGGATCACGGCTGCGCCATGCGCATCGGCGTCAATGCCGGATCGCTGGAGCAGGATCTGCTCGAAAAATACGGCGAGCCTTGCCCCGACGCGATGGTCGAAAGCGCGCTCAATCATGCAAAAATCCTGCAAGACCACGATTTCCACAATTTCAAGATCAGCGTGAAGGCTTCCGACGTATTTCTCGCCGTCGCCGCCTATCAGGCGCTGGCGGAGGCGTGCGATTATCCGCTCCATATCGGCATCACCGAAGCGGGCGGGTTGCGCGCTGGCACGGTGAAAAGCTCGGTCGGCCTCGGCATGCTATTGTGGTCGGGCATTGGCGATACGATCCGCGTCTCGCTGTCGGCCGATCCGGTCGAGGAAATCCGCGTCGGTTATGAAATGCTCAAGACGCTCGGCCTGCGCCGCCGCGGCGTGACCGTAATATCCTGCCCGTCCTGCGCACGGCAGAATTTCGATGTGATCAAGACCGTCTCAACGCTTGAAGAAGCACTTGCCCATATCACCACGCCGATGACGCTTTCGATCATCGGCTGCGTCGTCAATGGCCCCGGCGAGGCGCTCATGACCGATATCGGATTCTCCGGCGGCGGCAAAGGCACGCATCAGGTTTATCTGAACGGCCAGACCGCGCACCGCCTGCAAAACCAGGATATTGTCGAGCATCTGGTGGGGCTGGTGGAGAAGAAAGCCGCAGAAATCGAAGCTCAAAAGGCACAACAACTCGACAACGCCGCCGAGTAGATGTCCCTCGCCAACACCCTCTCCCGCGTGCTCGCACGGCATGACGAGTTGCGCCATATCCTATCGCAACCAGATCTCGCGCGCGATCAGTTCGGCAAATTATCGAAGGAATATTCCGATCTCACGCCGGTCGCCGAAGCGATTGCCGATCTCCAGAAACTGCAAAAAGAACGCACGGATGCCGAAGCGATGCTGGCCGACCCTGAAATGCAGGCGGAAGCGAGGCAGGAGCTCGAACGGCTTAAGCCGCTCGTTCCCGAGCTTGAACTCAGAATCCAGAAACTTCTGCTGCCGAAAGACGAAGCCGACGAGCGTAACGCGATCCTCGAAATCCGCGCCGGCACCGGTGGCGATGAAGCGGCACTGTTCGGCGCTCTCCTGTTCGAAATGTACCGCAAATATGCCGCCGTCCGCGGCTGGCGCTTCGAGGTGCTCGATGTGTCGGAAAATGATCTCGGCGGGTTGCGCGAGGGCACCGCGATGGTCACCGGCAAAAACGTTTTTGCGCGCCTCAAATTCGAAAGCGGTGTTCATCGCGTGCAGCGGGTTCCGAAAACCGAGGCGTCAGGCCGTGTGCATACTTCGACCGCGACCGTCGCTGTGCTGCCGGAAATGGAAGATGTCGATGTGCAGATCGATGAGAAAGACTTGAAAATTGACGTCTATCGTTCGTCCGGTGCCGGAGGCCAGAAGGTCAACAAGACCGAATCCGCTGTGCGCATGACGCACATCCCGACCGGCATCGTGGTGGCGATGCAGGATGAGCGCTCGCAGCACAAAAACCGCGCCAAGGCGCTCAAGATCCTGCGCGCCAAGATTTATGAGCAGCAACGCAGCGCGCGCGACGCCGCCCATGCCGCCCAGCGCAAAAGCCAGGTCGGCACGGGAGACCGCTCCGAGCGCATTCGCACCTACAATTTCCCGCAGGGCCGCGTGAGCGATCACCGCATCGAAAAGACCCTTTATAAGATCGACTATGTAATCAACGGTGAAGCGCTCGATGAATTTATCGACGAACTCATCACGCGCGACGAGGCCGAACGGCTTGCGGAAATCAACTACCAGTGAAGCCGGGAAATCCGGCACAATTACGCGTCTCCTGCGCGATACCGAAGCGCGGCTGACGAAGGCAGGCATCGACAACGCGCCGCTCGACGCGCGTGTTTTGCTCGCGCATATCCTGCAGCTTGATCGCGTTCAGCTTATCTCGCAGGCCGACCGCGTATTGACCAAAAATGAAACACAGCAGTTTGAAGCCCTTATCGCGCGCCGCGCACAACGCGAACCGGTGAGCCGCATTCTCGGCGCACGTGAATTCTGGGGCCTTTCTTTTACGCTCAATGAAGCCACTTTGGTGCCGCGGCCGGATAGCGAGACGTTAATCGAAGCCGCGCTAAAGGAGGTCAAGCGTTCGGCGCCGCTGCGCATTCTCGACCTCGGCGCCGGCAGCGGCTGTTTGCTACTGGCCCTTCTGCACGAATTGCCGAACGCGAGCGGCGTAGGCATCGATGCCGCCCCCCGCGCCGTCGAACAAGCAACGCATAACGCAAAGCATCTGGGTCTCACCGGGCGGGCGACCTTCAGGACTGGCAATTGGCTCGAGGGTATAGACGAACACTTCGATCTTATAATTTCCAATCCGCCTTACATCGCACAGGTGGAAATCTCCCTGCTCATGCCGGAAGTGCGGAACTTCGATCCGATGTTGGCGCTTGATGGTGGGGGGGATGGACTTGCGGCCTATCGGCTCTTAATCCCGCAATTGCGGTCCTTTTTAAAACCGTATGGCGTGGCGGTTTTCGAAATCGGCGAGGGTCAGGCGCTGTCTGTCTGCGCGCTGTTTAGTGTGGCCGGCTTCAGGAAGGTCTTCTCCCGGCAGGATCTCACCGGCATTGAGCGCTGCATCGTGGGAACGCAGCCTACTGGCAAATGATATTTCTGTTGTCGAGTTTGCAGGTTTTCATGCTCCTCGGAATCATATAGCGCTCGACGGAATCCGTAGTCTTGTAGTGGCACACTAAATAAAGCTCGTGCCCCGAATATTCGTAATCCTGCAAATTCCAGCCATCGACATCAGGCAACAGCTCGGCCTGATCGCTGGGCGGCCCGTTGTAAACGGTCACGCTTTCCAAAGCGTGATCGCGATGGCCTTCGGTCAGATAAGCCGGGCAGCGCCGGGTTGGGGGGGCGGGCTGCTTGCTGTCGGTCGTTTCCGCCAGGGCCGGCTGCGCAAGCAAACCAAGCATCAAAATGGCGAGTATGAAATAGCGCGTCATGGTTACATCCCTTGGTAGTTCGGCCCACCACCGCCTTCGGGCACGGTCCAATCTATGTTCTGGCGGGGATCTTTGATGTCGCAGGTCTTGCAATGCACGCAATTCTGCGCGTTGATTTGTAAGCGGGGATTTTGGCCGCCGGCATCGCGCACAATTTCGTACACTCCGGCGGGACAATAACGACTTTCGGGGGAATCGTAAACGGCCAGATTAGTTTCGATGGCAAGCGATGGATTGCGCAGTTTCAAGTGCGATGGCTGGTCTTCCTCATGATTCGTATTGGACAGGAAAACCGACGTTAAACGGTCGAAACTGATAACGCCGTCCGGCTTCGGATATTCGATTTTCGGGCACTCTTTCGCCGGCTTGAGTTGCGCATAATCGGCGTGATTATGAAAGGTCCAAGGCACCTTGCCGGACAGCACAACATTATCGAAAGCGCTGTAAAGAAGCCCCGGCCACAGGCCGCGGCGAAAAGACGGACGAATATTACGCACGGCATGCAGTTCGCCCCACAGCCAGCTATTCTGAAGGCGTGGCAGGTAATCAACGGCTTCCGGGCCCGTGATGTTCTGCGTGAAATGTGCAATGAGGGTTTCCGCCGCCACCATGCCCGATTTCATGGCTGTGTGATTGCCCTTGATCTTCGGCACATTGAGAAATCCAGCCGTATCGCCAATGAGAAGGCCGCCCGGAAAAGTAAGACGTGGCAAGGATTGCAATCCGCCTTCATTAAGCGCCCGCGCGCCATAGGAAACACGCTTGCCACCTTTCAGCAGCGGCCGCACGGAAGGATGCTGCTTGAAACGCTGGAATTCCTCGAACGGCGAGAGGTAAGGATTTTCGTAATCGAGCCCGACCACGAAGCCGATGGAAACAAGGTTATTCTCCCAATGATAAAGCCACGACCCGCCATAAGTGCGGGAATTCATCGGCCATCCGATTGTATGCGTCACCTGGCCGACGTGATGCTTGGCGGGATCAATTTCCCAGATTTCCTTGATGCCGAGCCCGAACGTCTGTGGATCGCAATCCGCACGCAATTTGAAACGCTCGAACAGCATTTTGGTGAGCGAGCCGCGGCAGCCTTCGGCAAAGACGGTCTGCTTGGCCCTTAATTCCACACCGCGCGCAAAGCGCGCTGTCGGTTCGCCGTTTTTGCCGATGCCTGCATCGCCGGTCGCCACCCCAACCACATAGCCCTTTTCGTTGTAAAGGATTTCGGCGCCGGCGAAACCCGGATAAATCTCGACCCCCAGCCCCTCCGCCTGCGCCGCCAGCCATTTGGCGAAATAACCCAGACTAATGATGTAATTGCCGTGGTTGTCCATCGGCGGCGGGAGAGGCAACTCGAACGCACGCATTCTGGTAAGAAACATGAAACGGTCTTCGATCGCCGGTACTTTGAGCGGGGCGTCCATGCTCTGCCATTGTGGAAACAGCTCGTTAAGCGCGCGCGGCTCGAACACCGCGCCCGACATGAGATGCGCGCCGACCTCTGAGCCCTTTTCAATAACGCAGACCGAAAGCTCGCGTTTCTTGTCCTTTGCCAGTTGCTTGAGGCGTATAGCACAGGACAAACCGGCCGGGCCGGCGCCGACGATGAGCACATCGTACTCCATCACTTCGCGCTTCGTCTGGCGTGGATCGGTCATTGCCTATTTCACATAAATCGTTGCGCTATATTGTAGCGGACAGCCGCATTATACTTGGTCATAAAGGTAAAGATAATTTTACCGGTGTAACTTACCGTATCAAAAAGGCTTTTTCTCGGCGAAGATGCCTAGAAAGCCAGCTTATCTTAAAGCGACTTTAATCATGCCGCGTTTATTATAGGGCCTATCCGTGATATACTATTTGTAATTTCTTCAGAGGAGCCCATCATGTCCGTTCACGCCGTTTCTCATCCGACGCCGCAGGTGCATCAGTCTGCGCCACCGTCGAATTCGACGAAGAACACGAATACCAACAACAACCATCAGACCCAGTCGACCTCAAAGACCGAGGACGCGGGCAGCCATCACAAGGTCAACATCAAGGCCTGACGAGTTACATCCGCCTTACCAGAGCGGATGACAGAGGGCGCCGGCTAACTCCCGGCGCCCTTTTTCGTGCTGTCGCCAAATCGCACGATTTCTGGTATGCAGGCGGAATGATTCCCAATTCCCAGCAACTGCTCGCCGACCTCGAATGGCAGGTCGCCGCCGGCGCCGATGAAGCGATTGGCGAGGAACCGGGCTTGGCGAAATGGAGTTCGGAGACCAAGGTTAAGAACCTTGGTTTCAGCGAAGCCCCCGCACCTATTATAGCGCCCACCATTGTTAGGGCAGCGCCCCAGATTTCACCTTCACAGAATCCGGAAATACCCAGGCCCCCGCTTCCCTCATCAGCGTCTATCACTGCCCTGCGTGAGGAATTGCTGCGCTTTGACGGTTGCGCGCTCAAGCATACGGCAATGAATCTTGTATTCGCCGACGGCAATCCGGCTGCACCCATCATGATGGTCGGCGAGGCACCGGGCGAAGACGAAGACCGGCAGGGCCTGCCTTTCGTTGGCGTAAGCGGCCAATTGCTCGACCGCATGTTGATACCTGCCGGCCTGAGCCGCCAAACCAATGTCTATATTAGCAACATCCTGTTTTGGCGGCCGCCCGGTAACCGCTCGCCGACCGATGCGGAAATTGCCGCCTGCCTGCCTTTCTGCGAAAGGCATATCGCGCTGGTAAAACCGAAAATCCTCGTTCTCCTCGGCGGTGTGGCGGCCAAGAGCCTTTTGCGCACCAAGGATGGCATCACCCGTCTGCGTGGCCGTTGGCAGCAATATGTGCCGCCGCCCGGCAGCGGCCTCAGCGAGCCGATCGATTGCCTGCCGATCTATCATCCGGCCTATCTGCTGCGCCAGCCGGGCAGCAAGCGCCAAGCCTGGAACGATATGTTATTACTGGTAAAACGGCTTAAGGAATTGGGCCTCGACCCAGCCAAAGCTTGACTTTCGCAGCCTGCCGCCCCTATATGCTGCGTCGGCCGGGACCCGTTTGAAGAGCGAACCCGCCATTAACCAACATCGAATTGAAGGCCGGGATTTCAGGCCCGGAAATATCATGCCCCGTATCTGTTCCGCGACCGGCAAGAAGCCGCATTACGGTAATAATGTGAGCCACGCCAACAACAAGACCCGCCGCCGCTGGGAACCGAATCTGCAGGTGGTTTCATTCCCATCCGAGATTTTGAACCGCATGATTCCGCTGCGCGTGACTGCCAACGGCGCGCGCACCATCGAGCATAATGGCGGCTTGGACGCCTGGCTGCTCGGCACCCGCGACAGCCGCCTCGGCGCCGTCGCGCTCAAGCTCAAGAAGCAGCTGCTCAAGGCACAGGACCGCAAAAAAGCGGCCTAAAAACATTCAGGAATCAGCATTCGGCATTCAGGGGATGGCATTGGCGTGCCTGAATGTTATCCTATTCCATCCTGGATGCTGACCCCTGAATACTGAATGCTTTCTTTTACTCCCGGCTCACTTTCGCAAGCGATCGATGACCACATTACGTGGCTGGCCGAATGGCATCGCGTTGCCTTTATAGAAACAATGCCGCGCGTGGATCATGTCAAACGCATCGCGCCGCCCGCGAGTTTCGCCGACTGGTACAAGGGCGCGCTGCATTCCCTGCCGCAGGACCAGCCTTCGGTCGACCGCTTAGCCGTCCTCCACGATCAGCTGCACACGCTCGCGCGCCTCGTGATTATGAAAACGCCCGACGGCGCGCAAATCGAACGCAAGGATTACGAGGCGGTAATCGCCAAGCATACGGAATTCCTGCAAGGCCTGCGGCGGCTTGAACGCGCCTTTGCGGTGGCGGCGTCCGGCATCGACCTGCTCACCGGCTTGCGTTCGCGCGTCGGGCTAAAAGAGGATCTACAGCGCGAGCAAAGCCGCTTTCTGCGCAACGGTAAGTCGTATTGCGTTGCTATGATGGATATCGATCATTTCAAGGGAATAAATGACACACATGGCCATGATGCCGGTGACCACGTACTCGCAGCGGTGGCCGATCATGTGAGCCGCTCGATCCGGCCATTCGATGATGCCTTTCGGCTCGGCGGTGAGGAATTCCTTATCTGCCTCAAGGAAGCGACGCTCGGCGACGGCCTCAAGGTGCTGGAACGCCTGCGCGCCAATCTCGAAAAACTGCCGATTGCGCTGGCCGACGGAAAGATGATCACCATCACCGCCTCCTTCGGCCTTACCGTAAGCGCGGATGATGTATCGGTGGAAGAACTTCTGCATCGCGCCGATCAGGCGCTGTACCGCGCCAAAAATCAGGGGCGCAATAACGTCGTCGTGCTTGAAGCTAACGGGGGCTGACGGCGGCGACGTTCTCGGCCTTATGCGCATGCGCGGCGATATATAATCCTGAAAGAATGATGATCGCGGCCCCTACAATCAAATGAACCGCCGGCACATCGTGCCAGATAAGATAGCCGAACAATGCGCCCGCTATAATTTGCGTGTAATGGAATTGCGCAACATTGGTGGCCGTCGTCGCCCGCAACGCTGCATAATTCGCCACATTTCCGCTCACACAGAAAAGGCCCATGCAGATAAGAATGAGCAGCGTTTTGGCCGATATCGGTTCAGCGTGAATTACCAAAAGAGAGAACCCGCCGACCGTTTGCACCAAGCCGTTGAAGAACGCGATGCTATCATTCGACTCCGACCGCGTTATCACGCGCAACCAGGTGACATTGATCGCAAAACATGTCGTGCTGCCTAATGCGGCGGCACAGCCGAGCCAATCGCCCCGCGCTATATCATGGAATGGGTCGACGCCAATCACGACACCGATAAATCCGACGATCACCGCGATTATTTTTCCGCGCGAGAGATGCTCGCCGAGGAACAGCGAAGCTAAAATCGCGATGAGCATCGGCGCCATGAAAACAACGACGTAAAAGACCGCGAGCGGCAGATGATTAAGCGCGATCACGCAGAAGTATAACCCGACCAGATCCATCAAAGCCCGGCAAAGCTGGACTTTAGGGTGTTTAGGCCACAGCGACCGTACTTTCCCCTTCGGGAGAGCCTTGAGCACCATAAAAATGGCGCCCGTGAGGCCGATAAAACCGACCACCTCATTCGGCGGCAACGCCGCCTCGCCGGCCAATTTCATGCACACGTCCGCCAGCACCCACGAGGTGAAGCCGGCAATCGCAATGCCGATGGCGCGTAAATGTTTGCGAGATTTCGGCATCAGGCGTGGCTTTCTTCTTCCTTGAGGATCGCTGCCGATTTGCGGCTATGTGTAATAATATAAATGCCGGAACCGATAATAATGACTGCGCCGAAAAGAAGATGCGCCGTCGGCACATCATGCCATATGAGAAATCCGATTAGACCGCCGGTAATGATTTCCGAATACTGGAACGGCGCGACGGTCGCCGCCGGCGCCATCCGGTAAGCATGCGCCATAAAGAGCCAGCCAAGGCTACCGATTGCGCCGGACACAAGGCTCAGCGCAATCGCCCACCAGGGCATCGAGGTAAACCCCATAAAAAGGCCGCCCACGATGCCGCCGGCAAGAATGATAATGCGGGGATAAAAAGCCACGCATTCGCGCGTTTCGCGTTGCCCAAGAATGCGTAGCGCCAGCATCTGCACGGAAATCGTGATCATGCTGGCGAAAACATAGGCATAGCTGACCCATTGCGACGAATTGCCGATCAACGAGCCCGGATCGACCGCAATCGTCACGCCGATAAAGCCGGCGACAATCGCCAGCGCATGTTTCCAGCCGATCTTTTCATGCAGGAATGTCGCCGCGAGGATCGCCACTACCATCGGCGACAGAAATATCACGGTGTAAAGATTGGCGAGCGGAAGGTTCGACAGCGCCATGAGCCAGAAGCTAAAATTGATGAGATGCAGAATTCCCAAAATTACAAGGCCGCGCCATTTGCGGGCTTTAAGCTTGCCGGGGCCACTATGAAATGTGGCAACCATGTAAATAAGCGCCAAGCCGCCGATGCTGCTCACCACCATCTGCTGGTATCGCGGAATGCCCAGATCACCGGTGAGCTTGAGGCATGTGTCGCTCAGCACCCACAGCGAAAAACCGGCAAGCGCATAGACGATAGCCTTTATGTGCGATCCTGAAGCGCTCAACCGGCTGTCTCCAACCGGTTAAGGGTCAAATTTATGAAATCCGAGTGCCGCGTGGGTTCAAGCGCAGCCGGTTTGACAGGCGATTTCTTCATTGAATTGTCTTCAGGCGGCTGCGGCCTGTTTCCTGGCGGCTACGGGAAGGGTAATCGAATCATATAAATCCATCATGCCATTAAACCAGGCGGCCTGGGGAAAAACTTCGGCGATGAAATCGATCGCCCGCTGCGAAAGCTCGATCCGCCGCGATGTTGGCAACCTGATAATTTCGTTAAGCGCGTTGGCGAGCGCGGCGCTGTCGTCGGGTGGAACGACCCATGCGGTAACACCACTTTCGGCCATTTCCCGGTTGGCGCCGCAGTCGCTTATGATGACTGGGCGCCCGAGCGATTGCGCCACAAGTAGTTCATGCGCGAACCCGCGCGGCGCAATGTTCGGCGCAACCACTGCGGTTGCCAGCCAGCAAGCGGCCGGCCAATCCATGCAGCAATCTGGCAATACGACCTTGCCGCCGAGCTTAAGTTCATCGATGAGCTGTTCGATCTCATCGCGCACGCCGCGTACTGGCCGGTTGTCACCGACCAGCACGGCATAAACATCGTTGCGCTTAAGCTGCGCGAGCGCCTCGAGCAATCGTTCATGGCCACCGCCCGGGGTAAACGGCATCGGCATAAGGATAACGGCCGCCTGCTCCGGCAGGCGCCACAGGCGCGTGAGGTTTTGTAGCCGATCGGGGCCAATCGCGCCCGGATTGCTCCATTGCAGATCGACCCCCGGCGGGATCACCTGCAGCCGCGAGGACGGCCATTTAAATTGATCTTGCAAGTTTTGCGCCATGAATTCCGTTGGCACCCGCACGGCAGCTGTAACTTTTTCCAGCTTCTTAAGTATCCTGCGATTGCGCGGTTTGTCTTCAAGTGGGCTTGATAGATCGGCAACCAGCGGTACGTTTTGCGTCTGGGCCGAGTGCAGCGCCGCCGCAACGGCTTCAATGTCATGGGCGTGAATGAGCAACGGACGTTCACTTTGCACCAGATGCGCCACGCCGCGCGCGCTGCGCCAGTTGGCAAATAATCCCCGGCCGTTAAGCGGAAGGCGAATATGCCGCACGGCGGCGCGTTCGGCCTCTGTCACCAGCGCCCCGCCGGCAGATGCGATCAGCGCGCGCCAACCGGCCCGTTGCGTGAGCACGGCAAGATCCACTGCTTCGCGCGCCGGCGCACCGGGCTCGAGATCGGGACTCAGATGCAGGATGGTGCTACGGAATGCTGGTTTGCCGGCCAGATGCATCTTGCTAGATTGAATTGGATATGCGGCCACAGGTTACCAGGGGTCAATAATGCCAAACATTGCGGATTTCCTCACTTTACCGGATCGGCGCCTCGCATATCAACGTTTGCGTGGCCGCACAAACGGGCCCGGATTGGTGTTTTTGGGCGGTTATGCGTCCGATATGACCGGCACCAAGGCCAGTTACCTGGCCGAGCGCTGTGCCGAGGCCGGAATCGCCTATTTGCGCTTCGATTACCGTGGAACCGGGCAATCTCCGGGCAATTTCCGGGAAGGCACCATCGGCGGCTGGTTCGAGGATGCCTGCGCGGCTTTCGACCAGCTTACGGAAGGGCCACAGGTGGTAATCGGCTCCTCCATGGGCGGCTGGCTCGGGCTCATGCTGGCGCATGTAAGGCCGAACCGTCTTAAGGCTTTTATCGGCATCGCGGCTGCGCCGGATTTTACCGAAGAGCTCATCTGGGCCAAATTGTCGCCCGCCCAGCGCACCGAACTGGAAAAAAACGGCGAGATGCACGATCCTACCGCGCCGCCGGAGGTACAGGTGCCGATCACGTTCAAGCTCATCAAGGAAGCGCGCCAGCATCTCCTCCTGCATCAGCCGATCGACATCACCTGCCCCGTTCATCTGCTGCAAGGCATACGCGACGAGGAAGTGCCGGCGAACTACGCCATCCGCATCGCTGAGCGCATTCTTCATAACAATGTGCGCATCACCTACATCAAGGACGGCGATCATCGCTTGAGCAAGCCGCAGGATCTTGCGTTGTTATGGAATATAATTGAGCAGCAATTGTCTTGAACCGAAAGGATCATCAATGCGCACAATTTTTCTGTTGATCGGTTCCAACATTTTTATGACAGCCGCGTGGTACGGGCATCTCAAATTCCGCAACGAAACACTGTGGAAGGTCATTCTCGTAAGCTGGCTCATCGCCTTTTTTGAATATTGCCTGCAGGTGCCAGCCAACCGCTATGGCTACGGTCAATTCACCGCCGGCCAATTGAAGGTGATGCAGGAAATTATCACGCTGCTGGTCTTTGCGGTGTTTTCGGTTTTTTATCTCGGCGAAAGTCTGCGCTGGCAGCATGCCGGCGCTTTTGCCTGCCTCGTCGCTGCGGCGTTGTTCATGTTCTGGGGAAAATAATTACGCCACCTGGTCCCATTCCGGCGCCCAGGCCGGATTGACGATGCGATGATTGCCTTGCAGCGCATTAATTTTGCGGCGGTCATCCTCGGCCAGTTCAAAGCCGAACAGGTCGTAGTTGGCCTTGATGTGCTGCATGTCGGCCGCCTTCGGGATAATGGCGACACCGGGCTGATCGATGAGCCAGCGCAGCGCGATTTGTGAAGCGGTTTTGCCGTATTTGGCGCCGATCTGCTGCAAAACCGGATGCTTCGCCAACTCCGCGCGCGCCAGCGGGCTGTAGGCCGTAACGATGATATCATGTGCGCGCGCATAACTGAGCACCGGTTCCTGTGACAACAGCGCGTGATACTCGACCTGGTTGCAGGCAATCGGCAGGCGGAAACGCTCCACCAGTTCTCGCATGAGAACGACCGGGAAATTGCTCACGCCGATAGCCTGGGTTTTTCCTGCGCGCAAAAGGGCCAGCATCGCGCTCAAAGTCTCCGCTAGCGGCACCGTCTTGCTCGGCCAATGCAGCAAAAGCAGATTTACATAATCAAGATTGAGTTTACGCAGGGATTCCTCGGTTGAAGAAATGACATCGTCCGGCGCTGCGTTATCGACCCATACTTTGGTAGTAACAAAAAGATTCTCGCGCACGATGCCGCAATCGGCCAGCGCATAACCAACTTCGGTCTCATTATCATAGGCCTGCGCCGTATCGATATGGCGATAGCCGATTTTGAGCGCCGCGCGCACGGCATTGCTGCAATTCTCGCCACTAAGCCGCCAGGTTCCAAAACCAAGCGCCGGCATTTTCATGCCGTGCGAAGAAAGAAATTTCATTTGGGCCTCCCAATATGGTCAAATCAATCCGTCCGCCCGAAATTATAAACCTTAGCTACCGGTTCCGATTGATCGGCAGCAATATCGGTCGTCTTCGGCGGTGCTACGGTCGCTGCCGCGTCGGTTTTTTGCGCGGTCTCGGGCGCTTGCGGCTCCTTGGTCGGATTGCCACCCGCGGCAAGCTCGGAGGCGCTCCAGCCGCCGCCCAGCGCCTCGATGAGCGAAACCGTCGCCAGGAAGCGGTTTTCATGCACGGTAAGTGCCGTCAGTTCATTGCTGAGCGTTGCAATCTGGGCCGTGAGTACACTGTTGTAGGGCACCGTGCCCGCTTTGTACTGGTTAAGCTCCAACTCCTCGGCTTTACGCGCGTCGGCTACTACCCGTATTTCCATTTTTGACTGCTGCTCGAGAATGCGCAATGCGGCGAGTTGATCCTCCACCTGCTGAAAGCCGGTCAACACCGTCTGACGGTAATTGGCAACCGTCTGCTCATTGGTCGCGCGCGCCGCTTCCACTTGCGCATCGCGCAGGCCGGCGTCGAAAATGGTTTCCGCCAGCGCCGGCCCGAATGACCAGATACTGTTCGGCGCAGAAATGAGATTGCCGAGCGACATGCCGGTATATCCATAGGATGCCGACAGCGTTAAATCCGGGAAATAAGCGGCGATGGCGACGCCGATCTGCGCGTTGGCTGCCGCCACCTGCCGTTCCGATGCCGCGATATCCGGCCGCCGCTCAAGCAGCTTCGATGGTAGCGCGACCGGCACGGCCGGAATTTTTTTCGCGAGCGGCGCGGCAATAATGGTGAGATCGGCCGGCGGCTTGCCGATCAGGACGGCAATCGCATGTTCCAGCTGCGCGCGCTGCACGCCGGTATTGACCGCCTGCGCCTGCACGCTTTCTACCTGCGTTTGTGCGGTGAGCACATCGGCCTTGGCAGCAACGCCGCTGTCATATTGGTTCTTGACGATGGTGTACGCTTTGCGGTCGTCCACCACGGTGAGATCGAGCAAGTATTTCTGCTCATCCAGCGCCCGCATGGTGAAATAATCTGCTGCCAGGTCGGCCTGCGCGGTTAGACGCGCGAGCGCGATATCGGCGGCGCTGGCCTGCGCGCTGGCAACATCGCTTTCGATGGTGCGGCGAATACGGCCCCATAAATCCGGCACCCAACTGGCGCCCACATTGAGATCGTAGGTCGTGATCGGCCCGCCCTTGACCGAGCCGCCGCCGGTGCGCGTTTTCGACGCATCCGTCGATACCGTGGGGAACAACCCGGACCGTGCTTCCTCGACCACAGCGCGTGCCTGCCGCCAGCCAGCTTCCGCGGCTTTAAGATTCTGGTTTGAGATATCGACCTGCTTCTCGAGATTATCAAGCACCGGGTCGTTATAAATCCCCCACCAATGGCCGCGGTCGATTTGATCGTCAGGCTGCGCTACCTGCCATTTGCCGTAATTCTCCTTGAATTTCTCCGGCACGCTGACGGTCGGCACCGCGTAATCCGGCCCGAATTCGCAGCCTGCCAACAATATAGCCGGCAAGAGGAGCAAGGATGTAAGAAGTGGATGTTTCATGCGAATTTCATTGTTGCGAACTGTCGACACTGCTTGAACCACTCCAAGACCTTACAGCCCGATCCATCAAGTAGACTGACTGAAAGCTTATATTGAAAGCGCCGAGTAGAATAATTGCTTGCGCCAACCAGTATAGAGCTTTTTTTTTAGGCTGACGATTAATTGAGCGCCAGATTCCAACGGCCCACCACACAAAAGCCGTAGCGCCGACTATTTCATAAAGCAGGGAGATGCCCCAAGGGGAACATCCCGCCCTACAATATGGATTTACAATTCCCGCAAAACTCGCGCTAGAAAAATACATAGCGATCAGTGCTAGAGGCAGGCCTACGGGAATTAAAACAATCGTCTTATATAGCCAGCTTAGCCAAAAAGACCTCGCAACAGATAACTCTCCTCTCCAGTGGAGAACGGGATATTTTTTGAGATATTCGACCGTTATATTGCGCTCGACCCAGATCCTTAGCCTATCGAAGTACAGATAAATCACCGGTGTCGTGAAAAGCGTCAGCATCTGACTGACGATCAATCCGCCGATAATGGAAATGCCGAGCGGCTGCCGCAATTCCGCGCCGTCGCCCGATCCAAGCGCCAACGGCAAGGCGCCGAACAGGGCCGCCATCGTGGTCATCATAATCGGACGGAAACGCAGGAGGCAAGCGCGCGTAATGGCGGTTTCGGGATCGAGCCCCTCCTCACGCTCGGCCGCCAGCGCAAAATCGATCATCATGATGGCGTTTTTCTTGACGAGGCCAATAAGCAGGATCACGCCGATGAAAGCGATGATGGTAAATTCCGTGCGCCAGAACATGAGCGCAAGCACCGCACCGATGCCGGCCGAAGGAATGGTCGAAAGGATCGTGATCGGGTGCACGTAGCTCTCGTACAAAATGCCGAGCACGATATAGATCGCAAAGATCGCGGCCACGATAAGGATCGGCTCTTTCTTCATCGAATCCTGGTAAATCTGCGCCGTGCCCTGGAAGCTGCCGTGAATATCCGCCGGCATGCGAATATTTTTGATAGCATCACTCACCGCCGCTTCCGCATCGCTCAACGATTTGCCGAGCGCCATATTGAAGCTGAGGGTAGTCGCCGCGAAATGCCCCTGATGATTGACCGCCAGCGGTGTCGATCCGAATTGGTAGCCGCTGATCGCCGTGAGCGGCACCATAGTTTCCGCCGCCGAGCTGATCGCCGATCCGGTCGAGGTGGCGCCGTGGCCGGTGGTGGCAATCGCATTGGCTGCGGCATTGCGCGCGGTATCATTGGCGACGGCCGAAGCGGTAAGCGCACCGATGGTGGCTGAAGCGCCTGACACCACAGTGGTGCCGGCGACCGGGCCGCTCGATTGCGTACCGCTTACGGCGCCGCCGGCCGTGCTCACATAAATCTGCCGCAGCATGTCGGGGTTCTGCAGGAATTGCGGCGCGATTTCCATCACCACGTGATACTGGTTGAGCGGGTTATAAATAACCGAAACTTCGCGCTGCCCGAACGCATCGTACAGCGTGTTGTCGATCTGGCTGGCCTGCAATCCGAGGCGCGAGGCGCTGTCGCGATCAATCACCAAATCGGTTTCAAGGCCTTTGTCCTGCTGATCGGAATTGACGTCGGCCAGCGATTTGTCATGCTGCAACGCCTCGGTAAGTTTCGGCGCCCATGTGCGCAATTCATTAAGGTCGTCGGCCTGCAGGGTATATTGATATTCGGCATTAGCACTGCGGCCGCCCCCACGGAAATCCTGCGGCGATTGCAGGAACAGCGTGGCCCCCGGAACCACGGAAAGCTGGGTTCGCAAACGGGCAATCACCTGGTCGGCGTTAAGCTTGCGCTCGGAGATCGGTTTGAGCGTCACGAACGCGCGCGCAGTATTAAGCTGGCTGCCACCGGTGAAAGCAACCACGTTATCCACCGCGGGATCTTTCTGGAGAATGGAAGCAAACTGCTGAAGCTTTTTTTCCATGAGCTGAAAAGAGATGCTCTGATCTGCCACAATATTACCCATCAAGCGGCCCGTATCCTGCTGCGGGAACAATCCGTAAGTGAGTCCGATCGGCAAACCAAGACTGCGCCCCATGCACAGCACAATCGTGAGCAGAATAGTGATGATCAGGACGCAGATGACCATGAAAGAATGATGCAACGCGACTTTGAGCATACGCTCATAGCCGCTCAGCATCCGGTTGAAACAGTATTCAGTGTATTGGAAAAACCGCGAAGGTTGCACGTTTGTATGGGTTTTAAGCACACGTGCGCACATCATGGGCGTGGTGGTAAGCGAGATAATAAGCGACACAAAGATCGCCACCGACAGGGTAATCGCGAATTCGCGGAACAGGCGGCCAACGATGCCCCCCATAAGAAGGATCGGCGTAAATACGGCTATGAGCGAAAGGCTCATCGACAATACTGTAAAGCTCACCTCTTGTGCGCCAAGAATGGCTGCTTTGAGATGCGGCATGCCGGCTTCGATGTGTCGCATAGTGTTTTCCAGTACCACAATCGCGTCATCGACCACGAAACCGGTGGCGATAATGAGGGCCATAAGCGACAGGTTATCGAGGCTATAACCCAGCATATACATGGCGCCAAAGGTGCCGATAAGCGATACCGGCACGGCAACAATCGGGACCAGTGTCGCGCGCGCGTCGCGCAGGAAAATGAACACCACGCCGATCACCAGCATAATAGCGATGATGAGCGTGCGTTCCACATCATGCAGCGAGCCGCGAATGGTGTTGGTGCGGTCCATCATGTTAGTGAGATCAATGGCCGCCGGGATCGAAGCGCGCAATTGCGGCAACAGCGCATTCACATTATCGACCGCATCAATGATGTTGGCGCCGGGCTGGCGGAAGAGAATGAGCAGCACAGAATGCTGCCCGTTGGATAGGCCTTCATTATGCAAATCCTCAACCGAATCCGACACATCGGCGACATCGCCGAGGCGCACCGGCGCATTGTCGCGATAGGCGATGATAAGACTGCGATATTGATCCGCCGTGCGCGCCTGATCATTGGCATAAAGCTGAAAGCGAAGATTACTCTGCTCGATAAAACCTTTCGGGCTGTTGGCGTTGGTGGCGGCAATGGCCGCCCGTACATCCTCGAGGCCGATGCCATATTTAAACAAAGCCTGCGGATTAAGTTCCATGCGCACGGCCGGCAGCGAACTGCCACCGACCAGCACCTGCCCGATGCCGGTTACTTGCGATAATTTTTGTTGCAAAACTGTTGAAGCTGAATCGTAAAGCTGTCCTTGACTGAGCGTTTTCGAGGTGAGCGCCAGGATCATGATCGGCGCATCGGCCGGATTGACCTTGCGGTAAGTTGGATTGCTTTTGAGCGCCGCCGGCAGATCGGCCCGTGCGGCGTTGATGCCGGCCTGCACATCGCGTGCGGCGCCGTCGATATCGCGATCCAGCCCAAATTGCAAAGTAACGCTGGTCGAACCGACCGCGCTCGAGGAAGTCATTTCCGTCACATCGGAGATCTGGCCGAGATGACGCTCAAGCGGCGTCGCCACACTGGTCGCCATGGTTTCCGGGCTCGCGCCCGGCAGCGAAGCCTGCACAGAAATGGTCGGCAAATCTATTTGTGGCAGCGGCGCGACCGGCAACAGGAAAAACGCCACCCCGCCGGCGAGCGCCAGTCCCAAAGTAAGCAAAGTCGTGGCCACCGGCCGTGCAATGAAGGGGGTGGAGAGGTTCATGAGGGCCCCTCCTATACCCGTTTCGTGGCGCGATTGCGAGTCAGCGCGCCTTTTATTCGCCGCAATTCACGACCACCGGTTCGTAGCTCAACGCCTTGACAAATTTGAGCAAATCGGCGGAGCGGATGGTGGTCGAAGCGGCGTTGTGCAGGGGATGAAAATTGACTTTTTCGCTTTGAAGCATTTCTTCGTCGAGCACGACGGTCACGCGCTTGTCGGTGTCGTTGATGAGCGCAAAAGGCGTCACCGAACCCGGGGTGAGCTTGAGCACCTCGAGCAGTAATTCCGGCTTGCCGAAAGAAAAGCGCGGCGCCCCGATGCGTTTTTCCAGCTTGTTGAGATCGGCCCGCTTGTCGCCCGGCATCACCACCAGCCAGATTTTATCCTTGCGGTCCTTGAGGAACAGATTTTTGCAATGCAACCCGGGAATTGAGTGCCACACATCGCGCCCGTCCTCGACCGTGAACAGCGGCTTATGCACAACCGTCGCATGTTCGATGCCATGCTGGTCGAAAAACGCGAAAAGCTGTTCGGGGGTGGCGGGCATTTGCCTACCCTACCATCCGATTACGGCTTATTGGAATACACCACATCCCAATAATCCCGCGCCGTTAGCGGGTATTTATTGGCGGGATCGACATTGATAAGCCGGTCGGGCTCCGTATTCTGGGCGGTCGTGTAGCATTCCGCGTAGCCCATGGTCTCATAGCACCAGCTTTGATGCTGCGGGATCTGGTCGGCGAGATCGGCCGGCGGCGGTTTATCGGGTTTGGTGCCAATTATGCCTGCGGTGGCAGCGGCGGCATAAACAGTAGTACCATTGCAGCCCGCCAGCGAAAGCGCGGCGAGCGCCAAGAGAACGAACGGAAAATTTTTCATAATATAACCTGCTTTCGCGTTCCTCCCCCGCATCGAAAATGGTAAGGGATGGGAGTTAAGGAAAGTTTAAGGAATTCGGCCCCGGAAGCCCGCAAATCAGCCTATGTCGCTTGTTTCATGCCCCCTCGCTCCTCGCAGCGTGATCCGTCTCGGCGGACCGGACCGCCATGCGTTTTTGCAGGGGCTGGTTAGCAACGATGTCCATCTCGTCACCAGGGACACGGCCATCTATGCCGCCCTGCTCACGCCGCAAGGCAAATTCCTGCATGACCTGTTCATTATCGAAAGCGGCGACGCTTTCCTCATCGATTGCGAAGCCGCGCGGGCGGAAGATTTACTCAAGCGCCTTGCTGCTTACAAATTGCGCGCGAAGGTCAATTTGGAAGATGCAGTTAATGATTTTGAAATAAGGGCCATTTGGGATTCGTCATCCCCGCGAAAGCGGGGATCCATCGAGCGCGATAGCGCTCATATAAATCGCCGAGAGGACATTATCGTTTTCAACGACCCCCGCCTCCCCGAACTCGGCCAGCGCATCATCGTGAAAAAGGGAACAGCCATCAGCAACATTCCCGCCACCGATTTCCCCGCCTATGACCACCACCGCCTTGCACTTGGCGTAGCAGACGGCAGCCGCGATATGATCGTGGAAAAATCGACGCTCACCGACGGCAATTTCGACCTGCTCAACGGCATCAGCTGGACCAAGGGCTGTTATGTCGGCCAGGAACTAACCGCCCGCATGCATTACCGCGCCCTCGTCAAAAAACGCATGTTCCCGGTGCGCATCGAAGGCGCAGCGCCCTCCTTCGGAGCCACCATCACGCTCAACGGAGAAGAAATCGGCGATATGCGCAGCAGCGCGGGGGAAGTGGGGATTGCGTTGCTGAGTGTCGAAAAAATGAAAGATGTAACGGAGAGTAACGCGCTGCTTCTAAGCGGCGCAAGCAGGCTTACGGCAGGAAAACCAAATTGGATGGAAACGCGGGAAAGCGGCGATGTCGCTTAGGTATCATTATCGAGCGTTGGCGAAGCGTCAGCGCCGGGGGTAGTCCCACGCGGCGGCGGCGTTATGGCCGACAGGGTTCCCGGCCTTGACTTGACGATCATAGAGGAAAAATCAACGTCCGGCGCATCCTTCTTGGCTCTTTCCGCTATCTCCATGCCTTTCGAAAGCATGTGATTTCCGGTGAGCTCCTGAAGCGCAGCGCGTTCAACAGTCCCCTTAGATTCCCCGGAAGCAACGCGGCGTCCCAATTTTTGCATCAAGTCGGCAACACCGTTCACAAAACCCTTATCCCCGGCGACATCTTGTGCAGCCTGCCCGATTTCCTGAGCATCGCGCGGATGCTGTACAGCAAATTTGGTCACATCCGCGGCGGTCGTCGTCACGGGCGCCACAATCTGCGCGGCCTTGTGCATATTACCGGCTTCGACTGCGTCTACCAGATCAGGAATGCCGGTGGTGAACTCCAAAGTATCGCGGGCAACCTGTTTTGTTTTGCCTTCCCGCAGCAGTTCAATTCCCTTCGTAATACCAGTTTTCCAGTCGGAAGCCGTCTTTGTGGCAGCTTGCCCGAGGGTCATTTCCTTTCCGCCGAGGAAATAGTTGAAGCCAGTTTCCACCGCATAGGCGCCGACCAATGTTGACGCCGTCATGCTCAAAAGGAAACCACCCACGCCGCCAACAACGGCCGTCGTAATACCCGCAGCCCCGAGGGTCGCCGCACCGGCTGCTCCCACCAAGCGCGCGCCTATTCTCATGCCGGCACGTTCGCCGATCAGTTCAGCGCCAGTTTTCAGGGCGGATTTAGCTCCATCTTTGCCAAGAACTTCAGCGGCGTCTTTGCTGAGTGCTTCAGCACCATCTTTGCCGAGAACCTCGGCGCCATCCTTGGCAGCCGTCTTTTCGCCTTCGCCAAAAAGAGATTCCTTGATTCCCTTCCCGGCTTTCTTGACGCGTTCTTTTATTTTGCCGAGCGTTTTCTTGATGTGATGAAACGCCTTGCGCACGAAATGATGGCGATGGAACCAGTTCCTCACCATAGCGCCTATGCCCAATCCTACGGCCGTATCATCGAAAGGAACCGGCTTACGATTGCCGGATTGATCCTCATCATCGGGATCATCTTCTTCAACAGTGTTGGCCTTGGGCTTATCGTCTTCGTGCGCCCCTAAATATGCGATTTTCTCCTGTTCAGGTGCCGAAAGTTCACGCAATTGCTGCCCGGTTACTGCTTTGGCACTTATTTGATGGCCTTCAACAGCCGTCAACAGCCCTTGGACATGCGAAGGTTCACTCGATGAAATGCTGGAAACCGCCGTCTCCACCACGCCAGAGTTTGCTCCTCCACCCGTTGGCGTAGAAGACGCGGTTTTGATGCCGAGACGATCCAACAGCTGGGGCGTTGTTATCTCGTTATTTTTGCCTGATCCAAGATCTGACGGTAAATTGGCCATCGCGTCCTACTCAATTTCAGCAAACGAATTTATCCTATTAACCTGAGATAAAGCCTAACACGCGGCAGCCACCCCCAACAACGCGCCAATTAATTGCATAAGCCTCTGGCTTAACGGACTATTTACCCTGTGGGGGCGGCTATCTATCGGATGTGGTTATTGATTTGGCGTTCGGTAAGCCGGGAATGCCAAAAAAGCCCTAAAACGCACGTTTTTTGCCCCCCAAAGGGCTTACGCGCAGCAATATTTCAAGCCGCTTCTGTGGCCTGATTCAAAGGCTTAAACCGGCCCTGCTTCACGCCGCATTCCGCCGCGCCTCGATATCCTTTTCGCCTTCCACTGCGGCTTGCGCGGCGGCAAGGCGGGCGATTGGTACGCGATAGGGCGAACAGGAAACGTAATCGAGTCCCGTGCGGTGGCAGAATTTGACCGAGGCCGGGTCGCCGCCATGTTCGCCACATATTCCGAGCTTGAGATCGGCCCGCGCCTTGCGCCCACGCTCGGCCGCGATTTTGATGAGTTCCCCCACGCCATCCTGATCGAGCGTCGCGAACGGATCATGCTCGAAAATATTCGCGCGCATGTAATCGGGCAGGAAGCTCGCCGCATCGTCGCGGCTAAGGCCAAAAGTGGTCTGCGTAAGATCGTTGGTGCCGAAACTGAAGAACTGCGCCGCTTCCGCAATCTCACCCGCACGCAAAGCCGCACGCGGCAATTCGATCATGGTGCCGGTGAGGTATTTGAGTGAGACGCTCGATTGCTTGCCCACTTCGCCCGCCACGCGGTCGACCATTTCCTTGAGGATATCGAATTCCTTTCGTGTGGCGATGAGCGGGATCATGATTTCCGGCGTCACCTGCTTGCCTTGTTTCGTGAGATCGGCCACGGCCGTGAAAATGGCGCGCACCTGCATCTCATAAATTTCCGGGTAGGAAACGCCCAGACGGCAGCCGCGATGGCCGAGCATCGGGTTCGATTCATGCAATTGCTGCGCGCGGCGCTTGACCTGTTCAACCTCAATTCCGGCACCCTTCGCCACATCCTGCATCTCGGCCTCGGTCTTCGGCAGGAATTCATGCAAAGGCGGATCGAGCAAGCGGATCGTCACCGGCAAGCCTTCCATAATGGTGAATAGCTCGACAAAATCCTGTTTCTGCATCGGCTCCAGCTTGGCGAGCGCGGCGCGGCGGCCTTTCTCATCATCTGCAATAATCATCTCGCGCACGGCGGTAATGCGGGTAGCGTCGAAAAACATATGCTCGGTGCGGCACAAACCAATTCCTTCCGCCCCGAATTTGCGCGCTGTACGCGCATCGAGCGGCGTTTCGGCATTGGCGCGCACTTTCATTTTGCGCATGCTGTCGGCCCAGCCCATCACTGTGCCAAAATCACCCGACAGTTCCGGCTGAATGGTCGGCACCGCACCGCGCATTACCTCGCCGGTCGAGCCGTCAATCGTAATCACGTCGCCGGCCTTGATGGTGCTGCCCTTCACGCGCATTTCTTGCTTGGCATAATCCATCTGCAGATCGCCGGCACCCGCAACGCAGGCGCGACCCATGCCGCGCGCGACCACTGCCGCATGGCTCGTCATGCCGCCGCGGCTGGTCACGATGCCCTTGGCCGCATTCATGCCGTGAATATCTTCGGGGCTCGTTTCGATGCGGCAGAGAATGATGCTTTGCCCCTTGGCTGCGAGCGCTTCCGCTTCATCGGCGCTGAATACCACTTTGCCCGAAGCAGCACCGGGCGAAGCCGGCAGGCCCTTGGTAAGCACATCCTTCTTCGCTTTCGGATCGAGCGTCGGGTGCAGCAATTGATCGAGCGAAGCGGGATCGAGCCGCTTGATCGCTTCTTTCTTATCAATCACGCCTTCATTGACCAGTTCCACCGCGATCTTGAGCGCGGCCGGTGCTGTGCGCTTGCCGGTACGGGTCTGCAGCATATAGAGCTTGCCCTGCTGCACGGTGAATTCGATATCCTGCATATCGCGGTAATGCTTTTCCAGCTTGAGCCGCACATCGTTGAGTTGCCCGAACACACCCGGCATCACTTCTTCCATTGCAGGCAGTTTCGACTGGTTCTGCTGCTTGCCTTTCACAGTCAAATGCTGCGGCGTGCGAATGCCGGCTACGACATCTTCCCCCTGCGCATTGACAAGATATTCGCCATAGAACGCATTCTCGCCGGTCGAAGGATCACGTGTGAAGGCAACGCCGGTACAGCAATCCTCACCCATATTGCCGAACACCATCGCCTGCACATTCACCGCCGTGCCCCAGTCATGCGGAATGTCGTTGAGCTTGCGGTAGGTAATCGCGCGCTGGTTCATCCAGCTGCCGAACACCGCGCCGATGGCGCCCCATAATTGCTCGTTCACATCCTGCGGGAACGGCTTGTTGATCGCCTTCTGCACCACGGCGAGATAACCTTCGATGCATTCGAGCCAGTCTTCGGGCTTAAGTTGTGTATCCTGCGTAGTGCCACGCGCGCGTTTGATATCATCCAGCACTTCCTCGAATTTATGCGGCGGGATATTGAGCACCACATTGCCGTACATCTGGATAAAGCGGCGATAGCTGTCATAGGCGAACCGCGCATCGCCGCTGCGCGCCTTCAACCCTTCAACCGTTTCTTTATTCAAGCCGAGATTGAGGACGGTATCCATCATGCCCGGCATCGAGGCGCGTGCGCCGGAGCGTACCGAAACCAGCAGCGGATTTTTTGCATCGCCGAATTTGGCGCCGACAATCTGCTCCACCTGCGCGAGCGCTTTTTCGACCTGCAGCTGCAATTCGCCCGGATAGGAATTCTTGTTACCGTAATAATGCGTGCAAACTTCGGTGGTGATACTGAAGCCGGGAGGGACCGGCAAACCGAGATTGCTCATCTCCGCCAGGCCGGCGCCCTTGCCGCCGAGCAGGTTGCGCATATCGGCTTTGCCGTCTGCCTTGCCGTTGCCGAAGGAATAAACCCATTTGGTGGAAGACATGTGAAATCCCCGAGAGAGCCGCTGCACGGTGGTTGTAGGCGATGAATCGAAGCCAAATCAAACCGGTATTTTGGCGGCTTTTTTGCATACCGAAGAAGGATCGGTTACGGTCCGTTCCGGAGGGCTAATAAGCACCTGTTTATGCAACGATTTTTCACCATTTTTGTGCAATAAATTATTGGCTTTGTTAACCCCACTCCGCTACAATAATTTTTCGATTCGAAATTCGCGATTTTTCCAATTGTGCCAGAGGCTTATGCGCCTCCGACCAGCACTTGAACAGGACCAAAATCATCATGGCTAAAGCCGCCGCTTCCAGCACTCCGCCCGAACCTCCCATTCAGCCCGCTAACAACGGCGACTATGGCGCGGATTCGATCACCGTTTTGCGCGGCCTTGATGCCGTACGCAAACGCCCGGGCATGTATATCGGCGATACCGATGACGGTTCCGGCCTGCATCACATGATTTACGAAGTGGTCGATAACGGCGTCGACGAAGCACTGGCCGGCCACGCGAAAAAAATCGAAGTGATACTCAATGCCGATGGTTCCTGCACCGTGCGCGATGACGGACGCGGCATCCCGGTCGACCTCCATTCGGAAGAAGGCATATCGGCGGCCGAAGTTGTCATGACGCAATTGCATGCCGGCGGCAAATTCAACCAGAATTCGTACAAAGTTTCCGGCGGCCTGCACGGCGTCGGCGTTTCGGTGGTCAATGCTCTGTCGGAATTCCTCGATCTCCGCATCTGGCGGCAGGGTTCCGAATGGTACATGCGCTTCAAGGACGGCGATTCAGTGGCGCCACTCAAGGAAGTCGGCAAATCCGATAAAACCGGCACCGAGGTAGTGTTCCTGCCCTCAAAAAAGATTTTCACCAAAACCGAATTCGATTTCGCCATTGTCGAGCATCGCCTGCGCGAACTCGCCTTCCTCAATTCCGGCGTCAATTTCACGCTCACCGATGCGCGTGGCGTCGAACCGAAAACAGTGGAGCTGCATTACGAAGGCGGTTTGCAGGCGTTCGTCACCTGGCTCGACCGTTCGAAACTTTCGGTGCACGGCACGCCGATTACCTCGCGTAAGGAAGAAAGCGGCATCATGGTCGAATGCGCGATGCAGTGGAACGACAGCTATCACGAAAACATGCTGTGCTTCACCAACAACATTCCGCAAAAGGACGGCGGCACGCATCTGGCCGGTTTCCGCGCCGCGCTCACCCGCACCGTCAATCAATATGCCGAAGCGAGCGGCATCGCGAAAAAGGAAAAGGTCGATCTCTCCGGCGAGGATATGCGTGAGGGCTTGAGCTGCGTTTTGTCAGTCAAAATGCCCGATCCGAAATTCTCCTCGCAAACGAAAGAGAAGCTGGTTTCCTCCGAAGCGAAGCCGGTCGTCGAATCCGCCATCGGCGCGATGCTCTCCAACTGGTTCGAAGAACATCCGGCCGACGCCAAGAAAATCGTCACCAAGGTGGCCGAAGCCGCCGCCGCCCGCGAAGCCGCCCGCAAGGCGCGCGAGCTTACGCGGCGCAAGGGTGCGCTCGATCCCAACTCCTTGCCCGGCAAACTGGCCGATTGCCAGGAACGTGACCCGGCGAAATCGGAACTGTTCATCGTCGAGGGCGACAGCGCCGGCGGTTCCGCCAAGCAAGGCCGCTCGCGGCAATTCCAGGCCATCCTGCCTCTGCGCGGCAAAATCCTCAATGTCGAGCGCGCACGTTTCGACAAGATGCTGTCTTCGGCCGAAATCGGCACACTCATCACCGCCATTGGTTGCGGCGTCGGACGTGAAGAGTTCGACCCCGCCAAGGCGCGTTACCACAAGATCATCATCATGACGGACGCCGATGTCGACGGCAGCCACATCCGCACATTGTTGCTCACCTTCTTCTTCCGTCAGATGCCGGAGCTCATCGACCGCGGTTATCTCTATATCGCGCAGCCGCCGCTTTATCGCATCAAGAAGGGCAATGCGAAGGAGCGTTATCTCAAGGACGACCGCGCGCTGGAAAACGAGCTTATCGGCCTCGGCATCGAAGATGTGGAGCTTACCTTGCATGACGGCGCCATCCTGCGTGGCGAAAACCTGCGCAAGCTTACCGAACAGGCGCGCGCGATGAAGGCCGCCATCCAGGCACTCAATCGCAAAGTCGGCCATTCCGCGATTGTCGAACAGGCCGCTATTGCCGGCGCACTCGGCGTCGGCCAGTCGGTCGATGCGGCCAAGGCGAAGGAAACCGCCGAATATGTCGCGAAACGCCTCGACAAGATCATGCCCGAAGGCGAGCGCGGCTGGAAAGGCGATGCTACCAAATCGGGAATGGTCTTCACCCGCACGCGTTTCGGCGTCACCAACCGCTTCACGCTCGATATCGATACCATGCGTGCAGCCGAGGCTCGCCGCCTCGACGGCATGACGGCCGATTTACAGGCCTGGTTCCAGGCGCCGGCCAAATTCGCGATCAAGGACAAGGTTTCAACGCTGGCTGGTCCTTCAGCGCTGGTCGATGCGGTGATGGAACACGGCAAGCAAGGCCTCACCACCCAGCGTTACAAGGGTCTCGGCGAAATGAACCCCGGGCAATTATGGGAAACCACGCTCGACCCCACCGTGCGTTCGTTGTTGCAGGTGAAAGTGCATCAGTCTGACACGGCCGAGGAAGTGTTCTCCACCCTCATGGGCGATGTGGTTGAGCCGCGCCGCGACTTCATCGTGGAGAATGCGCTCAACGCGACGAATGTGGATGCGTAAAATTTTAGGTCTTCGTCGTATTCCTAATTACCCTCTTGGCTTTATTGTCCGAGCTAATTTCTCATATGGTCATCCCGTGTAGAGGGGGTAGTTTTTTACTAGACGCCTAGTACTAGGTGTGCTAGTAGATTTCAAAGATACCCACCTCGGAGGTTAAGGATGACAAACACCCCTCAAGCCAAGCTTGATATCAAACTGGGTAGTCTGAGCTTTTCGGGAGAAGGCGATCAAGATTGGCTGACATCACAATTACAGATGTTAATTGATTGCGCAGAAACCTTAAACCGTGACGCGCTTTCTCAGCCGCAAGGCGCCTCGCAGGCTCCTCTAAAATCGCCAAACGGTTCGCAATTTCAGGAACCACTGGCCACTTACCTGAAATCGAAAAACGCGGAAAAAAATCAAAATATGCGGTTTTTGGTTACTGCTGATTGGCTTCGTCGTCGTGGCAGCGAAACTTTAACATCCGGCATGGTTGCCCGTGCGCTGTTGGATAATCATCAAAGCAGACTTGGCAACCCTTCTGACTGTTTAAACCAGAACGTTGCAAAGGGCTTGTGTGAGAAATCGAATGGCGGCTTCTTCATTACTCAAATCGGCATGAAAACTCTTGGGTACGAGTAAGGGGTTCAGGAGAATATCGATGGATAAGCGCTTTCTATTGATTTTATGGATGACTACTACTTTAACGGTGCTATGTGGTGGGATCGGGAGTGGATATATAGCGATATCATTTGATGGAAAAATGTCGGCACCACTCTCGCAATTTCAAGATAGGCTTTCATCTTTATTTACAACTGGAATGGGGGCAATATTTGGTCTCTTAGGGGGTCAGATATCTAGCAACAAGACGTGATCACTCCTACATGCCGCTTCATCATCGTCATTCTATCCCATGCTCTCATCTTTCCAAACACAACTCTCCGACCTAAGACAGAAATACCTCACCATCCACGTGCTCGCGCCGCTGCTCATCCTTGGGGCGATCGTGTATTTCCTCCTGCCGGATTGGGAAGTAAGCCAGCCGCCGGGCATTCTGGCGCCGCAGGCGCCGAGACTGGCAGCTTTGTCCGGCGAGCAGCCCATCTCCTTGGGCAACTATACGCTCACGCCGCTCGCCGCCTATGACGTCAACGCCCGCGTGCTGGCCCGGCGGCATTATTACTGGGGCCGCGAGGCCAATCTTGCGCCGGTCGACCTGCTGCTCGGCTGGAGGGAAATGTCAGATACAGCCACGCTCAAATCCTTCAGCTTTCATCTCTCCAACCGCTGGTACACATGGAGCGCACGCGAATTGCCGTTTTCCGAGGATGAGATCGACCAGGACCTCGACAACAATCACCTGATCCCTTCGGATGACGTGATCAAAGCCAAGCTGGAGCATGTACGTCCGGGACAAATCATCCATATCGCGGGCATGCTGGTCAAAATCGACGGCAAGGACGGCTACAACTGGATTTCGTCGCTCAACATCGGTTCAACCGGCGGCCCGCTCAGCTGCAAGCTCATTTATGTGCTTAAGGTGGATGTGGTGAAATAATCCCGCCCTACTCCACCACCTCAAACAAATAATAATTCTCCGGCAACGGCACATCGATGCGCTTGAGCCAACCGGGCACACGGCCGGATGCCAATTGATAGGCGAAAGTGGTTTGCTCGAGCGGCTTGCCTTGATCGGCCTGCGGGACGAAGGTCGCAGAATTCATGAAGACAAGATCAGCATGGCGCGCGTGCGCGATCCACTCCGCGAGGCCGGGGTCGGGGGTCAGGAAAAACCTGAAACTGTCGAGGTTGCCGGCAACATCCGTGTGATAGGGCGCCGATAACACCGTGTGATCGGTGCGAAACAGCAACTCCGCCCCTTCATCCATCGTATCAATGATAATGCGCCGCCGGTCGCCATAGGTATGCGGGTCGTTAAGAATGGCCGCTAGTGCATGCAGGTCACCGCGCGGGATGCCGAACTGGAACTGGATTGGCGCTATGAGAATGTTGAGAACCAGCAATGTGATGAGCGCATATTTCAAAATCTGGAATCTTCGCCGCGGCCATTTCTGCGCCAGCCAGGGCAGGCCGCGCTGGATCATCGCCACCAGCGGCACGATGCTGAATAACTGCGCATAGGGAATATAGCGCGACTGATAGAATAGTGTGAGGACGAGTGCTGCGCACAGCAGCAGCGCCAGCAATCCCCACGCCCATTCCGCCCCGCGCGGTAATTGACGCCAGAATACAATCATGCTGATGAACGTGATGACCGGTACAAACGCGAACTCGGTAATGGCGATACCGGAGAAACGAAACAGCGGTATCGCCTCGATCGTTTCATCGACCATTATTATCTTGATCACCTTGTCGACGGCGCCCCACGGGCCGCCAAGCAGTTCGGGAAAAGCGGAAAAGAAAAGGCCTGCGGCAGCGGCGGCCAATCCAATCCCCGCAACATAACGCAGCCAAATGAGCTGCGTCCGCGCCGCCAGCGCCGTGCCAGCAAAGGCGCAGGCAATCCCCCCGGCGAAATAGGCGTAAACGACCGAATAAGCGACCAGATTATTCGAGAACCACTGCGATGGCGGCAACAGCAGCATGACCATAAAAGCGCTGCCAAGAAACAGGCTGGCCCCGAATATAGAAGCTGCCAATGCCGCCGAGCGACCCTGCACCATCGACCATAGCAGCAGCCAACCGGAGATGAGCGCAACCCACGGTAAAGCCTCAAGGCCAATCCCCATGGCGAGCGCCAGCAAAAATCCCACCCCGGCGCCCCAACGCAAATGTTGCGGGTTCGTGAGCACGCGCACGGCGCAACCGAACGCCAACATAATGACCAGCATCACAATGCCGTGATGATGAACGCGCCCCGGCATGTAATCGAGCAGCAAGGGCGACATGAACAGCAGCATGAGCGCCGTAAAACCCACCCAAGCACGCGGCATGAAATCGGCCGCAACCCATCGCAGCGCCGCCAGCAATCCCGCCAGCAGGACCAACGGCCAGATGCATGCCGCAATCGTTGCAGCTGTCACCCAGCTCACACCGCACCAATGCAGCGGCAAAATAATCGCCGCCAGCGGTATTTCGATGAGATGAAAGAAATGCAGCGCCGTACCATGCGGCGGATCGAGCCGGTATTCGGTGATGTCGTACCAGCCCTGCCCCCGCAGCCAATCGAGCGTCTGCGTGAGATACATATAATCGTCCGGATCCGGGAAAATGCCGTGCCGGATAGGCCCATAGGGAAGAATGACGGTGCAGAAAAGGTAAAAGACCCAAATGCTCACCGCCAGGCCGGTGAAAGGCGGACGGCGCAAAGCGTTAAACCAGGAGCCCGCCATCGAAAATCACTCTGGCTCCTTCTTCATCACCTCAAACAGGAAATAATTGTCCGGCAATTTGACATTCGCGGGCCTCAGCCAGTCGGGCACATGGCCGAAAGCAAGCTGGCTGGCGAAAGGGGATTGGTCGATCGGCAGCTGTTGCCGCGTACCGTTAGGCAAAACGATCTCATTGATATGATTGAACGACGAATAATTCATCAATATGAGGTCGGCCTTGTGGCGTTTCGCGATTTCCTCGGCGACATGCGGGTCATGCGTAAGAAAAAATTTGGTGGTATCGCGAATGCCTTCGACATCGGTGTGGTAGGGCGCCGCCAACACCATATGCGGCGTGCGGAAGAGCACTTCCGCCCCTTCATTGATAGTGTTGAGGATGATACGTGGATGGTCGCCGTAAAAACCCGGATCATCTAGGGCGTTGATGAGCTTGCTTATATCGGGGCTCTTGAGCCCGAATTGAAAGAGATTTAGCGCAAGGGCCATGAAAATGATGGTGATTACCCCAAGCGTAACCTGCACGGCCCTGAGGCGAAGGCCGCGCCAATGCTGCGCCATCCATGGCGTTGCCCGGTAAATCGCGGTGGCCAGCGGCAGCAGCGAAAACATCTCCGCAAACGGCCCGAAACGCAACTGATGAAACAAGGTCAACCCGATTGCTGCAACTAACAGCATCGTCGTGAGCGCCGATTGCCATAACTGCTTGCCGCGCGCACGGTAGGCAAGGATGCCGCTCGCAATCAAGCCAAGCACCGGCCAAATGAGGAAAAACACCAGCATCGATATATTGGCATTGCCGATAAGCGGCATTGCCTCAGTCGTGTGGTCGACCAAAATGGCGGAAATATCCCTGGGCACTCCTCCCCACGGCCCGCCCTTGAGCTGCGGGAAAGTGGCGAAGAATGCTGAAAGGCCGGCCAGCACCAAGATGCTGCCGGTAAAATACCGCAACCATCCGAATGGCATATACGCCGCCAGCGCCACGCCGGCGCAGGCAACCGCCACGCTGCACGTGAGATAAACATATACCACCGAAAACATAACTTCGTTGGGCATGAACCAGTCTGGGGGATGGTAAAGCACCATGAGCATCGCAGCGCTGCCGAAGAACAGCGCCGAGCCGAAGTAAAGCCCGCTTCGTGCCGCCGGGCGGCCAACGACCATCATCCACAGCACTACCCAGCCCGACAGCAGCACGAGCCACGGCAAAATCTCGAGCGCAATGCCAAGGCCGAAGGCGAGGGAAAATCCCGCCAGCGCCCCCCATCGCACTTGATCCGGCCGCGCCATCATGCGCAGCGCGCAGCCATAGGCCAGCAGCACATAAAGCAATATCTGCCCGTGATGATGGATATGGCCCGGAATCATGTCGGCCAACAATGGCGTCATAAAAATAGGCAGCACCGCCGCCAACCCGGACCAGTCGCGCGGCAGCACGCCGGCCGCCGCCCACCATACTGCAGCAAGGAAGATCGCCAGCAGTATAAGCGGCCAGATTCCTGCCGCCCAGAGTGCCGCCGCCAACCAGTGCATACCGATAGCATGGCGAAACATAAGGGTTAACCCCGCGACGGGCGCCTGCGTGAGATGAAAGAAATGGAGATGAACGCCCGGTGGATCAAGGCGATATTCGTTATTGTCGTACCACGACAGCCCGATGATCCAGTCCAAAGTCTGCGTGAGATACATATAATCATCGGAATCCGGCAGCATGCCGTGCCGGATAGAGCTGTAAGGCAAACCCACCGTGCAAAATACGAAATAAGCCCACACCGCGATGATAAGCGCGGTAAAAGGCGGGCTGAACAAAGTGGTTAAGGATCGAAGGACGGCTTTCATCACGATTTATTTTGCTATTTTTCCGGCGTGAATTCCAGCCCAATCATCGCATAGAAATCCGGCCGGTCCTGCCATTTTTCATCGACTTTCACATCCAGGAACAGATGCGCCTTGATATCCAGCATGCGTTCGATCTCGCGCCGCGCCGCCTGCCCGATCTGCTTGATGCGCGCCCCGCCCTGCCCCAGCACAATCGGCTTGTGGCCGGGACGCGCGATGAAAATCGATTGCCGGATAACGGCTGAACCATCCGGTTTCGTTTCCCAGCTTTCCGGCACCACCGTGGCGCCATAGGGCAATTCCTGCTGCAATTGCAGGAATAATTGTTCGCGCGTTGCTTCCGCCGCCAGCAGTTGTGACGGCATATCGCTCAACTGATCTTCCGGAAAAAACCACGGGCTCTTTTTCATCTGCGCCAGTAGATGCTTCTTAAGATCCTCAACCCCTTCGCCGGTAAGCGCCGAGATCATAAACGTGTCGGTGAATATACCGCTTTCGTTGAGATGCACCGTAAGCGGCAGCAGAACCTGCGGCTTAATCGCATCGACCTTATTGAGCACGAGGACGACCTTCTGCTTGCAGTTCTTAAGCTCGGCGACAATCGCTTCGGTTTTCTCATCACGCCGCGCCCCGGCATCGACCAACAACACGACAACATCGGCGCCTTCAAGGCTTTGCCACGCCGCATTGATCATCGCGTGATCGAGCCGCCGCTTCGGCGCAAAAATGCCGGGCGTATCGATAAAGGCGATCTGTATCTTGCCCTCCGTAAGCACACCCATGATACGCATACGGGTGGTCTGCGGTTTCGGGCTCACAATCGAAACTTTTTGCCCGATAAGCTGGTTGAGCAAAGTTGACTTACCCGCATTCGGCGCACCGAGAATGGCGACGAAACCGGCCTTGGTCGATGCAGTGGATTTCGCCTTCATGGCTTTTTGATCACATCGATGAGGGCGCGGGCCGCCGCTTTTTCTGCCGCGCGCTTGGAATCACCGGACGCAACCGCCGCCGGATGCCCTTTCACGCTCACTTCAATCGTGAATTTCGGCGCGTGGGCCGGGCCGGAATGCTCGACTACTTTATATTGCGGCAGCGGCAGGCCATGGCCCTGTGCCCATTCCTGCAGCACGGTTTTGGGGTCGGCCGGCGCTTCGGCAATTTCGATTTCTTTCTGCCAGTAGCGCTGAATGAATTGCGTCGACGGCGGCAAGCCGCCGTCGAGATAGAGCGCACCGATCACCGCTTCCATGGCATCCGGCAGTGTCGCGATATTCTTGCGCGCGCCTTCGGCTTCCTCGCCATGCGCAAGATGCAGGTAGCTGCCGAGCCCGATTTCCTGCGCCACTACACGCAATGCATCGCGGTTAACCAGCGCCGCGTGTCGCTTGGCAAGATCACCTTCGCTTGATTCCGGGAAGCGCGCAAAGAGCCATTCGGCCATCACGAGGCCCAGCACCCGGTCGCCGAGGAATTCCAGCCGTTCATATGCTGATGAAGTATTTTTCTTGCGCGTACGGTGACCGGCCAAGGAGGGATGCGTAAGCGCGCCTTCAAGCAAAGCCGGTCGGGCAAAATCATGGCCAAGCCGCACCATTAATTCGCTCATGGCCGCCGGCTTGCGCGCGGCGGTCATCCGACCATCCGGAACATACGGCTCCAGCGGATCGCCCACGGCCATTTCCAGAATTCCCAGAAATGCGCATCTTCATCGAGCGAGAAAAACAGCACCTGCGCCTTGCCGACCAGGTTTTCCTCCGGCACATAGCCGACCTTGCCCGCTGGATCGCGGCTGTCGGCCGAATTGTCGCGATTATCGCCCATCATAAAATAATGATGTGGAGGCACCACGAATTCCTCGGTGTTTTCGAGGTTGGGCTTGTTCTCAGTCACGCGAATATAATGCTCGGGCCCGTCCGGTAAGTCTTCGTTGTAATCCGTCACGTTCTGCGGCTCAGGCTGGCCAGACGCAGGAACCGGATGGGACAGCGGCGTACGCGGAACCGCTTGGCCGTTAAGATAAAGAATACCGTCTTTCATCTGCACGCGATCACCGGGCAGGCCAATAAGGCGCTTGATATAATCGGTCGAATTGTCGCCGGGCCATTTAAACACCACCACATCGCCGCGATGCGGTGTTTGATCCATCAGGCGGCCCGAAAACGGCGCAAGGCCCCAGAAGGTTCCGTAATCGCCGTAACCATAGCTGTATTTCGAGACGAACAGATAATCGCCGATCAACAGCGTCGGCACCATCGAGCTCGACGGGATATTGAACGGCTCGAACGCAAAGGTACGGATCACCAGCGCGATGATCGCGGCATAGATAATGGCGCGCACGAATTCGCCGATCCCGCCTTCTTCGCTACGGTCATTGGCATTCGTCGTGGTTTGCTCGGTCATATCTGGATCCGGTTTCATGTCTCTCGCATATGGGCAGGAATTTCGCCTTTTTAACGGCATTCGCCGGTAAAGGCTATATCATGTTGGCAGGGCTTCGATAATTACAAAAGCCTGCGCCCACGGGCTATCATCGGTAATGGTTAAATGAATGTTCGCGATCATGCCGTCCGGGGTAATTGCCTTGAGCCGCTCGAGCGCCCCGCCGGTAAGTGCCATGGTCGGCTGCCCGCTCGGCAGGTTGACGACCCCCATATCCTGCATGAACACGCCGCGCCGGAAACCGGTGCCGAGCGCCTTCGAGCACGCCTCCTTGGCCGCAAAGCGCTTGGCATAGGTCGGCCCCGCATTGGCGCGCAGGGCGGCTTTCCTGCGCTCGACCGGCGTGAAAACGCGATCGAGAAACCGCTCACCATAACGCTCGATGGTTTTTTCGATACGTTTGATATCGATGATGTCACTGCCGATGCCGATGATCATAAATCCCCACTAACTATTAAGTCGGATCGATTTTTGATCCGCCTCTTCGCCGTTTTTGACCATCTAAAAATGTTTTCCGATTGGCCGGTAACTGAGGATTCTCACCTGCATCTCCAAAAACCGCTTTATAGCGTTCATCACCGAGTAATTTCCGTGCGGAGCCCATGAATTCCTTAAATCTTGCATTTTCTCTGTCAAAAAATGTTTCTGGACTTATCCTGTCTGCCGCCAGATCGGCGGCAGATTGTGCCATCTTTCGCCGCATACCTTTCTGCAGTGACGCAAATTTAACGAAAGTAGGCTCATCCAGTTCGACATTTGCAGACTCGAACATATCCATAAGTTCGACAACCCGGAGATAGTCGTCTGGATCGGAATTCATAACATTATCCTTCGATGCCGATGATCATGTCTTGATGTTTCCTGCCAAAATGCTTTTCCGGCTATAAATAATGAGACCTATGAAGCCACACATTATGGTCATATAGGAAATAAAAGCATAGCCGGCAAAAGTTTTCTGCTGAACGCATAACAGGCCAATGACGTTCGATAAGAATGCCAATAGGTAGGTCACCCCATTTTCAGATTGCGGATGTATATAGGACTTGCGTACCGTTGGCAGGGCCGCACAAAAATCGGTGGCAATGCTGAAGAAAATTGCAATATCGCCGTCTTTCGTGAGCCACCAGCCGACTAGTCCGATAAGCGCTAACGCGCCGCAAACCCAATCAAACGGTGTCGTTTGCCAGTAAGCATTTTGGTTTGTGAACGAACTTATGAGAATGATAAGCGGGCCAACACCACCCATAAAAACAATTAAAGTTGAGAGGCCGACCCCTTCAGCCAACTGCGCAAAAACCGCAATGAACGGCGCCAACATCCAAATGAACCATGTAACGCGGTTCGGCCGGGTATCACCGCGAACTATGGCAAATATATAAGTCGCGGTTGATGTTAGATTTAGCAGAGCGGCAAGGTAAATAAATTTTTCGGGAATCATAAACTAAATTCCCCTCCGCGCTCGATCAATAATATGGCGCATTTCCCGCACGGATTCTTCCAATCCAACAAACACCGCCTCGCCGACCAGGAAATGCCCGATATTGAGTTCGACGATTTCCGGGATTGCCGCCACCGGCCCGACATTCTCGAAATCGAGGCCGTGACCCGCGTGCACTTCAATCCCGAGTTCATTCGCCTGCTGCGCAGCGCGCTGCAGGCGCTCGAGTTCGGTAATACGCGCCGCGCCGTGCGCGTTGCAATAGCTGCCGGTATGGAATTCAACCGCCGGTGCACCCGCATCGAACGCCGCCTGCACCTGTTCGGGATCGGGATCGATGAACAGCGACACGCGTATGCGCGCTGATACCAGCAACCGCACAATTTTTGTGAGCTTGATATGGCCATGCGTGGCGTCGAGCCCGCCTTCGGTCGTTACCTCCTGCCGCTTTTCCGGCACCAGGCACACCGCATGCGGCATGAGGCGCAGCGCGATATCGCGCATTTCCTCCGTCACCGCCATTTCGAGATTGATCGGGACCTTCAATTCTTTCTGCAGGTGTTTGGCATCCTCATCGAGGATATGCCGCCGGTCCTCGCGCAGATGAAACGTGATACCATCCGCGCCACCCTTGATGGCCGCCCGCGCCGCCCGCAGCAGATCGGGATGCGCCGTGGAACTCCGATTCCGTGCGTTCCTTATAGTCGCGACATGGTCGATATTGACGCCGAGGCGCAGTTTTGGGGGTTTTTTGTCGTTCATTATGCCCTTCCCTCGTCCGCACGATAGCGGCTAAATTCGCCTTTCTGCAAGTCCGTTAACGCTCCGGAACGTTATCCCATGCCGCAGGCGCAAGCCTCCTTTCTGCCCGATGCCGCGCCGGCCGAGACCACCTCGCCGCTCATGGCACAGTATCTGGCGGTCAAGGCCCAGCATGAAGACTGTTTACTCTTCTTCCGGCTCGGCGATTTTTATGAATTGTTTTTCGAGGATGCCCTCAAGGCTTCGAAGGCACTCGATATCGCTCTCACCCGCCGCGGCCAGCTGGAAGGCAAGGATGTACCGATGTGCGGCGTGCCGGCGCATTCCTATGAAAACTATCTCGCCAAGCTTATCAAAAGCGGTTTCCGCGTCGCCATCTGCGAACAGCGCGAAACGCCGGAGGAAGCGAAGAAGCGCGGCAGCAAATCGATTGTCACCCGCGATGTCGTGCGCATCATCACGCCGGGCACCATAACGGAGGAAAGCCTGCTCGATGCCAAAGCCGCCAATTACCTCGCTTGCATAGCAGGCGCAGGCGATGAACTGGCGCTCGGCTGGCTAGATCTTGCCTCCGGCCAACCTTGTGCCGAAAGCGTTATCGCATCGGAGTTGAGCGGCGCGCTCGCGCGGCTCGACGCGAGCGAAATCCTCGTGCCGCAGCGGCTTATCGAAAAAGCTGAATTGTTCGAAGTGTTTGCGCCGTGGAAAGACAAGCTTGCGCCGCAGCCCAACAGCCGTTTCGACAGCGACAATGCCCGCCGTCGCCTGCTCGACATATATAAGGTGAAGGAACTCGCGGCGTTCGGCGATTTCTCGCGCGCGGAAATCTCGGCGCTCGGCGCTTTGCTCGATTACGCGGCGCTCACCCAGAAAAGCGATCTCGCCTATCTCGCGCGCCCGCAAAAACGCGGCGTGGCGCAGGTGATGGCAATCGATCCCGCCACAAGGCGCAATCTCGAACTCACGCGCACCTTATCCGGCGACCGTTCCGGCAGCTTGCTCTCCTCCATCGACCGCACGCTTTCATCGTCAGGCGCGCGTTTGCTGGCCGCGCGCCTCATGGCGCCGCTTACCGATATCGCCGCGATCGAACAACGGCTCGATGCGGTCGATTTCATGGTGAAGCAAAGCGCCCTACGCGAAAAACTGCGCGCGCATTTGCGCGAAACACCGGATCTCGAACGCGCTTTGGCGCGATTGGCCCTTAACCGCGGCGGACCACGCGATCTCGCCGCCATTCGCGATGCGCTTCAGCAGGCGGAAATAATGCGCAGCGCCCTGCTCGCACTCGATCCGAAGAAAATGCCGGCCGAACTGCGCGCGGCGACCAAGGCGCTCGGTGAACATAATGCGCTCATCGACAAATTGCGCCGCGCGCTGGCTGCCGAACTACCCTTGCTCGCGCGCGACGGCAATTTCATCGCGCGCGGATTTGCGGCCCAACTCGATGAACTCATTACGCTGCGCGACGACAGCCGTCGCCTCATCGCCGGATTGCAGCAGAAATATGCCGACCGCAGTGGCACGGCGGGGCTCAAAATCCGGCATAATCAGGTGATCGGCTATTATATTGAAGTGACACCAACCCATGCCGACAAGCTGCTCGCGCAAAAAGATTTATTCATCCACCGCCAGAGCCTCGCCAGCGCGATCCGCTTCACGACCGTCGAACTTGGCGAGCTTGCGCGCAAGATTACCGAAGCCGCCGACAAGGCGCTCGCAGTCGAACTCGAACTGTTCGCAGTATTGGTCGGCGATATTTTGCATCACCTGCCCGATCTGCGTGCTACGGCAGAAGCGCTCGCTGGCATCGATGTCGCTACATCATTGGCCGAGCTAGCAGTCGAACAGAATTACGCGCGGCCCACGGTTGATGGTTCGCTCGCTTTTCGCGTGAAGGGTGGTCGGCATCCGGTGGTGGAACAGGCGCTAAAGGCGCGGGCTGCAAATTTTATCGCCAATGATTGCGACCTCGCGCCGGAAACGCGCCTTTGGCTGCTCACCGGCCCCAATATGGCCGGTAAATCGACCTTTTTGCGCCAGAACGCGCTCATCGCCGTGCTCGCGCAGATGGGCAGCTTCGTACCTGCATCCGAGGCCCATATTGGCTATGTCGACCGGCTTTTCAGCCGGGTCGGTGCGGCCGATGATCTAGCTGCCGGGCGTTCGACCTTCATGGTCGAAATGGTGGAGACGGCAGCCATCCTTAATCAGTCCGGCGCGCGGGCGCTGGTCATTCTCGATGAAATTGGGCGTGGGACGGCAACCTATGACGGCCTCTCAATTGCCTGGGCGACCATCGAGCATTTGCATGAAGTGAACCGCTGCCGTGCCCTCTTTGCCACGCATTATCATGAGCTTACCTCGCTTACCGACAAGCTTGCCTCCATTGCCTGTCATACTATGGCAATCAAGGAGTGGCAGAAGGACATTATATTTCTACATGAAGTAAAAGAGGGCACCGCCGACCGCTCCTATGGCATTCATGTCGCACAAATGGCGGGATTGCCACAGGCCGTCGTACGACGGGCGGAGGTGGTTCTCGCCACCCTGGAAAGCAAGGCGGAAAACACCGCGCTTGACGGGTTGGCCGATCACCTGCCAGATTTTTCGGCGAAAGCGCCGGTCCGGGAACCAAACATCGCGCCCGAGCTTGAAAAGCTGCTCACAAATCTGCGGCCGGATGAGCTTGCGCCGAAAGATGCGCTTGAACTCATCTATCGCATCAAGTCGCTGCATGGCGGACGGGCGGACTGATTTCGCGAGCGTACGAAATATTTTTCAAAAAAATATTTTATCCACAGCCCTCCATTTCAATGTGCGGTTGCGACCGGCCGGACGGTTTCAATTTGGTCGTGACAAAACCGCTTCCCTTGCGGGGAAAAACGACATTAAAAAATCGAATCATAAAAGTTCCCGTTGACCACAAAAACTGTGCGGTTAAGTTTCTCTTAACGCTTCCATTTTCGAGTCGGAAGCTTTACAGTCCGTCACCCATTCCGGGAACGTACGGATTCTACGTGCGACGACGTGGCACCATGCCGCGTTAATCAGGTTGTTAAATCCTAGAGGCAAACATGGCCAATCAGAGCAATCCCCCGCCCGCACGCAATTTGCCTTCTTCGATCCCGCCGCAAAACAGAACCCAGCAAGCACCCGCCGCCAAACCCGCCGCGGCGAAAAAGCCGATGAACATCGCCTCGCTGCCCTTCTGGTTTGGCACACTCGCGTCAGTTGTGTGGGTCGGCACGGTTGTATTCATCATTCTCAAGGCTGGTCCCGCGCATAGTTTCGGTGGTTTGCCGCTGGTCAATTGGGCGATCGCGGTTTCCGCCATCGTGCCGCCGATCGCGCTCATCTGGATGTTGTCGGCATACCTGCAACGCGCGGCCGATGTGCAATCGATTGCCGAACCGCTGCGCCGCCAGCTCATGATGATCACCGGTGAATCCGGCGCCGCCGAAGCGCGCATCCGCCGCTTTAACCAGGCGATCCGCGAGCAGCTCGATCTGCTGCGCGGTGCGCAACATGCCGGGTCCGAAGATCTCATGTCGATCCTCGAGCGCGTGCGCCAGCACAAGGACGATCTCGAACGCTTTGAGGCCGCCGGCATTCACCAGGTCAAGGAAATCCAGGACATCGTCCGTAACAACATGCAGCACATCGAGCGGCTCATGGACGACAAGTTCACCATGATGCGCGTGCTCGACGAGCGGCTCATGCATAGCGGCGACAGTGTCGGCCGTCAGGTCGAATCGGTGCGCGGTCACATCACCGAAATGCTCGACGCACTTGAATCCAATGCAACGCAACTCGCCTCGGCTCTCGAGCGTTCATTGTCCGACAGCAAGAAACTGGCCGATACCGCGCGTACGCAGGAATCAAGCCTGCTCACCGCGGCCGAAAACGCAGCCGAAATGCTCAATGGCGTATCCGGTAAGATCGATCTCAGCATCGCCCGTTTCCTCGAACGCGCCGGCACCGCGCGCGGCGAAGCCGAGCATCTCGCCAGCACCCTCGACGCGCAAACCCGCGCGCTTGATGAATTCAGCAACACCCTGCCCGCCCGCGTGAGCGAAGCGGAAGCCGTATTGCGCGGCGTTGCCGATCGCCTCTATGTCGGCGAGCGCATGGCCCGCGAACAGGCGGTCAATCTGAGCGACAAACTGTCGACGCAGGTTGATGGCTTGCAGAAATTCCTCGACACGCTCGGCGAACGCCTGGTCAATTTCGATGGCGGCCTGCAGAAGCGCCGCGACGATCTCGAAAGCATGCTCAACCGTGTCGGCAGCAGCACCGACACCTTTATCCAGCGGTGGGAAAGCTCGGTCACCGATCTCGGCGAGCGCACCAACAATTCATTGCAGCGCTTCTCGAGTGTCAATGAGGACACCCGCAAGGGCGTGGCCGAAGTGATCGCCCAGCTCACCGTCACCACTGACCGTTACGAAGGTGCGGCCGTGCGCATGCAATCGCTTTCCAGCGATAGCGCTTCGCAGCTCAAGACCATCACGTCCGAAATCGCAGCTCAGCTCACGCAATTTGAATCGCTGCGCGATGCGTCGAGCCGCGCCGGCCATGAAGTCGAACAGCGCGCCGCCGCCGCCCTGCAAAACCTGCAGATGGTTTTGGAACGCCTCGCCACCGCCCGCGAAACCACCCATTCGGTCGGCGAAACACTGGTCAAGGATCTGTGCAGCGCCGTCGATCAGAACGAACAGCTCATCGGCCGCCTCAACGAGGCCGCCCAGATGAGCGTGCGCGCGCTCGGCATCGCCGCCGAATCGCTCGGCCGCCAGGAAGGCGAACTTGCCTCGCAGGCGCGTTCCGCCGAAGCCATGCTGCAGGAAGCCATCATGCAGACGCAGAGCAAGGCTGCCCAGGCCGAAAAGGGCCTGCGCGACCAGGCCACACATCTTATGTCCCTGCTGTCGGAAACGCAGGACAAGCTCAACGCGACCGATGCGAAGCTGCAAAGCTTCACCGCCAATTCGGTGGCGCCAATCCAGTCGGCCGTGCATCAGATCGACCTTTCCGCCGAAGCGGGCCTGCGTTCGCTGGGCCGTTACGGCGAAGGCATGCAGGAACAGCTCACGCGCCTGCAGCAATTCACCGGCCGCGTCGGCGGTATCGGCGAAGAGCTGGGCCGTATCATGAGCGAAAATGTGAACTCGATTGAACAGCTGAGCAACCGCTTTACCTCCGCCCGTTCGGCGCAGGAAGAAACCGCGCGCCAGACGCTCGATCAGTTCGCCTCGATGGCCGACCGCCTGCAGCGCGAGATTTCCTCGCTCGGCGACCAGACCGGCCAGGCCGTCAGCACCCTCCAACAGGCCGCGCAACGCGTCGGCGAACAGTCGAACCAGCTGCAGCAGGATGCCCAAAGCTCCGCCTCGCAGATGCAGGTCGTCACCAGCGCCCTGCAGAACGAGGCCAGCCAGATCCGCTCGATCCTGCAAAAGCAGACCGACGATCTCGGCGTCGATCTCTCGCGCGCCGAAAAGCAGTTCCTCACCATCGGCGAAGCGCTCAAGCAGCGCACCGATTCCGCCTACACCCTGCTCGACCGCGTAGCCGCTCATTACAATGAGGTTACCCGCACAGCAGCCCAGGAACTCGATGCGCGCACCCAGCGTTTCGAGCAATCGACCGTGCAGGCGCAGAGCAAGGCCGATGCCTTCTCCGCTTCATTGCAACAGCAGATGAGCCTCATCAACGGCAGCGGCGCTCAACTCGAAGGGCAGGCCGCGCAAGTTACCGCCGTCGGCAACAAGACCGTCCAACAGCTCACGCAACTTAACGAAAAGCTGCAGCTCACCCACGAAGCCGCCAACAACAATGCGCAGACCACCATTGCACGGCTCGATGAGTGCAATACCGCCTTCATGCGCCAGTCCAACAGCCTGTCGGATGCCGCGCAGAACGCCGTTGCGCAAATCAACAAGGCCGGCAGTGCGTTCAACGACCAGGCCGCCAAGATGCTCGACAATTCGCACCAGACCGAGCAGCAGATCCGCAACCTGTCGGTCGCCACGCTGAGCCTCTCCGAGCAATCGAGCCAGATCCGCACATCTATGGAACAGCAGAGCCAACGCCTGCTCAACCAGATGAACGACGTCGTGGTTCAGCTCGACGCCGCTTCCAGCAAGCTCACCAACAATGCCGTGGCCACCAGCTCCGGCGCCGATCAGGCGATATCCAAGCTGGCGGAAGTGGCGCAAACCACCGCCAATCGCCTGCACACGAGCGAGCAGGAACTGCAGGGCATCATCACCCGCACCGAAAGCACGCTCTCGACCCTCGGTGGCAGCATCACGCAGCAAACAGCTTCGCTGTCGGTCGTGCACGACCAGATTTCCGACCAGTTCCGCGCGATTTCCGGCGCCAGCGAAAGCCAGCGCGCGCAGCTCATCGAGCTGTTCGACAAGCTCGGCTCCGCCCATGGCCAGGCCTCCGATGTGGCCGAGCGCACCATCGCGCGCCTCACGGAATCGCTGCAGCAGATCCAGCGGCAATTGGGCGCCTTGTCCGATCAGTCGCAAAGCGCGATCGCCAATGTACGCACCGCCGGCAGCGGCTTTGCCGACCAGGCCGGCAACTTCCTGCAGAACGCCCAGCAGGCGGAACAGCAGGCCCGCACGGTTCTCTCCGTTACTTCGGCCCTGCAGGATCAGGCCCGGCAGCTGCGGGAAGCGCTGCATACCGAAGGCGACCGCACCAACGAAATGCTGGGCACCCTGCTCGGCAAGATTTCGGCCGGTGGCACCGAACTGCGCGATCTCGGCAGCTCGGCGGAACTCATCCTCACCAGCCTGCAGAACGGCGTGCAGCAGCAGACGCAAGGCCTCAGCTCCAGCATGCAGCAGATCAGCGAGCGCCAGCGCGCGCTCACCATCGCGCTCGATGCGCAGCGCGATGTGATCAACGGCCTGCTCAACCGCTTTGTGCTGGCACAGGACGAAACCGCCTCCTCCACCGAACGCAATGTATCGCGGCTCTCCGACAGCACCCAGACGATCGCCCGCCAGCTTGGCAATATCGACACGCAGGCGCAAAGCGTGCTAGCCAATGTGCAGGCGGCCAGCACCAAATTCGCCGACGAAACCGGTTCATTCCAGCAGCACGCCCAGCAGGCCGAACAGCAGGCCCGCTCGATCCTCACCTCGACCGCCGCCCTGCAGGACCAGGCGCGGCAGTTGCGCGAAGGGTTGCATACCGAAAGCGAACGTTCCGGTGATGTGCTCAACAGCATGATCAGCAAGATCTCGGCCGGCGGCAACGAATTGCGCGAATTCGGCAAGAGCGCCGAATATGCACTTTCCGCCCTGCAAACCGGTGTATCGCAGCAGACCCAGACGCTGCACAGCGCCCTGCAACAAACCACCGACCGCCAGCGCGCGCTCACGCTCGCCCTGGAATCGCAGCGCGATGTGGTGAACGATATGTTCAACCGCCTGGTGCTCGCACAGGACGAAGCCGCTTCGACCTCCGAACGCACGGCGTCGCGTCTCTCCGACAGCACGTCGTCGATCGCGAAGCAGCTGAGCGCCCTCGACAGCCAGGCGCAAACCACCCTCTCGAACGTGCAGTCCGCCGGCGCCAAATTCGCCGACGAAGCCGGCTCGCTCACCCTCCATGCCCAACAAGCCGAGCAGCAAATGCGCGCGGTCCTGTCCGTTACCGCAGGCATGCAGGAACAGGCCCGCACTCTGCGCGAATCCATGCATGGCGAAACCGCGCATGTGGTCACCCAGCTTACCGAGATCATCGCCCGGCTCGACCAGGCCAGCGGTCATCTTAAGCAGCAGAGCAGCACCGCCCTGCATGCGATGGATCAATCGGCCACGCAGATGGAGTCCGTCACCCGCAACAGCTCCGATCAATTGCAGCGCCATGCCGAAAATCTCGCGGCCGTAGTGGTGCAATCGGAAGAGCGCCTCAACAACACCGACCAGCGCATGCGCGGCCATCTGCGCCTTATAAGCGAGACGACCGAGCAGACCGCGCATCATGGCCAGCAGATTGCCGACACCATTGAATCGGCTGTCAGCTGCATCACCATCCTGCGCGACACCATGACCGACAGCGACCGTCAGGGCCGCGCGGTACTGGGCGAAGCCACTGCCCGCATCGACGAAGTGCGCGACGCGCTCAAGAACGAGATGTTGCGCCTCACCGAAGTCTCGCAGACAGCCTCGCAACAGGTAACCGTTGCCGCCCACGATCTTTCGACCCAAAGCGACGCGCTGCGCGCCAACCTTGCGAGCTCGGAATCGGCCCTCGCCGAAGCCGCCCGCCTGGTGCGCGAAGAAAGCGTGCAGGTACCGGCTACTATCAGCCGCAGCACTACGCAGATCGAAGCCGCCACCGAAACGCTCAAGACTCAGGCGTTCGAAGCCGACCGTACGCTGGTCGGCACCGCTGACCGCTTCATTTCGGTCACCGGCACGGCGCGCGCCACCATGATCGACGAAATGAAGCAGATCAGCCGGACGGCCGCCGAAGCCGAAACGCTGCTGCATCAGTACAACAAAGGCCTCGCCGAGCAGGTGCATTCGATGCAGTCCAGCGCCGAGCTCATCTCGGAGAAGCAGAAGGACCTCATCGTCAATGCCGGCGACAGCATCACCCAGCTCACGGTCGCCAGCGAACGGCTCGGCCAGCTGCGCGGCGATGCGGCCGAAAGCGCCGCCAAGCTCGCCCGCGAGTTCGAAAGCATGGAACTGCGCGCGCAGACCACCAGCCAGCGCTTGGTACAGGCCGGCGAAAGCGTCGACCGCACATTACAGAACCTCGGCCAGGCAACCGAAAGGGCGGAGGGCCAGATGATGGCCGCCTCCAACGGTTTCCGCGAGCAGTTCGAGCGCATCCGCAACGGCGTGCAGGGCCAGATCGACGATATCAATCGCGGCCTTATGCAGATCACAGCCCAGCTGGAACGCACCGGCACTGCCCTGCGCTCCACCACCGCCGGCACCGTGTCGGATGTCGAGAAAATCGCCTCGCGCTTCGACCAGACCAGCCGCGAAGCTGCGACGCAACTCGCCGACAAAACCACGCATATGCGCGGCGCGACCGAGGAAGTGGCCAAGCTGCTGCATGGCCTCGGCGACCAGCTCGATGTGCTGCTCGACCGCCTCGCGATGGCCGGCGACGGCATCAAGCGGCACGAAGGCGGCATCGTCACGCAGCTGCAGACCGCGCTCTCGCATCTCGGCTCGGTCGCCGAGCGGCTCGAGACCAGCCGCACGCTGGCGGGCAATGTGAGCGAGCATGCCGTGGCGCGCCTCTCCGAGGTCGCCTCGACGGTCGAACATCAGCTCGAAAACATCTCCACCAAGTCGGAAGGTGCCGCCAATGTGCTGCGCAACGCCAGCCGTATCTATGGCGAGCAGTCGCAGACCCTCGGCCGTGGCGTTGGCGAAGCGCAGCAGCAGGTCGTCTCGATGAACAAGTCGATCGAGGAAATGCAGCAACGCACCGACCGCATGCGCGTCTCGCTCAAGATGCAGAGCGAGGAGCTTATGATCTCGCTGCAGCAGATCCTCAACCAGCTGAGCGCCGTCGGCGACGGCATGGGCGAAACCGTAAACTCCGCCCTGCGCGAGCAAGGCGTGGGTGGGTTGGGCAAGATTTCGTAAGCGGGATTAGCCACGCAAAAAGAAAGGGCGGATCTTCGGGTCCGCCCTTTCTTGTTTGTGTCATTCCCGCGAAAGCGGGAATCCAGAAGCGCGTCCGCGCGTCATATGGCCTGCGATATCGATGTTAATACGTCAGCGCTTCTTTTCGCGAGACAGGCACGGCCTATCAGATGTAGATTCGAGACGCAGCCGGAATGACCGGCCTTTTGAGGCCAAACCGTGATCCGCACCTTTGCCGCCGCACTGTTCGCGTTGCTCGCTGTCATTGTCCCTGCTCGTGCCACTACGATCCAATGGGATTTTAGCGATATCGCCCCTTATCAATCAGTAGCACCCATTACCGTCACAGGCTTCTTTAACTTCAATACGGGTCCATGTTGTTTGCCGTCTGAATATCCGAACTATGACCTCACCCTTACCGACAACGGAAACACAATTTATCAGTTCATTCCATCGAACAGTTTCTTCGAGACTATCGACACCGGCGGTTTCGTTCTCGAAAACAACGGTGCGTCTATCACCAATCTCGATTCCATACTTTTAACCAATGTCGCAGGGTTTGACGGCACAATCGGTCCAACCCTTAATCTTTCGCACACGAATCTCGACGCTCTTTTCACCTCCAGCAAATTTGGCTTCGTGAATCTTCAGCTTCAAGGTCAATTGGTCGAGGCTCCGGTTTCTACCGTTCCGCTTCCTGCGGCGTTGCCTTTGTTCGGCACAGCACTGGCAGGGTTAGGTGGTGTAGGGTGGACTAAAAAACGACGGAGGGTTTCACGGTGATCGGTATCGTGACTGACTTGATATTCAATATTCTCGCGTTGACCTTTTTTTATGTACTACTACGCACACTTTGGAGCAGTAAAAAAGATCCTAAACTAGCAACTACCGGCAATGCCGCAGTTACAGCTATCGTGGCCGTATTCTGCGCTCTTATGGGAAACCCAGATCAATTTCAAAAGATGAGCTTCTCTTTAAGCGGTGGCGTCGTCGTCGAGGCACGGCAGACGATTCAACAGGCTCAGGTGACATTGGCGCAATTACAGAAGCTTGGTTCCCTAATGGGGCAATTTATGATTGAGGAGGATGCGGTACGGGCTCGGTTAGACAGTGCGCCGTCCCCGGCCGAGCATGACGCCCTAAGGCATAGTGTTTTAGACTTGCTAAAATCTATAAATCTTCCTGATAACGAACTTTCGAAGGTAGCGGCGGCCGATCGCAAATGGATCATCGTGGATTACGTAATAGGAATTCTAAACAGTGCAAATTCGCGAGTGCCGGATAACAAAAAGATGGAATGGGCGAAGATATATATGCAAGACGTGGGAGGCGGCATTGACACATACGCTGAGCTTACGCCGAATAAACTTGAGGAATTGCTCAATAGGTTCGGGATTCTCGATGACGATGCGAAATTGATGATTGGGGATTATCAATACTACCTTCAGACCGGCATTCGTCGCCACACGTAACCCGCCCGGCCGCGACCACTAACTACTTCCCACCCACCGGCTTCACCGTAAAGCGCACAATCGTATATTTGTTGTTCGCGTGCGCTTCGATGTGCAGCTGCTCATTCTCGCGGTCATAGGTGCGGGTATCGACCGCTTTCCAGCCGAGATGCGGCAGGCTGTGCTTGTAGAAATTATAGACATCGTCGATATCGATGGTGCCGATGGCGTTGGTCTCGGCAATGCGGCCGGCGCCGGGGGCGGAGAACAGCACATCCTCGTCTTCCATCGGCTGCAAGCCGGGCATCAGCGGCAGATCGTCGATCACCTTGGTGAAAACAGGCTCCGGCGCCGGGATGGAGGATGGCGGCATCTGGTCGGCGAGGCTCGCCGTGGTGTTGATTTCCGCGGCATGCAGTGGCGCGCCGGCCAGCAGCGTAAACGCTGCGGACAAAATAAAGGGCCGGAGAATCGATTTATGCATGCCGGAAAGCTAGCGCAGTTTGGCTATCGAGACAACCGCCCATCATTTCTGCTTGGTCGCGCAATAAAAGCTTGAACGGCCGCCCTGCGCGATGCGCCGGATGCCGAAGGTTTTCTTCACATCGCACGTGCAGCCGGGGCAGCGCTGCCCTTCCCGGTCATAGACGGCAAAATGATGCTGGAAATAGCCCAGCTCGCCATCGCTCTGCACGTAATCGCGTAATGATGATCCGCCGGCCTTGATCGAGGCGTTGAGCACCTTGCGGATCGCCGGCACCAGTTTGTCGATCTGGTTACTGCTGCAGGCACCCGCTTTGCGTTTCGGGCTGATGCCGGCAAGGAACAACGCCTCGCACGCATAGATATTGCCGATGCCGGCGATGATGCGCTGATCGAGCAAGGCATCCTTGATCGACGCCTTCTTGCCCTTAAGCTTCGCCGCCAGCAGTGCCGGCGTAAGATCTTTCTCCAGCGGCTCCACGCCAAGATTTCGAAGTAATTTATGGCTCGGCGCTTCCGACGTCGCTACCAGGTCGCACATGCCGAAGCGGCGCGGATCATTAAAACGCAGCGTGATACCATTATCGAAATGGAATACCAGATGATCGTGCTTGCCCGGCGGCTTGCGGTCCGCCTGCGACAACAACATGCGCCCCGACATACCAAGATGCATGAGCAAGGTCTGCCCCTTATCGAGCGTGATAAGGATATATTTCGCCCGCCGGTGAATGTGCGTAACATGCAAACCGGTAAGCTTCGCCGCCAGATTATCCGGCATCGGCCCGCGCAGATCCGCCCGGTGCTGCTCGACCTCAATAATGCGCGCGCCGGTAAGTGCTGTGGCCAATCCGCGGCAGACGGTTTCGACTTCGGGAAGCTCAGGCATTTTTTAGCATTCAGGGGTCAGGGATCAGCATTCAGGGAATTTGGGGTTTCCAGATATATAGAATAATATAACCGCGATCATAACCCCTGAATGCTGACCCCTGAATGCTGACCCCTGACCCCGAGTCCCACTGGTTCGGTTTCCGCCGCGTGACGCCGGATGAAAAAACCGGCTTTGTGCGCGAGGTGTTCACCTCGGTCGCGAGCCGCTATGACCTCATGAACGATCTCATGTCGGGTGGCCTGCACCGGTTGTGGAAAGACCGGCTGGTTCGCCTTATGGACCCGCGGCCGGGGCAAACCATCCTCGATGTTGCCGGCGGCACCGGCGATATTGCGCTGCGCTGCGCCCGCCGCACGGATGGCAAGGCACGCATCATCGTGTGCGACCTCAGCTCCGCCATGCTGGCCGAAGGCCGCGCCAAGATGGTCGATCAAGGCATTCTCGGCGGCATCGAATGGATCACCGGCAATGCCGAGGAACTGCCCCTGCCCGCGCGCAGCGTCGATACCTATTGCATCGCCTTCGGCCTGCGCAACGTGACGCGCATCGACAAGGCGCTGTCCGAGGCCGCGCGCGTATTAAAACCCGGCGGCCGTTTCTTCTGCCTCGAATTCAGCCCCGGTGTGAAGCCGCTGCTCAAGCCGGTCTATGATCGCTTTTGCATGGAAGTGCTGCCGCGCCTCGGCGCACTGGTCGCGCAGGACCGCGACTCGTACCAATACCTTGCGGAAAGCATTCGTAAGTTCCCGGATCAGAAAACGCTGGCAAAACGCATGGAAATTGCCGGCCTTTCGCAGGTGCGATGGACCGATCTCTCCGGCGGAATCGCGGTCATTCACAAAGGCTTCAAGAGTTAATATGGTCGAATTGCCACAGGCCTCTGCCTATTTTTGGTAACATTAATTCTTGGACGCAACCATATTCATAATTTATGATATAATTGTTACCGTGAAACGTAATTTTACGAACTTTTCTATTCGATCGATTTATGGTGAGGGTTCGCGATGTTTGTGGACACTACTGGATTTTATGGTGCTGCGGGTGAGTGTCTGAAACCTGCGAGCAGTTTGATTACAAGGCAAGATAAGGCATCGTACGATGCCCACGTCTGGGATAAGTGTATTGCCGATCTCGTAAAAAACAAAAAAGAAATATTTTTCAAGTCCCATCGCGCTGAAGCTCATCGAAGCCCGGTTTCAAGGTCATCTTTCCGGAGTTTCCACGGCCGTTCAGACTTCACGCGTCTTGATCAAATTATACGCGGGCATGATCCCGCACCAAGCCGAATCGCACGCGAGATTATCGAGTGGTCACAAAGTTTGACTCATAGGCAAAGCCAATATTTCTTGTCGGTCGTGAAGGAGCGCACAGCACGCGACGAGAAAGCGTTGAATATGTGGCAGGGTGTTTCGAGCGAACAAAAAATTGACCGCCAAGGCCTCTACGATCCATCTGAGGTTGCCCGCGCCTTAGAACAGCGCGTAGAAAGTTTACGAATTGATCAAGACGCAAAAGACCAGATCAAAGACGAGATCCGGTCCAGGCCGCGCAAATCGGGGCTCGCTGGGACCGAAGCTTGGCTGGATAAAAAAGAGCAGGCTCAAATGCGCCTCAAGTTTGATCTGGCGCAAACCTTTAAGCCTTTTAAGCCAGCCAAAATAAAAGTATCATTTTCAGAACCTACTCGTGAAGAAACGCGGACTGAAAGTCCTCAAATCACACTTAAAGCGGCGTGAACACGGCGCACTTTACCTAAAACATTATGCAAATCATGGTCGGGGCGCGCGGATTCGAACCGCGGGCCTCTAGTACCCAAAACTAGCGCACTACCAGGCTGTGCTACGCCCCGCCGGGTTATGAGTAACGGAAAACGGCCCGTATCGCAAATGGGCTTTGTTTTCTTAATTCCTGCGTGGAATCACATCGCGTAAAGATATTTAACCAAGGTATTGCCGACGGCTGTGAGGATGCTCGGCGCGCATTTATCGAGCGTATCCTTGGTGGTGTTGAACCACGGGTCATATTTGAAGCCGATCACCAAAAAGCTCGGAATGCCGAGCTTGGCAAACGCATCCTCATCGTCATTGATCGGATAATTGAGCGGCTGGGTCTGGAAAATGGTGGGAAAATTGACACTGCCGATATGCCAGAACTGGAGCAGTTGGTTCTTGGCCGAGGACAACGACAACAAGTCAGGTTGCAATTCCAGATTCTTATAACACACCATATCGAAGATGACCGCGCGCTCGGGGCTGCCGTCCGGGTAATAATCGATAAGATGCCTGGCAAAATAGGGCGAGCCAACCGCGTGCCATTCCGGATCGCCGGCGCCGAGCGATTTTGGCCCCTCCTCACCATCAAAGAAAACCATATCGATGCCGACCGGCGGCGCGGGTAGTGAGCCAAGCGCGCGCGCCGTCTCCAACAGCAACGCTACGCCGGACGCGGAATTATTGGCGCCGGGCATTGCTCCATTGGGATTGGCCTTGTCGGCATAAGCCCTCGCGATGCTATCGTAATGCGTGCCGAGGATGATGCGCGTGGATTTCTCTGGATAGAAGCGCGCGATAACATTCGTATAAATTCGTTGCGTGCGGCCTGAGGAACTGCTGGTGGCATTCGCTGGGTCATTATCTGTCCACTGCTGGGTCTTGACACTATCGACCGGGGTGGTCGCCAGCTGCGTTTCGATAAAGCGGATTTCCTTTTCGTGCCCGATGGTGCCCGGCACGCGCGGACCAAAACTCAACTGCGTGCCAATGTCATCCATCGCCCGCGTACCGCTCCATAACCCCGCATCGACCCGGCTGGCAATTTTTTCCTGCAAACCGGCCAAGGCGGACGTCGCGCCTAAAACAAAGATTAGTGCCGCCGCGGATAAAACATATGAACGTTTCATTTTGAAACCTTTCGAGCACCGACAAAAAGGCTCACCGCGCAAAATGCCAGCAAGCCTGCAAACAGGTATGTCGTCGACCGCGAACCCATATTGGGAATAAGTGCAAAAGTTGTAAAGAGCGTCCCGAACACATTGCCGATGGTGGATACGCCATAGACCGTACCGGACACGCGCCCGGCCTTCGCGGTCGAATGCAGCAGCAATCGCATAGACATCGGCGACAACATGCCTAAAAACGTTACCGGAACGAGCAGCAACGCGCCTGCGGCAAACAGAATACCGGTCGGCCCTTCTCCCAGAACCGCCAGCACCCACGCCATGACGGTGTCGGCTGTCGCCGGCACGGCAAACAGATATAAAGATGCCGCCGCCACCGCGATCGGAATGTCATAGGGTGACGGATGGCGATCAACCATGATACCGCCAACGAAATAACCGATGGTGAGTGCGCCTAAAACGGTTGAAATAAGCCCGGCCCAGGTGCCGATGCCGCCCCCGAAATAGGGGAACAGATAGCGGCTGCCAAGCATTTCAAAACCCATTAGCACGCTGCCAACAATAAAAGCGTTTACGTAAATAAGGCCGGTGATGAGGCGTGCATTCACGGATCGGACCACTTGCGGTTGTGCACCTCAATCGCCTTGAGCGACTCCACCGGCGCAAAATCGTCGGTGAGTACCTTGGCATTGGCATCGACGGGGGACGTATTTCCCGCATACTTTTGGCGCTTCTTCAGCATGTCTTCGAGATTAAAGCGCGTCTGCAATTGCGCCTGCCGCGCTGCCGCTATTTTCTTGAGATCGGCCTCGTCACGTGCGGGGCCGTCATAGGCCGCCATCGCCACATTGCCCTCGGCGCGGTAAAAATCGATATTTGGAAATATGGAATGCACAGTCATCACGGCAGAATCAAACAGCATGGTGCTCGGCTCGACATTCTGCTCCATCACGCCACCGTCGGAAAGGTGATCCTTGACCAGCTGATAGAATTCCTTGGTGAGCAGATGAAACGGCACGAACGGTCCACGATAGGCATCGATGAGAATGATATCGTAACGATCTTTTGAATTGGCGAGGAACAGGCGGCCATCCTCATTGACCACATTGAAATTCGGCTCGTCCTTTATGCCGAAATATTGATGCGCGAGATTGACGATCTCGGGATCGAGCTCGACTGACGTCACTGTCGCGTCGGGCAAATATTTATGCAGGTACCAGGCCGTGCGGCCGCCGCCGAAACCGATTTCGAGAATGGAATGAATGTTTTTCGGATAAACGAGGCTTTCGGTCATATATCGCGTGTATTCGACCGGCAGATCACGCTCATCGCGTGTATTGTAAATGCTTTCCGTATAGATGTGCCGGTTATAGCCGAACGTCATGCTCACATAATCGCCCACCTGGTAAACATAAATGTTGTTGTAAAGCGACTCGCGCGATGCAAGCAGCTTGTGACCGTTGTCACCCTCGGCACCGGATACCGGTTTGTGGGCATCGAACTGGATCGCGATGAAAACGGCGAGGACGATCAGGACGCCGCCCACGCCCAATAAAATATTGCGTTTCGTCAAAGATTTGGTCGGTGTGTGAGCCATTGCAGAAAAACCCCCGCTGGAAAATTATTGCTTTTTTGACCATGCTGCTACAAGCTTAAAAAGCTGTTTATTTGGCGAACGGGTTGTCCCATGCGCTACACGCGATATGTACTCCTCCTGGCAGCAATCCTGCTGGTTCTTCCGTTTGCGGCCGCGCTTGCGGATGATGAGGTTCTACTCCCAAGCGACGCTACCGATCCGAACAGTCCGGGCAACAAAACCCAGCAATTCCTCCCTCCGGATGACTCATCCGAAGTATTGATCCCTTCCCAGGACACGACGCAGAGCAAATCCCTAAGCTCCTCATCCGGTATTGGTATCGCGCCTCCAAGTGGAACTGGCGAAGAAGCTGCTGCTGGCTATGCGCCGGTGCCTGCTGCGGACAATGTGCCAATTATGAAGACCCAAATACTCAAGATTAATGTGCCCGAACCGCCTGCCCAAGACGGTGCGGATGCCAACGCCTTTACAAGAAGCGCGCCGGGCATGGGTATCGATCTTGCGGATAAATTCTCTTGGGGTGACGGCGACATCAACCAGATCCAGCAAAGCCTTGGCTTTTCCAAGGATGATGTCCAGCAGCATTGCCATCTTTCCATGAATGGCCTGCTCTCCACGGCTGGCGGAAGTGCGGCGTTCACCATGGGGCCCTATGGCAAGCATGGCAGCATGACAATTAACGACAAGCCGCAAAGCTTGACCGTTAATCCGATTGCCATGTGCGATGCCATTCCCTTGAAAGATAATCTCGGGACGGTCGTCCAACTGGGGAAAAGATATGTCGTGGCCCTGTCGGGAGGCCCTTGCGATGCGCCGCCGGTCGACGCGTCGCATCTGCTCATTCATTACAACGGCGACGGCAAATCGAGCTGCGAATATAAATAGCGTTTAAGGATTTACGCGGTCCTTTTCATTTTCATTGGATTTCTTTTCGCCGGCTTTTTTGCGCCCGCCGCCGGCAACGCCCTCCAGCAGCGCATCGTTCGGCAGTTTCGCCAGGAATGTGAGCACCAGCTGCTGCACGCGTAAATTATAAACATCATAATGGCCAACATCGGGAAAGTATTCTGCCTGTTTCGGTTCGTTGGCGGCCTCGAACAGCATTTTGCCGAACTTGACGGGAACCACCTGATCCGCTTCGCCATGCATAAGCAACAACGGCATGTGAACGTCCTTGATCTTTTTTATCGATTCATACTTGTCGCGCAGCAGGAAACCCACCGGCACCAGCGGATAACGGTCGGCGGCGACATCGACTGTCGAGGTGAAGGGCGATTCAAGGATTATGCCCGATGCGTCATACTCGGTGGCCATCTGCACAGCCACGCCGGTGCCGAGGGATTCACCATAAAGCACCATCGCCTTATCCGGCGTGCCGCGGGCCTTCAAGGCATCTATAGCCGCACGCCCATCGGTATAAAGCCCCTGCTCCGATGGCGAACCCGGGTTGCCGAACCCGCGATAGCCGACCATGAGCACGCCATAGCCATGCTCGATCCACGGCCGCACCTTGTAATTGCGATAGCCGAGATGGCCGTTGTTGCCCTGGAAAAACACAATAGTGAATTTGCCCGGCTTGCGTGGTGCCACATACCAGCTCGTCAGCTTAAGACCATCGGTCGTCGTCGCTTCAAACGGCTGCATTTCCTTGAGCGCCCATTCGACCGGATTGGTGGTGGCCGGATCGGGAAAATACATGAGATATTTTTGCACCGCGCCCAGTGTAAAAATGAACACGGCATAGGTAAGCGTGAGGGCGAGAATCCACCCCAACACGCGCTTGATGAAGTTTCCGGTCGGCATGATTACGCGTCGAACTCCGCCTGCAGACCATAGAGCCGCGCATAAACGCCACGCTTGGCCAACAACTCGTCATGCGTGCCCTGCTCCACGACCTTGCCATGCTCGAGCGTGACGATGACATCGGCATCGGCAATGGTCGAAAGCCGGTGGGCAACGACAATGGTGGTGCGGCCTTTCTGCAGCCGCTTGAGCGCCGCCTGCACAGCGCGCTCCGATTCATTATCGAGCGCCGAAGTCGCTTCATCGAGCAAAAGAATTGGCGCGTTGCGCAACATCGCGCGGGCGATGGCAATGCGCTGGCGCTGGCCGCCCGATAGTTTCACCCCATGCTCGCCCACCAAAGTGTCATAGCCACTGGGCAAGGCATTGATGAATGTGTCGGCAAAAGCTGCTTCGGCAGCCTGCTTGATTTCCTCCAGCGTGGCCTCCGGCCGGCCATAGGAGATATTGGTGCGCACGGTTTCGTCGAACAGGGCCGTTTCCTGGCTCACCAGCGCAATCTGCCGGCGCATGCTGGCAATCGTCACATCACGCACATCCATGCCGCCGATAGTAATGCTGCCATCCTGCACATCATAAAAGCGCGGAATGAGGTTGATGATAGTGGATTTGCCGGCGCCGGAGGGGCCAACGATGGCGACGGTCTTGCCGTTCGGCACTTCGATCGTCACCCGGTCGAGCGCACGGGTGCCGTCGGCATAGCAAAAAACCACATCGTCGATCTTAACCGTGTAGTCGCTCACCTGCAGCGGCTTCGCATTCGGCTTGCTCACAATCGTCGGCTCGACATCGAGCAATGTGAACACGCGGGCCGAAGCGGCCAAACCTGACTGAAATTGCGCATTGACCTTGGCCATGCGTTTCATGGGATCGTAAGCAAGCACGAACGACATAATGAAGGAAACCAGCTTGCCGGGATCGAGGAGACCCTGATCGGCCTGCCACCCGCCATAAATAAACACCGCGCTGATTGCGACGCTGCTCAAAAATTCCATGACCGGGCTGGTAAGCGCCGTGAGGCGGTATCCCTTCACCGATAACTTAAATATCTTTTCCGTGATCTCGCGCGCGCTGTTCTCCTCGAGCGTTTCCATGCCATAGGCTTTGATATGCCGCATGCCCTGAAAGCTCTGGCTCAGCAGCGAAGTGAAATCGGCGGTCGCTTGCTGGGTAATTGTGGAGATCTTGCGCATGCGCTTACCGGTGCGCGCGACATAAAATCCGGATAACGGGAATACGAGGAAAGTGACAATCGAAAGCTGCCAGTCCTGGTAAAACATTACGCAGATAAGGACAATGAGAGTCAGCGAACCTTTTACCGACGTCGTGATGCATTCGCCCACCGCCTGCCGCATGACGCCGACATCATAAGCCACGCGCGAGATAAGATTGCCTGAGGAATTGGCATTGAAAAACGCCATATCGGCGCGCAGCAAATGGTTATAGGCATCCTGCTGCACATCGGTAACGACGCGCTGGCCGGTTTTATTCATGATGACGGTGTGTATATAGGTCGCCACGCCGCGCACAAGGAAAACGCACACGATAATGCCGGAACCGTACACCAGGTCCATCACGCCGCGATGTTGGACAATGGCGTTGACGATGGGCGCTAGCTCGTATGTAAAAAGGCCGTTCATGGCGGCGGCGATGCTCATCAGAATCGCGGCCACAACGAAATTCCCGACATGAGCATGCAGATACTGCCGATAAAGCCGCTTCATGAGATAAAGCGACGTCTCAGGCTTATCGCGTTGCAGCATGGCAAGATTCTGCGCTGCGCCCGTAACTTGCGGCGGGGCGGCGACGGTAAAATCTGTCTTTACGGTCGAGGTTTGTGACACACGTACTTCCAGTTAAACAAAAGGGTAATATTATTCATCTATCATAGGCTCTTGTCATGGTTTAATAAATGGCTTCGCCATCCGGCAGCCTTGGGCCCCGACGAAAGCAAGCTTAATGGCCGACGAACGCACAATTCCGCAACCGACCCATAAACGCAAAATCGGCCTTGCCATGTCGAGCGGCATGGCTCGCGGATGGGCCCATATCGGCGCTATCCGCGCGTTAACTAAGCTTGGTTTCGAGTTCGATATTATCACCGGCTGCTCGGTCGGCGCGCTCGCCGGCGGCTGTTTCCTCGCCGGCCAACTGGACGAGCTGGAAGCCTGGGCGCGCTCGCTTACCAAGCGCAAGATCGTTAGTTATCTCGACATGCGCCTGCGTTCGGGCGGCCTCATCGGCGGCAACCGGCTGGTCGATGAGATGCGCAGATATCTCGGCACCGCGAAAATCGAGGATTTCGGCACGCCTTACGCCGCCGTGACCTGCGATCTCGTCACCGGCCACGAAATCTGGCTGCAAAAAGGCGATCTGGTCGAGGCCATGCGCGCTTCCTTCTCGCTGCCCGGTATTTTCCCACCGGTAAAGCTCGATGGACGCTGGCTGGTCGATGGCGCGCTGGTAAGCCCACTGCCGGTCGCCGCCTGCCGCGCGCTCGGCGCCGACATGGTGATCGCCATTAACCTCAACGCCGACATCATCGGCAAGGCGCGGCGCCCCGGCGCCAATGTACCGACCGCCGCGGGCTTCGATCTGCTGCAGATGCTTGAAGAAAGCGAGAATGAAGAGAAACTTTCATTGATGGGCAATATCACCAAGCATATTTTCCGCCGCGATTACGACGGACCGAGCATGTTCGGCGTGATGACGGCTTCGCTCAACATCATGCAGGATCGCATTACGCGTTCACGTCTCGCCGGCGATCCGCCCGACGTGCATATCGCGCCACGCCTCGGCCATCTCGGCCTACTCGAATTCGACCGCACCGAGGAAGCCATCCACGAAGGCGAAGCTGCCGTCATGCGCAAGCGGCCCGAACTTGCCGACGCGCTGCAGGTGCTCGCGCAAAGCGCCGCAGACGCGGACGATAAAGAGAAATAGCTATTTATTTGCGATCGTAAGCCTGATCGAACGCATCCGGCTGCGAACGGTTGGAAGTGGCCCAGCCACTCACGCCATTGGTGCCGTTCGAGCCATTGATCGAAAAATGCGTGCCCGAACTTGCCTGTCCCGTGGGAGACGATTCATCCTCGGTCGCGCCGTTCATGTATCCCGGGCGTTGTTCGTCGGGATCGGTGAATTTCGGCGTGCCGTTGCTGTTATTGCCGCTTTCGGTGGTCAAAGCGAAAACCGGCGATGACGCCAGCAACAACCCGAAAAGGGTAAGCAGGGATATTTTGCGCATGGGGGGCCTCCGTAACGCGAGTATCGATCCTCAATTATGGCATTATTTGGTTGAAATCGCCATCGCGGACTAGGTAAGTCTAGGAAATGTCAAAATCACCACACAGCGAGCCGCGCAGCCGGCAATATGGCGTGTTGCCTTATCGTTTGGGCAAGAAGCGAAAACTCGAATTCCTGCTTATTACCACGCGGAAAAATACCCACCCCCAATGGCTGATTCCGAAAGGCGACCCCATGGGGGATTTGCCCGGCAGCGAAGTGGCGGCGCGGGAAGGCCGGGAGGAAGCCGGCGTCGTGGGTAAAGTCCACAGCAAGCCAATCGGGATCGTTCCTTATGACAAGCACCAAAGCGATCAAACGGTCGACTCCTACGATCTCGTTGTTTTTCTTATGCGTGCAAAACAGCTGTTGAACAGCTGGCCCGAGAAAGATCGCACGCGTGAATGGGTGCCAGCCGCCAAAGCGCTTACGCGCCTACACGCCAACACCAACTTTCCGCAACCGCAGGCGATGGACGAACTGCTCGCCCACGCGCAGACGGCTATTTTTGCGAAAGCGGCGCAGCGCGGGAAAAAGCCTCCCAATTCTCATAAATTCAGAATCGGCGCGGCACCCAATTGAACTGTTTTGCGCAGGAATGTAGGACCGGTAC
>Ga0207006_1003_pt2 | contig 67218 bp, 89 predicted proteins | sample Alteio_BWMinCont_84_FD_153497 | JGI IMG/M metagenome (GOLD analysis project Ga0207006, IMG submission 153497) | Enriched cells from forest soil in Barre Woods Harvard Forest LTER site, Petersham, Massachusetts, United States -... | ecosystem: Environmental > Terrestrial > Soil > Temperate forest >...
CGGGATCAGGATTCAGCATCGAGGATCAGCATCCAGCATTGAGGGGATCAGTATTGTAGAAAGTAGTTAGCATTTCTTGAATATAGCTGGCTACAAAGGTTACCCCTTGGCCAATTCATGAATGCAAATTCATGAACGCCTATTCATGAAGGCCGACTTCCCTACATCGATCCGCCCGGCTTGAAGTTCATATCCATGCCGAACTTGGCCTGCGAGGTGGCGATATTCTGCTGCGAAGCCGCGGCCATCATGGCCTGGCCGTAATCGGTCGGCGCGCGGCTCGATGAGGATTTTTCCGCCAGCAGCAGATTTGCGAGAATGCCTGGCAGGCCGCCATCAGCCACTTCACCGCTACGGATGCCTTCGTCCTGCCGCGCCTTCGGGCCCCAGAATAATTCGGTGATGCGTTGATCGCCGGGCCGCTTCTTTTTCTTTTTCTTCGGCTGGCCGGTGTTTTCGTCAATCTCTTCGGGCTCGTTGGGATCTTCCCATTTGCATTCCTGCCATTTGACGCTGAGGAAATCCTGGATCGAGCTCGACATGAAGGGCAGGTTGACCAGCAATTCACGGAACATCGTGGCCGCGTTAAAAATCGCTTCTTCTTCGAGCTTCTTCACTTCCGCTTTCTGCTCGTCGGTCTTGAGGCCCTTGCGCGCAGCTACCACTGGCACCATGCAGTTATCCTTGAGGCGCTTGGCCCAATCGTTGGCAGTATTGCCGCGTTCGGCTTCGCCATTTTCCTTGTAAAGCTCGGCCATCGTGCGCAGCCGCTTGACGAGGCATTCCGACCAGTACCACCAGTCATTAAAAGGCGCGCGTTGGCTATAGCTCGACATTGTGTATGTTCCGATCCATGGTCGAACATATATAGAGGCAATTAAACAAATCACAATGCGCGCCTGCGGGAACTGCAGCACGTGTTTTGGTTAATCGATTGTGTATCCGCGCGAATGCGGCAGCGGCGCGCGAATGGAGCCATCATCGGTTAGGCGCGCAAATATAAAAATCCCATATGCCTTAGCCAAATCTGGTTTGGGAAATACCTATGGCGTGCGCGTTGCTCATGAACCACGCTGTTGCCCTTGTGTCAGGCATTGTTTTTAGGGATAAAATTGGTTTTGCATCGCAATAGACGAAAGGATTTCCAACGGAGGAATCCAAAATTGGTTAACGTGATTCCGGCAACAAGGTAAAAATGCTGTTTGTAAGTTATTGAATTTGAACACAAATTATATTATCCAAACGAAAGTTTTGTAATAATCCCTAATAAATGGTATATAAATACCCGTAGCCGGCGTGGGTATTCCGGCGAATGCGGCAGGACTTGGAAGTCATCCAGATCAAGCAGCGTCCAGGCCTTCGGACCGGGTCTAGGTCCGAGACAGTGGAATCTGTGCGAATCCGGGGACAAAAGAAGTTGTTGAAGAAGCTCTTCCAAACCCTTGGTGTCATTTCGTCTTAGTAATCATGTCGCGATGTTTCTGGTTTCTTTCGCGGGAGATACAAGATCATGGCCGAGAAGCTTGAGTTCAAAAAGGGCGATTTCGTGGTTTATCCGGCTCACGGTGTGGGCCGCGTTGAAGGTGTCGATACTTTTTCGATCGCCGGTCAGGAAGATGTTCAGCTTTATTCGATCTCGTTCGAACAGGACCGCATGCGCCTTAAGGTGCCGGTGACCAAGGCCAAGACTTCGGGCCTGCGCCGCCTGTCCTCGCGCGACCGCTTGAAAGAGGCCATTTCCACGCTTCAGGGCCGTTCCAAGGTCCGCCGCGTGATGTGGAGCCGCCGTGCCCAGGAGTATGAGTCAAAGATCAATTCAGGCGATCCGGTCTCGATTGCCGAAGTGGTGCGCGATCTGCACCGCGGCACTGACCAGCCGGAACAGTCTTACAGCGAACGCCAGATTTACCAGGCGGCGCTGGAACGGCTCGCGCGCGAACTTGCCGCGGTTGAAAAGATCGATCAAGTGAAGGCCACGCAGAAGCTCGAGAATGTGCTGCTGCGCGAACGCGAAAAGAAGGCGGCCTAAGCGCGAAGAATTTTTCCTATTCACTGTTCAGACTTATAAGCGGGCGCAAGCCCGCTTTTTTTTGCCTAACGATATTGGTTTAGGCTTTCGGTCGTGGATCTGCCGCTTTTCCAGATAAGAATTTGTTAACCATAACAAATACTTACTTTTGCACTGCCACATCGCAGACGCCTTCCAGCGCCCCCGTAAATGCTTGAAATTGGTGGGTGTAGACTTCCGGCTACGAGTCTGGATTTGGCCCCGAACATGGACAAAAATTGGGATTTATTATAAATTATTAAACGGCCTAAAATATGATTAGTACATGCTAAGTCTCTGGTAGGGGATGCAGACATGGCAGATAAAAAGAATCCATTCGGCAGTAATGCATTTGCCGGCGGCAGTGGCGGCGCCAAAAATCCCTTCGGGAAAAGTGGCAGGCCTTCGTCAATGGGAGCCGGGTCTAAAGCCTTAGCATCGGAATCCTCCTTCGCGCGGAAGAAAACTTTAAGTTCTGTCACGCAGCGCACCCCGTTTGCCGGGATGAAAGGCAAATCGTCTGTCGACAAGATGAAGATGCTGTACGAGGCGAATAAGAAGAAAAATCCTTTTGCGCGCCCCGCCCCGCCCAAACCAACCATTGATCCCAACCAACGCATTTCCGCCGGCTTCGGGAACCAGGTCAATGCCGCGAAGGCGGCGCCGACTGTTTCTGCGCCGCCGCCGGCACCCACCGTCGTGAAACCTACGACCCCGAAACCGGCTGCTGGTCCGCAAACTGTCAGCGCGGTAAGCGGCAGCGGTAGTTACGGTGGCGGCTCCAATCGCTCGAAAGCCCTGTCGACAGGCATCAAAAGGTCGATGGATGAACCGCCGGCCAAAGCCCCTTCGCCGTTCGCTGCCAACGCCGCCAAAAAAGAAGAAGGAGGAGCAGCAGCAGCAGCAGGAGGAGGACAGTCCCCCGATACAGGCTCCGGCATGCAGGTGATGGGCAATTATGAGCAGGAGGATGTTTACCGTCCGACTGACGCAACCGGCAAGCCGATCGAAGCCGATGTGTCGATGACCGGCGATAATTATATGAAGGTGTATGAGGAAGACCAGGCTGCCAAGAAGGGGGCCCTGCCGCCTCCGCAGGGCATGACCGCTGCCAATTACGCGCAGGTCTACCAGAAAGCACAGCAGGCGCCCCAGCCAAAGTCGGATGAACCAAGCAGGGAAGCAATTACAGGCGGCGTAAACAGCAAAGAATTCAAAGAATACATCGAGGCCTACAAGAAAAAGAACTTTGGCTTTGAAGGCGTTGCTGCGCAGAACATGACCGGCTCAAACTACACTGAGGTCTACAAAAAGCAGCAAGAGCAGCTCAAGGTCCAGGAAAAAATCATTCAGCAGGTCATCAAGCAGCAGGTGCATGCCACTGCCGAGGCCCGCAAGACGGAGCAGAAAAACTCGACCTTCGCTCACCAAGGCCGCGGCCTGCAAGCCAAGCTGGCCAATTTGCGTGGACGTCTGGGACACGATCAGGAGCAAAACCGCCTTATCTACATCGAAATCGCGGAAACCGAAGCCGCCCTCGCGCAAATCCCGGCGGGTCTGCGCGGTTAGTAATCACTCTGTGTAGTTTTCATGAAATTAAGAGTTTTAATTCTTGTCCTATGGGCTTTGTTTGTACAGGCAACGCCTTGTTGGGCGCTGGGCGACTTTGGTACGGTAATTCAAGATAATTGCGTGAATGATGATGAATGCGCAGTGGTTCACAACAATTATTGTGGAGACTGGGCTGTAAATGAGAGCTCATTCCGCGATGCGCAAAACGTAGGCGGCGTATGTGAGAAAGATGGTGTTGCTGATCCAGCTCATCCAAATGCCTTTACAAGACCGCCCGGTCCATCGTCACCAAACTCATTTGCTCGCTGCGTACACAATACATGTGTTGCAATCGTTCCCGATCCGCCCCGCTGACTTGGACACATTATCCTCCGCGTCCACCCACCGTCATATTTTCCATGCGCATGGTCGGCTGACCGACGCCGACCGGCACGCTCTGGCCGTTCTTGCCGCAGGTGCCGACGCCCCAATCCATCGCGCTGTCATTGCCGATCATGCTGATGCGCTTGAGCGCTTCGAAACCGGTACCGACCAGTGACGCGCCCTTGATGGGGCGGCCAACCTTGCCGTTTTCGATCTCGTAAGCCTCGCTCGCGCTGAACACGAATTTGCCGGAGGTGATATCGACCTCGCCGCCGCCGAAATCGACCGCGTAAATGCCTTTTTTAACCGAGGCGATGATCTCATCCTTCGTATGTGTGCCCGAGCGCATGACGGTGTTGGTCATGCGGGGGAAGGGCTGGTGCGCATAGCTTTCGCGCCGCCCGTTGCCGGTCGGCTTCACGCCCATGAGCCGCGCATTGAGTCGGTCCTGCATGAAACCGACCAGGATGCCGTCTTCGATAAGCGGTGTGCATTGCGTCGGCGTGCCTTCGTCATCGAGCGTTAGTGAGCCGCGACGGCGATCGATGGTGCCGTCATCCACGACAGTAACGCCCGGTGCCGCGATACGCTGGCCCATAAGACCGGAGAAAGCCGAAGTCTTCTTGCGGTTGAAATCGCCTTCGAGCCCGTGGCCAATCGCTTCATGCAGCATCACTGCCGGCCAGCCGGGGCCCAGCACCACGGTCATTTCGCCTGCGGGTGCATCGACGGCGTCGAGGTTGACGAGCGCCTTGCGCAGCGCTTCATCGGCCAGCTTTTTCCATTCCCCCGGTTCGAACCAGCGCCCGTAATCGAGCCTTCCGCCGCCGCCCGAACCACCTGCTTCCAGACGGTCGCCATTACGTGCCACGACCGACACGTTAAGTCTCACCAGCGGCCGGATATCCTCAGCGCGCCAGCCGTCGGGGCGGATAATCTGCACGGCCTGCCAGGTGCCGCCGAGGCTCACGCTCACCTGATGCACATGCGGATCCTTGGCGCGGATATAAGCGTCGATTTCCTGCAGCAGCTTGATCTTTTCTTCAAAGCTCTTGCTCTGCAGCGGGTTGTTTTCATCATAAAGATGTTGGTTGGTGCGCTGGGGCGGCAGTGACATGTCGCCGCCTTTGCCGCCACCCTTGATCGCCGAAACCGTTTCCGCCGCGCGTTTTACCGCTTTGTCGTCGAGTGTCACCGCATGCGCATAGCCGGTACTTTCGCCGGACACGGCGCGCAGGCCGAAACCCTGCTCGGTATTAAAGCTCGCATTCTTGAGCTTGCCGTCATCCCAGGTGAGGTTTTCCGACTGGCGGTATTCGAGGTACAGCTCCCCGTCATCCGCGCCCTTGAGCGTCTCATTAACCGTGCGCTCGACCGCCTGCCGGTCCATGCCGGTTTGCTCGAAAAACAGCTCATCGGTGTGGGGCAGGGTGGTCATGGGTGGTCCTTCAGGTATTTGCCGGATTGCATATCATATAGGGTTTCGCGTCAATTTTAACAATTGCCACATATATCAAACTTCATTATTCTGGCCGCATTAAACAAAGGAGGCATTTATCATGGCTATTTCACCAAAAAGTTTTGCGGCTGCCGGCACCGCGCTGCTGGTTCATGTGACCCCCACGTCCGCGTTACCTGTATCGGCACGAGCTGAGTGCATGGATCAGGTGACGAGGAATTATTTTAAACCTGGCGTTCAAGCCGATACCGACAATACAACCGGCTTCACCAGGTTTAACGTGGGCTTCATTGGCAAGGACGGTGACAAAGAAGTTCCCTTATTGGGCGTGGTAAATATTAGGCCGTACATTTACGGCCAGTACTCTTCGGTTTCTGTCGAAGTCTTCGGTCCAAATAACACCGGCGCCAGAGCATCCGGATTAAGATATAGCCCTGATATCAGCAACATGCCTCCTTTCGTAAATAGTCATATTGTAAAGGATGGGGCCAAAAAATTATACGCATTGGCTCGTCAGACCGCCCAAGCCTGCGATATCCGCTGACATTTTATAGCTCGTCACCCGGCGAGTGCGGTGACACACTAAGGTTTAACGTAATCTCGTTTCCCCCAAAATAAGAAACCCCGCTTCTTGCGAAGCGGGGTTTCTCTGGAATTTCAGGACAATCCTGCGCGTGTGCAGCGCGGATTATGCCATGTGGCTTACTTGCCGACGGCCTCCTTCAGCTCTTTCGAGGCGCGGAAAGCAATCTTCTTCTTGGCCGGGATCTGGATGGTCTCACCGGTCGCTGGGTTGCGGCCCTGGCGGGCGGCGCGCTTGCGCACCTGCAGGATACCAAAGCCCGGAATGCGGATGCGGTTGCCCTTCTTGAGATCGGACACCACGAATTTGAAGAACGTATCGAGCAACTCGCCGGCCTGCTTCTTGGACAGGTCCTTGCTCTTTTCCGAAAGCCTCGCGGCGAGGTGCTTGAGGCTCACGGTTGGTGACGTTGTAGAGGCCATGGTATTCGGCTCCATTGATTAGAGTTGATATGGAATTCGTTCCACAAACCCTTTGTTTCCACACAAATGCGGCGAATGCAAGTAGGCAATATGCAAAAAATGCTTGTGGGATATGCATTTTATGCAACACCTGCGTGTCGGGAAATTGTGGCCGATGCAGGTGGGTATAGTCGTGCGCCGCTGGCGGCAGGCGCTTTTAGGCCTGTTTTTGCTTGCTTTTTCGACGTTTGGGCGGTCGCTCGACCTGCGAAAGATCGTTGGCGCGCATTTCGATACTATCGGAATGGCGCAAACGTTCCGCCTGCGCCACGGTAATTAAATGATAATGGCGGGTCTCATCCAGCGCGCAACCGACGTCCCAGCAGGGCTCTTTGCCCGTTATCCACGCCCGCGAGTCGAATCGGCGCAGGTCGAAGGGCAGCGAATAAGTGCGCAAACAAAGGCGCGCGCGATCATTCCTGTATTCATGGAAATACGACATCGCCAATTCGCGCAGCGAGCGATAAACCGGGTCGCGCCAGCGCAACCATACATGATTGCTTTTAGAGATTGCGCCCCAGCATCCGCGTTCGCGGAATAGAACCACCACATGATCATCATCGCCTTCAGCCTGCATATCCATGAGCAGCGGCGGTTGGCCGCTGATCATAAGCGCGCAGGCGGCAATGAAGGCGCCTTCAATGCAATGTATGCTACGTCGACGCAAAGCCTCGCTTACCGATGACAAGGTATCGCCGTGCGGCTCGAAATTCGGCGGGATGATGTCGATGAAATCCTGGATTTGTTGCGGCGATTCAAGCCGCGCCAGCATGCGGGCTTGCGCCGGCGGCAAACCGAGACGAAGCGCAGCCGCCAGCCGCTTTCGGTAAGGCCTCAAAGCAGCCGGAGAAATATAAGCATAAGTGCCAACACGGCGCTGACTGCGAGAGAGCCGTAAAACGCAAATCGTGTGAAGTTGTACCAGCCGTCACGATGTCTTTCGAGCAGGGCGGCGGGAACGCGCGGCGGGGAACTGGGTTCGGAATGCGAATTTGAGCGGGCCATGGGAATCTCCTTAGAATGCGATCTTTATGGCGGGACCTAGGATTTGGCAAGCGCCGTATCATCCGTGGGATTGATGAAATAGCCCTCCGGGGACACGGAACCGGTAATAAAAACATTTTCATCGAGCACGTTTACGCGCCCTTCGGCGATAAGGCGCACGGCTTCGGGGTAAATCTTGTGCTCGGCTTCCAGCACCCGCGCGGCAAGGCTTTCCTCGCTGTCGCTTTGCAGCACCGGCACCGCCGCCTGAACGATAATCGGGCCGTGATCCATTTCGGCGCGCACGAAATGCACTGTACAACCGGCAAACTTGACCCCCTCGGCCAACGCCTTTTTATGGGTATCGAGTCCCGGGAAGGCCGGCAGCAGGGACGGGTGGATATTGATGAGCTTATCGAGCCAGCGATCGACAAACCACGATGTCACCAACCGCATAAATCCAGCGAGGCACACGAGTTCGGCGCCGTACTCAGTCAGTTTTTTATCGAGTTCCACTTCGAAAGCTTGCCGCGTCGAATATTGCCGGTGATTGACCACCTCAACCGCAATGCCGGCCGACCGCGCGAACTCGAGGCCCTTCGCGTCGATATTGTTCGAAATCACCAGCACGATCCGTGCCGGGAAACCGGGCCGCTTGGCGGCTTCGATGAGGGCCTGCATATTACTGCCGCGGCCGGAAATGAGGATGGCGACTTTGAGCATGTTATTCATTACCGCGTACAAACATATGCAAACGCGGGCGGAATATTTCGCCACACCACGCGCGTAAATTCGACTTTTTTGAAGCGGCGTTTGAGCTCGGCGCGGAATTTCCACGCAGCCGGCAGAGCGAGGCCTGAAATATAAGCAAAACTGACGAACTTACCACCAGGTAGCAAGTGGTTATCGATCTCATCGAGAATGACCGGCTGCACCGCAACAGGCAGCGAGGCCCACGGCAAGCCGCAGATTACGGCGTCAACTTTGTCGACGCCTTGCGTCTTAAGAATGGCGCCGAGATCACTCGCGCTGCCATTAATGAAGGTCAGATGCGGAAATTTGCTGCGCAGGTCGTCGTAAAAATGCGGATTGAGTTCGATACCTATATAGCGCGCTCCGTTCGTAAGGCGCTCGGCAATCGGCCCGGTGATTGGACCGGTGCCGGGGCCGAATTCGACCACTACCGGTCCCTTTGCGAAATCGACCGGCGCGATCATCACTTCAGCCAGCTCGCGCGAGCTCGGCACCAGGCTGCCGATCGAACGTGGCGAGCGCAGGAATTGAGCGCTCATTCTAATTGTGCTTTTCACGGCGTGGTGATCTCCAGAACGCGGGGTGGACGCCATATCGGGCGCTAACATGGCCAAACTTTACTCATACCGTGCATGCGAACGCGTTCGCCGCTACGCGCGGATTCCACGGCGCCGATAGGCATCGCTCGTTCGCCGTGCGCACCAAGAATTCCGGCAACCTCATTTGCGTGTTTTGGCGCCACGATCATAATCATGCCGATGCCGCAGTTAAAGGTGCGCGCCATTTCCAGCGCATCGATATTGCCGCTTTTTGCCAGCCATTTGAACACGCCCGGTGCCTCCCACGCCTCGGCATCGAGGCGCACACCAAGCCCGTGCGGCAAAACGCGCGGAATATTTTCCAGCAACCCGCCGCCGGTGATATGCGCGAGCCCCTTGACGCGCCCGGTTTTGACCGCGGCCATCACGGATTTCACATAAATAGTGGTCGGCTCCAGCAACACTTCGCCCAGCGTGCGCGATTTATCGAACGGCGCCTTTTTGTGCAGCGAAGCTTTTTCTTTCTTCACGACCTTGCGCACCAGTGAAAACCCATTGCTGTGCACGCCGCTGGAAGCGAGGCCGAGCACAATATCGCCGGCTACGATATCCTTGCGCGGCAGGATGCGATCCTCCTCGGCAATGCCGACCGCAAAACCGGCGAGGTCATAATCGCCTTTCTTATACATGCCTGGCATTTCAGCCGTTTCGCCGCCAACCAGAGCGCAGCCCGCTTGCTTGCATCCTTCGGCAATACCTTTCACAATCTGCGCGCCCATTTTGACGTCAAGCTTGCCGCTCGCGAAGTAGTCGAGAAAGGTCAACGGCTCTGCGCCCTGCACGATGAGATCGTTCACGCACATGGCGACCAAATCGATGCCGATCGTGTCATGTTTTTTCATTTCGATGGCGATCCTGAGCTTGGTGCCGACACCATCCGTCGTGCTTACCAAAACCGGTTTGCGATAGCCTAAGTCGTTGAGGCGAAACAGCGCACCGAAACCGCCGAGGCTTGCATCGGCGCCACGCCGCATAGTCGATTTCGCAAGCGGTTTTATCGCCTCGACCAGCGCATTGCCCGCATCGATATCGACGCCCGCTTCTGCATAGGCACGGCGGCCAGCACTTCCGGAATTGCTTGTTATGGCAACCTCCCCGAACCTCGGCTATATAGAGACGCGAGCACCATACCCGAACCGGGATAGTTTGCAATGCGAAGACACGCCTTATTACTTGCGCCCGGCGCTTGGATGGCCGCGATTTTGTTGATCGCGAGCGCATTGCTGATGCCGGCATTGTCGCATGCGCAAGGCGAAGATCTTTCGATCTATCAGGTCAACGATGTACCGGTCGATATCACAGCCGACAGCGCCGCCCATGCGCGTGATCAGGCGATAGCGCAGGCGCAGCGCCTCGGCCTGCAGCAATTGTTGGGGCGTCTCGGCGCCGATCCGGCGCTGGCCGCGAAGGTGAGCGACGACGACATCGCCACCCTCGTGCAAAATTTTGAAATGCAGAACGAACGTTCCTCCAGCGTGCGCTACATCGGCACCTTCACGGTGCAGTTCCGCCCGGTGGCAACGCGCGACTGGCTCAATCAGGCCGGCGCATCCTTTACCGAAACGCGCAGCAAACCGCTGCTCATTCTGCCGGTGTACATGAGCAATCATCATCCTGTGCTGTGGGAAGAACGCACCAAATGGTGGACCGCGTGGGACAATGCGCGCAATGACGGACTGGTGCCGTTTTTCATTCCTTCCGGCGATCTCGACGATATTTCCGCGCTGAGCACCGAAGAAGCCGTCAATGGTGACGCGTCCTCGATCAAGGCGCTGGCGGAAAAATATCAGGCCGGTGGTGCCGCGGTTGTGTCGCTGGAAGGCGATCTCGATAATTCCGGCCCGCCCTTCAAGATTAAAATCGTGCGCTACGATGGCGAAGGTGTCGCCGCCGATCCCATAAACATGACTTTGCCGCCCGCAGCCGACAAGCCATCCATCGACGCGACGCTCGCGCAGGCCGTCAAGCAGGTGCGCAGCGCGCTGGAAGGCAACTGGCGCCAAGTGGTGGCCAAGGCCAACCTGCCGCCGCCCTCCAAGCTCGCCGTCGCGGTGCCGACCGCCTCGATCGCCGATTGGACCCAGATCAAGCGCAAGCTCAGCGCCATTCATGAAATCGACAGCACCAACATGCTCATGCTCGCGCGTGGCATCAGTAATGTTGAAATAAATTTCCACGGCTCGGTCGAGCAGCTGCAGGAAGACCTCGCTCGTGAGAACCTCGTGTTACAGCAGCAACTCCCTTCCGGCGGCTGGATCCTGCAGCCCGCGACTGCACAGATGGCGCCGCGGCTTTAATAAACAACGTCATTTATGATTGAACCTTCGTTATGCCCGGAATGACGATTTCTTTTATTCGATTTTTATTCTAGCTTACCCCCAGAGGATAATTATGACCCGCAACGAAACCCAAACACGTTTCTGGATTCTGGCCGCCGTGTTGTTTGTCGGGGTGCTGTGGCTGTTGAAACCTATGTTGCTGCCATTCCTAATCGGCATGGCGATCGCCTATTTCCTTAATCCGGTGGTCGACAAAATTACCAGCCACAAATTGCCGCGCTGGCTGGCGGCCCTGATGGTGCTGGCGATCTTTGCGCTCGTCATCACGCTGCTCGGCATTCTTATCGTGCCGATGCTGGAAAACCAGATCGGCTCGCTGGTCACAGCGCTTCCCGGCTATGTGCAGAATGCGCGCGAGGTGTTACGTCCACGTTTCGAAAGCTACATTGCCGCTTTCTCGCCGGACGATGTCGATAAAGTCCGTGACGCCGCTACGCAGTATGCGGGCGAGGCGGCTGGCATCGCCGGCACGGCGCTCAAAAATATTATCTCCGGCAGCTTCGCGATCATCGATGTGTTTGCGTTGCTCATCATCACACCGGTGGTGGCGTTTTATCTTATGCGCGATTGGCCGAAAGTGGTCGCCGCCATCGACTCCTTTATTCCGCGCCGTCAATACGATGTGGTGAAGCGCGAGCTTGGTGAGATAGATGCGTCGCTTTCCGGTTTCGTGCGCGGACAGGCGCTGGTGTGCGTCGGGCTCGGCCTCGTCTACAGCATCGGTCTTACTGTGGTCGGCCTTAAATATGGCGGCGCCATCGGCGTGATTGCGGGTGTGCTGTCCTTCGTTCCATTTGTCGGTACCGGCTTCGCGTGGGTCAGCAGCATCATCCTCGCATTCGCGCAATTTGATCAGTTCATTCGCATTGTTTTCGTCGCGATAGTCCTGCTCATCGGTCATGTGATGGAATCCTACGTGCTAACGCCGCGCCTGGTCGGCGAGCGGGTGGGGCTGCATCCGGTCTGGATCATGTTCGCCCTTATCGCCGGCGGCCAACTCATGGGCTTCGCCGGCGTACTCATCGCCGTGCCGGCTGCGGCAGTCATCGGCGTCCTCACGCGCTTTGCCGTGCGGCAATATAAGAAAAGCGAAGTTTACGAAGGGCCGGACGCGACGAAGAAAAAATCATGATGCGCCAGATTCCGCTTCCGCTGCCGCATCAAGAAACGATGGGCATCGACGATCTGCTGGTGACGTCCAGCAATCGCGAAGCCGTCGCGTGGATCGATAAATGGCCTGCCTGGCCCGCGCCGTGCCTCATCATCCACGGCCCGCCGGGCGCCGGTAAAACGCATCTCGCGCATGTGTGGCAGGCCCGCGCCGACGCGGCGTTTATCAATGCCAACGAACTCGCCGCCGCCGATATCGGAACGCTCATTAAAAAAGCGCGCGCGTTTGTGGTTGATGATGCGGATACGGTTACCGGCAACGCGGCGGCCGAAGAATCTCTGCTGCATTTATATAACGCGCTGCGTGAGGGCAGGGGGCATTTGCTGCTCACATCGTCCCGTCCGCCCGCGCAGTGGAATATAGATTTGCCCGATCTGCGTTCGCGCCTGCTGGCAGCGCCAGCTGCCGCACTTACGGCGCCCGATGACGAATTACTTTCGGCTCTGCTGGTCAAGCAATTCCATGACCGGCAGGTTTCTATCGGCGCCGAAGTGATTGATTTCCTCCTGCCGCGCCTTACGCGCACGCCGGAAGCGATCCGCCAACTGGTAACGGCGCTCGATCAGGCTTCCTTGGCCGAAAACCGGCGCATCACAATAGCTCTGGCACGGCGCGTGCTCGAAAGCGGAAACTAAATCCTCACCTTGACGTTGCCGCTCTTTTATTTTCTATTGCCGGCATCGGCGATCGATTCAATATGCCGCCAACATTCTGGAACAATTTATTTTTGGGAAAATCATGTTAAGAATTAATATTGGAATTAGGAGCGATGAGCAGCCCTATAAAGAAATTTATGTGCCCAAACCCGACCTGATTTTGGCCTTTAGTAAAACGAAGTGGCAGGTAGCTGATCGACTGACTCAAATTCTCTCGGACAGACTTATTGCTAAGGATCTGGGGGTAAAGCCGCAGACCGTAAGATTCCACATTTCGGAGATTTTGAAAAAACTGAAGTTAAGCAATCGCAAGGAATTTGTCGTTCTGTTGTGGAGCGCGTCCGCTGTCGATTGCGCCGGAGATACAAATAGTGCGCGAACCAAACTTCGCGTGCATCCAACATTCACGAACCGGCAACTAAAAATACTTGGCCCGTTGTTGGAATGTAAATCGAGCAAGGCCATCGCCCATCGCACTGGTATAGATGTGAAAATCGTAAATGCCGAAATCATACGCATGAGGGAAATGCTGGGAGTAAATAGGCGTATCGGCATTATCAAAAAAATGCTGGCATCAGGCGTATTTCAGCAAAATATGGTTTTGCTGCCGTCTGTTGCGCGCACGTCTGCTCCTGTGCAAGAAGCAAGAGTCAACGCTCTCTAAGCTGTTCCATCTTGCGCCAAGATGCTCTAGCATTACTGAATGCTGCGTCATATTGCATGGTTCAATGAAGCACCGGTCGCGCCGCGTCCCGAAGGAGGCCTCACCTCGGACGATGTCACCGTGCGCCGCCGTTGCCTCGCCCCCGCGCAGGCGATCGAGCCGCTCGGCGTTGGTTGTTCGGTATTTGGCAATTTACAGGACGCCGACCCGGTACATGTGAGCCGTCACTTGCAAAAACTCAACGCCGACATCGTTGTGATCGGCGACATTTCCGATCCGTCGCGCCTGCGCCTCGCGCGCGCGGCCAAGCATCTTGGCTGCTATGTGGTGGCTGATTTCAGCGAGGACGAGGAGGATGAGGAATCCCTCGCGCAACTCATGCAGGTGGTCGACCAGGTCGTCACCGCCAGCGCCGAACTGGCGAAAGCGATTGAAAAGAAAACCGGCAATGTCGCGATTGTGATCCCGGATTGCGAGGAAAACAGCAGCGGCAAGAATTCGCCCGATGCCATAGCCCATATGTGGCTCGACTGTTTCAAGCACATCAAGCTCAAGCCGCCCGCAGGCGCGAATACGAACGTGCCGGAGAAGACGTAGAATTTTTACTAACGCTTTGTGAGCCGCAAAAAAATGGTCGGTATCACTTCCATGCAGCTGACAACTTGGATATGGAAACAAAAGCATTTCGTGTGGTTGGGATAAATGCCATAGGCATTATCTTATATCTGCACTTCGCATCACTTGTATGGGCGCCTCCAGGAGAGGAAGGCCTGTTAGGCGGACCAGGGGATCCTATTATTTGGGTGCTGTGCGCTTTTCCATTTCTTGCGTTTTTCACGCTCGCAAACGTAATCCTCTTAATTCCAATTACATTGAAATCGTTTCGAAATAGAAGCTGGCAGGCAGTTCTTCTATTGCTGATCATCCTAACATGCTGGTGTGCAGCAAACCTTTACGACAGGTCTAGAAACTACACCGGTAGCGATATTTATTAAATTTGGAATGACTGGTCCGAATTATTCGTGCAATACGACCCAGAACCCGCCGATCAGCAGCGCCAGCACGGCGAGCGATACCCATACCAAGTACTTTTCGATAAAGATGCGGATCGGGTCGCCGAATTTGTAAATGAGCGCGGCTTCGATGAAAAACCGTCCGCCACGTGAAAGCGCCGCTGCCGGCAGGAACAAAAATAAATTGTAATGCGCGATGCCGCTTGCCAGCGTCACGAACATGAACGGGATCGGCGTGAGGCCCTTGGCGATGATGATGAGCATGCCGTACTTGTCGAACAGATGCTCGAATCTGCGAAACGCATCCTGCCAACCATAAGTCTCAATAATGAAATGCCCGACCGTATGCATCGCCAGCGCGCCGATGCAGTAACTCACAAGGCCGCCGATCACGGAGCCAAGGGTAGCAATCGCCGCAAACCGAAAGGCTTTTTCGCGATAGGTGATCGCCATCGGCACCAACAGCGCGTCGGGCGGGATCGGCACAAAACATGGTTCGATAAATGCGATGAAAAACAACAGCCACGGTGCATGGGGCTTATGGGACTGGGCGACGGCCCAATCGTACAAAGGACGTAGTCCTATGCGCATTCTGTTCCTGGAAAAGATTTCAAGCGGTCTTGGGCATTAACGCATATACTATGGCGAGATTTCGTCAATCGTTTTGTCGCGGCTCGTTTCGGCCACATTCCAATCGCCGTGCAATGCTTGCCAGCAAACCAGTGCAGAAATGGCGGCTGTGTCGGCGCGCAGAATGCGCGGGCCAAGGCGCACGAACGTAGCGTTACCGATTTTTCGCAGCGCTGCGAATTCTTCTTCCGCAAATCCGCCTTCGGGCCCGCTAAGGATCGCGCATTTTTTCGCTGCCTTGAGTTGCGGCGATAGCAACGCAGCATGGATCGGCTTCGCGTCGCCCAGTTCCGCGCACACAATGAGCGCGCGATCCTGCGGCCACTTTGCGGTCAATTCCTTGAGCGTAAGCGCCGCGTGAATGATCGGCACCGAAAGCCGTTCCGATTGTTCCGCCACTTCGATCGCGATGCCGCGCAGGCGTTCACTGTTCACCTCGCGAATTTGCGTGCGCGCGGTGAGCATAGGTTGAATCGTGTGAACGCCAAGCTCGGTCGCTTTTTCGATCATATATTCGAAATGCGCTTTCTTGATCGGCGCCGCGCATAGCCAGAGATCAGCATCGGTAGTTTGCTGGCGCAGGCATTCTTCGATGCGGATGGAGCAGGAGGCTTTGCCGCCCTTGCCGCCAAATTCGACAACTGCGCCTTTCCATTCGCCATCCTTGCCGTTGAAAAGGCGCAACACCTCGCCGGGCGCCAGCCGCATCACATTGCGCAAGTAATGGCTTTGCTCAGGCCCAAGCGTGACGGCCTGACCGGCGGCCAGGGCGCTTTCGACAAAAAGCCGGGGGGTATGGCGGATTTCCATGGGCAATCGTTTGCGGGCTGATTGTGGCTAACGGCTTGTATAATCTCAAAAGATTAAAGGAAAGCACAGTCGCAAGCCCTCCCCCCTTGGGTGGGAGAAGCAAGCGCGGGCCAGTAATTTTAGTAGACCCAAACTTCAGCTTTGGCATCACCCCACCTAGCCTTCCCCCAAAGGGAGGAAGGACATATTTTTTGATGCTGCCCAAAACACCCCAATTAACTAACCTTTTCCTTGACGCGACCATTAAAAACCCATAAAAAGCGATGCCTTTTCGGAATCGGTGGTAGACCCGCCAACGCCCTCGGGCGATGCCGCTGTCTAGACGCGGTTTCGGATGTCGCAAAAGTTACATAGCCTGTGGGGATGAAACAGCTGGCGGCGCGATGCGCGGTCAAGCAGGTCCTCCGGTGTTAGGTAAAACCGCCGTGGAGCGCAAGGTTGTGCGCCTCGAGGCGGATTTTTTCGTCCTGAAGTTCACTAGAAGGAGTGCCGATGCCGACGATCAATCAGCTGGTTGCCAAAGGCCGCAGATCCGCCCCGCGTCGTGACAAGGTTCCGGCCTTGCAGGAGTGCCCGCAGAAGCGCGGCGTCTGCACGCGCGTCTACACGACCACGCCGAAAAAGCCGAACTCGGCTTTGCGTAAGGTCGCTCGCGTGCGTCTCACCAACGGCCACGAAGTGATCAGCTACATCCCGGGCGAAGGCCACAATTTGCAAGAACATAGCGTGGTGATGATCCGCGGCGGCCGCGTGAAGGATTTGCCGGGCGTGCGTTACCACATCATTCGCGGCACGCTCGACACGCAGGGTGTCAAGGACCGCAGGCAACGCCGTTCCAAGTACGGCGCGAAGAGACCTAAATAGAGGAACCATATTATGGCACGTCGTCGTAGGGCAGAGAGACGCGAAGTTCTTCCGGATGCGAAATTCCACGACATCCAGATCACGCGCTTCATGAACGTCCTCATGCATGAGGGCAAGAAGTCGGTGGCCGAGCACATCGTGTACGGCGCGCTCGAGAAGATTCAGCGCCTCGCCAAGGGCCCTAACGCGCTCGAGGTTTTCAAAACCGCGCTCGATAAAGTGCGTCCGCATCTCGAAGTGCGCTCGCGCCGCGTCGGCGGCGCCACGTACCAGGTGCCGGTTGAAGTGCGGCCGGATCGCGGTATCGCGCTCGCCATGCGCTGGATCATCGACGCCGCGCGCAACCGTTCCGAGCACACCATGACGGACCGCCTCGCCGGCGAAATTTACGCCGCCGCCAACGACAACGGCGCCGCCATCAAGAAACGCGAAGACACGCACCGCATGGCCGAAGCCAACCGCGCCTTCTCTCACTTCCGCTGGTAAGAGTAACGAATTATGCCCCGTCAGACGCCCATCGAGAAATACCGGAACATCGGCATCATGGCCCACATCGATGCGGGGAAAACCACGACCACCGAGCGCATCCTCTATTACACCGGTAAATCCTACAAAATTGGCGAAGTGCATGAAGGCACCGCGACGATGGACTGGATGGAGCAGGAGCAGGAACGCGGCATTACTATTACGTCGGCCGCCACCACCACTTTCTGGAACGGCCATCGCATCAACATCATCGATACGCCGGGCCACGTCGATTTCACCATCGAAGTGGAGCGCAGCTTACGCGTGCTCGACGGCGCTATCTGCCTTCTCGATGCCGTCGCCGGCGTCGAACCGCAGACCGAAACCGTGTGGCGCCAGGGCGACAAGTATCACGTGCCGCGCATGGTGTTCGTCAACAAGATGGATCGCATCGGCGCCGATTTCTATCGCTGCCTCGCGATGCTTATCGATCGCTTCGGCGACAATATGCTGGTGATTAATTTGCCGATCGGCTCCTCCGCCGATTTCAAGGGCATCATCGATCTGCGCCGCATGAAAGCGGTGATCTGGGAAGATGAAGCACTCGGCGCCAAGTTTCATGACGAAGAAATCCCGGCCGATATGATGGCGAAAGCCAAGGAATTCCGCCACAAGCTGCTTGAAACCGCGGTTGAAATGGACGACGCGGCGCTCTCTGATTATCTCGATGGCAAGGAACCGTCGCTCGCAGTGCTCGATGCCTGCATCCGCAAGGGTACCATCAGCCGCAAATTCGTGCCGGTGCTCGCCGGCGCTTCTTTCAAGAACAAGGGCGTGCAGCCGATGCTCGACGCCGTGGTCGATTACCTGCCGTCGCCGACTGATGTCGGCAGCGTCAAGGGCTTCAAACCGGAAACCAAGGAAGTAGACGAACGTCCGCCAACCGACGACGCTCCGTTCTCGGCCCTGTCGTTCAAAGTGATGACCGATCCGTTCGTCGGCTCGCTCACCTTCACCCGCATTTACTCGGGTAAGCTCGAAACCGGCACCTATGTGCAGAATTCGGTGCGCGAGGAACGCGAGCGTATCGGCCGCATGCTGCTCATGCATGCCAACACGCGCGAAGAAATCAAGGAAGCCTATGCCGGCGACATCGTCGCCATCGCGGCGCTCAAGGACACCCGCACCGGCGACACGCTGTGCGATTCCGTCAAGCCGATCGTGCTCGAACGCATGGAATTCCCCGATCCCGTCATTGAAATGGCGGTCGAGCCGAAGACCAAGGGCGACCAGGACAAGATGACCAACGCGCTGCTGCGCCTGGTGCAGGAAGATCCGAGCTTCCGCCTCGCCACCAATTCGGAAACCGGCCAGACCACCATCAAGGGCATGGGTGAGCTGCATCTTGAAATCAAGGTCGACATCCTGCGCCGCACATATAAGGTGGAGGTCAATGTCGGCGCGCCGCAGGTTGCCTACCGCGAAACCATCACACGCAAATATTCCGAAGATTACACGCATAAGAAGCAAACCGGCGGTTCGGGCCAGTTCGCGCGCGTCATCATTGAATTTGAGCCGCTGCCGCCGGGTTCGGGCTATCAGTTCGAGACCAAGATCGTCGGCGGTTCGGTGCCGAAGGAATTTATCCCAGGCGTCGAAAAGGGCCTCGAGGCGCAAAAGGATACCGGTGTGCTCGCCGGCTTCCCGACCATCGATTTCAAGGCCACGCTGGTCGACGGCGCCTATCACGACGTTGACTCGTCGGCCCTGGCATTCGAAATCGCCTCACGCGCCGCTTTCCGCGAAGGTATGCTGAGGGCCGGTCCCGCGCTGCTCGAGCCCATCATGAAGGTCGAAGTAGTGACGCCGGAAGATTTCATGGGCGACGTAATCGGCGACCTCAACAGCCGCCGCGGCCAGATTTTGGGCATGGACCAGCGCGGCAACGCCCGCACGGTCGATGCGCATGTGCCGCTCGCCACCATGTTCGGCTACGTGAACAAGCTGCGTACCATGACGCAAGGCCGCGCCATGTACACGATGGAATTCGATCATTACCAACAAGTGCCGCCGAACCTCTTGCCTGAAATTACGAAGGGGTAACCGGCATAAGATCGGCAAAGCGAACAATGCTAAACCTACTAACGAACCAGTAACCGAGGAGAACGGAGACTAAAATGGCAAAGGCAAAATTCGAACGTAACAAGCCGCACTGCAACATCGGGACCATCGGTCACGTCGACCATGGCAAGACGTCGCTGACGGCGGCCATCACCAAGGTGTTGGCAAAGACCGGCGGCGCCACGTTCACCGCCTATGACCAGATCGACAAGGCGCCGGAAGAGCGCGCCCGCGGTATCACGATCTCGACCGCGCACGTCGAATACGAAACCAAGAAGCGCCACTACGCCCACGTCGACTGCCCGGGCCACGCTGATTATGTGAAGAACATGATCACCGGCGCCGCGCAGATGGATGGCGCGATCCTCGTGGTGTCGGCCGCCGACGGCCCGATGCCGCAGACCCGCGAGCATATCCTGCTCGCCCGCCAGGTCGGCGTGCCGGCAATCGTCGTCTTCATGAATAAGATGGACATGGCCGATCCGGAACTGTCCGATCTCGTCGAGATGGAAATCCGCGACCTGCTCAAGAAGTACAACTTCCCCGGCGACAAGACCCCGATCGTGCGCGGCTCCGCGCTGTGCGCGCTCGAAGACAAGCAGCCGGAACTGGGCGAACAGGCGGTCCTCAAGCTTATGGACGCGATCGATGAGTTCATCCCGCAGCCGGTTCGCATGCTGGACAAGCCGTTCCTCATGCCGGTCGAAGACGTGTTTTCGATCTCGGGCCGCGGCACCGTCGTCACTGGCCGTGTCGAGCAAGGCATCATCAAGGTCAACGAAGAAGTCGAAATCGTCGGCATGAAGCCGACCACCAAGACGGTCGTGACCGGCGTCGAAATGTTCCGCAAGCTGCTCGATCAGGGGCAAGCCGGCGACAACATCGGCGCCCTCTTGCGCGGCACCAAGCGCGAAGAAGTCGAGCGTGGCCAAGTTCTCGCCAAGCCCGGCTCGATCACACCGCACACCAAGTTCAAGGCCGAATGCTACATCCTCACCAAGGACGAAGGCGGCCGTCATACGCCGTTCTTTACCCACTACCGTCCGCAGTTCTATTTCCGCACGACGGACGTGACCGGTGAAGTGATCCTGCCGCAGGGCACCGAAATGGTGATGCCCGGCGACAATATCTCGGTCGAAGTGCATCTCATCGCCCCGATCGCGATGGACGAAGGCCTCCGTTTCGCGATCCGCGAAGGCGGCCGTACCGTCGGCGCCGGCGTGGTGGCGAAGGTGATCGAATAAAGAAACCAGGTTCCCGCATCCCGGCGACGGGGTGCGGGAATGTTTTTGAGATTGAAAAGAGTTGAACATGGATACGCAAACGATACGCATCAGGCTTAAGGCCTTCGATCACCGCATGTTGGATCAGTCGGTGAGCGAGATCATCAGCACGGCCAAGCGCACGGGCGCGCAGGTGCGCGGGCCTATTCCGCTGCCGACCTGGATCGAGCGTTTCACCGTCAACCGCGGCCCGCACGTCGATAAGAAGTCGCGCGAGCAGTTTGAAATCCGCACGCACCGCCGCTTGCTGGATATTTTGGAACCGACACCGCAAACCATCGATGCGTTGTCGAAAATCGACCTCGCGGCGGGCGTGGATGTTGAGATCAGGGTATAACAAGGGAAGGAATGCAATATGCTCGCAAAGGACGATTTGGCGGCGATAGAGTGGCACAATCGGGCCGTACTTCTTGAAAAGGGTAAAATTCGTAAACCAGAAGTTAGGCATTCAGAACCCGAAACAGCGCGCGCAATAAGACCTATTAAGAGTGACAGAACAAAGCCCGCAAGAGATCTGGGGCAGAGATAAGGTAGTAGGAAAATGACGACGACCAAAACCAAACGCACCGGCGTTCTCGCCACCAAGCTTGGCATGACGCGTCTGTTCAACGCCGAAGGCGAGCATGTGCCCGTCACCGTGCTGCAACTCCAGCAGTGCCAGGTCACGGCCGTGCGCACGGCTGAAAAAGACGGCTACACAGCTGTCCAGCTCGGCGCCACCAACGCCAAGGTCAAGAATGTCTCGAAGCCGATGCGCGGCCATTTCGCCAAGGCGAAGGTTGAGCCGAAGCGTCATGTCCGCGAATTCCGCGTAAGCAGTGATGCGCTGCTCGAAGTCGGCGCCGAACTGAAAGCCGATCATTTCAAAGTCGGCCAGTTCGTCGATGTCAGCGCCAACAGCATCGGCAAGGGTTTCGCCGGTCCGATGAAGCGCTGGAACTTCGGCGGTCTGCGCGCCTCGCACGGTGTTTCGATCCGCCATCGTTCGCACGGTTCGACTGGTCACCGTCAGGATCCCGGCCGCGTGTTCAAGGGCAAGAAAATGGCCGGCCATATGGGCGACAAGCGCATCACCACGCTCAATCTCGAAGTGGCAGCGCTCGATGCCGAGCAGGGCCTCATCATGCTGCGCGGCAGTGTTCCGGGCAGCGAGGGCGGCCTGGTGCGCGTCCGTGACTCGATCAAGAACAGGAAGCCGCGCGTGAAGCACGTCGCTCACGACGATGGCAAGAAGGACAAGAAGGCCGCCAAGCCGGCCGAAAAGAAACCGGAAGCCAAAGCCGAGAAAGCGGCTTGAGGATTGAAGAATGAGTGAAGCGACTAATTGGGGCACCGTGGCGCGGTTTTTAACGGTTCGGTTAGTGCCGGTAGAGACGCAGCAGAAGTTGGCGGACTTGGCCATCTCCATGCAGAAGACCGGGGGAAATGCGAATGAAGCTTCCTCTCTCGCGCTTAAGGTAGGGGAAGTGCTCTGCCCCGGAGATGATTGCGAAGCTGCTCGTCAGGTACTTGGCCGTATAACCAAGCGCGCCACCGGTGAGACTAAGATCAGTGACTCGTCGTTCCGTGAAGTGCCGATAAGAGAAGCGCGGGAAGCAATGGGCGCCGAGTTTTTGGGAGCAGTTAGAGCGGCTGCGGGCGTATTGGCCGCAGGTTAGTGCAATCGAAGGAAATGGCTATGAAAGCGAAGATAAAAGATCTCGAGAATAAGGATGTCGGCGAAATCGATTTGCTCGATGACGTGTTCGGCGTCACGCCGCGCCGCGATATTCTCGCGCGCACTGTGAATTGGCAGCTGGCCAAGCGCCGCTCGGGCAATCACAAGACCAAGGGCATCAGCGACATCGCCGGCACCACCAAGAAGCCGTGGGCGCAAAAAGGCACCGGCCGCGCGCGTCAGGGCTCGCTGCGTTCGCCGCAATTCCGCAAGGGCGGCGTGATCTTTGGCCCCGTCGTGCGCGATCATTCCCACGATCTGCCGAAGAAAGTGCGCCGTTTGGCCCTTTGCATGGCGCTCGCCTCGAAACAGCAGGAAGGCAAGCTCATCGTGCTGAGCGAAGCCAAATGCGCCTCGGCGAAGACCGGTGCGCTGGCCAAGAAATTCGCCAAGCTCGGCTTTAAGTCGGCGCTCATCATCGATGGCGCCAACCTCGATCCGAACTTCACGCTCGCCACCCGCAACATCAAGAATATCGATGTGCTGCCGGAGCAGGGCGCCAATGTGTACGACATCCTCCGCCGCGATGTTCTTGTGCTAACCAAGAACGCGGTCGAGCAATTGCAAGAGAGGCTCAAATGAGCGCTTTCGACGTCACTAAAAATTTCGACGCAACTAAATTTGCAGACCGAATTGCGTTGGTTGTGGAGGCCGCTGCACAGGTTAGCGGGGGCTGGACTTTATCTAAACCTCTTCCAATTGAAGTTGATGATGGGAAAGGCGGAGTTTCGGAGACTAAGGCAACGCCGGCGCATCGGGGACCGAGCCGCGGACCTACGCCTTCTGTTCAAATTATTTATATGGGTAGTGGGGGGCCGAAATGAGCGCCGAAAAAGCAGCCAAAGCGCCGAAGGCCGCCAAGGCCCCGAAGGCGAAAAAGGATTCGCACACAGCGGCGGAACTTGCGCCGCATTACGGCGTGATCCTGTCGCCCGTCATCACCGAGAAGGCGACCAATGGTTCGCAATATAGCCAGGTGACGTTCCGCGTGCGCCGCAACGCCACCAAGCCTGCGATCCGCGCCGCGATCGAGCATCTGTTCAAGGTCGAGGTCAAGGCGGTCAATACCCATAACCGCATGGGCAAAACCAAATTCGTGCGCGGCCGCAAGGGCGAACGCTCGGATGTGAAATTCGCAATCGTGACGCTCAAAGAGGGCAACACGATCGACGTAACAACCGGTCTGTGAGTTTGAGAGAATACTATGGCACTTAAAACCTATAACCCCGTAACCCCCGGCCAGCGCCAGCTGGTGCGTGTCGACCGCTCGGAGCTCTGGAAGGGCAAGCCGGTGAAGACGCTCACCGAAGGCTTGCAAAGCAAGGGCGGCCGCAACAATCAGGGCCGCATCACCACGCGCCATCAGGGCGGTGGTCATTCGCGCCGTTACCGCCTAATCGATTTCAAGCGCCGCAAGCACAATATCGAAGCGACCGTGGAGCGTCTGGAATACGATCCCAACCGCACCGCCTTCATCGCGCTCATCAAGTATAAGGACGGCGAGCGCGCCTACATCATCGCGCCGCAGAAGCTCAAGAAGGGCGACATGGTCGTCTCCGGCGAACGCGTCGATATCAAGCCGGGCAACGCACTGCCGCTCAAGAACATCCCGGTTGGTACCATCGTGCACAATGTCGAGATGCGTCCCGGCAAGGGTGGCCAGCTCGCGCGCTCGGCCGGTGCTTCGGTGCAGATTGTCGGCCGCGATAGCGGCGTCGCGCAGATCAAGCTCAATTCGGGCGAAGTGCGTATGGTGCCGCAGGATTGCATGGCGACCATCGGCGCCGTTTCGAACGCCGATCATGCCAACGAAATGATCGGCAAGGCCGGCCGCAACCGCTGGAAAGGCATCCGTCCTTCCGTACGCGGCGTGGTCATGAACCCGGTCGATCATCCGCACGGCGGCGGCGAGGGTAAATCCTCCGGCGGCCGTCATCCGGTCACGCCGTGGGGCAAAGGCACCAAGGGGACGAAAACCCGCAACAACAAACGCACCGATCGCTGGATCATTCGCCGTGCCAACAAGCGCCGCGACCGGCAGGTAGCGTAAGGGGAGGATGCGATGAGCCATGAACCAAATCCTTACGACCCTGCCGCGATTGCTCGTGGGATGGATGTTTCCCGGACGAATCCGTCTGACCGAAATTTTGAGGAACGGCTCAGAAAAGCGGAAGAAGCTCAGGCTCACGAAATTTCTGCTCCTAGCAGACAGACAGTTACATCAAGATTGATGCAAGCGGCATCGCGATTGTTTCGTTTAGGAAGGTAGTTATATGTCAGATATGGGTGAGCGACAGGCTGAAAATCTTTCCGTGCAGTTGCCGGGAGGGAAAGTTTCTGTGGGTGATGAAGGTGCGACTGTAGTGCGTGCAGCAAACGATGGCGGAACAATTGCAACGTTTGTTCCGCATAAGTTTCTGAAGACATCGCCAACCCGCGATGGCGCGACAGCGACGGTCATAGCTCGTAGAGCCTTGAACGCTGTTGCGGGTTTAAGATCCTAAGGCGGTGTGGAACCACTTGATCATCGATAGGAAATGAAACAGGAAAAGGAGATGGAAGAGGTCGATCCTAAACGCGTGGGAGAAGCTGTACGCAGCATAAGTGCGTATCTTTTACCGCGTCGGTTTTTCGGAATCGAATACAACTGGAAGCTGGATAGGCAATTTAAGGCTGTCGTCGCTGAGTTAAGCAGGCTTAATTTTTCGCCATCTGAAACCCGGGCAGCTTTTGACAAGCTTGTAGATATGCAGGCTCTGTCATTGAGGCAGTTCCATCCAGGTGTAGAAAACGAACCTCTCTACAATCCCGGGGGCATAAGACCAGGCGCTCCTTTGTATTATGCCGGGCACGTTAGACCAGGTGAGAGCTTTAGACCCGCAACCAAGGAAGCTGTGAAGCAGGCTTTTAACGATTTAAGTTTGGGAGACAAGTAAATGGCACGTTCAGTTTGGAAAGGTCCGTTCGTCGACAGCTACCTGCTCAAGAAGGCAGAGAAGTCGCGTGGATCCGGTCGCAGCGAGATCATCAAGATCTGGTCGCGCCGCTCGACCATTTTGCCGCAATTCGTCGGCCTCACTTTCGGCGTCTACAACGGCAACAAATTTTTGCCGGTATCGGTGACGGAAAACATGATCGGCCACAAATTCGGCGAATTCGCGCCCACGCGTATTTTTAAGGCACACAGCGTGGCGGATAAGAAAGTCGAACAAGCCGCAGCTCCGCCCAAGAAGGATTAACGTTATGGTGATGTTGAAAGACAAACTCAAAAAGGAAAGCGGCGCGATGGCGAAGGCCTCCAGCGTGCGCTCCTCGGCGCGCAAGCTCAACCTCGTCGCCGCCAGCATTCGCGGCAAGATGGCCGCGGCTGCGCTCACGCAACTGCGTTTCGAGAAGCGCCGTATCGCCAAGGAAGTGAAAAAGGTCCTGCAGGCGGCCGTCGCCAACGCCGAAAACAATCACGGCCTCGATGTCGACCGTTTGTATGTCGCCGAAGCCTGGGTCGGACGTGCTTTCGTGATGAAGCGCATGCATACGCGCGCTCGCGGCCGTTCCGCCGGCATCGAAAAGCCGTTCAGCAATCTCACCATCGTCGTTAAGGAACGCGAGGCCGAGGATAAGAAGGCCAAGAAATCATCTTCAAAGGAGCAGCCCGTGAAAGGCAAAACCTCAACCAAAACCAAGGCCGCCGCTGAAGAAGCGCCGGCTGCGAAGGAGTAATCGATGGGTCAGAAAGTCAATCCGATCGGCCTCCGCCTCGGCATCAACCGTACCTGGGACAGCCGCTGGTTCGCCAAGCGCGAATACGCCGATCTGCTGCATGAGGATTTCAAGATCCGCAAGTTCCTTGAAAAGCGCCTCGGCCAGCAGGCTGGTATCGCCCGCATCATCATCGAACGCCCCGCCAAGAAGGCGCGCGTGACGATCCATTCCGCGCGTCCCGGCGTCGTCATCGGCAAGAAAGGCGCCGACATCGACAAGCTGCGCGCCGATCTCGCGAAAATGACCTCGGCCGAAGTGAGCCTCAACATCGTCGAAATCCGCAAGCCGGAAATCGATGCCAAGCTGGTGGCCGAAAACATCGCCAACCAGCTCGAACGCCGCGTCGCCTTCCGCCGCGCCATGAAGCGCGCGGTGCAGTCGGCCATGCGTTTGGGTGCGCTCGGCATTCGTATTAATTGCGGCGGCCGTCTCGGCGGCGCCGAAATCGCACGCATGGAATGGTACCGCGAAGGCCGCGTGCCGTTGCACACCATGCGCGCGGATATCGATTACGGTGTCGCGACCGCATTCACCACTATGGGCACCTGTGGTGTCAAAGTATGGATCTTCCGCGGTGAAATCATGGAGCATGACCCGATGGCGCAGGAAAAGCGCGTCCTCGAAGGCCAGCCGCAGAGAACGTAAGGGAATAGACAATGTTTCAACCGAAACGCACCAAGTATCGTAAAGGGCATAAGGGCCGCATTCACGGCGCTGCCAAGGGCGGTCATCGCCTTAGCTACGGCGCCTATGGCCTCAAGGCTTTGCAGCCGGAACGCGTGACCGCGCGCCAGATCGAAGCCGCGCGCCGCGCCATCACCCGCGCGATGAAGCGTCAGGGCCGCCTGTGGATCCTCATTTTCCCGGATGTGCCGGTATCGAAGAAGCCGGTCGAAGTGCGCATGGGTTCGGGCAAGGGCACGCCGGAATTCTGGGTATGCCGCGTGCATGCCGGCCGCATCATGTTCGAAATGGACGGCGTGCCGCGCAAAGTGGCGGAGGAAGCGTTCGATCTCGCGGCCGCCAAGCTGCCGATCAAGACCAAATTCGTCGAGCGCGAAGCGGCGATATAGAGGAAACATAAGATGGCAAAGAGCAATGTAGCAAAGCCCGCCGACATTCGGCACAAGACCGACAAGGAGCTGGAAACGCGCCTTGGCGAACTGCGCAAGGAGCAGTTCAACCTGCGCTTTCAGCGCGCCACCGGCCAGCTGGCCAATACGGCGCGCGTCACGCACGTGCGCAAGGAAATCGCGCGCATCATGACCGTTCTTGGTGAACGGGCGCGTGGTGTTGAATCACCCGCCGCCAAGAAGGCGGCGAAGACCAAATCGGCCAAGAAATCGGCCGCGTAAGGAGAGAAACATATGCCGCGTCGTGTATTGCAAGGAACAGTGGTGAGTGACAAAGGCGATAAGACCATTACGGTTTTGGTCGAACGCCGCGTCATGCATCCGATTTACAAGAAATATATCAAGCGCTCGAAAAAGTACGCCGCCCATGACGAAAAGAACGTGCACAAAATCGGCGAAGTGGTCGAGATCATCGAATGTCGCCCGATCAGTAAGCGCAAGCGCTGGACGGTGGTTGAAGGCGGTGCCGAACAGCCGGAAAAGAAGGCGAAAAAGGGGGCTTAAAATGTGGGATGGATACATATCTAGAGACGTAACGAGGCGCGACACCGTTACAGTGAATACAAATGTCGGCTCGGGAGAGGAAGTAAAAGTTATTGTTGGTGCAACGTTTGACGGCGCGAAAGATCTGGTCGCTGCTGCGCGCGAGAAATTTTTTCGTGACGCGCAGGCAAATGGAGGGACTGATGAAGGCCAGGATGCAGGCGGACGAAATGTCTCTGTCGTTATGGCGCACAAACAAGCCCACGAATACGCAGATGCTGTGCGTGCATCAAACTGGTTTGAGGGCGTGAAAGTTAAGGCAGAAACGCACGTCGTGCCGGCCTAGAAAAAAGGAAGTTTTGAGGTTACAGCAATGATACAGACAGAAACAGAACTCGATGTAGCCGACAACAGCGGCGCCAAATCCGTGGCCTGCATCAAGGTGCTCGGCGGCTCGAAGCGCAAGGTGGCCAGCATCGGCGACGTGATCGTCGTCTCGGTGAAGGATGCCATTCCACGCGGCCGCGTGAAGAAGGGCGACGTGCACAAGGCGGTGATCGTGCGTCAGCGTTTCGCGATGCGCCGCGCCGACGGCAGCGTCATCCGCTTCGACCACAACGCCGCCGTGCTCATCAATAAGGAACAGGAGCCGATCGGCACCCGTATCTTCGGGCCGGTGACTCGCGAATTGCGCAATCTCGGCTTCATGAAAATCATCTCGCTGGCGGAGGAAGTGCTGTGAAGCATAAGATTAAAAAACAGGACAAGGTGATCGTCATCGCCGGCAAGGACAAGGGCAAGACCGGCACCGTCACCGCCGTGTTGCCGAAGCAGGACCGTGTCGTGGTTTCCGGCATCAACATGGTCGCGCGCCACAAGCGTCCCTCGCAGGCCAATCCGCAGGGCGGCATCATGCGCGGCGAAGCTTCGATCCATATCTCCAATGTGGCCCATATCGACCCCAAGGATAACAAGGCGGTGCGGGCCGGATTAAAAACCGAAAAGGACCGTAAGGTGCGTTTTGCGCGCCGTTCCGGTGCCGTTATTGATTAAGGGAATGAAACAATGACCGCAGCTAAAAAAGACAGATATCAACCGCGTTTGCGCAAGCACTATGACGAAAACATTCGTCCGGCGATGGTGAAGAAATTCGGCTACACCAACGGCATGCAGGTGCCGCGCCTCGACAAGATCGTCATCAATATGGGCGTCGGCGAAGCCGTCAACGACAGCAAGAAGACCAAGAACGCTGCCGGCGATCTCGCGCTGATCGCGGGCCAGAAGCCGGTCATCATCGATTCCAAGAAAGCCATCGCGTCATTCAAATTGCGCGGCGGTCTCGGCATCGGCTGCAAGGTCACGTTGCGCAGCGTGCGCATGTATGAATTCCTCGACCGCCTCGTCAACATCGCGCTGCCACGCGTGCGTGACTTCCGCGGCGTGTCGCCGCGCAGTTTCGACGGCCACGGCAACTATGCGCTCGGCCTCAAGGAACAGATCGTGTTCCCGGAAATCGATTACGACAAGATCGACGAAATCCGGGGCATGGACATCGTCATTTGCACCACCGCAAAAACCGATAACGAAGCGCGCGAACTATTGCGCGCCTTCGATATGCCGTTTCAATCGTAAGCAAGGAGAAGACATGGCCAAGACCTGCATGATCGAGAAAGAAAAGAACCGCCGCCGCCTCGCGAAGCGCTATCGCACGCGCCGCGAAAAGCTCAAGGCGATCGTCATGAATAAGGAAACGCAGATGGAAGACCGTTTCACGGCGGTGATGAAGCTTGCGAAAATGCCGCGTAATTCCGCGCGTGTCCGCCAGCGCAACCGGTGTGAGCTCACCGGCCGTCCGCGCGCCGTATACCGCAAATTTAAACTCTGCCGCATCAAGCTGCGCGAACTGGCCTCAATGGGCCAGATTCCCGGCGTGACCAAGGCCAGCTGGTAAGGGAGAAAAACTTATGGCTGTAACAGATACACTAGGCGATATGTTAACGCGCATCCGCAACGGCCAGATGGCAAATTTGCCGACGGTCGATTGCCCCTCATCCGCGCATCGCAAGAGCGTGCTCGAGGTGCTGGTGCGCGAGGGCTATATCCGTGGCTTCAGCGAAGCGCAGAAGGGCACCGGCCAGGGCGAGCTCACGATCGAGCTCAAATACAGCGAAGGCCAGCCGGTGATCCGCAAGATTGAGCGCGTCTCGAAGCCGGGCCGCCGCGTCTATGCGGGCATCAAGAAGCTGCCGCGCATGTTCAACGGTCTCGGCATTTCGATCCTCTCGACACCGCGTGGCGTGCTTTCGGACAACGAAGCGCGCGCGCAGAATGTCGGTGGCGAAATTTTGTGCCGTGTATTTTAAGGAGAGTGGAGTTATTCAATGTCTCGCGTAGGTAAATATCCGGTCGCACTGCCGCAAGGCGTGACCGCCGAAGTGAAAGGCAGCACGGTTGCCGTCAAGGGCAAGACCGGCAGTCTTTCGCTCGACATTCCGCCGGAAGTCGAGGTCAAGGTGGCAGATGGCAAAGTCGCCGTCGGTATGCGCCATGACGATCAGCGCTCGCGCGTGTTGTGGGGCACCACCCGCAACAACATCAACAGCATGGTCAAGGGTGTCGCCGAAGGCTTCAAGAAAGTGCTTGAAATCGAGGGCGTCGGTTTCCGCGCCGCGCTGGCGGGCAAGGATCTGGTGCTGCAGCTCGGCTTCAGCCACGAAGTGAAATTCCCGATCCCGGAAGGCATCACGGCGAAGGTCGACAAGCAGACCGTGATTACCATCACCGGCAACGACAAGCAGAAGGTCGGCCAGGTCGCCGCCGAAATCCGCGGCCTCAAGAAGCCGGAACCGTACAAGGGCAAAGGCATCAAGTATCAGGGCGAATGGATCCGCCGCAAGGAAGGGAAGAAGAAATAATGCTTACGCCATCAGAAGCGCGCCTACGCCGCGCGAAGCGCAACCGCTACCAGATTTCGCAGAAATCGCACGGCCGCCTGCGCCTGTCGGTGTTCCGTTCGGGTAAGCATATCTATGCCCAGGTGATCGACGACAAGCAGGGCAAGACCCTGGTCGCCGCTTCCAGCGCCGAAAAGGATTTCCGCGCCAAGAGCAAAACCGGCGCCACCAAATCGGCTGCCAAATCGATCGGCCAGCTGATCGCCGAGCGCGCCATCAAAGCCGGCATCAAGGAAGTTGTATTCGACCGCGGCGGTTATCTGTTCCACGGCCGCGTGAAGGAACTTGCTGAAGCGGCCCGTGCCGCCGGCCTCTCATTTTAAATCGTAAGGAGACGATATGGCGAAGCCAGATAGAAAAAAGTCAGAAGACGGCGATGAGCGTGAAGGTAATGAGTTTATCGAGAAGCTGGTCGGCATCAACCGCGTCGCCAAGGTAGCGAAGGGCGGCAAGCGCTTCGCGATGGCCGCGGTGGTCGTAATCGGCGACGGCAAGGGCCGCGTCGGTCTCGGCACCGGCAAGGCGCGCGAAGTGCCGGAAGCAATCCGCAAGGCGACCGAAGCCGCGCGCCGCCGCTTACGCCGCATTCCATTGCGCGAAGGCCGCACGCTGCATCACGACGTCAAGGGCCGCTATGGCGCGGGCAAGGTTGTCCTGCGCGCAGCACCGGCCGGTACCGGCATCATCGCCGGCGGTCCGATGCGCGCGGTGTTCGAAGCGCTCGGCATTCACGACATTGTTGCGAAGTCGGTCGGCTCAAGCAACCCGCACAACATGATCAAGGCGACCTTCGCTGCGCTCGAGCAGGTCTCGAGCCCGCGCTCCGTCGCCACCCGTCGCGGCAAGAAGGTCAGCGAGATCCTCGGCAAGAAGCAGGCCGAGCAGCTGGAAGGGAAGGACGGGTAAGGTAGTGACGTACTTGAGTAGCAGAGGGGTCATTCAGCAGAAAAAAATGACGGCCAAGGTTATCGGTACGCCAAGGCTAGCTATTGCTGCAGACAAAGAAGCTTCTGAGCAAGAAAATGCTAAACTTTTCCTGATTTATGTAGTGGTGCCGGAAGGTACGGGCAAAGAGGATGTCGTAAATGTCGCGCTTCCCTGGGATAACAGCAAGGAAGCGTTAAAAAGGATAAGAGTTGGCGACATGATAACTGGAGGTATTATGCCGTACCGGAAATTTTCGACAGAAAATATGCCGGGTTCGACACGCGAGATGCAGGTGCTTTGCCCGGTTAGAGTAAATGGACTGGAGTCATGACGCCCTTCCGAGCCGGCACCGGGCGCTTAAGGCAGAAGAGTTGATCAGTTGAACTGTCATTCACTTGAGATGAAAGAGTAAGTCATGACAACGCAGGCAAAGAAGAAACCGGGTGGTAAGACGATCACCCTCACGCAGACCGGCAGCCTCTACGGTAACAAGCCTGGCATGCGCGAGACGCTCATCGGTTTAGGTTTGGGCAAGCCGCGCGCGAAGCGCGAGCTCGAAGATACGCCTGCCGTGCGCGGCATGATTTTTAAAGTTCGTCACCTGCTGAAGGTAGACGAAAAGAAATAGCAGCTAAAAAGGAACAGGCTATGAAGTTGAATGACATTCGCGATAATCCCGGCGCCCGCAAGAAACCGATCTGCGTGGGCCGTGGCATCGGCTGTGGCAAGGGCAAGACCTGCGGCCGCGGCGTGAAGGGCCAGAAGGCCCGCACGGGCGTATCGATCCGCGGTTTTGAAGGCGGCCAGATGCCGTTGCATCGCCGTATGCCGAAGCGCGGCTTCAACAATATTTTCGCGTCGGATCATTCCGAAATCAATCTCGGCCGCCTGCAAACGGCGATCGATGACGGCCGCATTGATGCGAAAAAGCCAATCACCTCGCAAAGCCTCATCGAGGCCGGCCTTGCCTCCCGCGCACGCGATGGCGTGCGCCTCATCGGCAAGGGCGAAATCAAGGCGAAGGTGCAACTCACCGTCGCCGGCGCGTCCAAATCCGCCATCGAAGCGGTCGAAAAAGCCGGTGGTTCAGTGACTATCGTTGCGAAAAAAGCGCCGAAAGAAAAAGCGGCCTGAGAAAAACGCGAAATACAATTGTCGCACCACTCGCGCGCATTGATGCTTTTGTGCCGCGATTAGTTGCGCGATTTACTTTCACTTTGAAATTCCAGAATTTTTAAAACCGAAAATATCACAGCGTGTGGCGTGCCAATTTTCGCGACGCGCGCGCATTAACCAACTGTTAAGCGCATCGGCATTCAATATCAAAAATTGACATAGCGCACGGAAGCTGTATCGTCACCTCATTGAAAATTCCTGGACGCAATGTCTCCAGGCTGTGTCAGCCCATAATCGCTTCTTTATAATTATTTGTGTGAACTTGCTCCTTTGAGGGCAGGGCTGAACAAGGAAAAAGCGAGTTAAAACAACTGCCGCCGCCCCATGTGAGGAGGGATATCATGTCCGTAGTCCACTGGCTTAAAGGCGTGTTCGACAATAAAAAGCATCATGTCGCGACGCCGGCAAAGGAACTAAGGGAAATCAACGAACAGCTCTCTTTCATGAAAAGCGAGCCGCTCACGCTTGGCGTCGAGTTCGAGCTCGCGCTCATCGATAAAACCACGCTCAAGCCCGCCAATGTCGGCGAGGAAATCATCGCCGAAGCGAAAGATCCCAATTTCCACAAGGAACTGCTCAAGCACATGGTGGAACTCACCACCGGCGTGTGTCGCAACGTGCAGGATGTCGAAGAGCAGATGGGCCGTAATATCCGCATCCTGCTGGAACTGGCTGACAAGCGCGGCCTGCTGGTCACCGGCACCGGCCGCCCGCCGACCATCAAGCTCAATGACACCCAGCGCAACGACGATCCGCGCTATGCCTATCTGCAGGAAGGCCGCAAGATTTTGAACCACCGCTTCGCGGCGCTCGGCACCCATGTCCATATCGGCATGGAAAGCCCGGAGAAATGTATTCGCTATCACAACTTCTACATGCATTTCCTGCCGCACTTTATCGCGCTGGCCGCCGGCTCGCCGTTCGAGGATGGCATCGAAACCGGCCTCGCCTCGGTGCGGCCGACGATTGCGGAATCGCTGCCGATCGCCGGCATGCCCTACAATTTCCGCACCTGGCAGGAATATGTGAATATGTGCCAGACCATGTATCGCGCCGGTTCGATCCGTAACCTCAAGGATCTGTGGTGGGATCTGCGGCCGAGCCCGAAATACGGCACGCTCGAAATCCGCATCTTCGATCAGCTTTCCAATCTCGCCGAAGCCACCGCCATCGTCGCCTTCGTGCATGCGTTGGGCTTCTGGTTTGAACATAACCAAAGCTGGCTTGATGAAATGCCGCGGCCGAGCACCTGGCGTTTGCGGGAAAACAAATGGCGCGCGATGCGCTACGGGCTCGATGCGAAACTGGTGACCAACAATGCCGGCGATACCACCCCGGTGGTCGAGGACGTCAAGAAATGGCTCGAACGTATCCAGCCGCAATATACGCAGCTTGGCTACCAGGCTTACCAGGATACGCTGCTCGGCATGCTCGCCAACGGCAACAGCGCCAAGCGGCAACAGATGGTATGGAGCACGACCGGCTCGCTCGAGGATGTCGCGCGCTTCAACTGCCGCGAATTGCAGAACGGCAAGCCGCTGTGGCAATTCCTCGACAAGGTCGAAGTCGAAGCGCCGCAAAAAGTGTCGAGTGAAGTCGCTGCTTGACTGAACCCGCCTCCGGAGAACGCGCCAAGCGAACCCGGAAATCCGTCACCTTCAAAGCAGGATTAAGTGAAAGAAATTACCGCGCAGCGGCCGCAACCCGAGGCGCGTGGGCTTGCGTCACGCGAATAGTCGCATTCTGACGCGCTTCGGTTCCATTGGGACGAGCCGACGAATGTACCGGCGTACGCGCGTTGGCATTAATGGCGCGATTAGCAGTTGCTGGACGCCTGTCAAGCTTACGTGCGGCCCTCGGGAATGCGGCTACAGTCGGTCCGGTCACGCGCGGTCCGCGCGCCACGGCCGAATGATGTGAACGCTGCGTCGTTTGTGCGGTCGCAATCGCCAGCGCCAATCGCGACGAGGCTGCGGAAGAACTGCGGCGCCGCGCGAACGGCTGAACCGGATTCTGGCCAGGAGTGGTAGTGGCAATGGCAGGCGTGCTTTCTTGCCCCTGTGCCACAGCCATCGCGAGAGTCGCGGAGGCTGCGGGCTGGAGAGGCAGCGGCACTGGCGGCGGTAACGGCAGCGGAGCCATTTCCTTAGTATCTATGCGCCTCGTGCGGCCGGAGGCCCATTTACGAACCGTATGCTGAAAACGCTGCCTGCCTACCAATTCGTGCTCAATTGTATCGACGAAAAGCTCAATACCGGGATTTTTGCGCTTGGTGGCACGTTGTTGAGTGTGAGGAGGGGCAGGATTGTCGCGCAGCATTTCTTTTGCCGCGCTTACGCGCTTGCGTTCCGCATCTGCCTGGGCACGATGCGGATATTTGATCGGCTCTTCCTGTTGGAGGGCCTGCTGTAAAGTCAAATCCATGCCTTTGATATTACAGGCTTTTCGCAGAGTCTGCAATCACACCGCGAACAGAATTTCACAGCGTTATCAACCCCTTACATCCCAATTAATTGCCGGTCCTTGGGGTATTTGACGCGGAAGCCGAGCGTGAAGATCTTTTCTTCCTGCGGTTTGAGATTGGCACCCCACGCAATCACGCCCTGCCGGTTTTCGGGGTCCTTGCCGAAGCCGGGCGTGGTGACATCTTCGAGCAGTTCCGATTTCACATCGGCATCGCCCGAGATGGGATATTGCTCGAACACTGTCACATCGAGCGCATCCTTGTGCAGGTTTTCGATCTTGGTTTCGTAGCTGCGCTGTACATCCTTGTCGCCGACCAAAATAAGCGTTGGATTGTTCTGCTCATCATGCGTCCGGCGATAGGTCACCTTGATGCGGTCATCGACGCCAAACGACAAATTCGCCGTCTCGTTCGGCCGCAGCAAGTCCAGCGCCGCATTGCCGATGAAAGCGCCATCGCGGTATTTCGCCACCGTGCCGGGGATCAGAGGATAGCTTTCCTTATTCACCGCCTTGGCGAACAAGTAAGCCTGCGCCGCCATGCGCGGCGTTACTTGCGCATTTAATGATGCGGTCATATGCACCGCGCCGATATAGAGTTTGGTCGGATCACTGGTGGATTTTAGATCGGCCTTGCCCGGCACCTTGAACTCGGCGGTGAATTCTGTCGTTTGCGGAGTGGCGGCGAGTACTGTGGCATGCGCCTCGAGTTTACTTTGCTCTATGGGTTCTGGCAGTGCGGACCCACCCATTTTCAGAGCGGTGTCTTCTCTTTCTTTTTGTGCTTTTCTCGTCTGTTCGAGAAAATAAGGGGAAGCCACGCCGCCGGGTGCCTCATGCATCATCGGTGCGGCAGCCACTCTGGCTTCACTCAGAAGCTGCACCACCCATTGCCCCAGTTGTGGCATTTCCGATCCCTGCGCTGGCCGCGCGGTCGAGAAGGTAAGCTCGATATCCGACCAGTCTTCACCTGTCTGCTGCGTGGCTTGCCCATATTGCTCGAGTGTGAGCGAACCGTTGCTCGTATCGAGCCGCGCATCATAAACCGGCTCCCAGCTTGCGCCCGTCGTTTGATACATGAGCAGTAAACGAAGATCAGTGTCATGTTCGACTACGATCTGCACATGAACATCGCGCCGTTCCTTCGACAGCGACGAACGGATTTGCGCCAGTTCCTGCGACAGCTTGAAAATTTCCTTATCCAGCTTGCGTTCGGCAATCTGCTGGTTGACCAGCTCCTTCATGGTGCCCGCCATCCCGTTCTGGATGAGATCCCACGCCTGAGTCCATTTATCGGGCGCAAAATCGAGCTTCGCAGTGCCGGCATCACTGGTTTTCTCGGCGCCTGCACCGGTGATTTTTTCGATAAAGGCCTTGCGTTCATCAAGCGCCACAATTTGCGCCTCGAGCAGCAGTTTTTCATCCTGCTTGGCCTCGATCTGCGCCTGCCTGTCGCGCTGCGCGGCGTCGGCGGCCTCGGTGAGGAAAACACTCTTCACCTCGACGCTGCCGATTTTAATGTCTGTGTCCGCTTTACCTTGCACGCGCAACGAGCTTTCATCGAACCCGGCCGGAACCTCATTGATCACCAAAGTATGCGCGCCAGCGGGTACATGCATTTTCGCCTCGCGCGTTACCAGCGCGCGATCCGGGAAAATCGTCGCCGCCGTCACATGTGACGTCGCGCTGATCTCGTCAGCCCGCGCGGCGCCGAACGCCATGCAAAACGCAAAGCTCAAAATCGCGATACGAATTTTTTGGGAATAAAGCGTCATCGAAAACTCCATGCAGCAGGGGAGCGGGGATGGCGAACTCCTCTAGTGAAGCATAGGCGAATCGAAATGGGTAGGGGTCTGACCTTAGATACCGGAAATGCGTCACCAACCCCTCCCTTGGCCCAGCCTTCGGCATCGAACCTTTGGCCGGTTCGATCCCGCAAGGGGCGGGGAACGCTTATGGCAATTGCATACAAAAAACTAGACACCAGTACGCGTGATACAATTTCTACTGGAAGTAACACATGCGTTCCTCCCCCTTGCGGGGGAGGACAGGAGAGGGGTTTACGACGCAAGCACAATCTTCAATTAAAAAAGTTTTCCTGACGCAAAACTCTGGTTGCGGTTATATTCCGAACGAATCTAATGAGGCTCTCCATGCCCACCGCCTATTCCCGCCTTACACAGCGCTTCGAGAAAATCGCGCTCCTTAACGAAGCTTCATCCGTGCTGCAAACGGATGCGGTAACGGTCATGCCGCGCGGCGGTGCCGAGGTACGCGGCGAGCAGCAGGCGGCACTCGCGCAAATCATGCATGAATTGCTGACGGCGCCGGAACTTGCCGACGATCTGTTGGAAGCCGGGCAGAAAGATGCCCCGGATGAATGGGCGACTGCCAATCTGCGCCTCATGCGCCGCGATCATAAAAAAGCCAGCGCGCTGCCGGCCGAGCTGGTGGTCGCGCAGGAACGCGCCCATGCCGTGTGTGAAATGGCTTGGCGCGATGCACGTAAGAACAGCAACTTCGCCGAAGCGTTGCCGCATCTCACTCAAGTAATAAAACTCGCGCAGGAAGAAGCAGTAGCGCTGTCGGCTGCCACCGGCCTTTCGCTCACCGACGCAATGATCGACAAATGGCAGCCGCAAGTGACCTCCGCCGATATCGATCCTGTCTTCGCCGATTACCGCGAATTTCTTAAGGACGCGCTGCCGAAAGCCGAGCAGAAACGCGCCGAACGGCCTGCGCCGATGCTGTTCGGGCGCAGCTTTCCCGTCGCGCAGCAGGAAGAATTATGCCGCAAATTGTCAGCCTCCGCCGGCCTCGATTTCGAACATGCGCGGCTCGATGCCTCCGCCCATCCGCAATGCGGCGGCACACCGCGCGATGTGCGCATCACCACGCGCTATGACGAACGTAATCCGCTCGGCGCCATCATGGCCGTGATGCATGAAACCGGCCATGCGCTGTACGAGCAGGGGTTGCCGAATAAATATGTACGTCAGCCGGTCGGGCATGCCGCCGGCATGGCGCTGCATGAAAGCCAGTCACTGTTTATTGAGGTGCAAGTGTGCCGCAGCGATGAATGGCTCGGCTGGCTTGGGCAGCAGATGCAAACAGCGTTTGGCGGCGACGCGGCTGTATATTCCGCACAAAATCTTGCCGCTCATTGCCGCCGGGTCGAGCGTAGCCTTATCCGCGTCGGTTCCGATGCGCTTACTTATCCTGCGCATGTCATTTTGCGCTATGGCCTCGAGAAAGCCTTGCTCTCCGGCGATCTCAAGCCCGCTGATCTGCCCGGCGCATGGAATGACGGCATGAAAGACCTGCTCGGCATCGTGCCGCCCGACGATGCACAGGGTTGCCTGCAGGATATCCATTGGTATGTCGGCCTCATCGGCTATTTCCCGAGCTATACGCTCGGCACTATGGCGGCGGCGCAATTCATGGCCGCTGCCTGCAAGGCGCTTCCAGATATTGAAACCTCTGTCGCGCGCGGCGACCTGGTCCCGCTGCGCGCATGGCTGCGCACGCAGATTCATAGCTGCGGCAGCCTTTATTCCTTCAATGACCTCCTGCGCCGCGTAACCGGCAGCCCGCTGGATGCGCGGTATTACAAGGAATATCTGACGGAGACGTATTTGAACTAGGAATCTCCTCCCGCACGCGGGGAGGAGGATCTTCCTTCTTCGCCCCGCCTTTTATTTCCGCACTGCACCATATCCAGCGCTTGTTTTGAGCCCCTAAACCCACTATATCCTTACAAATTTCGCTGCGACGGATTCCTTTCCTATGACCTTCACGACCACCGGCCCCGGACCTGACTTCTCCGCCTTTTCCAAGGCGACGGAGCTTAAAAAGCGCATCTGGTTCACGCTCTTTGCGCTCATCGTGTACCGGACCGGCACCTACATCCCGATCCCGGGCATCGACCCGGTCGCCCTCGGCGCCATGTTCCAGCAGCATCAGGGCGGCATTCTCGGCATGTTCGACATGTTTTCGGGCGGCGCCTTGAAGCGCATGACGATTTTCGCCCTCAGCGTGATGCCCTACATCACTGCCTCGATCATCGTGCAATTGCTGTCGGCCATCCTGCCTTCCTTCGAAGCACTCAAGAAAGAAGGCGAGCAGGGCCGCATGAAACTTAACCAGTATTCACGCTATCTCACCGTGCTGTTCGCGGTGGTGCAGTCCTACGGCATCTCCATCGGCCTCGAGAACACACAAGGTGGCTCGGCGGTCATAGTGAACGCTGCCTTTTTCCGCATCAGCACCATGGCGACGCTCACCGGCGGCACCATCTTCCTCATGTGGCTCGGTGAGCAGATCACCGCGCGTGGCATCGGCAATGGCACCTCGCTTATCATCTATTCCGGTATCGTCGCCAATCTCCCGCATGCGATCGCGCAGACGCTGGAGCAGGGCCGCGTCGGCGCCCTGTCGACCTGGTTCATCCTGTGCATCATGGTTTTGGTAGTCGGCGTGCTGGCGACCTGCGTATTCTTCGAGCGTGCGCAGCGGCGCATCCTCGTGCAATACCCCAAACGCCAGGTCGGCAACCGCGCGAGCGAAGCGCAAACCAACCATATGCCGCTCAAGATCAACACTTCGGGCGTCATCCCGCCGATTTTTGCCAGCTCGCTGCTGCTTATGCCGCTCTCGATCCTCAGCTTTACCGATGTGAGCCAAAAGGGCGGCATCCTGTCGGATATCGTGGCCTCGCTGCAGCACGGCAAACCGCTGTTCATGATTATGTACGCTACGCTCATTGTGTTCTTCGCGTTCTTCTACACCTCTGTGCAGTTCAACCCGGTCGATGTCGCCGACAATCTCAAGAAATACGGTGGCTTCGTGCCCGGCATCCGTCCCGGCAAGAACACAGCCGACTATTTCGATTATGTGCTCACGCGCCTCACCGTGCTCGGCGCCGCCTATCTCGCGACCATCTGCCTGGTGCCGGAATTCCTCATGAGCCGCGGCGCGATCCCGTTCTATCTCGGCGGCACCTCGCTGCTCATCGTGGTGAGCGTGACCATCGATACGCTGCAAAAAATCCAGACGCATCTTTACGCCCACCAGTATCAGGGTCTCATCAAGAAAATGCCGCGCAAGTAACACTTCAGCCAAGGGGCAGCGCCCGACGTGAATATCATTCTGCTGGGACCACCGGGAGCCGGGAAGGGCACGCAGGCGCGCCTGCTGGAAGAAACGCATGGCATGCTGCAGCTTTCGACCGGCGATATGTTGCGCGGCGCGATCAAGCGCGGCGAGCCACTCGGGTTAGAAGCCAAGAAACTGATGGATGCCGGTAAACTGGTGCCGGACGATCTCATGATCCGCATGATCGAGGACCGCATCAGCCAGTCGGATTGCAGCAAGGGCTTCATCCTCGACGGTTTTCCGCGCACGGTGCCGCAGGCGGAAGCGCTCGACCGTATGCTGGCGCAGAAAAACAAATCGCTCGATGCGGTGATCGAATTGAAAGTCGATGAGGATGCCCTCGTTGAACGCATCTCGGGCCGCTTCACCTGTGCAAAGTGCGGTGCCGGCTATCACGACAAATTCAAGCCGACCAAGGTGCCAAACACCTGCGATGAATGCGGCAGCCACGAATTCACCCGCCGCCCCGACGACAATGCCGAAACGCTCAAGACGCGCCTCAAAGCCTTCCGCGAACAGACCGCGCCGATCATCCCCTATTACAAGCAGAAGGGCTTGCTGCGGCAGATCGACGGCATGCGCAGCGTCGAAGATGTGCAGAAGGAAATCGAAGCCGTGCTGGCGCGACCGCGCGCCGCCTAAGTTTGCCGTTTGGCCTGGAACTTAAAGATTGGTTACCGCCGCAAAGCGCCGTCCGATCACAAAAATATCGATATAAATCATAGCGTTCATATTGCTTTCCCGCCTGCGCCGCCCCTTAACCATGCGGCAAGCTTTTTATGAGAAAAATCATCGCAGTCTGTTCAATGGGTTTTTGTCGCTCGCCGTCTTCCACGCGTTGAATTTCCCACCTGATCAAGGATCGCCGTCAAGGAGAATAAACGTGAGTCAACTGGCCAACCTCAAAGTTCTTATTGCCGATGACCATTTCCTCATCCGGCAATTCGTCCGCAACACGTTGCAGGAATCGAAGATCACCAACGTGCAGACCGCCGCCGATGGCAACGAGGCGATCGACCTCGTGCAGAAAGCTCACGACGCCGGCCAGCCTTACGACATCGTATTCCTCGACTGGAACATGCCGACCATCTCGGGCCTCGAGGTGCTGAGCTATTTCCGCGCCAAGCCGGAATATGCCGACACCGCCTTCGTCATGCTCACGGCCGAATCCGAGCAGCAGAACATCATGAAAGCGATTAAGGCCGGCGCGACGTCCTACATCATCAAGCCGGTGTCGCCGACCGACCTGAGCAAGAAACTCCTAGAAATCCACGAATGGATCAAGCGCAAGCGCCAAACAGCTCATGCAATGAACGGCTGAGGTCACCATGAGACAGGAAAAGGGATTGGCCAAGGTCGAACCGATGCATCTGTCGCTGGATGCCAGCCTTGCTGCGGATATTGCCAACGCCGTCAAGCGTGCGATGCATGAGACCTTCAACGTCAATGCAATACCGGGCGAATATGAAATCGGCGAAGGCATGGTGTCGTTGGTCGGCGACGTGTCGGGCGTCATCGGCATGGTGCAGACGCGGCTCGAAGGCACGCTCGCCTTATGCCTCACTTTTGAAACCGTCCGCGACCTGCTTCCGCAGGTGATCGGCAAAGCCATTTCCGTCACGCACGAAATGGCGGTCGATGCGGTCGGCGAAATCACCAACATGATTTTCGGCCAGATCAAATCCGATCTCGGTAACCGCGGCTACGCGCTGCGGCTCGGCATTCCATGCGTCGTAACCGGTAAGGGGCATTTTGTAAGTCATTTTCATCGTGGCAAATATATGATTGTGCCGTTTCAGCTTGATGGGCAGCTATTCCAGGTTTATGTCGCGCTGCATGTCGACGACGGTACGCCGCGTTGAAGATGGCGGAAAAATGGCCGGTCATGCGCGATACATCCAGCACCCAGTCAGTTCAGGCAGCGACGCCTGAAACCGTAGGCGAATATTCGCAGGACGCGCTGGCCAGCCAGGCCGTATTGACCGAGGCCGCGCGCCAGGTCGACATCATCCATACATCGCTCGCCGGCATGACAGCCATCGTCATGATGCTGCTCATCGCCGTGGCGCTGCCGCTGATCGGCTATCCGCCGGTCAAGCAGCCGTGGGCGTTCGCCATCATGGTGCTTACCTCCTTCTGCGGCATCGGCGGTCTCTATTACATGAACTACCGCGTGCACAAGCACGTGAGCCAGCAGGCCCGCCTCACCGAAGTGCTGGTCAACAGCCTGGGGCAGGGCTTCTTGTCCTTCGACCGCGAAGGCACCTGCGGCGAGGTTTATTCGCAGGCCTGTATCGACCTGCTCGAAACCGCGCCGGTTGGCAAGCATATCCAGGATGTGCTGCGCACGCCCGAAGGCCAGCGCGGCGATTTCAAGGACTGGATGGAAATCCTTTTCATGCCGAACCACGCGCTCGGCTTCGACGATGTCATCAAATTCATGCCGCAGTTCTTCCCGCACAAGCAGGACCGCCGCATCAGCCTTATGTACAAGCCGATCTATGTGCGCGGCAGCGAGCTGTTCCAGGTGGTCGTCATCGCCACCGACCAGACCGAGGAATACGCGGCGCAGCAACGCGTGAAACAGCAGCAGAATTTTGCCGAAATGATCTGCCGTATCTTCAAGGAACGCAACCAGTTCCGCACCACGCTCACCCATTTGCGCGAATTCCTCGACAGCGCCGAGCAGCCGAACATCAAGCGCGCCGAAGCCGCGCCGTTGCTGCGCTCGATGCATACGCTCAAGGCCGCCGTCAAGCATTTCCATCTCGCCGAGCTCGGCGACATTGTTCACAAGCTAGAAAACGACCTGCGCAGCGATCAGATCAAATCGGACGAAATGTTCCAGCAGGCATTGCGCGTCGGCTGCCGCCAGATTGCCGAAGCGCTCACCAAGGTAAAAAGCGAAGTGCGCGACCTCGTCGGCCAGGATTACGAATGGCGCGGCAACATGCATGAAGTGGAAGAAAGCGCCATCCTCGATTTCGTGCGAGAAATGCACGCGCGCAAGACCGACCCGGAAGTGATCCGCCGCTTCCTGTCCACCATCGCTGCGGTGCCCGCCAACGATTGCTTCCGCGCGTTCGAGCGCGAGCTGCATGATCTCGCCGGCATCATGGGCAAGCAGGCGAAGCCGATCCGCTTCACCGGCACCAACCCGCGCGTGCTCACGCAATCGATCCAGCATTTCCTCTTTTCGCTCACCCATGTGTGCCGCAACATCGTCGATCACGGCATCGAAGCGCCGATTACCCGCATGGCGCGCGGCAAAGACCCGGCCGGTCAGATCTCGATCCATACCGAAGTCGTTACGCGCGACGACCAGCCCGGCGAGTGGCTGCATGTCATCATCGGTGATGACGGCGCCGGTATCGATCCGTCGCGCGTGCGCGCGCGTCTCGCCAGCATCGATCCAGAGGGCGCCTGGCGCACCGAGGACGACCAGAAAGTCATCCAACGCATATTCAACTGGGGTTTCTCGACCCGCGACAGCGTGACCGAGCTTTCCGGCCATGGCGTCGGCATGGAAGCGGTCGAACGCGAAGTGAAGCTGCTCGGCGGCACCATCGCCGTGCAGTCCGAGCTTTACAAAGCCACCCGCTTCGATATGTATGTGCCTTATGTGCTGGAACTGGAAAAACCGGCGAAACCAACCGCGGTCCTGCCCAAACCGGTCCGCGAAGAGCCTATGCATAGGGCCTAGAGGCTTGAAAACAGCCCAAAAAGCCACCATATCGGGCTTGACAGTTTGTATGGCATCTTTATATTAACGCTCCTCGGTTCCCTTAAAGGGGTCCCGGGCGTTTTTTTGCGTCTCGCTTTCAATCGACCACAGCGCTTCAGGGTGGAGCGCCGTTGTGGCGGTTTTGTTTTAAGGCAAGTCGTTAAAAAACGAATAACGCGGCCGCGCCGTCGATCGGCCGCATTATTTTTTTAAAGCATGACGTTTCGCGGGGGAACGGCAACCCGATCGCGAGCACAGAGCCAGGGAGAGTTTCGTGGCCCGTATTGCAGGTGTAAATATTCCGGCCCAAAAGCCGCTTCACGTTTCGTTACGTTACATCTTCGGCATTGGCCCGACCAACGCCCTCGAGATTTGTGAGCGCACCGGCGTGCCGGCGAGCAAGCGCGTGAACCAGCTCACCGAAGCGGAAATCCTCAAGGTCCGCGAAGACATCGACAAGCATTACAAGGTCGAAGGCGATCTGCGCCGCGAGCAGGCGATGAACATCAAGCGCCTCATGGATCTCGGCTGCTATCGCGGCCTGCGCCATCGCAAGGGCCTGCCGGTACGCGGCCAGCGCACGCACACCAATGCGCGTACCCGCAAGGGCCGTGCCAAGCCGATCGCTGGCAAGAAGATCGCCACGAAGAAATAACGGAACCCACACATGGCAAAAACCGAAAAAGCTACCGCCCCGAAGGGCGCCGAACCCAGTAAAGCCGCCGAAGCGAAGCCCGGCAAGCGCCGCAAGACCGCGCGCAAGAATATCGTCACCGGCATCGCGCATGTGAATGCGAGCTTCAACAATACTATCGTCACGATGGCGGATGCGCAGGGCAACACGATTGCCTGGTCGTCGTCCGGCCTTATGGGTTTCAAGGGTTCGCGCAAATCGACGCCGTACGCCGCGCAGATGGCCGCCGAAGACGCCGGCCGCAAGGCGATGGAACATGGCATGCGCACAATCGAAGTGGAAGTGAAGGGCCCAGGCACCGGCCGCGAATCCGCGCTGCGCGCGTTGCAGTCGGTTGGCTTCGCGATCCTGTCGATCCGCGACGTGACGCCGGTCCCGCATAACGGGTGCCGTCCGCCGAAGCGCCGCAGGGTGTAGTTTTTTACCCTCTCCTTTTTGGGGGAGAGTGAAAAGTTTTGATTAGATTGAAAGGAAACGACCGTGCTGCAGAAAAACTGGAAATCGCTTATTCAACCGACCAAGCAGGTGCATGTCGTCGATGACGGCAAGCGCCACGCCACCTTCGTGGCCGAACCGCTGGAGCGCGGCTTTGGTATGACGCTCGGTAACGCGCTGCGCCGCGTGCTGTTGTCCTCACTGCAGGGCGCCGCCGTGACCTCGATCCAGGTCGAAGGCGTGCTGCATGAATTCTCGTCGATTCCCGGCGTGCGCGAAGACATGACCGACATCGTCCTCAACATCAAGGCGCTCGCGCTGCGCATGCATTCGGAAGGCCCGCGCCGCATCCGCCTCAAGGCCGAAGGCCCGGGCGAAGTGACCGCGCGCCAGATTGAAACCGGCGCCGACATCGAAATCATGAACCCGGATCTCGTGATCTGCACGCTCGACCGCGCCGCCCATCTCGTGATGGAAATGACGGTCGAAAGCGGCCGTGGGTACATCCCCGCCGCCGCGCTGCGCAAGGAAGACACACCGATCGGCCTCATCCCGATCGATGCGCTGTTCAGCCCGGTGCGCAAGGTCGCCTATAAGGTCGAGAACAGCCGTGTCGGCCAGGTCACCGACTATGACAAGCTGTTGCTCACAGTCGAAACCGACGGCGCGATTTCGCCGGAGGATTCGATCGCCGTCGCCGCCCGCATCTTGCAGGACCAGCTGCAGCTCTTCATCAATTTCGAGGAGCCCAAGCAGGCTGTACAGCAGGAAGTCGCCGGCGAACTGCCGTTCAACCGCAACCTGCTGCGCAAGGTCGACGAGCTCGAGCTTTCCGTGCGTTCGGCCAACTGCCTCAAGAACGACAACATCGTCTATATCGGCGACCTGGTGCAGAAGACCGAAAGCGAAATGCTCCGCACGCCGAATTTCGGCCGCAAGAGCCTCAACGAGATCAAGGAAGTGCTCACCCAGATGGGCCTCAGCCTTGGCATGCAGATCCCCAACTGGCCGCCCGAGAATATCGAAGACCTCGCACGCCGCCTTGAAGAGCCGTTCTGAGGATAAACCATGCGTCACGCAGTAGCCGGCCGTAAGCTCAACCGCACCAGTTCGCACCGTAAGGCGATGTTCTCGAACATGGCCGCGGCGTTGATCCTGCACGAACAGATCAAGACCACGCTGCCCAAGGCCAAGGAACTGCGCCCGGTGGTAGAGCAGCTCATCACGCTCGGCAAGAAGGGCGGCCTCGCTAATCGCCGCCGCGCCTTCGCCATGCTGCGCGATGATGAGACCGTGGCCAAGTTATTCAGCACGTTGTCCGAGCGCTATAAAAAGCGCGCCGGCGGCTATACCCGCGTGCTCAAGGCCGGCTTCCGCCACGGCGACGCCGCCTCGGTCGCCTTCATCGAGCTGGTCGACCGCGATACCGAAGCGCGCGGCCAGAAAGACCGCGAACGCGCCGCAGCCCAGACCGAAAAAGAAGCGGCCGAAGCGAACGTTTAATCAGATTATCCGGGAGATTTCGGTCTTCTGCCGGGCTTGCCGGCAGTATACGGGAGCGTCACATCTTTTCGGTCCGGCGCCGCAGCTTTTTCCCTGCGAATCCTCTCTGCTTGCTCAGCAACCCCCGCTTTCCAATCCTGTAAAGCGTTTTGGTTTCCCCCGCCATTTCTGGTGATCGCCTGATTGATCGGGTCATACAATCGGTGCGTTTTGTGGCAAAGAACGTTTGTTAATTCCACGCCCAATTTATCTGCATTCAGCTTGTCGCCATATTTCTCTTTGACAGATGGTATGGCCTTAAGCGTGGCAACGACAAAAGGAACGCAGGACGTTGTATTGGTGCCCGTGAATTTCGGGCTACGAAAAGCTTCTATAAGAATGTTTTGCACATCTCTATCATCTAGGATTCTCTCATCGTTTTTGCCGGCGGTTTCTTTGGCAGTATTGTCTTTTTTGTCGGTCATGTTCCACGCCCTTCGCATTAAACGATCAATGACTCGGCGCCTTTTGATGATAATTCGCCTACGCTGTCAATACGCGCATAACGTGTGGCAAATACGCTATCGTGAAACAAAGGTCCTTATTGAAAATTGTGCCGATTAGAAGAAATCATAATCTCTGAAAGGCGAATCGATCCGCCCTTTCGCTTGCGGGGAAATTGGTAGGCGCCTATACCCAAGCCAAAGCCGGTTCCCGGCCGTTCGCACGAGGATTCAATGAAACGCACCGCCCTGTCAGTCCTGCTGATTCTTGCGCTCGCCGGCTGTATTTCGGGCAAGCCGGAAGACACCACCTACACAAGCCCCTCGACCGGCCAGACCACGGTCATCCAAAGCGATAAGGAAATGTGCGAGCAGTCCTGCAACGACAATTACTCGCGCTGCATGGATACCCAGGCCGCCTCATCCGGCGATCTGCATGGCCTGCCGACCGGCTCCTTCGGCGCCAGCGGTGAATGCCGCAGCGAGCTGCAAAGCTGCCTGCCGGGATGTAAGAGTAGGTAGGTTATCCCGGCCCAATGGGTGCATGGGGCACGGGCTCGCGATATCCCGGATAAACAAGCATTTCACGTGTAGTATCGTGGATTCTGCGATCTATTTTTCCTTGTCCGACATAGGCTAGTCGCGGACGCACCGGTGCCGCATGAAATGCCGCTTCCGATTTGGAGATGATGGCGACTGGATTTGGTGCTGTATTCTCTTTGCCCATTTGCTCGCTCCTCACATGAGTTACAAACAACTTGCCCTGCTGCTAATATCATTGCTTGAAGAAACCAGTTTTAGGAAGCAAATTTATAATTTCCTTCCTCTATTTGTAATATAATTGTGCGCCCGAATCCCGCCGCGCACTTCAATTATGCCTTTATCTTCCCTATCTTTTTCCAATCCGGTCGTTCGAGAGTGAGCCGCGCATGAGACAATTAACCCTACCTATACTGCTTTTTCTTTTGTCGTTGCCGATTCCGGCCACCGCGCAGCAGGCGACTCCGGCCGCGCCCGTGGTGCCGCAGGCGCGTCCGCAGATCACCCTCACTTTCGCGCCGCTGGTCAAGCAGGTAGCGCCGGCGGTCGTCAATATTTACGCGCAGAAGAAAGTACAGCAGCGCGTGATGTCACCGTTGCTCGACGATCCGTTTTTCCGGCGCTTTTTTGAAAACACCATGCCGCCCGGCTTTTCGCGCGAGCGCATCGAGAATTCGCTCGGCTCAGGCGTCGTTGTGCGGCCGAATGGCGTCATCGTTACCAGCAATCACGTGATCGACGGCGCCCAGCAGGTACGCGTGGTACTGGCCGACCACCGCGAATTCGATGCGACCGTGTCGCTGGCCGACAGCCGTTCCGATCTCGCCGTGCTGAATATCAATACCAAGGGCGAAAATCTGCCCTATTTGGAGCTCAAGGATTCCGATGATGCACAAGTCGGCGATCTCGTGCTCGCCATCGGCGATCCATTCGGCGTTGGCCAGACGGTGACCAGCGGCATCATTTCGGCGCTCGCGCGCACCTCCGTGAGCACAAACGCGCTCGATTATTTCATCCAGACCGATGCCGCCATTAATCCCGGCAATTCTGGCGGTGCCTTGGTGACGATGGATGGCAAGCTGGTCGGCATCAATTCGGCGATTTATTCGCGCGACGGCGGCAATCTCGGCATCGGTTTCGCGGTGCCGTCCAACATGGTGCGCGCGGTGCTTAATGGCGTGGCACTCGGCCAGAAATCGCTGCGCCATCCCTGGACCGGCCTCGGTGGCCAGGCGGTGACGGCTGCTCTCGCGGCCTCGCTTAATCTTTCGACCCCGGCCGGCTTTCTCATCAACCGCATCGATTCAGCCAGCCCGGCGCTTAAGGCCGGCCTCAAGGTCGGCGATGTGATTACCGACGTCAATGGCCGCCCGGTCGATGATCCGGAAAGCTTCCAATATCGCGTTGTAACACTGCCTATCGGCGCGAACGCGCATATCGCCGCCGTGCGCAACGGCGGCCGGTTTTATGTTGATATCCCGCTCAATCCGCCGCCGGAAATCCCGCTGGCCGAGCGCACCGAGATTACCGGCAAAAATCCGCTGGCCGGTGCCACCGTCGCCAATATTTCCCCCGCCACGCGCGAAGAAACCGGCCTTACTGACGTCGAGCACGGCGTAGTGACCACTGACGTAAAACCCGACAGCGTCGCCATCAGCATCGGCCTGCAACCCGGCGATGTGCTTGTCGACATCAACGGCAAGAAAATCGCCTCGGTGCAGGATGTGCTGGCCGGCCTGAAGCAGCCGAACAATATCCGCGGCTGGCGCATCTACATCCAGCGCGGCGGCACCACGATGGCCGTGATGGTGGGCGGGTAATAAGGTGCTGATATGTAATGAAAAATTACTATATATTGCAGCTTATATCAATTTATGATATCTAATAATATTAAATGATAAATGGGTGATTTATGGCCAGCAGCTACACCATCGGTTCGCGATTTGAGAATTTTGTGAAAAACCTGGTCGAAAGCGGCCGCTACAATAATGCCAGCGAAGTCGTGCGCGAAGCTTTGCGCCTGCTCGAAGACCGCGAAAGAATCCGGGAAATTGGCATGGATGAGTTGCGCGGCCTGATCGAGGAAGGCAGCCGAAGCGGTCTTTCGAATGAGGATGGAGAGGTATTTCTCGACAGGCTTTCGGCCAAATATCGCGCCATGACGGTCAAAGCGGATTCTTGATGCATTTTCGGTTTAGTCGCCGGGCGCAAGCCGATATCGAAGAAATCGGCGATTATATCGCCCGCGATAATCCGAAACGCGCCGCAACGTTCACCGAAGAATTACGCGCACGATGCAGGGAAATGACCGATTTTCTGGAAATGGGCTCACTTCATTCAGAGCTCGGCGCTGGCATTCGCTTGGTGACGTTTAAATACTATCTCATTTTCTACGTTGTTCGTGATGATATGCTGGAAATCAAGCGTGTTCTGCATCATGCCCGCAATGTTAAAAAGATAATGCGCACGGAATGAAAGCTTCTCGATCCCTCTTCTCCGAAACCGTCGCACGGCCGCTGGCTGACCGCTTGCGCCCGCAGAAATTGAGCGAGGTGGTCGGGCAGGATCATTTGCTGGCTCCTACAGCCCCCATCGGCCGCATGGTGGCCGCCAAGCGCCTCGCCTCGATCATTTTCTGGGGTCCGCCGGGCGTCGGCAAAACGACAATTGCGCGATTGCTGGCAGATGAAGTCAATTTGCATTTCGAGCCGGTTTCCGCGGTCGCCTCAGGTGTCGCCGACCTGCGCAAGATTTTTGAGGCCGCGCAGGGCCGCCGCGCCGCGGGGCAGGGCACGCTGCTGTTCATCGATGAGGTGCACCGCTTCAACCGCGCGCAGCAGGATGTGCTGCTGCCTTATGTCGAGGATGGCACCGTTACTTTGGTCGGCGCTACCACCGAAAATCCATCTTTCGAACTTAACGGCGCGTTGCTTTCGCGTGGCCAGGTGCTCGTGCTCAACCGGCTCGACGACGCCGCGCTCGATCTTTTGCTCGACCGCGCGGAGAAAGCGACCGGCAAGAAACTGCCGCTCGATGCCGATGCGCGCATGGCGCTCAAGGCGATGGCCGACGGTGACGGACGTTATCTGCTCACGATGGCTGAGGAATTATTTACGCTTCCCGCAAACGAAAAACTCGATCCCAACAAGCTCGCCGAATTCGTGCAGCGCCGCCGCCCGTTGTACGATAAGGCGCAGGAAAGCCACTACAATCTCATCAGCGCCCTGCATAAATCATTGCGCGGCAGCGATTGCGACGCGGCGCTTTACTGGTTCGCGCGCATGCTGGCCGGCGGCGAAGATCCGCGCTACATCGCCCGTCGCCTCACGCGCTTTGCAAGTGAAGATATCGGCCTCGCAGATCCGCAGGCGCTTCCTATCGCTTTGGCCGCATGGGAAGCTTACGAACGTATGGGCAGTCCGGAAGGCGAACTCGCGATTGCCGAACTCGTCATTTATCTCGCCACTGCACCGAAATCGAACGCTGCCTATGTTGCTATCGGCGCCGCCATGCGCGCGGCGAAGGAAAACGGCTCACTCATGCCGCCAAAGCATATCCTCAACGCGCCGACCAAACTGATGAAGGATCTTGGCTACAGCGAAAGCTACGAATACGACCACGGCACCGCCGAAGCCTTCTCCGGCCAGAATTATTTCCCCGACAACATGCCGCGCGAAGAATATTACAACCCCGTCGAACGCGGCTTCGAGCGCGAAATCAAAAAACGGCTGGATTACTGGGCGGAATTGCGGCGGAAGAAGTCAGCTACATGAAATATGTGCGCGCATTGGCCATTCCGATCGGAATACTGTGCAGCTTTATATTAAGCTACGCTTCCTTGTGTGCGGCCACTGAGATACTAGCCAAAACAAAGATTCCTTACAGTATTCTTTTTCCGGCATTTCCCTATGCAAACAATTTCGTAACGACCGCAATAGCTGCATACATCGTTGGATGCATAAAAAAACTTCTTAGTTACGGCGATTGCGTGATCGTTGGCATATGCACGCTTTGCCTTCAGGTAATTGGCTTTATTCTATTATCGTGTCCACCGATGCTCGATGGCGGGCAGATGTTAATCGATATGGTAATCACCATTCCGGGCGCACTGTTTGGTGGACTGGTTTTTCGGCATACTTATCGCGCATCGAAAGCGGACTAACGGCTTAGGAAGTCGTCTTAAAGATGCTTTCGGAAAAGCCGCAGGTAAACCGGCAATGCTATGCCGCTACCGATCACCCCGCACACCATGGCTACCACCAGTCCGAAATGATCGGCAATCGCGCCAAGCGCAAGCGCCGCTAGGCCTGACACAAAACGGCTGGAGAAACTGATCACTGAGGCCATAGTCGCGCGCTGCTTGTCGGTGAATTCCTGCTGCAGGATATAATCATAAGCGACCATACTCGGCCCGAAAAACAGTGACCCCGACAAAAACACGATCGGTGATATGACATTCGCCATCAATGTCGCGATCAAGCCTGAAACTAGTCCATAGGTTGACGCCAGCACCAGTACTGCGCCCACTTTGATGCGGTCGATAAGTTTCCCGGCAAACCAGAATCCGATAAAGCCGAGGCCATTCGTCAGTGCCCGGTAAATTGCCACCGCCCAGATCGGCCATAGGCTGTTGATGAACGCATTATTGAACGTATATACCGCCTCGCCAATGCCGTAACTCATGGATTGTGCGACGGTCAGCAACCGAAGGCGTGGATTGCGCACCACCTGCCCGAAAGCGACGCGCAGATGCGCGAAACTTTTTTCCTCGATTGCGATGTGCTTGCGCGGTTCGACAAAGAACAGGCTCACAATGGTTGCCAGCACCTGCGGCGCGATGCCGAGCATGAACACAATGCGTAATCCATGCGGCGCAATGAAACTTGCGAGCAGGGCAGAGATACCAAGCCCGAGCTGGAACATGCTGCTCGCGCGGCCCTGTACGTGATGATACTGCTTTTCCTTCCCTTCGGCTTTAAGCGTTTCGAACAGCAACGCATTGTTATTACCGCTGAACAGCGCCAGCGAAAGTCCGAGCAGGCACGCACCGCAAATGAGCGTCGCCAGATTCTGCGCGAACGCATAGAAAGCGAGTGATGCGGCACAGCTGGCCGATCCGATCGCCAGCGTATATTTGCGCCCGATCTTGTCTGAAAAAATCCCGGTCGGAATATCGAGCAGGGCGCAACTGATCACTTCCAGCGACAGCACAAAAGTCGCGGCTGTATAGGAACTGGTGATTTGTTGAAAATAAATAACCGCAAACGGCGCCTGGAACCGGAAATCGGTGAGTAGATTATGCAGGTAAAGCAGGCGGATATTGCGGGACATATTTAAGGTTATTCACTTGAATTGGGTATGTGCAGCATTTATTCTTTATCGGCAGCACATATTTTGAATGCTGAGACAAACTAGTCCCTCTCCCAAGGGGAGGGGGACTTTATTTAGAATAAGGACCGAAAATGCCCGCCGATAAACCTTTTTTCGCTCCCCGCCTCGCCAAGGTAAAAGCCTCGCCCACGCTGGCCATGACGCGCCTCGCGATGGAGCTTAAGGCCGCCGGCAAGGATGTCATCGGCCTCGCGGCAGGTGAGCCCGATTTCGACACGCCCGATCATATCAAGGAAGCCGCCATTGCCGCCATCCGGCGCGGCGAAACCAAATATACGGCGGTCGATGGCACACCCGCGCTCAAGGAAGCGGTATGCGCAAAATTCAAGCGCGAAAACGGCCTCATCTATAAACCGAGCCAGGTCAGCGTCGGCACCGGCGGCAAGCAGGTGCTGTTCAACGCACTCATGGCCACGGTTGGTCCGGGTGATCAGGTCATCATCCCGGCGCCTTATTGGGTGTCATATCCCGACATCGTCAATCTCGCGGAAGGTGAGCCTGTTTTTGTCGTCACCGGCGAAAACAGCGGCTTCAAAATGCGGCCGGAGGAGCTGGAGCAGGCGATCACGCCACGTACTAAATGGCTCATCCTTAATTCGCCCAGCAACCCGAGCGGCGCCGCCTACACGCGCGCCGAACTGCGCGCGCTGGCCGATGTTCTGCTCAAGCATCCCCATGTGTGGGTGCTCACGGATGATATGTATGAGCACATCATCTATGACGATTTTGAGTATACGACCATCGCGCAGGTCGAACCGAAACTGTTCGACCGCACGCTAACGCTCAACGGCGTGTCGAAAGCCTACAACATGACCGGCTGGCGTATCGGCTATGGTGGAGGGCCGGAGGCGCTCATCAAGAAGATGGGCGAAATCCAGAGTCATTCGACCAGCAACCCGAGTTCCATCTCACAGGCCGCAGCTACGGCCGCCCTCAACGGCACGCAGGATTTCATGCCGAAGCAACTGGCAGAATTCCGCAAGCGCCGCGATATGGTGGTGGAAATTCTCAACACGGCACCCGGCCTGCGCTGCCCGAAACCGGAAGGCGCGTTTTATGTTTATCCCAACTGCGCCGGCCTTATCGGCAAGAAAACGCCGGACGGCAAGGAACTTAAGACCGACGAAGATGTGGCAAAATATCTGGTCGAAAGCGAAGGTGCCGCCGTGGTGCACGGCTCCGCCTTTGGCCTCAGCCCCTATTTCCGCCTGTCCTATGCCATCGGCACTGAGCAATTGCGCGACGCCTGCGAGCGCATCAAACGCGCCTGTGAGAAACTCACGAACGGCAAACAGAAGGCAGCCTGAGCATGGATGTGCGCTGGGATTATCGCGCCTTCGACGATCTGCGCACCATTGAGCTTTATAAAATCCTCGCGCTGCGCGGCGAAGTTTTCGTCGTCGAGCAAAAATGCATCTATAAGGATGCCGACGGCAATGATCCGAAAGCTATGCATGTCATGGGCTGGCGGGATGAAAGCCTTGTCGCCTATGCACGCGTGCTTCCACCCGGTGTGAAAAATACGGAACCCTCGATTGGCCGTGTCGCAGTCGCGCCGGAAGCGCGCGGGCAGGGGCTCGGCAAACGCGCCATGCAAAAAGCGATGGAATGCATCGTGACCAGTTTCGGGCCGGTGCCAATGCTCATCTCGGCGCAAGCTAATCTCACCGACACCTTCTATCTAACGCTCGGCTTTAAGTGCAGGGGCGATGTTTATGACGAAGACGGCATCCCGCATATCGCGATGATTTACAGCCCGTGATGGTGTGTGCGGGGGTTTTGCCCTAAATAAATGCGCCATGAAAAAAAATGCGTCATTCCGGCGAAAGCCGGAACCCAGTTGCACTCGACGCCAAAGCAAAAGCAAACAAGGCCGTTAGATTGCACTAACGGCCTCGTGGATTAATCTCTTAATGCATAGCGACACTGGGTCCCGGCTTTCGCCGGGATGACGTTAAGGTTTATTGCTCAGGTTTCTTCAAATCCAGCGCCACCGAATTGATGCAGTACCTTAACCCGGTCGGATTCGGCCCGTCATTGAACACGTGGCCGAGATGCGCGTCGCATTTGCTGCACAACACTTCGGTGCGGGTCATGCCGTGGCTGGCATCGGTTTTTTCGCTTACCGCTTCCTTGCCCGCGGGCTGGTAAAAGCTGGGCCAGCCGCTGCCGCTGTCATATTTGGTCTTGCTGTCGAACAGTTCCTGCCCGCAACAGGCGCACACATACTTGCCCGGTTCCTTGGTATGGGCGTATTTGCCGGAAAAGGGCGCCTCGGTCCCATGCATACGGCACACCGCGAATTGCTCGGGTGAAAGCTGCTGCTGCCATTCATCATTGGTTTTTTTGATTTTGTCGGTCATTTTGCCGCTCCCTTTGCTATTTGGGAAAACTCACGGATTGCTATATAAGCATCGTTACCTGCTTTTTCTATGCAGAGCAGATAGTCCCCCTCCCCTTGGGGAGGGGTCAGGGGAGGGGTACAAAAAACTACGGTCATTGCTTTGAGCAAACATTGCTGTTTTTTGTACCCCCCTCCTAACCTCCCCCCAAGAGGGGAGGGACTTGGCCAATTCTGCCTCATGAAGTATGATTCAAAAAAACCAAATCAAAAGGGAGCTTTCCATGCCTGTCAAACTCACCATGAAGAATTCCAGCGTCCAGATGGCCAAGCATCTCGCCAATTCACTGAGCGATACCTATCTGCTCACGATCAAAACCCACGGCTATCACTGGAACATAACCGGCCCGAATTTCTACAGCCTGCATCTGCTGCTCGAAAGCCAGTACAAAGACCTGTTCGAGGCTGCCGATGAGCTCGCCGAACGTATGCGCGCCCTCGATGTGCCCGCACTTGGCAGCGCGCAGGCGTTCCATATGCACACCGCCGTCAAGGAAGCAGGCGACAAGCCGCTGTCGGCCAAGGCGATGGTCACCGACCTCGTCAAGACCCACGAACAGGTGCGCGAGCGCATCGAAGAAGGCCGCGCCTTCGCCGGGGAAATTGAAGACAGCGCCAGCGAAGATTTGTTCATCAAGCGCCTCGACGCCCACGACAAGATGATCTGGATGCTCAAGAGCAGCGCGGCGTGATTTTGTAAGACAGTCGAAGAAATTTTTTTGATTAAGGAACGGATATGTCCGGAGGAGATAATTGTCCCGATCGTCCCTGTGACTCTGGGGGTGAAATTAAACCACCTCTGGTGGACGAGAAGGCACAAAGGAGATTCGTGAAACGGTGGCTCGCGAACTCGGTGAGCGATATTGTCGAACTTCCCGATCCTCCGCGTTTAGAGCGTATGCGGCCGGCTTTCCGGCGAGAGGCAATAATAATAAATTTTCACCGTTGAACAGACATCATATCCGGAAAGGGAAATATCTATGCGCATGATGCTTAAAGTCTCGATCCCCGTTGATGCGGGGAACGCCGCGATCAAGGACGGCTCGCTGTTCACGAATATGCAATCCATTCTCGCCGACCTCAAGCCGGAAGCCGCCTATTTCACCGAGAATTGCGGCAAGCGCACCGGCTTTATCATTTTCGACATGAAAGACACGTCGCAGATCCCCGGCATCGCCGAGCCCTGGTTCCTTGCCTTCAACGCCAGCGTCGAAATCAGGCCCGTCATGCTCCCCGACGATCTCGCCAAAGCCAAGCCGGACATCGAGAAGGCGGTTAAGAAGTATGGGTGAGGTGAAATAAGATTCTAGATCGAATGAAACGGGAATATAATAAGAATTGCAAAGAGCTTTACATAATGGCCTTTATTCGGCAAAATTTGTCGAGTTGAACCAACAATGTAATTTTAGATCGCCCATGATACGACTTAGAGGATGGCGGAGAGTCTGTATAGTGTTGTCCCTGCTCTGGCTACCGGTCCCGTTCACCTATGGTTATTGGGCGGTAACAAGTTTTCTAAGGTCAATTGACCCTCACATGGCTAATCCCGACCTGTTTTATAAGGATTGTGTGAGCGATTATCCTCACTGGCATGCCGAAATCATTGGGGAAGGCGTACATACTGCGGTTTCCATATCGCAACAGGGGACCAGCGGCGGACATCTGCCACCGACATCACAAAGCGAAGCGGACTGCAAATCGCAGACCAGCCTTGTAAAGGAGCAAGTGGGAAATTACCCCTACAATATGATCGGCGCAGGAGCCTATAGCATGATAGTGCCGATTGTTATCCCTCTGCTATTCATCTGGGCTTTGGGTTACGGCTGCCATTGGATACGACAGGGCTTTGTTAAACGATAGGTGGATTGCTCAAGACCATATGCACCAAACCACTCGTTGTTCATCCGTTCTGCGTGGCCCGCGCATCAATCAAAATATTCTCGTCAAAATCATGCCCTTGATTATAAAACAGATTTTTGTTGCATAAGTCTGATGTAAAACGCGAAACAGTTTTTAAGGCTATGCGAGAATAAGAAAAAATACCCACTAAAGTCATTTTTACCTTGCTTTCCACCCCAAAATAGTGTAGGAATATAAGGCTACCTCATTGGAGGTAGCCTGACCGTTAACGAAGGCCCCGCTCGGCTAGCAGTTGTGGGATAAACCCTTGGTTCACGGCAGAGGTGCATGCTCCGCCTTGCCTTACCGCAAGGATCGAGAGGAAGCGCGCTTCTTTTCTTAACGTTTGTGAGGTTACGTGGTGCTGAATAGTGTTTATAAATAAAAAAGAGTTAAAGTCGCGCAGAAGATGATCGATCAAGTGATAATCTTGGCCTTTCCTTCAGCGTGATCTATTTCAAGAATTACCTTCTCCAGAAAATCTCTTCCGAGAACGCCATCGCGCCACGGGGACTTAAATTCACTGACTTGCATGTCTTCCATCCGTAAAACGGGAGATAGATACTCGCATGTTAAATCGATGTGATAGATCCCTACTTCAATGTCACCTCCAACGGTTTTCATCATTGTTTTTGCAATTGGCAAAAGACCCATCTCACCCAAGGTTTTTCCACTGATCGCAGTGCGCTTTGCCCCTGTGTCAATCAGGAGACGCACCCGTTTTCGCGGGGAGGTTACTTTTTCGGGAGAGGAAATGCTGGCCGGATGACTGACGAATACATCAATTTCGGCACCATTTTCAGTGTCGTACGGCACATGGGATATAGACATCCGAGAACCATCCTAGATCAAGCGCCTTATCCGTGACTTCCTGAACAGAGAATAATCCATCCTCATATGTCTTTGTTCCATGAACCATTGCGTCACGAAACGTATCAAAAAATTCCACAGTCATTTTATCGCGCATAACAACGAACTTCCCAGCCTTGGACTTCAAAAGTTCAGGCAGCATGGACTTAAACGCTTTGTAGTTCTCATCAACTACGCGTTGCTTCTCGGCAGCGATATCAGACATGAGGGTATCCCGGATCATGTAATTAATATCATATTTTGCGATTCTGTAAATTAGGTAAATAGCTTGCTTACCTGCGTAATTCAGGTTTGCGTATACGATAAATTACGTATTTGCAGGCGTTTTCCGTATTTTCATTTTACTATTCTCATCCTTCCAGAGCCTAGGAAAGTAAAGAAAAGCCAATGAAATAGCCCGTTTTACCCGATTATGCTTGCGGATTAACCCGCTCCGGCCCCACATTGCGGGCCATGAACAGTCTCGGTTTCGATAAAGCGCCTGCCGCCACCCGCATCGTTGTCGCCATGTCTGGCGGGGTCGATAGCTCCGTCACGGCTGCGTTGCTGGCCGAGCAAGGCTATGATGTCGTCGGCGTCACGCTGCAGCTTTACGACCACGGCGCCGCCGTCGGCCGCAAGGGCGCCTGCTGCGCCGGGCAGGATATCTATGACGCCCACCGCGTAGCCGAGAAAATCGGCATCCCGCATTATGTGCTCGATTACGAAAGCAAATTCTCGCAAAGCGTGATGGATGATTTCGCCGACAGCTATCTGCGCGGCGAAACGCCGATCCCCTGCGTGCGCTGTAACCAGAGCGTCAAATTCCGCGACCTGCTGGCGGTGGCGAAGGATCTGGGTGCCGAGGCGCTCGCAACCGGCCATTATGTGCGCCGCGTAATGGGCCCGAACGGCCCCGAACTGCACCGCGCGCGCGATGCCGGCCGCGACCAGAGCTATTTCCTGTTTGCGACAACGCGCGAGCAGCTCGAATTCCTGCGTTTCCCGCTCGGCGAACTCACCAAACCCGAAACCCGTGCGCTGGCGGAGCGGTTCAATCTGCCGGTGGCAGCAAAGCCCGACAGCCAGGATATCTGCTTCGTGCCCGATGGCGACTACGCAAGCGTCGTCAACAAACTGCGTCCCGGCGCGATCGATCCCGGCGATATCGTCGATGGCACCGGAAATGTCTTGGGCCGCCACGAAGGCATCATCCATTTCACCGTCGGCCAGCGCCGTGGCCTCAACATCGGCGACCGCGATGGCGAAAATAACGAACCGCTCTATGTGGTCCGCCTCGATGCCGCGAAGAAGCAGGTAATCGTCGGCCCAAAGCCTGCGCTCGCGCAAACGCAAGTCGCGCTGCGTAATCTCAACTGGCTGGGTGAGGGGGCGGATGGCGAAATCGACGTGACCGTGAGATTGCGCTCGGCGCAACCGCCGGTACAGGCTCGTTTCAGGCTCGAGGAAGCCGGCGGCCGTGTAACGCTCGACGAACCCGCCTTTGGGGTCGCACCGGGGCAGGCGGGCGTCCTCTATCAGGGCGACCGCGTGCTCGGTGGCGGGTGGATTACAGCTGCCTAAATATTCGCAATAAGTTCGACGGCCATTTGATCGGGGGCGGTGTTATCCGCATTTTCGGCCTGCATCATGCGGTCAGTCCTCGTTTCACGGGGCGCCTGCATATGCCTTTGCGCATGTGCGCAAATATACTTCACACCATCGCGGAATTTTTGCACGCAATCATACATCGCCTACCTCCGTCTCCGAAATTCGAGGACACGACGGATACAATCGTAAGGCAGCAAGGCGGCAGGATTAAGGCCCTGATTTAAGCGCAAAATCGAACGAAAGCCGTTCTATTAAGCCATAAGTGCCTCGTACCACATAACGGGTGTATTTACGCGGAAGCAGCGCGGTAACGATTTATGGAGCCTAGCTGTTGCCGGAGTAGCCTGGCGGCTTTTGGCCGGCCGGCTTCCTGATAGGCTTCGGCGGTTAAGTTTAGTGCCAGTAGGGGGGCATTCCCCCCGGCTTGGTGTGCCAGTAATCTATGAATGGCTACCCAGTATTCAGGGGAATGTGAGGGAAGTACTTGCACGGCCTTTGGCACCCGGGCCGTTATTTCGCCTTTCGTACCGGCATGTTTTTGTCTGTTCTTGGCGCTCATGGAGCCTCCTTTATTGTTAAAGGTTAGGGGGACATTGCGTCGTAGGCACTTTTATAAGTAAAAACGTGGCAAAAATTAGGCCTCCTAGTATTAAAGGACCATAATTATTGTTTTAAATCGAGCGTGAATATTAAGTCTCCGAAATTTTCATCGGCAAAATTTTTTTGCAATGCACGATGAGTGAAAGCGCATCGCCGTTCCACTGATACACGCGACGTTTCACCAAAAACCTTCGCGTTTTTAAAATCGAAACAGCCATGCGACAGCAGGACGCCTATTCCATCGCACCGCGCGCGCAAAACAATCATTTTACTGCGGTTAATCGACCGCAAATGCGGCGGCAAATGAGCTTGAGCTACAAATTCTAATATGCAAAACTGCGCGCTTTCCGTTGGCAGCGTAGCTCAGCGGTAGAGCAGGGGAATCATAACCCCCACCCGATGGGGAATATCAAAGGGTTATGAGGCTTTTGGGCTATTTTTGCGCGAGGTTGTTTAAGAGTGTAGACGTTTCGAGATCGGCACCGTAGCTCAGTGGTAGAGCAGTGGAATCATAATCCATTGGTCGGGGGTTCAAATCCCTCCGGTGCTACCAATTTTCAAATGTAGAATCCTTGCTCGCCAAATTAAAGCATGTCAGTTTTCACTGGCGACCTAACGGAGCCCTCGCTGAATATGAAAAAAATAATTTTAATACTTTTAGTCCTCGGGATTACCTGTGGACACGCACACTGCGATACTCCGCCTGTGCAACTGCAATTAACGGCGGACAAAACTGAAATCTTCACAACAGAAGTTCCGACTTATACGGTAAAGATTAAAAATACGGGAGCAACGGATCTATCGATACTCAACACCGATTATACAGGTGCCGATAAGGTGTGGAGCGTCGATAGAGGCGACCTAGCACAACCCTCGTATGGTCCTCGCCTAACGCCAGAGGGGATACATATCTTAAAACCAGGCGAAACCTACGATGATCACGTGCGCATACTTTTTAAAGTTTCAGATCGTTCTTCCTGGGAAACCAGCAAGCCAGAACCCATAACATTGAGGGTCGGTTTTAAGACAACTCCAGATGCGCACCCTGTTTGGAGTAATCCGATAACGATTGGCTTTAAAACCTATGAAGCTCTCTTGGCACAGCAGAAAGTTGGTTTCGAAGAGATTAGTCTGGATAACTATTGCTACCCATTTTTCTTCCATATCAAAACACTTTTTAACCAGCCGCCTTTAATAGAAAGCCAACTCGTCATCAATGACGAAAAAGCTTATCAGGCAGAACTCACAAAAATACGCCGCGATGTTGCTGATCATGATTCATGTCAGAAATCACCTCCGGGTACGGACAAAATTTGTGACCTTGAGCGAGAATGTGTAAAAAAGGAACTGCCGCCCATAGATTTCTCCCAAAAAACGCTACTAGGACAATTTACATCGGGCAGTTGTGCCACCGCAGGATTTAAAAAAGAAGTTTTTAGGGATGATAAAACAAAAACTGTAACCTATTTCGTGTCAGCTTTAGAAAGCAATATTGGAGGATGTTCAGGTGAGGGCGCTATGAGCATGAATCTTATCGCCGTTCCTAAAATTCCTACTGATTATAAAGTGGTATTTTCCTATAAGTTCCCATAATTTAAAAGCTCACTTGGCGGTATAGGCAAACATAAACAGAGCCTGTTTTCGTCTGAAATTTTCCTTAAACGATACGAGCTGGCAAAAATTCCTTGCTTATGACCATGAGATTCCGAGTCCCTTGGTCACGTTCAAAAAATCCCTTGCTCAAGGTAGTAATCTTTTGGGGCATTTTTGGGGCATGGACTAAAAAGGAATCCGCAGAAAATGGCGGAAAACCTAGGTTTTGTAAAGGAATGCGCAGACACAAAAAATACGGCCATCTTGCAGCAACAGCAGGCCGAATTCCTTTTGAACTTCAAATTGTTAGGTGCAGAGACTGCTTGAGAATTTGACTTAATGAGCAAAAAAATCATAATCCCTTGGTCGGCGGTTCAAATCCGTCCGCTGCTACCACTCCTGATCTGTATTAAGATGCGCTAACTTTAAAAAGAAGGCGGGGCGCGAAGTTGGGCTCTCAACCAGAACAGAAACTCGCCTCGATCAGCGATGTTCTAAAGCATCAACCCGATGGACCAATAGCTACCAGCAGAGCCCGTAATTGGCAGGGCATGACTGTCGATTATCACAAGCCATCCCCTAAATATTATCTCAGCGCCCCCGCACTTGATCATCATGTTGTCATATGTACTCCCCATGGAAGCGGGTTGGTAACGCAACAGCGGAGCGGGGAGGTTCATAAAAGTGTCGTGCACGCCGGTTCTGTCATTATCATGCCTGCCGGAAATTCCTGCATATGGGAAGGATCGACCCCCGCCAATATCCGGCTAAGGCTTCCGCTCCAATTGTTTACCGAGACGGTCGAAGAATTGGATATGTCGCCGAATAATTTTGAATTGCTCAATGTCTTTAACACCCAGGATACGCTCATCGAACATTTAAGCAGGATTCTTTTGTCCGAACTGAGCCGGCCAAGCCATCCTGCTCAGGCGCTCCTCTCGAATGCGGCAACCTGTGCCTTAGCTGCGCACCTGGTGCGCAGCTACAATGTCAAAGCGCCTGAACAGCCGGCTGCGGCGGGCAGTATTAAATCGTATGCTCTCGCCAGCGTTCTTTCCTATATTGAGGAACATGCCGAAAATTCTATTACGCTTGATGAATTGGCCCGTATTGCCAATGTTAGCCGCTTTCATTTTTCCCGTCTCTTTAAGGTAGGCATCGGTTTCAGCCCGATGGCTTATGTTGAACAGGTCAGAATTCGTAAAGCGCAGGAGCTGATAAGGGACGGCAAATATTCCCTGGCTCAAATCGCCACCATCGTGGGATTTGCCGACCAGAGTCATTTTACGCGGCGCTTTCGATTGCATACGGGCTGCACGCCCGCTGTCTTCGCCCGCGAAAATGGGCCTTACCGGTTGCCCCATTAGTCCGCAAGCAACGACATGATATTTCGAGCAAAATAATTCTATAAATGAGAAACCCTATCGTGTTCATTTTCCTCGAAATTGAACAAAGCCCTCTTCAAATTAATGCTCTATCCCGGCAAGAAGTCTCAGGTTAATTTGCTGGACTTCCTTCGATCAGGTGGGCGGATCATGAATGCCGGGAAGGGAATATCGATGGCCATGAAGCGACAAAAAAATCAATTAGCGCTCGCGCTGCTCCTGTCTTTGACCTCCTGCAGCTCCGCTCCCTCACGCGATATTCTTGGTTCCTTTTTTCCTTCGTGGATGCTGTGTGCCGTCATCGGCATTATCTCTGCTGCTGTCTTGCATAAGGTTTTTGCGAAGCTTGGGGTCGATCAGACCATTCCGGCGAAGCTTCTTGTTTACATACTCCTGGCGGCTACGATCGCTTTTGTGATCTGGCTGATCTGGTTCGGTAATTGAGGGCGGCCATGAAACAACCTGTCGGAAAAATAATTGCCATAGTTATTGTTGTCGCGTTTGTCGTTAGCGGAGTGCTGGTCATTTGCCGCATGGACAGCCGCCCGCGTACCGACGACGCTTTTCTATTGGCCGACATCGCCAATCTTGCGCCGGATGTTTCCGGCCGCATCGTTTCGCTGAATATTCACAGCAATCAAAGCATCCATGCGGGTGATGTGCTTTTTATTATCGATCCCGAACCCTATAAACTCAAGCTCGACGCCGCCAAGGCGCAGCTGGAGCTGGCAACCACGACACTGGCTCGCTCCGAACCTCTGCTCGACAAGGGTTTCGTGACGGCGGAGCAGATCGACCAACTGCGCGCCACCAAAGACAGCGCCCAGGCCAGCAAAGCCCTGGCCGAACGCGATTTGCGAAATACGACCGTAACTGCTCCCTTTGACGGCAAGGTAATCGGACTGACCATTCGTTCCGGGGAATATGCCGTCGCCGGACATCCGCTCTTCACGCTGATCGATACATCCCATTGGTATGTCGTGGCCAATTTTCGTGAAACCGAACTTGCCGACATGAAGGAGGGGACACCAGCCACCGTTTATGTCATGGCGCATCCCAACAATCCGGTGCAGGGCCATGTCGATAGCATCGGGTGGGGCGTTCTCCCCGACGATGCCAAGCTGGTCAACGGCATTCCGGAAATACCCAAAACCCTCAATTGGGTGAGGCTGGCGCAGCGTTTTCCGGTTCGCATTCTGCTCGATCATCCCCCGGAAGATTTGATGCGCATTGGCGCATCGGCCGTCGCCGTGGTGCGGAAATGACTGCCGTAGCCCCGGCCATAGGCGTGCAATCGACTTTCTTTCACTTCCTGATCAACGAACTTTCGCCAAGGCCCGGACGTTTCGCCTTTGCGCTGCGTGTTGCCTTTCTTACCGTTCTGACGGTTGTTATTGCCGAGATTTTCCGCATACCGGAAGTCGCCTATTCCGCCTATATCGTTTTCTTCGTTTCAAAGGACGAAGCCAAGCCTACGATCCTGATCGCTATTCTTGCACTTGCTGCGACGACGCTGGCGATTTTCACGGCGCTGGGCATTTATACGTTTTCGGCAGGCGAGCCGGGGTTAAGAATTCCGCTGATGGCACTTATCATGCTCGCCGGCATGTTTGCTTCGCGCATATCTTCATTGGGACTTGTCGGATTTGCGATTGGGTTTCTTGCATCAATTTTCCTCACACTTATCGATGTCATCCCGGGCGTAGCGCCGTTACCGAGTGGCGAGATACTCACACAATCTGTTTTGTGGTTCTGGCTCGTCGTCAGCCTGCCGGTTGGCCTTGTTGTCGGCTGCAATATTCTGCTTGCGTATCTGGCTTCGCCCGGAGCGCAGAAGCATGCCGAAGAAAAACCCGCGCTCCTCGTGCCGGACGCTTTCACCAATCCTGAATATGTGCGTTATGCGTTGAAAGCGACGCTGGCGATCTTTACCGCGTACATCACCTACAACTTGCTGGATTGGCCCGATATCCGCACCTGCATGATTACCTGTTTCTTTGTTGCGCTCGGCAGTTACGGCGAAACCACGCATAAGATGACGTTGCGCATCACAGGCGCCGTTATCGGCGGCGGCTTCGGGTTGGCGACCGTCATATTCCTTATGCCCTATATGACGGATATCGGGCACTTATGCCTTCTCATCGGCATTTGGGCATTTCTGGCGGCATGGGTCGCGGCCAGCAGCGAATGGCTGTCCTATGCCGGGCTGCAGATGGCAATGGCATTTTTTGTGAGTACGCTTGTGGGTTTCGGCCCGACGATCGAGCTCAATCAGGCCCGGGATCGAGTTGTCGGCATCCTGCTCGGCAATGTTATCGTTTTCGTGATTTTCTCGTTTGTCTGGCCGGTCAATGTCATGACGCAGGCCCGCAAATCCCTGTCCTCTGCTTTGGCCGTGCTGGCAGCCTATGTTTCAGGCGCGAAAAGCGAGCCTGCGATTTTCGATACCTACCTTAATCAGGCACGGCGTTATGTGGCGTTTGACCCTTTCGAACCCATCAAGCCTTCGCCGGTTCCGCAGATTGATACGGCTACAGTCGATGCTGTCCAGGCTCTGGGGGATGTGTCGTTGATCGACAAACTGCCGGACACCTACCGCCAGCCTTTTGGCGCCTGGCTGAAACAGGCGGCTGAGTATCTGGATCATGGCGCCTTACTCGAAGAATTTCCCAGGGTTCCAGTTAGAGCCGGTGCTTTCGGCGAAATATCCGCGCGCGCCGAGCGCCTGCAACAAATAATCAGAGCAATGGATGTGCAACATGAGGCTTAGACTAATCCCGCTGCTGAACGGCATTTTTATCTGCGGTGCGTTGGCGGCATGCAACCCATCTGTCGCCGATTTGCCACCCGCAGCGCCTGACCAGCCGTGGAAACCGCCGCAAGCGGATTCCGGCGCAACGGACAATGATAAAATAGATAATTCCGTATCCGCTGAAGCGAAGTCAGCGGGTTCCGCACCGAGGTTCGAGCTTCCTTCGGGCCTTTCAGTTCCTTACCGGCGCGATGAAGTTTCGGTGGATACCAAGCACACCTATACTCTGCCCGAATTGATCGACCTTGCCGAGCAGAACAATCCCGACACGCGCATTGCATGGGAACAGTCGAAACAGGCGGCTTATGGCGTGGGGCTTGCGAAAGCGGCCTTCCTGCCGGAAATCAGCGCTGAAATCCTGGGCGGGGAGCAGCACACACCTTTGCCGATGCCAAAAAATTTAGTTCCGAGGGGATATTCCGTTGCCAACACGAATGAAATTTTGCCGTCGCTCGTCATCAAATGGCTGCTGTTCGATTTCGGCAAACGCGATAGTGAAGTCGAAGCGGCGAAACATATGTCGATTGCCTCGAACATCGCCTTTACGGGAACCCACCAAAAACTCATTTTTGAAGTGAGCAAAGCCTATTTCGCGCTCGACGCCGAACGCGCTCAGTTGCATGTTGCCGAAGATGCTTTGAAGAGTTCCAAAACGCTTCAGGATGCCGCCGAGGCCAAAGGTAAGAACGGTTT
>Ga0207006_1007_pt1 | contig 64083 bp, 70 predicted proteins | sample Alteio_BWMinCont_84_FD_153497 | JGI IMG/M metagenome (GOLD analysis project Ga0207006, IMG submission 153497) | Enriched cells from forest soil in Barre Woods Harvard Forest LTER site, Petersham, Massachusetts, United States -... | ecosystem: Environmental > Terrestrial > Soil > Temperate forest >...
TTGCAGGCAATTCAACCATTGCCGGAAATTCAACAATATATTGAAGTTAACTTCCATGAAAAATATAACTGAAGTGACAAATAAAGATTGGCATAACTCTGTAGCAATAATGAAGGGTTTGACTTTTTTATTTTTGATTTCCTTTATTGTTTTATCAGGTAGTTTCCCTGCGCACGCAGCTACCTATTACATTTCGAAAAGTTTAGGCTCGGATTCCCATACTTCCACCCAGGCCCAGTCAAAGTCCACTCCATGGGCCCATCTGCCTGGAATGGCAAGTTGTGCATCTAATTGCGCATCATACACTCCTGTTGCTGGAGATCAATTCATCCTTTGATAACATCGAAATCACCGGAGGGGATGGAGGCGGTTCCTATTTTTACGTGACAGCACCCAACATCGAAATCAAAAATATGTATATGCACGGCTGGGCGACCGGAACGGATAATGATGTTGCAGCTGTCCAAGGCGAAGGAACCATAACCGGCAGTTCATTCCACGACAGCGTGATCGACGGTTCAGACACAAACAAGAATTTCTTCAATGGGGTATATTTGGAGTTTCCGCTTGTCTACAACGTCTACGTTCAGTATGTCGTGTCGGGGTTCCTTGGTGAGTTTAACATTCTCCACGACAACGTGGTTCAATATCCCGTCGTATCCTGCTGCGGGGACCACGCGAACTCGATGTTCAATTTCGGCCCCTACAGCGGCACGACGGTTCTGCATTACAACAACGTGATTCGTAACACGTCTGCTTGCACGGGCTGCGTGAACCAGTGGATGATGGGGGACTCGGGTACAAGCTCCAGTTACGTTGCCTACGGATTCAATAATGTCATCTACAATCTCGACCCGGCGAACATTTGGGACATCGCGCCGTCAAACGGAAGCGGGAATTACGGCACTTATTACTTGTTCAATAACACGGTTGAGTGTGGCACCGATTCAGATACTGCAGGCTGCTTCGGGGGCCAACCTACTTCAAAGTTCAATGTCTACGACACGAACAACCACTGGATCACCTCAACACAGAATTCGTGCAGTTCTCCCAGTTTTGGGGGGACGTGCACTTCGGCCACGCCTTTGTTTGATACTGTTTCGCAGGCGAATTCGAGCGGCTACACTGGATCGCAGACTTATGCCTTTTCTCCGACAGCATCAAATTCGCCGAGCGTTGGAGCCGGGACTAACGTGCAGTCCTACTGTACCGCCATCGCGGCGATCAATGCGGCAGCGGGAACTGCCTGTCAATCGGACACGACCTACGGTGTAGGTTACAACACCACGAACCACACGGTCATCACGCCTGGTAGAACGATCAATGTGAGGCCTACGAGCACAGCTTGGGAATTGGTGCCTATCAATATTCCAGCAGTTCATCAATACAATATGGCGATCTCAATGGTGCAGCGAATGGGGCAGTGACAATTTATGACGCGGAATTGGTAGCGCAGTATGTTGTGGGATTGATCACATTGACACCTACTCAACTGCAAGAGGCAGAAGTTTCTTCGTCAACGGAAACATCCCCAACAATCTATGACGCCTTTCTGATTGCCGAGTATGCTGTGGGCTTGATAACGCAGTTCCCAGTACAGCAGTAAATTAATGGCCTACAATTTCATATACAATTTGTATGTGCCTTTGTAGGAAGATTTTTTATATTACTCCAGGAGTTTGTTAATTTTTCAGTCGCTCCTTGAATCGCTGGGATTCGTTTGACGCGCAAAGAGCATAAGGGAGAAACAATGAGTCATTTAATTGAAACGGCTCAAAGTAAAACAGTTCGTGTTCGTTTTAATCCAAAAAAATGTATTCATTCCCGCGGTTGCATTTTATCTCGTCCAGATGTTTTTGTTCCAAATGTCGTTGGAGAGTGGATTCATCCGGAGTTGGCAACGCCTGAAGAAATTGAAGAGTTAGCGCACCAATGTCCGTCTGGAGCGATCCAATATGATCGGTTGGATGGGGGACCACCAGAAACCCCACCTAAGGTCAATCTAGTCCGAATTAGAGAAAATGGACCTCTTGCCTTTGATGGAGACTTAGAAATTGCAGGTCTGGAATCAGCGATTAGAGCGACCCTTTGCCGTTGCGGTGCTTCCAAAAATAAACCCTACTGTGATTCCAGTCATGCAGCGATTGGTTTTCAAGCAACAGGAGAACCAAAAGCAATTGAAAGCCCTGCTTTAGCTGTAAGAAATGGAAAAGTACAAATTGATCTGAAAACTAATGGTCCTTTGATCGTATCGGGGCCAATTGAGCTTGTCAGTGGGACTGGAAAAACGATCTTAAAGACCACTAATGCCGCATTTTGCCGTTGTGGCGCCTCTGCCAATAAGCCGTTTTGTGATGGTTCACATAGTAAGATTGGCTTTACATCTTAATTTAACAATCCCTCTATGATGAATAATGATCAACAACTCGGCTTAGAAGTCATCCCGAAACCTGCGACGGAATTCGGCTGGCCAGGATGGCTTTCCACTGCGTCATTCCTCCTCAGCGTAGTGCTGCGACTACGCTTCGTCGTCATTCCTTGTTGAAAGCCATCCTGGCCAGCCTCGGTTCTTCGTCGGAGGTTTCGGGATGACTTCTAGTCATTTACAACCTTCCGAGATTTTTGAAGTCACTTTTAAAAATAGGCCTGATCTTATTCTATAATTGATTATGCCCTGGGAAATCGTTTGGAAGAGTATTAAACCGACGGGTCATAAATAATGATGGGGAAAACCAATTCTCATCGTCGAACAATGCCCGCTCCCGCAAGAGGGGGCGGGTTTTATATAAAAAATCAGATGAACGACTAGAAACGGGCCATCTAAAATATTTTATTTAATGGTTGTTTGTAAGTCACTCCATTGTTATATTTAATAAAAATGGAGGAAAAAATATGAAGAAAATAGCTGCCCAGCTGACACTTACATTTTTCTTCTTCAATTATACCTTCGCCAATGCCCAAACAGCCACTGCGCCTCCAACAGACCTGACAAATCTAAATCTGGATCAGCTGATGAATATTGAGGTGACCTCAGCTGAAAAGATGCCGGAAAAGTTTTTTACCACACCCGCCGCCATCTATGTGGTTACCGCCGAAGATATCGCCCGCAGCACCGCCACCAGCATCCCTGAATTGTTACGCATGGTCCCTGGAGTCAATGTGCAAAGGATCAATTCCAATACTTGGACGATTACCATCAGAGGGTTTAATGGTTTAAACGGTAATGGTCTTAATGGTTCTTTATTTGTCAATAAGGTGCTTGTTTTAATTGATGGCAGGGCGGTGTATTCGCCCATCTACGGAGGGGTTTATTGGGATGTGCAGGATGTTCCTCTGGAAGACATTGAACGCATTGAAGTCGTTCGCGGCTCCGGCGGGACACTTTATGGGGCGGATGCTGTTGATGGCGTTATCAATATTATAACAAAGAAACCCAAGGACACCCAAGGAGGCTTTGCTACGGTAACAACAGGATCAGAGGACAGGCTTTCTTCCACAGTCCAGGTCGGAGCAAAGTCAGGGGGTTGGGATTATAGGGTCTATGGCAAGGAGTTTCGTGTGGACCAGGGCATTGAAGGGCCTCAAGTCAATGATTGGGAAGAGGCCCAGGGTGGTTTTCGCGCCGAAAAGGACAAATGGAATATTCAGGGAGATTTTTACCAAGGCTATATCGGCCAACAGACAGCCATTGATTCGTCTACGTTACTGACGGGTGCGCAGCTTGAGAATGAACAAGAGGAGGTAAGAGGCTGGAATTTGATAAGCCGTTATGAAGATGATGGCTTGTCTTTGCAGGCGTATTGGGACAGGACGGAAAGGTATTCAATTGCTTTTGGCCAGCGGCTTGACACTATTAATTTAGACTATACCCAGCGGCACCAACTCTCCGATAGGCATGAACTTGTTTGGGGATCGAATTATAATTTGGATCTAGAGGACGATATAAATACTGATCTTACTCAGATTGCCAAACCGCCGCATACTAATGAAGTGTTCAGCTCCTTTTTGCAAGACGAAATGACGCTCACGGACAAGCTTAAATTTATTTTAGGCAGCAAGTTTGAATATAATATTTTTACGCATTTTGAAATGGAACCCAACGCGCGCCTGTCCTATGAATTAAATGATACAAGCTTTTTATGGGCCGCGGCTTCCCGCGCTGTCCGCACACCTTCACGTTCAGAAGAAGATGGAGTTTACAATTTAAATAATGCAGTGGAAGATTTGGAGATATCAGGTAATGACCGTTTAAATTCGGAAAAAATGCTGGGTTATGAACTCGGGTATCGTAATAAACCTACGGACAACTCCTTGGTGGATATAGCAACGTTTTACGATCAATATAGTGATTTGACTACTTTAAGGTTTGACGGTGAATCTATTAATCATGGGCTTTTATACCTGCCCTTTAGCTATGTTAACGGGATGACCGCCCATACCTATGGCCTTGAATTGTCCGCGGAAGACAAAATCAAAGGGTGGTGGAAGCTGAAAGCAGAGTATACATTAACAAAGCTTAATTTGAATACCATTCCTTCTTATTCCAATACACCGTCACTGGGGACAGATATAAAAGGGGAAACCCCGCTCAATTCCGGATATCTGCAATCATCCATTGATTTACCCAAAGGATTTGAATTTGACCAGACCCTTCGTTATTCGGACAGGACAGTGGAAAATCAGGTGATTGCGCCACCCTATTTAGAGCTGGATTTGCGCTTAGGCTGGACTTATAAAAGTTGGAAAGTCGATCTTGTCGGACAGAACCTCCTTCAACCCCGGCATAAGGAAAGCGCCACATCAACATTAGCTGAAGAAGTCCAACGCGGCGGGTACATTAAAATAACAAAAAAGTTTTAAGCCCTGATAATGAAAAAGTTTTTCCTCATTTTTATCTTATTAGGCTGCACTTGGGCCTTTGGGAATGAAATCGTCTCCCAAGAATCCCTGGAAGCCGCCTTTATTTTTAATTTTTTAAAATTTGTCGATTGGCAAGATTCCCGTCCCACCTATGATATTTGTATCCCCGACGATGAAAATTTAAGGAAAATGGCCACGGGATTATTACAAGGAAAAACACTCAATGACCGGCAGATTGAAGTTGTCGACCGTACAGACAACTGCCACGTCCTAGTTTCTAATAATCCTCCTAAATCTGATACAACGTTAACTATAGGAGACTTAGACCAAGGAGCTATGTTTGAATTTATGGTGATTGACAACAAGCTTAAATTCGCGATCAATATAGATAATATCAGGAAATCCAAATTAAAAATAAGCAGTCAATTGCTTAACTTAGCCGTAGCCAGGGATAGTGATTAGATGATGGTAGATCAACAATCCAAAACAAAAAAAAGAATAGTGTTATTAGGGGTCGCCAGCGGGATGATTGCGCTTTTGCTGGCTTTTCTGACTTTAGGATTTAATGAATTTTATAAGTTAAAACTGGAGACGATCAACAAGCTCGAGACCCAAACAGACATGCTTATTTTTGGCGTCGGGCCTGCGTTGATATTTGACGATAAAGATGCGGCGGACAAGACCTTAGAATCCCTGCGCAGTGACAGGTCTATAAACAGGGTGCGTATCTATAACACCAAAGGCCAGGAATTCACGAGCTTTATCGCTTTAGACCAGGATGGGGACATCCATTTTAAAAAAGACATTATTTATCAAAATGATAAAATAGGAAGGCTGGAGATTGACGCGCGTTATGCGGGGTTAACGGACAGGTTTAAGAATTACATTATTATTGTTTTAATCATTTTTGTCCTTTCCATCCCCATCACCTTTGTCCTTTCAGCTCCTTTGCGCGATCAAGTGTCCCAAGCTGTCGGGCAATTATCTGAAATGACCTCGAGCTTGGAGAGGTCTAATAAGGAACTTGAAACCTTGCTTTACATCGTTTCCCATGACTTAAAAGAACCCTTGCGCAGCATTGAATATTTTACGACCGCCGTTAAGGAGGATTATTTTGATAAGCTTGACGATAAAAGTAAAGACTATTTCAACAGGGTCATCACGGCGGCCGGCCGCATGCGTCTATTGCTGGATGATATCTTGATGATGTCCCGCGCCAGGCGGATGAAACCCCCGGATGAAATTGTCAACGGCGAAGATTTAGTTAATGAAGCCCTGGCCAGGTTGGAAGGAAAAATCAAACAAGTCAATGCCAAGATAACCATATCCAAAGAATTTCCTATGTATAAAGTTGAAAGGATTTGGGCAACGCAGGCCTTATTAAATCTTATAGCTAATGCCCTTAAATTTACCAATAATGGACAGGTCCCTCATATTGAAATATCTCCATATAAAGAAAATGGTATAATAGGCATTGTCGTTGCTGACCGGGGGCCGGGTGTCCCTCCTGAGTTTGCAAAGAAAATCTTTGAATTATTTCAACGCGCCGTAGACAGGGACGTCGAGGGAACAGGCGCTGGTTTGGCCATTGTGCTTGAGGTGGCGCACCGGCATAATGGGAATGCGTGGGTGCGGCCCCGCGAAGGCGGTGGCAGTGAATTCATCATTACATTCGCCAAAAATTAAGAAAGTGAATTCTTGGGGAGGTTATTATGGATTCGGGCAAAAAGTTGATCAAAATACTGCTTGCGGAAGATAATGAGGATGACATTGTCATGATTAAGGATGCGTTTGCGCATTCAAAAATCATTAATTCTTTTGATGTTGTTAAAAACGGCGAAGAAGCGCTTAGCTTTTTGCGCAAAGAGGGACAGTACGCGGACAGGGACAGACCAGGCCTTATTTTGCTTGATATTAATATGCCTAAGAAAAATGGATTTGAAGTCTTAGAGGCGTTAAAAAAAGATCCACGGTTCGATTACATCCCGGTCATTATGTTAACAACAAGTGAAAGGGAAGAGGATATTGTCAAATCCTATAAAGAAGGGGCTTGTTCGTATATAACAAAACCTGTTAATTTTAATAATTTTGCTAAGGTCGTTGAGCAGTTCGCGCTTTATTGGGGCCTGATTTCAAAAATTCCGAATTAAAATAATGATCAAGATCTTATACATCGAAGATAATGAGGATGATTATTTAATCCTCCGCAGCATTATGGATAAAATACCTAATAGTCCTTATGTCCTTGCCAATGTCAATTCTATTCAAAAAGCCCTTGAATATCTGTTAGAAGAAAAGACGGATCTTATTTTTTTGGATTTAGGACTTCCAGGATTATCCGGGAAAGAAGCATATGGCAAGCTCGTCGATAAATTTTCTATCATTCCGGTGATTATCATGAGCGGTAACGAAGATAAAAATGTGGCTTATGAATTAATCACATTGGGCGCCGAAGATTTTTTTATCAAAGGAAACCTGCATCAAGACCTATTAGACCGGGGCATTACGTATTCATTAAAACGCCACGAGTTAAAAAACTTGTTAAAAGCAGAAGTGACCCAAAGAAAAAAGACCGAAGAGGCATTGTTCAGGGCAAACAACGAATTAGAAGCCCGTGTCCAGGAGCGCACCAGGGAACTTCAGGAAACAGCGGAGGAGTTAAAACGCTCCAATGAAGAATTGGAACAATTTGCATATGTTGCTTCCCACGATTTGCAGGAGCCGATCCGTAAAATCGTTGGTTTTTCCCAGATCATTGCCAGTAAATTCGAGGGACAGATAGATGAAAAATCAAAGGAGCATTTGAATTACGTCGTTGATGGCGCCAAGAGGATGCAAGCTCTAATCCAAGACCTTCTTTGGTATTCCCGGATAGGACGCAATGAACTGACATTGGAGCCCTTGGATTTCGATGATGTTGTTAAGGAAGCCATCGGCAATCTTGAGGTAACCATTAAAGAGACAAAGGCCCAAATCATTTATGACCAATTGCCGCGCCTTTGGGCGCACAAGTCATTTATGGTCCAGCTTTTTCAAAATCTTATCAGCAACTCTTTAAAATACCGTTCTGAAAGGACACCGCGCATTGAAATTTCTGCTCAACAAAAGGACGGATTATGGGAATTCACCTTTGCTGACAATGGCATCGGCATTGATTTTCAGTTTGCCAATAAATTGTTTGTGCTGTTCCAACGGCTGCATGCCAAGGGTAAGTATCCGGGGACGGGCATAGGGCTGGCTGTTTGCAAGCGTATGGTAGAAAGGCACAACGGCAGGATATGGGTCGAGCCCCATGAGGGGGGCGCGGAATTCAAATTTACCCTGCCCAATGGGGTATAAGATGCCAGGGGGTGTCCTATGTTATTGGAAAGTATTGAAATTTTAATCGTTGAGGATGACTTGGGTGATGTTGAATTGATCAAAGAGTCGCTTAAAATGTCCAAATTTAAGATGCTTCTCAACCACGTTTCCGACGGACAGGAATGCATGGACTATTTACGGAGGCAGGGTCCGTACAAGCAAGTGAACAGACCTGATGTTGTTTTACTTGATCTTAATTTGCCGAAAAAGGACGGGCGGCAGGTCTTGGCGGAAATGAAAACGGACCAAAATTTAAAGAAAATCCCTGTTGTGATCTTGACCACCTCAGACCACGAAGCAGACATTAACAAGGCCTATGCCCTGGGGGCGAATTGTTTTGTGACCAAACCGGTTGATTTTCAGCAGATCAAAAAAATCGTCAATGAAATAGCTGAATTTTGGTTTACCGTCGTCAAATTGCCGGATGCAAGATAAAAAGGGGGAAATAATGGCGTTGGACTTTGAAGTGCTTTTGGTTGAAGATGATTTAGGTGATGTTGAATTGGTCAAAGAATCACTTAAATTTTCAAAATTGTATCTCAAAATCGTCCACGTCCATGATGGCCAGGAATGTATGGAATATTTAAGAAGGGTGGGTAAATACGAAGGAGCTAAGGTCCCGGACCTTGTTTTGCTTGATCTTAATATGCCCAGAAAAGATGGCCGCCAGGTTTTATCAGAAATGCAATCAGACCAATTCTTGAAAGACATCCCTGTGGTTGTATTGACGGGCAACCAAGATGTGGCGGATATTTCCAAAACTTTCGGAAACCACTTCATTTCCAAACCTGTCGATTTTTACCGGTTTTATGAGATCGTTTCTGAAATACCGGAACTTTGGTTTACAATCGTGAAATCACCTCAGGTCAAAAAAGGAGATTTTTGACATGGATCAACCGACCAGATTGCTGATCATTGATGATGATGCCGTAGACCAAAAATTGATCCAAGAGTCCATTAAAAAAGTCGGCATTGAGGTTGAGATCATTGTAGCTTTTAGCGGAGAAGAAGGTGTCAAAAAAGTAAATGATTTAAAGCCCGAGGTCATTATCGTATTAGATACCGTGTTACCGGGCATGAATGGTTTTGAAACGTGCAGGAAAATAAAAGAGATAGACAAGAATTTAAGAATCATTATTTGCACGGGGGTCGTTGATGCGGTGGATGTCGCCAAAGCAAGGGCTTTTGGGGCCGATGATTACTGCGTTAAAACCGCTGACTTTTTGCCCCTGGTGAATGCGATCAGAAAGCTCATAGTGTAAAAAAAGGAAAAATAGTGAACGATAAATTCAAAATTATAATTGTTGAAGACAGCCCTACGGACACTAAATTATTAGTGGACATATTAAATAGCATAGGTCATGAGTTCAATGTACGAATCGCCGGTTCTTACCGACAGGCCAAAGAATATTTTCAAGATTATGTTCCGGATTTGATTTTGTTGGATGTGTATTTGCCGGACCATGATGGTTTTTATTTTTTAGAAGAGATCCACAAACAGGGATATGAAGAGATCCCTGTAATTTTGATCTCCGCCTTTTCAAATACAAATGAGAAATTAAAGAGTTTAGAGCTGGGGGCAATCGATTTTATCAATAAACCTGTGGTGACGGAAGAATTAAAAGCCAGGATCAAATTTCAAATTAAGTTAAAAAAAATCATGGACGATCATATATGGGCCTCAGAGAAGACCAACGAAGGCATTAAACTTTTATATAAAGACCTGGAAAACAAAAACATACAATTAAAGCAGTTAGACTTATTGAAAGATGAATTTATTAATAATGTTTCGCATGAACTGCGCACGCCCTTGACGATCATCCAGGAAAGCGTAAGTATTATGGCGGATGGGTTGCTTGGCGAATTAAATGAAAAACAAATCAAACATCTCAAAATCACTTTAGAAAACATAGTAAGATTAGACAATATCATTAATGACCTGCTTGATATTTCCACCATTGAAAATAGAAAATTGAAACTCAATCAAGAGAATGTGGATATTGTTGACCTGGTTAAAAAAGTAGTTTCAAATTTTGTCGTTCTGGTTGTGAAAAAAGGCCTGCAAATCAAGTGTGTTGTGCCCGAAGGCAAAGTAAATGTTTTTGTTGATAAAGAACGGATATACCAGGTTTTGGTCAATCTGATCAATAATGCGTACAAATTTACAGAAAAAGGCCTCATTGAAGTGTCTGTGGTGGAAAATGATAATACCGTTGAATGCTCTGTGAAGGACACAGGTGTCGGTATTTCGGCTTCAGATCTGCCACGGCTTTTTTCTAAATTTGATCAGATTGCCAGGCAAGCCGGTGCAGGGGCGAAAGGTACGGGTTTAGGCCTGTCGATCACAAAGGGCATTATTGAATTGCATGATGGACAAATCAAAGTTGAAAGTACCGTGGCCCAAGGGACTTTGTTTAGAATTATTTTGCCCCGACCCTCTGTTTCTAAACAGTATAAAAATTTAACGGAATGTTTAGGAGAAGTGAAACTGAAACATAATAATTATTCTGTCTTGGTATTCAATATCAAAAATCCCGGTGCGGGTAATGATCGATTCTTAGATGAGTTGAAAGAGTTAATTGATAAACAAATTCATCGAAAATCAGATCAAACAATCAGGGACAACGGGTCCGTTTTTGTTATTTTACCTGACACTAAAAAAGATGATGCATTAGTTGTGCTCAACCGCATCCGTCAAACGATTAACGACATGAATTGGGACAAATCGTATAATGATTTCAAAGGCTTTATCGATAAAATAGTCAGTTTTCCTGAAGATGTCCATACGGAGGCAGAATTAACTAATTTATTAAAAATCTATAAGGAGGCCATTTAACATGAAAAAAATTCTGGTGGTCGATGATGATCCGCAAATTGTCGATTTAATTACAATCAGGTTAAAAGCCAATAATTATGAGGTCATCACGAGCCCTGATGGGAATGATGCCATATTAATGGCCCAAAAAGAGCATCCGGATCTGGTCATTATGGACATCATGATGCCCAATATGCCTGGGGGGGACGCAGTCAGGCTTTTGATGGCCGACAATAAAACCAAGGACATTCCCATAATATTTTTAACGGCGCTCACCGCTAATCTGCCCCATGAAGCGGACCATAACGGCATTATCAATGTCGATGGCCGCTTTTTTCCAGCCATACCCAAACCTTTTAAGCCGGAAAAATTACTTTCTGAGATCAAGAAAATTGTAGAGGACCATTGATGATTCGCCCTGCTTTTTATTGGTTTTCTTGTGAAATATAGGGTATATTTATCTTGAGGAGTGTAGTTTGACGATAAAAGCAAAACCGGGGAAACCCGGTGACGTCCCGCATAACTTGGATAAGAATTAAGGTTTGCGGGACCCCGCCTGCCACTAAAAGCGGAAAGGCGGGGCAAAACTAGAGGGTCCTAGGATTAGGACAGCCAGCTGCCGAATCAAAAAAGCGAGCTTGAGACCTATTCCTATATTTGGGAATAGGTTTTATGTTTGTGCGCCTTAGGTTGCCCGCCTTTGGCTGGAATGAAGGGGGTAGAAATGAAGAAAATACTTGTTGTTGATGATGATCCCGATATTTGTGAGAATTTAAAAATACGTTTAGAATCCTCTGGTTATGAAGTAACGACAGCTTCCAATGGAGTGGTGGCTTTTGTCAGGGCCAGTGAAGAAAAACCGGATTTAATTATATTGGATGTGTCTATGCCTACGATGGATGGTTTAAAATTTGTCCAAGCGACCCGATGGAAAATGGAATTGAAGGACATTCCGATCTTAATATTGACGGCCCGAGTGAATACTAAAGAACTTTTTGATACACTAGGAATAGGGCATTTCCTCGCTAAACCCTATGATCCTAAGGAGTTGCTGGGGATAGTTGCGCAGTGTGTTAATAACTAAAAGGGGTATTTATGAAAGCTAAAATTTTAGTCATTGATGATGAGCCGGAGATCGTTGAGATCGTAAAAGTAAGGCTTGAAGCGAACCAGTATGAAGTTATTACCGCTCATAATGGGTTAGAAGGGCTTGAAAAATTAAAAAAAATAAGCCCCGATTTGATCATCCTTGATCTGTATATGCCTAAAATGGGTGGTGTTGAATTTTATCAACACATTTGTGATTCAAAGTTAAAATTAAAGTATCCCGTCCTGGTCCTTACGGCAAGAATAAATATGGAAAAACTGTTTAGGGAATTTAACGTCAATGGGTTCCTTCACAAGCCATTTAAAGGAGAACGGCTTTTAGAGGAAGTGAGGACCATCCTTTGTCAAGAAGTCAGGAAAAGAATTTTTAAAACCCCCAGAGAGATCGCTATTGTCGAAAATAATGCCGATGAGTTGTCCAGAATTTCTTCATTGTTTACGGCTGATAATTATAAAGTCATGGGCTTTGGAGATGGGGCCACAGCCATCGAGAAAATTTCAAATGACTTGCCTGATTTAGCATTAATTCAACTTGGGCTTAGCGACATCGCGGGGGACCTGGTCATTTTACGGCTTGGGCAGATGGCTAAGACAAAACATATCCCTTGTGTTTTGTATCTTCACGATAATGATAAGCATGACAAGGCGGTGATAGATCATTTTAGCGGTAAAACCGGCGTATGGGTCATTAAAGAATATGATAAACCGGAAGAATTATTGATGGCGGTTAATAAAATCTTGGGAGAAATTGAGCAAAAAGAATTGGAACACAGAGGAGTTGTATGAAGAAAATCTTAGTTGTTGATGATGAGCCAGGTATTGTTAAGCTCATAAAACAAAGGCTTGAATTTAATCATTATGAGGTCATCACCGCTCATGATGGGCTTGAGGCTTTTGTTAAAGTAAGCGAAGAGAACCCGGATTTAATTATTTTGGATGTATCTATGCCTACGATGGATGGCTTAAAATTTGTCAAGGCGACCCGTGGTTTTGAAATGAAGAACACCCCCATATTAATATTAACGGCCCTCAGTTTGACCCAAGAGACCTTTAAAACTTTCGGGATCAACCACTTTCTTACCAAGCCCTTTAACTCTGAAAAGCTACTTCAGAAGGTCGCAGAGTGTTTAATGAGTTAGGGGGATGCTATTTTTGCCGTGTTTTCATTTCGGATGCAGATATTTTTTTACCATGTGTTGAAGGGATTTTATAACATAATATGTCATTTTAAAGTAAAGAAGAGTCATTGATTTTATTGTTCAAATGTTTAGTATTCATATAGATACTTTTGTTAGCGCTGAAAGAGCCAGCATCTTTCAGAAAATTGGAGACAAAGAAGGCATTGACCGTTTTGTTGAATTTGTCAATCCTCAGGACATTCTAAAGACTGTCAATGAGGTGCTAAAGGGATTAACCTGATCCAGCCAACGATTTTGACTTTAGTTCAGAAGATCAATGTGGTTATGGATAGCATTTACGCAGTAAAGGTTTAAATGGATGGCCTGAGTATTTGTCCTAGGGGACCTTGATCTCTCTTATGCTGTCAGTTTCTATGCGATATTTGATGATTTGCTAGCGTTGGTAGGTGCGGTGGTTTTAGTGGGCTTGACCCGTTTTGTTGTAAGGCACATATAGGCGCGCGGCAGCTTGCGTTTAAGAAACACGGTTTAATAATTATTGTTTTTATAGCAATTGAGGATTTTATGCCTAAAAAAGGAGCGCTTAAAAGGGCCATATTTTATTGGATTTGCTTTTTTAGATTTGGAGTGATAAACTTCGCGAGTAAAGAATCTTACGGGATTATTTACGACCAAAAGGACTAACAAGGCCCAAGAGAGTATGAAAATACTATTAGTTGAAGACGATGATCAGATAGCATCGTTTATCGTTAAAGGCTTGAAGCAAGCCGGATACACCATTAATCGGGCTGATAATGGTGAGGATGGCTTGCATTTTGCCCTGGAAGAAGACCATGATTTGATTATTGCGGATATTATGATGCCAAAACTTGATGGTTTAAGTTTGATCAACCGACTGCGTCAAAAGAAAATTATCACCCCTGTCATTGTATTAAGCGCCAAGAATACCGTAGATGACAGGGTCAAGGGTTTACAAGCAGGCGGAGACGATTACCTGGTTAAACCTTTCGCGTTTACCGAACTTTTAGCACGCATCCAGGCGATGATCCGCAGGACCAGCCTGAATCCGGAAACAACCATATTAGAAATAGCCAACTTAAAACTTGATATGTTAGGACGCAAAGTCTTCCGGGGGACAAAAGAAATACTCCTGCAGCAGGGCGAGTTTGTCCTTCTGGAATACTTGATGCGTAATGCCGGCAGGGTGGTTTCAAAGACCATGATCATGGAGCATGTCTGGGACTATAATTTTGATCCGCAAACCAATATCATTGAAGCGCGCATCTGCCGCTTAAGAGATAAAATTGATCGTTCATTCCATCCAAAATTACTTCATACGGTCAGGGGCTTTGGTTATGTCATTGAAGAAAAAGAATAGCCTCTGGGGCACTTTTGCTTTTCGCCTCACCCTCTGGTATGCCACCCTGTTTATCCTTTCCTTAATTATTATATTCTTTATCAGTTATAAAATATTAGCGGCTGATCTTGTGCACATTGTAGATCGTGAACTATTGGCAGCGACTGACAAGATTGACCTGGAATTTCATAAGGTAGGTTTGGCTCAAGTCAAATTGGATATACGTGAAGGGATAGAGGAAGAAGGGACCAATAGGGTGTTTTATAGAATGGTGACCTCCAACTTAAATATTGTTGAAACTTCAGACCCTCTTAAATGGCCTTGTTTAAATTTTCCGGTATTAAGCCAGTGGGCATTGATGGCGGCAGGTAATCACTCCAACTACCACACACTTTCTCCGAGCGACAGGCCGTATAAAATACGTATCCTTACACAGGCTGTTGATGATGGGAAGTATGTTGTGCAAATCGGTAAACCCATGAAGGATGAAGAGGAATTAGCAAAAGTTTATAGTAAAGTCTTTTTGGGGTCAGTATTTATTTTGCTCTTGTGCGGTATTATTTTGAGCTGGATAGAGGCGCAAAAAGCGATGAAGGGTGTAAAACGTGTTACGACAACGGCCCGAAATATCGGTCAAGATGGTATTGACCATAGAGTAGAGTTGGGGCACGAGGGAGAAGAGATAGAGGATTTAGCGGAAACTTTTAATCATATGTTGGACCGCATAGAGCAATTGATGATGGGACTCAAAGATGTCACTAATAATATTGCCCATGATTTGCGCACGCCTTTGACCCGCATACGAGGTCTTGCAGAATCGACCTTGAGGGAGAAGGATGTGGAAGGTTATCAGGAACCCATAGGGACCATCGTAGAAGAATGCGATAGGCTCAATGGCATGATCAATACCATGTTGGAAATTGCGGAGATTGATGCTGGCTTAAAGAAACCTGAAGAGGCTTCTGTGGATATTGTGTCTTTGGCAAACCAAGCTTATGAAATATTCTTGGGCCTGGCCGAAGATAAAGGGATCAATTTGGAATTTAAAGGCCCGTCGCATCCGATTATTGTCTTGGCCAATACAGCACGTTTGCAAAGAATTATCGCTAACCTATTAGACAATGCCATCAAATTTACCACGCCTCACGGAAGCATTTGTCTTGAAATTAAAGAAGCCCGGAATGAAGCGATTATTATGGTTAAAGATACCGGTATAGGTATCGCTCGTGATAATCAAGCGCGCATATTTGAAAAATTTTATCGTGTTGAATCCAGCCGTTCAGCACCCGGTCACGGGCTTGGATTAAGTTTTGTCAAATCCATGGTTTTATCGATGGGTGGGAGCATTACCGTCGATAGTTCCCTCAGTCAAGGCACTACTTTCACCATTAATATCCCTCTAAAATCTCTCTAAAATCCTTCGAAAGCTAGTTGCCTAAGATTACAAAAATGTAATCTTGCGGTCATCTTCCTGTCATTTTCATATTTTATACTTCCTGTAGTTGGATTTAACTTTCGTCAAACAGACAGGAGGGAAAAATGAAAAACGTAAATCTTTTATTAATCACGGCGGTCTTACTTGTGCCGCAGATGGCAATGGCTGATGATACGCCAACAAACGCCATGGCTGCCAATAACCCGACAGCCAGCACGCAGACAGTTTCTTTGTATGACCAAGGTCTTGCGGCGAGCCAAGCCAATGATTTTCAAAAAGCATTACCGCTTTTTGAGCAGGCTCTTCGGAATGATCCCAATAATCCGGACATTCTGAACATGTTGGCCCATACTCAGCGCAAGATTGGTCTTCTTGATGAATCCTTGGCCAATTACAAAAAAGCCTTGGATTTGCGTCCTAATTTCCCGGAAGCCCATGAATATTTAGGGGAAGCTTACATTCAAGCGGCCTTGCTTGAACTCCAGGTCCTAAAAAGTGATGGGGGAGATGCCCGGGAACAAGTGGAAGATCTTACTAATTTTATTAAAGATGCTGCCCAAAAAGCATAAACAACAAACAGTAAACAAAAGGAGAAGAAAAAATGAAAAGTTTAAAGATCTTGATCATGATGTTCTTGTCAGCCGTAAGTGTATTAGCAACCGGCGCCTTCGCCCAAGACACCGCTACAGAGAGCCCAAGTGATTTTACATTTGTCCAATTATCCGATATTCATTGGGGGTTTAATAATCCAAAGATAAACCCGGACTATGCCGGGACTTTACAAAAAGCCGTAGATGCGGTCAATAAGCTGGACCCTCAACCGGATTTTGTAGTCGTCACCGGTGACTTGACACACAGGGCCACAACGCCTGAAGAGCGCATCAAAAGGATGACGACAGTGCGCACTATTCTTTCAGGACTTAAGGTCAAAGACATCAGATACAATCCAGGTGAACATGATGCCGATTCAGATAACGGAGAGGCATTCAAGGAATTTTTTGGCAGCGGTTATTATTCCTTTGATCATAAAGGGGAGCACATCATTGTGTTAAATACCACCGAGGAAGAAGCCAGCCTGGGTGATGCTCAATTGCAATGGTTGCAGGGTGATTTAAGCAAGCTTGATCAGGACAATGCCAAGATCGTTGTATTTACACACAGACCATTGTTTGATCTTTACCCCAAATGGGGCTGGTCAACCAAGGATGGCCAGAAGGCCATAGACATGTTGATGCCATTTAAGCACGTGACGGTTTTCTACGGCCATATTCATCAGCTTAATGAGCATATGACCGGTCATATCGCCCACTACGCTGCAGCACCATTGATGTTTGCTTTGCCTGCACCAGGCTCCCAACCAAAAAGCACACCAGTTCCTTGGGACCCCGCTCATCCCTACAAGAATATTGGCTTTCGCAGCGTATTAGTGAAAGCTGATACAGGAGAATGTGTAGTCACTGAACATTCACTTGCAGATACCTTAGGAAATTAAAAGAGGCGGCCACAGGCTTGAGAGCCCAAGCCTGTGGCCACTCCTTATAGAAACGGAGCAACATGAAATTTAATGGAGGTTTTATGCGTCAAGCTATTCAAGTTATGTTAATGGCAATTTCATTATCAATGACTTCAGTTGTTTTTGCAGCAGACACCTATGTCATTGATCCGGCACACACCAGCTTTGGTTTTACAGCCACACATATGATGATCAGCAAAGTGCCCGGAGACTTTGAGAAATTCAGCGGCACAATTACCTATGACCCTCAAGATTTGGCAAACTCCAATGCCAATGTGAGCATTGATGTCAACAGCATCAATACCCGCATTGAGCAGCGTGATCATCATTTAAGAAGCAAGGACTTCTTTGACGTTGCCGAATATCCAACGATAACCTTTGTCAGTACAAAGTTTACTCAAGGGTATGTTACAGGGAATTTGACTATGAGGGGCGTCACAAAGCTTATTACCATTCCAGTCAGCATTTTAGGACCGGCCAAGACCATGGGAGACCGCCAGGCCATAGGGATTAGCGGATCGGTGACTGTTAACCGGCAAGATTATGGCATTAACTGGAACAGGAATCTGGACCAGGGCGGGGTATTTGTCAGTAATGACATACTTCTTACAATCAATATTGAGGCGGATAAACAATAACATTTCTGCAGATGAGGTGATGGAATGGCTCCCGAAAATATTAGAGTCGTGGTCATGCTTTTCTTAATGAAATCAGCCATTGCTCTTGCAGATCAACAAGACAACATTGCTATCGATAATGGCAAGCAATTGTACCTTTCCCATAAATGTTCTGAGTGCCATGGTGATAAAGGCAAGGGGGACGGGGAAAATGCCGAAGCGTATGATCCTTATCCCACTAATTTTCATGACACAAAAGGATATCATCATGGTTATAAAAGAGAAGATATTATCCACAGTATTAAATATGGCATCAAGGATAATCCAAACAGCATCATGCCGTCTTTTGATCATCTGACGGATCAAGAATTAAAAGAGATGTCCAGTTTCTTGTTGTCATTACAGGAAAAAAATAATTAAAGAAGTTTTATAAAGGAGACATATGAAAATTATAAGACAAATCGTTTTACACTTCCTTGTCATAGCTTCTTGGGCTTCTGTGTTGATTGCAACTGTTATTGCTGATCAACCAAAAAGTCTTTTAGAAACCATCCACCGGCATATTACTTTGGGCTCAACGGTCCTGGGCAATGGTGACCAAAATCCATATGCCATTATAGTGGCACCTGTAACATCCGGTAATATCATCAAGGGAGACGTGCTTGTAGATAATTTTAATGATAAATCCAATTTGCAAGGCACAGGCACAACCATCATTGATTATAGGCCATCAACTAAACATATGACTTTATTCGCAAATCTTCCTAAAAAGCCGGATCAATGCCCAGGGGGTGTCGGCCTTTCGAATGCCATGACGATGCTCAAAAGCGGCTGGGTAATTGTCGGCAGCACGCCAAGCACCGATGGGACTACCGCCACCAAAGGCGATGGTTGTTTGATTGTGCTAGATAACACAGGACATATGGTAACCGCGTGGTCTGGTCCAGCGATCAATGACCCATGGGGCAATATAGCTTCCATTGACCATGGTTCTACGGCCACCTTGTTTGTCAGCATGGCGCCCATCATTCATAAGGCAACTCTCGTAAGGATGGAAATTTCGGTCCCGGAGGGCAAGCCTCCGGTACTTCTTAGTCAGACAGTTATCGGCAGCGGTTTTGCACAACGCGCTGATAAGGACAGTTTTCTGTTTGGTCCCACAGGCTTGTGCCTTGGCCTCAATGGCACGCTCTATGTGACCGATGTTCTAGATAACGTTATTACTGCTATTCCTGATGCTGTAACTCGTAATGATAGTGCCGGAACAGGTTGGGAAGTCACTCGTGACGGTCAATTAGCGGGGCCATTGGCCATGGTAATGACGCCTGGGGGACATCTGCTTGTTAGCAATGGCAATAACGGTAAGGTCATAGAGGTTGATCCGGTTTCAGGAAAGCAGATTTACGCACAGTGGGTTGATCGTGACCAGGCACAGTCACCTCCCGGTAACGGAGATTTGTTTGGAATAGCGATGACACCAGACGGCAAGGGATTTTATTTTGTGCAGGATGATACGAATACCTTAATGGAGGCGATTTAAGGAGCTGTGGTAGGAGTTAAACCATAATCTAAAAGGAGAAAACATCATGATCGACAAAATCTTAAATTTACAATCATCAACACCGGCAGCAGTCCTCATCCGTGTCATTGTAGGGTATGTCTTTTTTGTGGAAGGTATACAAAAGTATCTTTACCCTGACACCTTAGGGATCGGACGGTTTATAAAAATAGGCATACCGTACCCGCACGTGATGATCCATGTTTCCGCAGGGGCTGAAATTATTTGTGGCGCATTGCTCATCATTGGTTTGTTGACAAGACTTTCCACCATACCGCTCATTATTAATATCTCGGTTGCCATTATCTCAACCAAGGTCATCATGTTTGCCCAAAAAGGGTTTTGGCCTGCGGTCCATGAGTCCCGCTTGGATTTCACCATGTTGTTGAGTTTGATTTTTCTTTTGATCGTAGGGGCCGGTATCTGTTCCATGGATGCAAAATTATCAGAAAATAAACTTAAATAGGAGGGGCGGTTGCCCTCCAGCATTTTATACCAGACATTTCATCACCGAAGAAAAAATATCTTGACATGGGTACAATTATCGGTTAGTATTAGACCAACTGGTTGGTATAACGCTATGAGAAAAACACAAGAACATCCGACATCAAAAGAGACCTTCCTCAATGTAGCCAATGATTTGATGCTGACCCAAGGCTACGAGGCAACCGCTTTAGATGAAATTTGCGAAAAAGCGGGACTGACCAAGGGAAGTTTCTTCCACTATTTTAAGAGTAAGGAGGACCTGGCCAAAGCCCTTCTTACGAGAAAGTGTTCCAGCTATCAGAAAACCAAGGAAGAGCTTTATGGTCCTGACCCCTTAAAGAGGGTATATGGCCAAATCAATATGGCTATTGAAATGAGCAAGAATCCGGCGATCACTAAGGGCTGTCTTAAGGGGATGCTGGCCCAGGAAATGTCGGACACCCATCCGGAGATCCGCCGGATTTGCCGGGACTATTTTAACAATATGGCGGAAAGCTTGGGCTTAGACCTGAGGGCGGCCAAGGCCAAATACGCTCCGAAAGCCTCGTTTGACCCGCTAAGTTTGGCCAAGCATTTCGTTGCCATTTTACAGGGATCTTTAATTTTAGTTAAAACGTACCAGGACCGCCGCTTGGCGGTTGAGAATGTTAAACATTTTAAAAAATACGTTGAATCCTTGTTTCAAAAGTAAAAATTTTTTGTCTTATTAATATACCGTCTAGTCGGTATGTTTTTCAAACTAGGAGGGGTTTATGGCAAACACTATTCAGACAGAAATTGCGTCAGGAAAAGCCCTGTTGTTTCTGGAGAATTTTTGTGGGAGCGTTTCCATCAACGTTTTTGAAGGGTTTATTAGGTCTTTGAAGGTGAATGTTTATCTGGTCTTTGGCCTGCTCTTATCTGAAAAATTAATTTCTATTTCTGAAAATGAACAGGGTGCCAAGATCGTCTCATTAACCGAGCTGCCCGTTGAACTGCATCTGCAGGGATGTTAATTAACAAACAACAAATGAAGAGGGGCTGATTAAATAATGTTGACTAAAATCTGCCTGGAAAGTAGTATACCAAACTGGAAGGATTTTCGTAAGTAAATTTCAATAGAGGAGGGTAAAACTTATGTCTAATCCAATCAAACCAGGAACCAAGGCGCCAGATTTTTCATTGCCCAGCACTCCCGATCAAAAGGTCAGTTTATCGGAATTTTCAGGCCAACCCGTTGTACTTGTTTTTTATCCGGCGGATTGGAGCCCTGTGTGCGGGGACCAATTGGCCTTGTATTCCGAACTCTTTGAGGAATTTGAGAATTACAACGCTGCCATTCTTGGGATTTCCGTCGATGGGATCTGGTGCCACGTGGCTTTCGCCCATGAGCGGAAATACAAGGTGACTCTGCTTTCGGATTTTGAGCCCAAAGGTGCTGTGGCCAAAATGTATGGCGTTTACCGGGAGAAAGAGGGGGTATGTGAAAGGGCCCTGTTTGTCATTGATGCCCAGGGCGTCATTCAATGGAGTGAGGTGTCTCATTTTGGAGTTAACCCGGGAGCGGAGGGCATATTAAAGGCCCTTGAAGCATTACCCAAATCAGGAGTCCGCACATGAGTCTCATACAACCAGTCAGCGATGCTGACCATATCGAAGGAAACGCCGATGCCGAAGTCACATTGGTGGAATATGGCGATTATGAATGTTCTTATTGCGGGGCCGCATATCCGGTGATCAAACACATTCAAAGGAAGATGGGCAAACAATTGCGGTTCGTTTTCAGGAATTTTCCCCTGGCAAACATGCATCCTTTCGCAGAAATTTCCGCGGAGGCTGCTGAAGCAGCCAGCACCCAAGGAAAATTCTGGCAAATGCACGATGTTCTTTATGAAAATCAGGATTCGCTAAGCGAAGAAATGATTTTTGCTTTGGCCCAGAAGATCGGCTTGGACATGGAAGTTTTTACGAAGGACATCAAAAGTCAGAAATATAGGCCTAAGATCAAAAAAGATTTCATGGGAGGCGTCAAAAGCGGAGTCAATGGGACACCAACTTTATTTATCAATGGAGAGCGTTTCGACCAAAATTTTGATGGTGAATTGCTCCTGGAAACTTTAAAGTCAGCTGTTTAAAGAAAAAGAAAGGACCTGCATATGAAACTCGAAAACCAAGTGATTTTTGTCAGCGGCACCAACCGCGGCATCGGCAAAGCGATTGTTGACGCTCTTCTCAAAAGGAAGGTCAAAAAGGTCTATGCTGCCGCGCGCAAGATTGACCAATTAACCTGGAAGGACGCCAGGGTTGTTCCCATCGCATTAGACATTACTTCCAGTCAGCAGATCAAACAAGCTGTGGCCCGGGCCCAGGATGTCAATGTGCTTATCAACAATGCGGGTGCCTTGTCAACAGGGTCAGTCTTAACAGCCACGGAGCCGGATTTAATTCGTGATATGCAGGTCAATTATTTTGGCACATTAAATATGGTCCGTGCTTTTGAGCCGGTGATCGAAAAGAATGGCCCAGGTGCCATTACTAACATAAGTTCTGTGGTTGGTTTGGCCAGCATGTACCAAGCCGCAGGTTATTCTGCTTCCAAGGCCGCTATTTTTTCTGCATCCCAAGCCCTGCGGGCCGAATTAAAAAACAAGAAGATCAGTGTTCACACGGTTTTTCCGGGCCCCATTGATACGGACATGGCCCGTGACTTCAACTTCCCTAAAACAAGCTCTGAGCTTGCCGCAGAAAATATCATCAAAGGCATTGAGGCAGGCAACGAAGATATTTTTCCTGATCCTTTCTCTGTTGAGATGGCAGGGTCATGGTCCAAAGACCCTAAGGCCTTGGAGCGTTCATTTGCAGCTATGTGATAATCCCGGATAATCGTCTTTTCCAGCGAGTATTTTTCAAGGAAAAATAATACAGAAAAGGCTTTGGGGTGCTTTGTTACCTGTTAAAATAAAGATAATTTTATCAATAACAGGAGGCACCATGAAAAATCAATTGAGAGTTAAATTTTGCTTTGCTTCATTGATTATTTTTCCCCTGGTTTTAGTTTTATCCTCTAATGTTTTTGCGGGGTGCTCCGGTCAAAAGGACGGCGCCAACTGCCTGACCGCGGCAAGTCAGGCTGGTGTCTGTTCCGGCGGCAATTGCATAAACGGCTGCTATATAGGGGGCAAAATCTACCAGTCCGGTTATAAAAACGGGGTTTGCCAGTTTTGCCAGACTCCAGTGAGCACAACGTCCTGGACAAATTTCGACAGCTACTGCCCCTCAGGCCAAGTTTGTTACCCCAGCTCTTGCGCGCCAGGTTGCAATATCAATGGAAATAAATACTACGCGAGCGGCGCAGTGAATCCTAATGCCCCTTGCCAGATTTGCCAACCCTCAACAAGCATATCGGTTTGGACAAATAATAAAAATGGCGCAAGCTGCGGGGGAAATTTCACTTGTAATAATGGCCAGTGCCAAGAGGGCTGCTATATCAATGGAACTTACTACCAGATTGGGGCCCCGGGACCTAATGGGGCTTGCCAGGTTTGCTGGCCTGTCAACAGCAAATCTGCTTGGACTATTCTACCCGCCGGCAATAGCTGTGGGTCAGGTCAAATTTGTAATGCTAACGGCTCTTGCGTATCAGGCTGCTTAATAGGGGGACAGAACTACAAAAGCGGTGCAACGAAACCTAATGCCCCTTGCCAGGTTTGTCAGCCCTCTTCAAGCTCATTGGCTTGGTCGAATGTGAACAATGGCACCAGCTGCGGGTCAGGTAATGTCTGTATTAACGGCGTTTGCGGGAAGAAGTAAAAACCGGATTAGGAAAAACCACTGAAAAAAATAATTAAATTATTTGTTTTAGTGTTTGTTTTCTCAATGGCCATTTCCCCAGCGGTGCTTTACGCCTCTGAAGTGTATTATTTGGGCGGACCGCCGGGTGCCCTGCATCAACTCAACCCATCTTTCAGCTTCCCCCAGCGGTTATATGACCTTGTGGATTTTCCTAAATTCGGGCAATATGGTCAAGACCGTTCCGGGGAGATCAGCGGGAACCTTCTTGAAGAAGTTGACACGAATAATGTCGGCGGCAACAGGTCAAAATCTTTCTTAAAGGACGGTACGGAGTCCCTGACTGAATTGCACCTGAATTTACAGGAGAAATTGCCCCAAGACTATAACATGGAAGGCCAGCTTTTTTTACGCAAGACCAATGACACCCAAATCCAAAAAACCCGGGACCTGCGCGTCCTGCAAGGCAATCTCAAAATATTAAATGCCAACAATCTTTTTGAAGTCGGGGATTTCTACGGGGAATTCAGCCAGTTCGTGCTGGGGCATAACTTAGAAGGCATAGGGGCGGAATATGTGCCGGATAACTCAATTGTCAAAGCCAAATTTGTGGCGGGACGTTCCCAAGCGCCGGATGAAGGGGCGGATAAATTTGAGCGTAATGTGGTAGGTGGCAAGGTAGATATTAACCCATTTAATAACTCTAATATTTTTTCCAACTTCAGGATCGGCGCCCAGGTGCTCTCATCTTATGATGATAGTTCATCGATACCCACAGACGCCAATACCGTTGATTTGCATAATTCCGTGGGCAGCATCGACGGGGACATGAGTTTTAAGAAGATCGCCTCCATGTCTTATGAAGTCGCCAGGAGTGCTGATATGGCGAATAAATTTACCCTGGATGATTATAAATACGGCAATGCCCTGCGCCTGCAGCCAAGATTGGATTTTGGGCCGTTGCAATTGCGCTACCTTTATTATTATGTCGAGCCGAGATTTTATTCAGACATAGGTTCAGCGGCGTGGGACAAAGCGCAGCACCAGGTGACCGCGGATTACACCTTCAACCAAAAAGTGTCCATGTCAGCCACGGAAAATTATTATTGGAACCATTTAAAAGACAGCCCCAGCGCTTTTCGGACCATCAATGATGAGAAAGACCTTTCCTTCAACCTTAAGCCTTTAGACAGCCGCAAGGATTTTTCCATCAGGCCTTATGCCACCTACCTGCAAACCAATTCGGATGATAGCGGGGATTCCCTGCATTCGACAACTAAGACCTTTGGGTTTACAACCAATGACAGCTGGGGCCCTTCCATCAATTATGGCGTCAAATACGAATTCCAGAATTTTATCAGCAAAGCCAACCCTTTCCAATCCGTATATTATGAACGTCCGGGTTTTAATGTGAGCCGAGAGCAGAAATTCTTCGGCCGGCGGCTGTATTTTTCTTTTCAACCCGGCGTCCAGATCCGGACCCTCAAAAGCAGTAACGGCAAAAGCGACGTTAATTTTACTTATTCCTCGACCGGGCAATATAATTGTACCGATAAATTGGTTTTTAATTTTGGGCTTAATGCCACGGTGGACAACAGCGACTTGCCGTTATCAGACTCGTTTGGCACCCAGAGTTTCGCCGAGTTTGATTACACATTAAGTGAAAAAAGGTCCACCCATTTTGTCGTCAGGCTGGAGAAGAACCGTTATGTTTATACGGATGGCACGCAATCTTATAAAGAGTCCCGTGTTATCGGTAAATTGGTGACCAACTTTTGATGATGAAAACACGGATTTATATAACGTTCCTGGTCTTTAGTTTTTGCATCATGGGTTGTGTGTCCATGAATAATCAAGCTGTCCAGGCGCCGACAAACCAGAATTTATGGGACACGGCCAAGGAAATGATGGGTGAGGTATTTGAACATTATCAGCATTTTTCACGGGGTTATTTCAGTGACATAGTTTCCCAGGATTTTTCGCCCAATGCCCTGGATTTTATTGATGGCGTTAACAAAAGATTTAACAAGGGGAACATTCTTGAAATGGATTATTCCGTTGATCAAGTGCTCCCCGGCGCCGGTAAATTTTCAGTCAGTTTCAATTGGGAGAAAAAAGTCCAATATTACAATAAGAAGGGTTTAACGCTAAAGCGAGGGCAGGCGCAATTTGTTTTTAACAAAGAAGCCGGTGGATGGCGCCTTTCCCAGGTGGGGGGGCAAAGTCCTTTTTAAACAATTATTTTTTAAGGTAAAAAGATGAAAAAATTCTCAAGACTTAAATTTTGCCTCACTTCTCTAATTATGCTTTCCATTTTGTTTTTCCAGGTCCCGGGCGTCATCGAAGCCAAGGCCTCTTCGAGTACGAACGCGGCGGGACCGCAGCCAATCTGTAACATAGGGGGGGCCATCTTTCAGAATGGCCAAAAAAATGGGCCGTGCCAGGTTTGTAATTCTTCCTCAAGCCAAACGGCCTGGTCAAATATAAGCGATGGTACCAGGTGCGGGAATGATGAATTCTGTACCAACGGCGCTTGCAGTGCAGGCTGTTTTATATGGGGAACTTACTACCAGCCCCATGCTCCGAATGGGCCATGCCAGATTTGTCAACCTTCATCACTGACAACAGCAGGGTCAACGACCTGGACGAATGTCAGCGATGGCGCCAGCTGCGGGCAGGCCCAAGTCTGTTCCGGCGGCTTATGTGTAAAACAAACAGGATCAGCCTCATCAGCTGTACCGTCGACGTGCACTATAGGGGGAATCTCATACCAGCAAAATGTTTATAATCCTAATAATCCGTGTCAGATGTGCTTACCCTCAACAAGCACAAAATCTTGGACGGCTGTCGAAAACGGCTCCAGTTGCGGGGTATATGGTGTAAACTGTGTCAATGGCACTTGCGAAACAGGAGGATGCACTATAGATGGACTACCTTACCCGCCCGGAGGTGAGAATCAGCGTCTCTATCCCTGTTCTGTGTGCAATCCTGCAATTTCTACAACAGCCTGGTCATATTTATCCGATGGTGCTACTTGTAATAATGGTAATTTCTGTGTCAACGGCACGTGTAGTCCCGGCTGTGTAATAGGGGGGACCTACTATCAGGTCAATGCTGCACATGGTCCATGCCAGAGTTGCCTCCCCGTATCCAACTCAACAATAACCGCAGAGACCTGGACTAATTTGAATACCTGGACGAATGCAAAAGATGGGACCAGTTGCGGGCCAACAGGCCAAGTCTGTTTCAGCGGCACATGTGTCGCACAAGCAGGTTTATCATCAGCAACACCATCGCCGGCACCAACGCCTTCGCCAAAGCCTTCACCAACACAGTCACCAGCACCAACATCATCAGTTTCAGCGTCAGCCTATGGGTATGAATTGTCGAATCAAAGGATTAACACTCAATCTTATAGTAATGCCTCCGGCAATCTTACCCTGACAGATGCTGATTTGGCCCAAGGCCAGATCAATATCACGGCCCGTTTAGCGACCTTGGATAAAGTCGCTACAATGTTGATTTCCGAAGATAACGGCAGGACTTGGAACTCAATTGCCACCAGCCAGGATATTTCATATTCTATTACCCCTATTCCAAATAAACTATATCAGCCGCTTTTAAAGATAAAAACAACAGATATTCAAGAGGTAGTGATAACAATATTTCCGAACATAGACGGTATTATTTATCAGAATATTGATTATGATAAGCTTGTCATGAAAGCGGTAAAAACTTTGGCTGACTCCTACGAAATGCGCGATCTGGGCCAATTCAGCGATTTAATTTCAGGTGATTTCCAGGGGGACAAAGCTGCTTTGGAAAACGGGGTGCGTTTTGATTTTGAATTGTTCACCAATATACATCTTGTGATCTATATTGACCGTATCGAAAACCGCAACGGCACCTTCATTGCGGACACTAATTGGGAGAAAATACAAACACCTATCAGCGCAGGGGGGCAGCAGAACTCCACCGGCCAGACGGTCATGGTTTTTGATCTTGAAGGCGGCCAATTGAAATTACTGAACTTAAAAGGCAATCTTATTTATGCGACCCTTTCGCCGGACATAGCCGAGACCAGCGGGCTTAGCGCCGCGATTGTTGCCCAAATCAGAACAGCTGAAGAGCAGCGTGATCCGATCCAACCCGGTGCCGCCACAACATCCGGATCATCATCGACAACTTCTATTACCATAACCAGTCCTCATTCGGGGGATTCGTGGCCGATAGGGACACCGCAACAGATCGACTGGTATTTTTCAGGCAGTATCAGCTATGTCAAATTGGAATATTCTGTAAATGGCGGTTCAACCTGGACAACCATTACCAGCTCGACACCAGCCAATAACGTGTCTTCAACAGTAGGCGATTATACATGGACTGTCCCATCACCAACCACTTTTCCGAGCGTTATTGTCAGGGTGACTGATGTTAGTGATCCAAGCGTAAGTTCAACTTCCGGGATTTTTGCCATTGTCTAAAGCATTTGTTTTTAAAAAATTGGAGGGCATGAGGCCATGCATAAACTCGAGCAATATAAAAAAATATTTGGTTTGCTTCTATTTTTAAGTCTTTCGTTGATTTCCTCTGTATTATATGCCGGTAATACGTGCACTATAGGCGGGCATGTTTACCAGAGCGGTGCTGCCAGCGGGTGCGGGGTCTGCCAACCTTCAGTCAGTGCAACGTCCTTGACGGTCCTAAGCGACGGCACCAGCTGCGGGTCTGGTAAAATTTGTTCCAAAGGTTCTTGTATGTCAGGCTGCTATGTAGGGGGGAAATTCTACTCGAGCGGTGCTACAATTACGCCTTGTTTTACTTGTCAACCCTGGGAAAGCACTACGCTTTCATGGTATGCGGGCGATGGGACCAGTTGCGGTAAAGGTGAACTCTGCTTTGCCGGGATTGGTTGCGCAGAGCTTTGCTATATCAATGGAAATTACTATAAGATAGGCGGCTTAAGCAGCAGTGGGTGTCAGTCTTGCCAACCCTTGACAAGCACATCGGCTTGGCAGAATGTAAGCAATGGTACTCTCTGCCAATCAGGTCAATACTGTTACAACGGCGCTTGCACAGCAGGATGTAATATCCAAGGACGCTTTTATCCGAGCGGTTCTACAAATGGGACATGCCAATTTTGCGATCCTCCATCAAGCAAAATAGATTGGACGAATGTAAGCAATGGCATTAGCTGCGGGGCAGGTAAGGTCTGTAAAAACGGATCTTGCGCGGACCAGGGAATTACTATTGCGGGAAAGCATCCATAGAACGGCCATTTTAAAACGTTGACTATCACCTGATAAGAGAGTAATATTTAATTGACATTCGAGGGTACCCTAAAGTCCTTGGGGGGCCACGGCCTAATTTAAATTAATTGACGGTTTTAAGACACCTGACGGGAGCTTGTATGGTTCTTATTGAATAGGCAGGCAGCCCTGCTGAGTGTTTTTCCAATCCAAACAAAAAAATCCAAATCTCTTATATTGACAAATGGACTTTTAATTAATAATATCTTCTTCTGGCCAAGGAAATTTTGGGATGATATGGTTGATAAAAATGTCAATATAAGCCCCCTCGCGGGAAAGCCTTCTGGACCCGGTTTACTGGTCAATGTCCCTAAATTAGTCACATCGTATTATACGGATGTGCCTGATCCTTCGGTTGCGGCGCAAAGGATCGCGTTTGGCACTTCAGGGCATCGGGGCTCTTCTTTTAAAAAATCATTCAATGAGCGGCACATCCTCGCCGTGACCCAGGCGATTTGCCTGTACCGCAAACAGCAGGGGATCAATGGCCCTTTGTTCCTTGGCATGGACACGCACGCGCTTTCCCAACCGGCACTAGCAAGCGCGCTTGAGGTATTGGCGGCAAACGGGGTGGAAGTCATGCTCGCAGAGAATGATGAATATACACCGACCCCGGTCATTTCTCACGCGATCTTGACCTATAACCGCAACCGCAAAACCGGACTCTCCGATGGTATAGTCATTACACCTTCCCATAATCCACCGCATGACGGGGGGTTCAAATATAATCCGCCCAGCGGAGGCCCTGCGAACTCAAGCATTACGGATTGGATCGGGGCACAAGCCAACGCCTTTCTCGAAGCTGGACTGCAAGGGGTCCAACGGGTCCTTTTGGAAAAAGCCTTAAATGCTTCTACAACACACCGGCACGATTATCTTAATGCGTATATCGCTGATCTGGGCCATGTGATCGACATGGACATTCTCCGGGGATCAAATATGAAATTGGGGGTTGATCCTCTTGGCGGCGCCGGGGTCCATTACTGGGGGCCTATTGCCGAACGTTATGGGCTTAACCTGACCATCGTCAACAAAGAAGTCGATCCGACTTTCCGGTTTATGACCGTGGATTGGGACGGGCAGATCCGGATGGACCCTTCTTCAGCTTATGCCATGCAGCGGTTGATCGGGATGAAAGACCATTTTGATTTGAGTTTCGCCTGCGACACTGACCACGACCGGCACGGGATCGTCACTAAAAGCGCCGGGCTGCTTGCGCCCAACCATTACCTTTCCGTTGCTGTATTTTATCTTTTTGGGCACCGGCCGCAATGGGATTTACGGTCGGCCGTGGGCAAGACCGTGGTCAGTACCCAGATGATCGATCGCGTCACAGCGAAACTTGGCCGCAAGCTTTATGAGGTGCCGGTTGGGTTCAAATGGTTTGTTGACGGCCTTCTCGACGGCTCACTTGGTTTTGGCGGGGAAGAAAGCGCCGGCGCGTCATTCTCGCGCCTGGATGGCAGCGTTTGGACCACCGATAAAGATGGGATAGTTCCATGCTTGCTTGCGGCAGAAATAACGGCGCGCATGGATCGCGACCCCGGAGAGATCTACCATGATCTCACGCGCGAATTAGGTGGACCTGTTTATGACCGTAAAGAAGCCCCGGCCACCCCGGAACAAAAGAAAATATTAGGGAAGCTTTCAGCGTCACAGGTCAAGCAGACGGACTTGGCCGGCGAAAAGATCAAGGCTGTCCTCGTCCTTGCGCCGGGCAATGGCGCTCCCATAGGCGGTTTGAAAGTGGTGGCAGAGAATGGATGGTTTGCCGCGCGCCCGTCAGGCACCGAGGAAATTTATAAAATTTACGCGGAAAGTTTCCAGGGGGAACGGCACTTAGACCAAATCCTTGAGGAAGCACAGATGATGGTGAATGATGCTTTAAAAACACCTTCGGAGGCAGGAGTATGATCAATAAAATATCCATGAACAGTCCTATGTATGGTTTTCTACCCAGGGACATTGATGGTTTTGATTCCTTGGTTGAGCTGGCCCTGGATTTGCGCTGGTCGTGGAACCATGGTACTACCCAAGTGTGGCGCGGGCTTGATCCTGTTTTATGGGATTTGACACAAAATCCCTGGGTGGTCCTTCAGTCAGTGGCCCGTGAAAAACTTGAACACATGCTGGCTGATCCTGAGTTTCGCGGACAGGTTGATTCCCTATTGCGGTCCAAGAAGAAGATAGCCGAGGCCCCTGCATGGTTTCAACAAAATTATCCACAGCCATCCCTGACTTGTGTCGCGTATTTCAGCATGGAATTTATGTTAAGCGAAGCGCTCCCGATCTATTCCGGCGGGCTTGGCAATGTCGCCGGAGACCAACTCAAGGCGGCCAGTGATTTGGGAGTTCCGGTGGTGGGTATCGGCCTTCTTTACAGCCAAGGCTATTTCCGCCAGGTGATCGATAAGGACGGGGCCCAAGAAGCCATTTATCCTTATAACGACCCCGGTCAATTGCCGGTCACCCCTTTGCGCCAAAAGAATGGCGAGTGGCTCCGTTTGGAGATCGTCTTGCCTGGATATTCGGTATGGCTGCGCGCCTGGCAGGTCCAGGTCGGCCGTGTGAAACTTTATTTGCTTGATAGTAATGATGCCTTGAATATTCCTGCCCATCGAGGGATCACCAGCCAATTGTACGGGGGCGGTCCGGAGCTGCGCCTGAAACAAGAAATGCTTTTAGGAATCGGCGGATGGCGATTGCTGGAAGCGCTGGGGATCAAGCCGGAAGTTTGCCATCTTAATGAAGGGCATGCGGCTTTCGCGGTCTTGGAGCGCACCCTTAGTTTCATGAAGGAAAGCGGCCGGCCTTTTAACGAAGCGCTGGCTGTCACGCGCGCGGGAAACCTTTTTACGACCCACACAGCGGTCGAGGCAGGGTTTGACCGTTTTTCGCCGGACTTGATTGAACAATACCTGGGACGGTATGCGACGGAAAAATTAGGTATTTCCCTTCACGATTTGATGGCGCTGGGGCGCCAAAATAAAGGGGATGATTCAGAAACTTTTAACATGGCCTATCTGGCCATCCGCGGGAGCGGGGCGGTCAATGGCGTCAGCCGTTTGCATGGCCAGGTGAGCCGTCAACTTTTTGCTTCTCTTTTTCCCAGTTGGCCCCTGGAAGAAGTTCCCGTCGGATATGTGACCAACGGGGTCCATGTGCCCAGCTGGGAATCTTCAGAATCCGACGGTCTTTGGATGAAATCCTGCGGGAAAGACCGCTGGCTGGGGACGACGGAAACATTAGAGAAGGAGATCCGCAGCGTTTCAGACGAAGCTCTTTGGCAAATGCGTAATACTTCCCGCAACTGTCTCATTGATTATGCCCGCGGGCGATTATCCAGGGAACTGACCGCCTCCGGAGTGTCAAGCGAAGCCATTAACACGGCAAAACATCTGTTTGATCCCAATGTCCTGACACTGGGTTTTGCCAGGCGTTTTGCCGCCTACAAAAGACCGAATCTTTTACTGCATGATCCTGAGCGATTACTTCGGCTTTTGAGCAATAAAGATCTCCCTGTACAATTGATCATGGCTGGCAAGGCCCATCCTGCGGACAAAGACGGCCAGGCCTTGATCCAGCAATGGATCCAATTTATCCGGTCGGCCGGGGGCCGCGCGCACGTGATTTTCTTAAGTGATTATGATATATTATTGGCCCAGCGCCTGGTGCAGGGAGTGGATGTTTGGATCAATACACCGCGCCGGCCGTGGGAAGCCAGCGGGACAAGCGGCATGAAGGTGCTGGTCAACGGCGGCATTAATCTCTCGGAGCTGGACGGTTGGTGGGCGGAAGCTTATACCCCAAAGGTGGGGTGGGCATTAGGGGATGGCCAGGAACATGGCGACGATCCCGACTGGGACGCTGCCGAGGCCAAGTCCTTATATGAGCGGCTTGAAAATGAGGTCATACCCGAGTTTTATACACGCAACAATAAGGGGATACCCGTGGCCTGGGTCGCGCGGATCCGTGAAAGCATGGCGACTTTGACCCCGCAATTTTCCGCGAATCGCACGGTGCGCGAATATACGGAAGAATATTATCTGCCAGCCGCAAAAAACTTTCGCCAACGAACAGCAAATCAAGGTACAGCCGGTAAACTGGTGATCAATTGGCAAAAAATCCTGGAGCAGAAATGGGCATCAACGCATTTTGGAGAAGTAAAGGTAGAGACGAAGGGCGCGGAATATGTTTTTAACGTCCAAGTTTATCTCAATGATTTGGACCCTAAATCCGTTCAGGTTGAGCTTTATACCGATGGAAAAAATAATAAAGACCCTTTCCGCCAGGAGATGGAGCTTATCAGTCCGCTGGCAGGAGCTGCAGGCGGTTGGCTTTATAGTGCGGCAGTGCCCACCAGTTGTCCCTCCTCTGCTTATACGCCGAGATTGATACCGCGTTATGACAGCGTGGCGGTGCCTCTGGAAGAGGAGCGGATCTTATGGCAGCGTTGACCCGGTCAAAAATCACATCTTTGTTTGTGGACATAGGCGGTGTCTTGCTCAGTGATGGTTGGGACCACGCCTCCCGTGCCTTGGCTGCCCAGGCTTTTGGTTTAGACCCCAAAGAAATGGAAATCCGGCACAACCAGACCTTCTATACTTTTGAAGTGGGAAAGATCACTATTGAGGAATACTTGGACCGTGTGGTGTTTTACAAAAAGAGGCCTTTTACTTGGGGCCAATTCCGCGCATTCATGTTTGCCCAGTCCAAACCATGTCCTAACATGATTGAATTGGTCTGCCGTCTTAAGGACAAGTATGGATTGAAGATCGCCGTGGTCAGCAACGAATCGCGGGAATTAAATGCGTACCGGATCCGAAAATTTAAACTCAATGAGTTTGTCGACTTTTTTCTTTCATCCTGTTATGTTCATTATCGCAAACCCGATAAGGACATCTTCCGGCTGGCGCTTGATATCGCCCAGGTCCCGGTCAAACAGATCGTTTATATCGAAAATACACCCATGTTCGTCCAGGTCGCGAAAAGTTTGGGTATCCAAAGCATTCTCCACACAGACTACAAAACCACGCGCGAAAAATTGGCTTTGTTTGGATTGGAAAGGACTTAAGCATGAAAGCATGGAAAGCGCTTGAAGACCATTACCTGAAAGTCAGGGATTTGCACCTTCGCGATCTCTTCGCCGGGGACCCCAAGCGCGGGGAGCGCATGACAGCCCAGGCCGTCGGCATCTATTTTGATTATTCCAAGCATCGCATCACCGACGATACACTAAAATTGCTTTTGCAATTGGCTCAAGAGTCTGGTCTTCGGGAGCGCATGGATGCCATGTTCCGGGGCGATAAGATCAATGTCACGGAGAACAGGGCTGTCTTGCATGTGGCACTGCGCGCCCCGAAAGGACAATCTATCCTCGTGGATGGCAAAGACGTCGTGCCTGAAGTCCACGCCGTGCTTGAGAAAATGGCTGATTTCTCCAACCGGGTGCGCAAAGGGGTGTGGAAAGGCCACACGGGCAAGCCGATCCGAAATGTTGTCAATATCGGCATCGGCGGTTCTGACCTGGGGCCGGTGATGGCGTATGAGGCATTACGCCATTACAGCCGGCGCGAGATGACCTTCCGGTTTGTCTCCAACGTCGACGGCACTGACTTTTTTGAAGCGACCCGTGACCTTGACCCCGGGGAGACATTGTTCATTGTTTCCTCGAAGACCTTTACGACCCTGGAGACGATGACCAACGCGCTTACGGCGCGCGATTGGGCGCTTGGGGCCTTGAAAGACCCTGCCGCCGTTGCCAAGCATTTCGTCGCTGTCTCGACCAACGCTTCTGAAGTGGCTAAATTTGGCATTGACACGGCCAACATGTTTGAGTTTTGGGATTGGGTCGGCGGGCGCTACTCCATGGATTCCGCGATCGGCCTTTCGACGATGGTTGCCATCGGCCCTGAAAACTTTTATAGGATGCTCGATGGTTTTCACCAGATGGACGGGCATTTTCGATGTGCACCTTTCGAAAACAACCTGCCCGTTCTTATGGGACTGCTGGGTATTTGGTACAACGATTTTTTTGGCGCCCAGACCGTTGCGGTCCTTCCTTATGAGCAGTATTTGAAACGTTTTCCGGCTTACCTGCAGCAGTTGACCATGGAGAGCAATGGAAAGCACACGACACTTGACGGCAATGAGGTCACCTGTCAGACCGGGCCGGTCTTTTGGGGGGAACCCGGCACTAACGGCCAACATTCCTTCTACCAATTGATCCATCAAGGGACAAAACTTGTCCCCTGCGATTTTATCGCGTTTATTCAACCGCTTCTTGCTCTTGGCCGGCACCACGACTTGCTCATGGCCAATGTATTTGCCCAGGCAGAAGCGCTGGCCTTTGGCAAATCGCCGCAGGAGGCCCGGGACGAAGGCATTCCGGCATGGCTGGTGGGGCACCGGACATTTGAGGGCAATCGTCCCTCCAGTGTGATCCTTTTAGAACAATTGACCCCGGAAGCTGTTGGAAAGCTCGTCGCCCTTTACGAACACAGCGTTTTTGTTCAAGGCGTTATCTGGCAGATCAATTCGTTTGACCAATGGGGAGTCGAACTGGGCAAGGCCCTGGCCCAGCGCATCATCCCTGAACTTGAATCAGGGGCCAAAGGCCAGCTCAATCATGACAGTTCAACCAACACTTTAATCCGGCGATACGTGAAAGGAAATATATGAAAATCGGACTTGTCGGACTTGGAAAAATGGGAAGCAACATGGTCATAAGGCTCTTGAAAGATAAGCATGAGATCGTTGTTTACGACAGGAGCCCTGATCCCGTTAAGAATTTGGAGAAACAGGGAGCCATCGCCGCCAATTCATTAGCTGATTTAATTAAAAAATTACCCGACCCAAAAATTATTTGGGTCATGGTCCCTTCAGGAGACCCGACTATTCAAACAATCAGGGAAATTTCTGCCCAATTATCTAAAGGGGACATTGTGATTGATGGGGGTAATTCTTATTACAAAAATTCCGTCCTGATGGCCCAAGAGCTGGCCAAAAAGGGGATCCATTTTCTTGATTCCGGGACAAGCGGCGGGATTTGGGGGCTTGAAAAAGGCTATTGCCTGATGATAGGCGGTGAGAAAGAAATTTTTACACAATGCGAGCCCATTTTCAAGACCCTGGCCCCCCGTGACGGTTATCTTTATGTCGGCCCCAACGGGGCAGGGCATTTTGTGAAGATGGTCCATAACGGCATTGAATATGGCATGCTGCAGGCCTATGGCGAGGGTTTTGAGATCATGAACGCCTCGAATTACAATTTAGATTTCGCCAAGATTTCCCATCTTTGGAACCAGGGCAGTGTTGTCCGTTCCTGGATCTTGGAGCTGGCGGAAATTGCATTTGGCAAGAGCCCTAAACTCAAGGAGATCGCGGGTTATGTGGAAGATTCAGGAGAAGGACGCTGGACTGTGGCAGAGGCCATAGAACGCAATGTATCAGCGCCGGTACTGACACTCTCTTTGCTTGAGCGTTTGCGTTCCAGGGAAAAAGAATCATTCAGTGCAAAGGTCATTGCGGCGCTGCGCAATGAATTCGGGGGCCATGCGGTCAAGAAAGAGGGCCTCTCATGATTAAAACAAGCATTCCTATAAAGATCACCACCCATGACCGCATTCATCATGAAACGGAAACTGAGCCGTGCGGTATTGTGATTTTCGGGGCTTCGGGAGATTTGACACATAGAAAACTTATGCCGGCCCTTTACGATCTATATTATGCCAAACTCTTGCCTTCGAATTTCTTTATTATTGGGTCAGCGCGGACCCGCTGGAATGACGAGATATTTCGCCGACGTGTATTGGGTATTTTGAAAGAAAAGAACAAGCCTGACAACTCCCTTCAAAAGGAGTTTGTGGAACATATTTATTACCGCTGTGCGAATTATTCGGACCCTAATGCTTTGAAGTCTTTGGCGGTGCTGATGAAAGAGCTCAATATCAAGCATAAGGCAGAGGAAAATATTATTTATTATTTTGCGACTTCATCGGGCGTCTACAGCGATTTGATCCGGAAATTGGCCCATGCCGGCATGATTTCAAAAATGGAACATGGAAAGCCGTGGATGCATGCGGTTTTTGAAAAACCTTTTGGCCATGATTTGGAATCAGCGCGAAAGTTAGACAAGGAAATCCTGAAAGTCCTTGATGAAAAACAAGTCTACCGTATCGACCATTATCTGGGAAAAGAAACCGTACAGAATATTTTAATGTTCCGCTTTGCCAATACCATTTTTGAACCCCTGTGGAACCGCCATTATATCGACCATGTGCAGATCACTGCTTCCGAAACATTAGGTGTTGAGCATAGGGCAGGGTATTATGATAACGCCGGCCAATTGCGGGACATGTTCCAGAACCATATGTTCCAGCTCTTGACCCTGGTGGCCATGGAATCGCCGAACAAGTTTGAAGCAAAACAATATCACGATGAAAAATTCAAAGTGGCTGAAGCCATCCGTTCCATCCCTAAAAATAAGCTGCATGAGTATGTCGCGTTTGGGCAGTATGGGGATGGCAGGATCGGTAACCGGAAAGTCGTGGCTTATCGAAAAGACAAAGGAGTGCCTTCCTATTCTAAGACCGAAACATTCGCGGCCCTTAAAATCCTTATCGATAATCCCAGATGGAACGGTGTCCCGTTTTATCTTAGGTCAGGTAAAAGGCTCAATCATGCATTAACAGAAATCGCGATCCATTTTAAAAGTGTCCCGCATTCTATTTTTAGCCATTTAAAGCTCGATCAATTTAAACCCAATATCCTTACATTCAGGATACAACCGAATGAAGGGATCTATTTAAGTTTTGAAGCAAAGTGTCCGGGGCCAAAACTTCATATAGCTTCTTTGAATTTAGGGTTTAATTATAAAGATGCTTTCCAGACGACCCAGATGGGGCCTTATGAGAGATTACTTTTAGACTGCATACGGGGTGATCAAATGCTTTTTGTGCGTGAAGACATGGTCGAAATTTCATGGAAGTTTATCAGTTCTATTTTAAAAAATCGGGAGAAGTTACTCCCTCGCGTGTTTCCTAATTATCGCTCCGGTTCCTGGGGCCCTGAAATAGCCAATAAAATCATCCAACAAGATGGCAGGAAATGGCAAGATTTTTAAGATGGCCCAACCCAAAATCAAAATTGTTGAAAACTATGAGGACCTTTGTGTAAAGGCCGTCCAAGAGATACTGGACCTTTCATCTAAGAAGATCGCGATGCAGAATAAATTCACCCTGGTCCTTTCCGGAGGCTCTACTCCCAAAGGGATTTATCAAAGTATGGCCAGCCCCTTATTCAGGGACAAATTCAGTTGGGAAAATATACACTTTTTTTGGGGAGACGAACGATGGGTGCCTCCTGAAGACCAGAGAAGCAATTTTCGAATGGCGACAGAGGCGCTTTTTACAAAAGTCAAAATCCCGTCCGCCAATATTCATCCCATACCGACGAAGGAAGCGGACCCTCGAGACTCGGCAAGTATGTATGAAGGAACAATCAGCGCATTCTTTAAATTGAAAAAAGGTGATTTTCCTGTTTTTGACCTCATTTTACTTGGGTTGGGCCAGGACGGGCATACAGCATCTCTTTTTCCGGGAAACCCATCTTTGTCGGTCAAAGACCGTTTAGTCATCGCAACATCCCAGAAAGGAATACCGGAACAAAGGATTACATTGACCCTGCCTACTATTAATCACGCGGATACGATTTTCTTTTTAGTCAGCGGTCTTGACAAAGCCAATATAACTGCAGAAGTCCTTGAAAGAAAAGGGGACAGTTTAAACTGTCCCCTTTTTTTTCTTGAGGGTCATATTTGTTGGTTTTTGGACAAGGCTGCTGCAAGCAAGCTGAGGGATTGATATGACAAAACGTATTGGTGTTGCTGCTGACCATGCAGGCTTTCAGTTAAAAGAGCAATTGATTGCCAGGCTGCGTGAAAGTTCTTATGAAGTCATTGATTTTGGTGATCACCAGTTGATACCGGAGGATGATTACCCGGATTTTGTTCTGCCTTTGGCCCGCGCGGTCGCCGGCGCTGAGGTGGACCGCGGCATTGCAGTCTGCGGAAGCGGCGTTGGCGCCTGCATCGCTGCCAACAAGGTGGCTGGCGCGCGTGCCTGTTTGATCCACGAAGAATTTTCGGCGCGCCAGGGGGTCGAGGACGACGACATGAACGTGATTTGTTTGGGAAGCAAGGTGACCGGACAGGGGCTTGCCTGGGAACTGGTAAGAATTTTTCTCGCTTCAAGTTTCAGCGGCGCCGAACGCCATCGCCGGCGTCTGGCCAAGGTGGCGGCTGTGGAAACTAAGAATTAGGCGGTAATAAAAATAATTTGCCCTGGATTCTTAAAAGGATTATCATGGTGGCAGTTTTCTCAAAGCAGAAATCTAAAATCCATCAGAGAGGTATTACGATGAAAAAATCAGCAGTTCATTTGGTTTTATGCGGCGTATTTTTTTTAGTTGCTCATTTAACTTTTGCTCAGGACACCCCGACTGATGCTCAGGCAAATTCTGATACGGCAGCCTTGCCCGCAGATACACAAGCGAACCCTGATGCAGGTGCTATGCCTGCAGATGCACAGGCGAATACAGATACGGGGACCATGCCTGCAGACACACAAGCAAATCCTGATACGGGTACCATTCCTGCAGATACACAGACGAATACTGATGCGGGCACTATGCCTGCAGATGCCCAGGCCAATGCAGATTCAGGAACTATGCCTGCAGATGCACAGACGAATACTGATGCTGGTACTATGCCTGCAGATGCGCAGGCCAATGCAGATACAGGAACCATGCCAGCAGATGCGCAGACGAACACTGATTCGGGCACTATGCCAACAGATGCACAGGCCAATACAGACGCAGCAGGTACCATGCCTGCAGATGCACAGGCCAATACAGATACAGGTACCATGCCTGCTGATGAAACACAGGCGAATACTGATGCGGGCACTATGCCTGCAGACACACAGGCCAATACAGATACTGGGTCCATGCCTACAGATACACAGGCCAATTCCGATAATGCTCCACCAGCAGATACTGGCGGCGGTAACCAGTAGATAATTGAAAATTTTTTAATCAAAAAAAACCATCTCAGATCAGATGGTTTTTTTTCAATGGGAGCGATTTTGTGGACATACGAGCAACTTGCCTTAATTGCATGGATGGGCGCGTGCAGCTGCCTGTATTACAATGGATCAAGGAGAATTACCGCGTGGATTTTGTGGATGTGATCACCGAGGCCGGTATGGACGAGGTTTTATCCAACCAGGAAGATATCAGAGAAGTGCTGCGAAGCATTGCTATTTCCGTCAATGTCAATAAATCCACCAGGCTTTTTGTGGTCGGCCATTATGATTGCCGCGGCAACCCGGTGGAAGAAAAAGTGCACTACCATGAAATCAATTGCGCCGTCAAACGCCTGAAAACCCATTGGCCTGACCATGAGATCGTCGGCCTTTGGGTCGACAAAACCTGGACCGTGCAAATCGTTTGCCATCAATGAAGAAATGCAAAAATTGAAAGTGAAAAAAAATAAGTATCTGTTATAATTAAAAAATAAGCATTGTTATGCATTCCCGCGAACAACTGTGAGTGTCCTGTAAGAGGAGAGTAAAATGAGAAAATTTTTCTACACATTGACCACGATTGCCTTTGTAGCCCTTTTTTCCGGCTGTAATCCATATAACAATGAGGGTGAGGGTGCTGCCACCGGAGGCGCGCTTGGCGCCCTGGCCGGAGGCATTATAGGCCATCAAAGCCATGACACCGGGGCAGGGATGTTAATCGGAGGGGCAGTCGGTGCCATCACCGGGGCAGCGGTCGGGTCAAACATCCAAAAACCAGAACCGCCGCCGGAACAGGTCATTGTGGCCCAACCGGCCCCAGTGGTATCAGCCCCAACAACAACGTATTCCGGGGACACGGTCACAATCAATGTTCCCAATAATAACGGGGGGTATACGGCGGTGGTCCTGAAAAGATCTGGAAACGGCTTTGTGGGGCCCCAGGGCGAATATTACGATCAAATACCCACGACAGCGCAATTACAAGCGATGTATGGCAGGTGATCAGCCGTTATTCAAGGTTCTCCTGGTATCGCGAATATTCCTGCTGGATCTTATTGGAAGCAATGGCGTAACTTTTATTTTCTTCGTCTTTGCGTTTGGCCATGATCAGTCCCAGCAAATGGCCCTGGGTGTCCAAAAGCGGGCCGCCGCTGTCTCCGGGGACAAGATCAAGATTCAATTCGAGAAGTTCCACTTGGTTTGAAGTTATGCCGTCGGTCAGACCGGTGATTTCACCGCCAAGGATGTGTTGATCTTGGCCCTCCCCATTGGTCAGGGCGATAATCGGGGTCCCGACCGGGGCCAGCGAAGAGTCGGCCCAGGTGATGGGGGAGAGCGGATAAGGCGGATCAATTTTTATAAAACTAAAATCAGCGTCGCTAGAATAAACAAGTTTGGCTTCCAATACAGTACCGTCGTACAAGCCGGCATAAATATGCCCGGCACCGGCGATAATGTGGGTATTGGTGACAATGGTCCCGTGTGAATCAATGATAATGCCGGACCCTTGGGCATGGAAGGTGGCGACCTTCACATGGCCATTGCCTTCGTTAAAGGTTTTACTATCGACCGATCTTACCTCCACCAGTGATGCTCGCACGCTTTCTAGAAGTTGGGACGCAGTTTCGTCTTGGGCATGGGCTTCGCAGGAAAGCAGTCCAAAGAACAAGCAACACATGAATGATCGAAGGGCAGGCATAGGACCATTTTATAACAACACAAGGAGTTCACTGATGATTAATTTAAAAAATTTACTTAAAGTTATTTTGGGCGTGTTTGCTTTTTTATTTTTTTGGGCCCTCGGGCCCCACACCGCGTTTGCGCAAGCACCTAATTCGATATTATCAGGGGCGGACCAAATGCCCGCTGAAATGACCCTTTGGCAGACGTTAAAGGCCGGGGGTGGTGTCATGGTCGTCATCGGAATTCTCTCTGTTTTGGCCGTTGCCATTATTATTTATGATTGCCTGATGCTCAATGTGAATAAATTGGCGCCCCGCGGGCTTTATGATAAAGTTGTCCGCAAACTTGAAAGCAGGGATTTTGGGGCCGCGCAGACGCTGTGCCGCCAGGACAATAACACGATCATTTCCAAAATTGTCCTGGCCGGTCTTGAGCGCAGGAACCCTTTGGACGCGAGCGCCCGTGAAGCCATGGAAAACACCGCCCGCGCTGAGTTGACAAACCTTTGGCAGAACATTAATTATCTCTCAGACATCGTCGCTGTGGCACCTCTTTTAGGGCTGCTTGGGACAGTGTTGGGGATGATCCAGGCCTTTCACGCGGTGCCTTTGCAATCGGCCAGTGTCAAAACGACCCTGTTGGCCGCGGGTATTTCCAAGGCCATGGTGTGCACGGCTTCAGGGCTCATTGTCGCCATTCCGGCGATGATCGCCTATTCTTATTTCCGGGGCCAGGTCCAACAGGTCACCAATATGATTGAAATTTACAGCACGGACATTATTAAGGCGATCCAAAACCGATAAAAGATAATGAGGCAATGATATGAAATTCGACGTTCCTGAACATCAAAAGCTGCGGCCGGTCATCCAATTGGCCCCGTTGGTGGATATTGCGTTTTGGGCCTTAATGTTCTTCATGATCATAGCGGTTTTTAACCAGATGGAAGTCCAGGTGAACATGACGCTTCCAAAATCCAAAACAGCCGTCCAATCCGCGCAAAGTTCCGGCAGGATCGTCATCAATATCACCAAGGACGGGCGATTTATCGTCAACCAGAAGGAATACACAGGCAACGGCCTGGGTGTCATGCTGGCCCTGGTTTCAAAGTTATTCCCCAATCAGCAAGTCATTATCCGGGCGGATGAGCTGACCTACCATAAATTTGTGATCCAGGTCCTGGATGCCTGCAGCCGCGCCAATCTCTCGGATGTTTCCTTTTCAACGCTTAGTGACGAGAACAAATAAATGATTTTCAAATCCATCGTTACTATCGGTTTTTTTCTGATCTGTTCGGCGGGTCCAATGCCGGTTTTCGCCCAGGATTCTATTAAGGAATCGGAACAGCTGGACTTTGCCCAAGGCCTGCTTTCGCGCGGCATGTACGACATGGCCATCCTACAATACCAGAAGTTTATCAGTGCCTATCCGCAAAGCCCATCATTGCAGGAAGCTTATTTATCCTTGGGGGAGGGTTATTTTTTGTCCCAGGACCTTAATAAAGCCGTAGATACCTTTGAACAATTTATCAAGCTCTATCCGAATTCAGACCAATTGCCGCAGGGTGTATTGCGTTTGGGGCAGATCGATATTCAGCAAAAAAAATATGATGAGGCCCTCAAAGAGTTGGGCTCCATTGACGCAGAAAAGCAGTTAAAAGGGCCGATGCTGCAATCCTTTGATTACTATACAGCCCAGGCTTATCTGGACAAATCAGACACTGTTTCAGCCCTTGCTTTTTTTCAAAAGGCGGCCCAGGTCGAGGGAGCGGCTGTTTATACCGCGTATGCTTATGAAGAGACAGGGATAATCCAGGTAAAAAACGGCCATTACAGCGAGGCATTGGATGCGTACGCAAAATCAATGCCTTTAGCGGTGGACGATTTCCTTAAAGGTGAGCTGACTTACAGGATTGCCCAAGCCCAATTCTTGTCCGGCAATTATCCCGATGCTATTAAAGGTTTTGGCCAGGTCCTTGGGCAATATTCCAGCCTGGGATTTGCCCAGGATGCTTTGGCCAACATGCTTTCAGCTTATTTTAATTTAGGGCAGTATGACCAGTTACTCAATGAGTACCACCAAAGGACCAAAGAGATCAAAGAAGATGAGGCCTATTACACGGTCCATTTGTCGGCGGTGCAGGCTTATATTGAATTAAAGCAATACGACCAGGCCAACGCGCTTTTAGACCATGTGCTTGCTTTTCCTTCGTTAAAGTCCCAAGAAAAGGCAAGAATTTTTATCCAGAAAGCGGACATCCTGGTCAGAGAAAAGAAATATAAAGACGGCCTGTCGTTATTGGAGGCCTATTCTCCCGAAGACATCGATAATGCGGATGAAACTTTATTTTTAAAGGCCCAAGCCTATTACGGCCTTGGAGATTTTGACCGCGCTTTTAACTCTTTCGAAAATGTTTATTTAAATTACCCGAATTCCCGTTTTTTAAAAGCAGCGCTTTTAGGCCAGGCCCATGCCCGCCGGGCAACAGGGAGGTTTAAAGAGTCCGAAGTCCTGTTTTTGAAATACTACAATATCCAGGACCAGCCTGATTTAAAAAGTGAAGCATTATATGACGCGGTCATGATGGCCGCTAAAGCGGACAATGCCGGCGGGGTCATTAAAAGCGCCCAGGAATATTTAAAAACTTTTCCCGCCTCAGAGCGATACAGCGAAGTTTTACTCATTTTAGCGGACAGTTACGGCAAAAATAACCAGCCCTTGGAAGCGACCCATCTGTTGCAGGGGTATTTGGCGAAAAGCGCACCCCCTCAAAACCCCAATACCGCGAATTTCTTATTAGGTTTTAACCTGCAGCTTTCAGGCAACAGCGATCAGGCCTTGGCCGCTTACAAACGGGTTGACCAAACCAAGGACAATGGAGAGTATTATGCCGCCGCCCTTAAGAACAGCGCGATCATTTATCTGGGCCAGAACAATATGGACCAAGCCAGGGCCTATTTCGACCAGTTGATCAGCCTGGACGGCCAAAACGATCTGCAGCTTAAGACCTATGTGTGGGTTTGCAATCAATATTTAAAAGAGCAGAAATTCGATGATGTTTTACGCATCGCCGCCCAAGCGGAAAAACATTTTCCTTCCCAAGACCTGGCAGAGATACACTATTTTAAGGCGGAAGCTTTTCGGGGGAAAGGGGACTGTGAGGGGGCCGCCAAAGAATATCTTCTGGTGGCATCTTTAAGGGACAAGAACGCCTTTACCGGCAGCGCGCATATCGGTTACGGCCTTTGTTTGGCCGCCTCTCAAAAGTACGATGGGGCCATTGCCGAGTTCCAGAAATCTTTGGATGAAAATGCCGATGATTACACGGTCACGGCGCATGCCAGGTTTGAGATGGCCAATACTGAAGCATCAAGGGGCAATTTTGAAGAAGCCCTTAAATTATATCTCTTGGTGGCCACTATTTACGACGATGAATATTTTTGTTCCGAAAGCCTGCTTAGGTCCGCCAAAATTTCCGAAAATCTCCACCGTCCAGCGGACGCTTTAAAAATGTATGCGGAGATCCTGGATAAATATAAAACCAGCGCTGCGGCTGATTATGCCAAGGGAAGGGTGCTCCTTTTAAAATGAACTCCAAGGCCAGAAAAAGAATATATATCGCCCTTTTGGCGTCCATTTTGGTCCATATCGGTTTTTTAGTATGGAGTTATTTTGTTAGGATCCTTCCGGCCATCCCTTTTCCCCTAAAACCTGAAACTGTTTTTCACGTCAAAATTGACAGGCAGGAGCATATAGGCCAGGAAAAGTTGAAATTTGACACAGAAACTTCCCGTAAATCTCTTAAGCCCGACAATCCTTTCACTGAAAACCTTACAGCCAGACCATCGGTTGAATCCGAAGAATTAATCAAGAACAATATCGAATCCTCCATTCAAAAGCAAGCCCAAGCGCTTACGCCATCCTCAGCCCGGGAAAATCAAATCCTTAAAAAATCGGAGTTCAATGATATTATCGCGACTAAAAAAGTCCGCCGCGCGCTTAGGGAGAACCTGGTGGAATTGGGGGAAGTGCCGCATGAAAATTTTGCCTCAGGCACTCCGGTGCTGATTTCCGGTGAGGACATATCCAGGCATTTTCTCGATAAAAGCGCCGTTGAGGCCAATACTTCTTTGGCAGCGCCCCTGATAGCTGCCAACACCCAAAATGAATTTCAGGTGATGAAAAGGGTCTCTTCGGGCATAGAAAATGAATCAAAATCGACAGACCTGGGCACTGCGCTGACTTTCCAGCTTTTTAAATACCATGACCCTGTTTCAGGCCAAAAATATTTTAAGCTTGCCGTGAAGGTGAGGGACGCGACGATGAATTTTCCCGTCATCCCCAAAGAGATCATTTTTTTGCTGGATGCATCAGGCAGTATCGGGGCACGGCGCCTGGCCCAGGAAAAAGAAGGCATCATCTACAGTTTAAAACACCTTAATCCGGATGACCGTTTTAACATTTTTGTTTTTAAAGACAAAAACATCCCTTTTAGCCCGGCGTCTTTGGCAAATACCGCAGAGAACATCAATAACGCCTTAGATTTTCTCAAAGGCCAGAAATCATGGTCAACCACCGACTTGTATGGTGCGCTCAGAGCCAGCATTGACTTAAAAAACCCTTTTGTCCCCTCCTACAGGGTGGTGATGACTGATGGCTTTCCGACCACCGGCATCATTGATGCCAGGCGGGTGATCAATGAAATTTCAAAGATCAATGACAATAAGGTGAGTATTTTTACATTCGGCGGGGGGACAAGCGCTGACCCGTATATGCTGGATTTCATCGCTTTTAAGAACCGGGGATGGTCCACGGTCGTGGACCGGGAATATTTCATGGGACGTGAGTTTTCCAAATTTTATGACGAAATCAAAGATCCGCTCCTTTTAAATGTGCGGTATTACGTCAGCGGCCTGGAGCCCCTAGAAATTTTTCCCCAAACCATGCCTGATTTTTTTAAAGGTTCCCAATTTGTCGTTTATGGCAAATATACCAATGAAGACAAATTTGCCCTCCAAATACGCGGGGAGGTGGCCCGGGAGAAAAAAGAATTCATCGTGAGCGCCTCGCTTAAGGACGCTTTAGCGGGTGATAAGCAGATAGCCCATGATTGGGCCTTCCATAAAGTTTATTACTTGATCGGAGAATTAAAATACAATGAGAATAACCAGGATTTGATCGAGGCCATCCACGAGCTATGCTCTAAATTCCATATTATTACCCCTTATTCCATTAGTTTTCATAAGACCCCCAATTCATTGAACAAACCGGTGGTAACGATCAAACAACCGGTAAAATAATTCCATGTTACGCTCATTGTTTATTTTTTTACTGATCGCAGGGCCATATGCCCGTGCCGGTGAAAGTGATATCATAAAGGCGGACCGCCAGGCATTGGCAGAGGCGGATGCCGTGGGCATTTCTTCCAAAATCTTTGCCGCCAAGGAGCAATTAAGCGATGATCTTGGAACGCAAGCGGACCAAAGGCGTCGGGACGCCGAGGGGTTTACAATTCCCTTGGTCCCTGACGGCCAAGGCCATTTTCTTGCGGACGTGCTTATAAACAATGAAATCCATGCGTCCCTGATTGTGGACACAGGTTCTCCGGTGGTTTTGTTGACATCCGCTTTTATCCAGAAATTAGGCCTGGAAACTGCCCAGGCTGAAAAAGGGTATATCGAAATTTTAAGCGGCAAATACAAAGCAGCCGCGGTCTTATTAAATAGCGTCAAGCTTGGGGAAGCCCAGGCCCAGGATGTCGGCGCCACGGTTTTGCTTGAAGACAGCAGCAAGGAGATCAGGGATGGCTTGTTAGGTTTGTCTTTTTTGAGTAAGTTCCATTTTACCTTGGATGAAAAAGGTCAAAAGTTGATTTTAAGGAAGTTAGAGTGATCCTGCAAAACAGGGAACTTTTTGATGATTATTGTTGTCTAAAATGAGGATGAACAAAAAATTTGACCGTTTATCTTTCGTGGATTAGAATTATATAAATTAGAGAATTAAGGAGAAAGGCAGGATATATGAAAACTACACTAAAAATAGCTTTTATTTTCGTCTTTTTAGGTTTAATAGTCATTCGACCGGCATCTTCCTATGCGTATTGGCATGGGCATGGTTATGTAAGTATTGGAGTATGGCCTGGCCCTTATTATTATGGCAATCCCTATTATTATCCCTATTACCACCCTTATTACTCTGATCCTTATTACTATCCTACCGTTGTTGAATCTTCAAGTTATCAGCCGGTTGTTGTTAATGGGGTCACTTATTATGTCAACAACGGGGTGTATTATATTTATACCCAATATGGTTATCAGGCAGTGGCCTCTCCTGCGGGGGCAACGGCACCGGTGATACAAACCACTGCGGCACAACCAACCTCCGCGAGCGTTGAGACCGATGATTCATTTACCATTAATGTCCCCAATGATAAAGGCGGGTATACGTCCGTCCTACTTAAAAAATCGGGAAAAGGGTTTATTGGGCCTCAAGGCGAATTTTATCCTGAATTCCCCAAAGTGTCCCAACTCCAGGCGATGTATGGAAAATAAGGCCAATATTATGCATAAAAAATTATTATTCTTAGGCTTGGTCCTTTTGGCCTTGGCCGGGTGCGCGACCAGTACAAGATATGTCCCATACACGGGCCAGTGGTTTGCTCCCAAAGACGAGCTATTCACGGAAAATGTGTATCCTGAATCTCAAGCGCTTGGCGCCGGTAATCCTTATTATGTGATCGGGAAGGTTTCTATCGAGGGTTTTGCCAGCAATGGAGTAAACCCCGCGGGCCTCGCGGCCCAAGCCAAAGAAATTGCCAGGAAAAGAGGGGCTGATGCCATCATCAATGCCAGGACCGAAGTGTTTCATTATTATGGCGATGAGTTATTGAGGTTTAAAGGAGAATTGATCGTGTATTCCCCTGCCCGATAAATATTCCGCAATAAAATAGTGACAGGCACTGGTTTCTATACTAATATTGTGTCAGGAAACCAGTGCCTGTCACTATTTTATAAGGGGGGAAAAGTGGAAAATAAGAAGATTGATGTGAAATTTGGTTTGGTCGTGATCGCCTTTCTTTTGGTTTCAATTATTTTAATCAAAGAATATAAGGCCAGAAGGGTCAATGATTATAAAGAATTCGCGGCCACGATCACGAACATAGTAAGGCTTAAAAATGATAAAATCAGGATCCTTTCCTATCAATTAGCGGTGAAACAAAAAGAAAACCAGGAGTTGAACAATATTTTATCCGTGACCCGCAATGATCTGGACACTTTGACTAAAAAATTGGCCCAGCAAGCGCCAGTAGCAGTCCCTGCCAGCGCGCCGGCACCTGCGGCCACAACAAAGTAAAAGTTGTATTTGGGAATTAAGCGGTCAGGACCTGTCCAATAATATGGGATATATATCGTCAAAATGGACGGTCCCTTCGATCGCTTTCTGGATCGCGTCCATAGCCAGCGATTGAAAGCCTTTTGCCGCGGCGATATTTTCCATGTCCGATATGGAAACATCCTTAACGATGGCCTCCCGCAGATCTTCAGTGAATTGGATGACTTCAAAAATCCCGATGCGCCCTTGATAGCCCGAGCCGTTGCATTTGGGGCAGCCAACGCCTTTATAAAGAATCAGGTCCGTGGTTGATTTTTCATTATCAGTCAAATAATGGATGCTTTCTTCTTTGGTCTTGGTGATGCTGTTAAGGAACAAGCTTGAGTTTATGCCGCATTGGGTGCAAATTTTATTAAACCTGGCCGTATCAATTTTGTAGGATGTTTTACAAGATTCACAGATCCGCGGGATCAAATGCTGGGACACGGCGCCGGTCAGCGCGTAGGACACCAGGTGGCGTTCCAGTCCCATGTTGATGAGCCGGGCCACCGAACCTAAAGCGCTGTTGGCGTGTAAACTGGTCATGACCAGATGGCCGGTGATGGAGGCGCGAATGGCAATGTCCGCGCTTTCTAAGTCACGGATCTCACCGATGAGGATGATGTCCGGGTCTTGCCGCAAAGTCGCCTTCAGGGCCGAGGAGAAGCTTTCAGAGTTTTTCTTGTTGACATCGCACTGGTTAATGCCGTCGATCTGGTATTCGACGGGGTTTTCCAGGGTGATGATATTGACATCAGGGGTATGCAGGCGGTTTAGGATCGAATAGAGTGTCGTGGTTTTTCCGGCGCCTGTCGGCCCGCTGACAACGATCAGGCCCCTTTTGCGCAGGAACACGTTTTCCAGGGTCGCGTAAGCCGATGGCCGCAGACCTATTTTTTTTAAGTCAATGATTTCAGAGTTCTTATTTAAAATTCGGATGACCATTTTATCGCCCAGCAGGGTGGGGAAGGTGGAAACACGGAAATCAAATTCCTGGTTGAGGACAGGCAGGGTAAACCGGCTGTCCCAGGCTTTTTTACTGCTGCCGGCATCTGTGGGCAGGTCCGCGAGGATTTTCAACCGCGGTAAGATATGGATATTGGCGTCTTCCGCGACTTCCAATATATCATGCAGTTTGCCGTCAATGCGATAACGGACCTGCGTGTGGGTCTGCCTGGGTTCAATGTGGATATCGCTGGCGCGCAGGGACACGGCTTGGGACAAAATTAAATTAACGATATCGCTGGTGAGATTGGAGCTTTCAGGCTTTTGGGCTTTTCCCCATAAGGGGTTTGATTTTTTAGTCTCAGCCAAAAGCTGGTCATAGCGCAGTTGAATGGGATTCATAAGTATGGAGCACTCAATTTTAGGAAAAAGGGAATTATAAAAAAATTATAATGAAAAAAGATATTAAACACAAGGCATAAATAATTCTTTTTTTTATAACAGCTTTAAAAAAAGGGGTATAATAAAACCTTACATCAAGGAGATGCCATGCCCCTGCAATCCGTAAAGAAATCAGACTGGTTTACCAATAATAAAGAAATGACCAAGGCGGCCTTAAAATTGTCGTTTCAAATGAACCGGCAATATACGCTTTCCAAAGACCAATACACGGCCACCATGCACGATAATTTCATGGCCCTGTCTATGGCTGTCCGTGACCGGATCGTTGAGCGGTGGATCAAGACCCAGCAGCGTTACCATAAGACGAATGTCCGCAGGGTCTATTATTTGTCCATGGAGTTTTTGATAGGAAGGCTGATGGGCAATAACATGTACAATTTAGGCATTGAGAAACATGCCGCTGACGCTTTGGATGAATTGGGACTGGACATGGAAACGGTCAGGGAGCAGGAGGTGGATGCCGGTTTGGGCAACGGCGGCCTGGGACGGCTTGCCGCATGTTTTCTGGATTCTATGGCCAGCCTTGGGGTGCCGGCGCACGGTTACGGGATCCGCTATGACTACGGGATATTCAACCAAAAGATCATCGATGGCAACCAGGTGGAACTTCCGGATGAATGGCTGCGCTGCGGAAACCCGTGGGAATTCGCGCGGCCGGAAAACACCGTTAATATCCGCTTTTACGGAAAGGCGCATACAACGCACGACCTTAAAGGCAAGGCCAAACATAAATGGGTCGATACGCAGGATGTTTTTGCTGTTCCCTATGATTTTCCCATTGCCGGGTATAAAAACGATGTCGTCAATACCCTGCGTCTTTGGTCGGCGCGGGGGACGGAAGAGTTTGATTTCGATTATTTTAAATCCGGCGATTATGAACAGGCTGTTTATAAGAAAATCCTTTCTGAGAACATTTCCAAGGTCCTTTATCCCTCCGATGATATCAGCCAGGGCAAGGAATTGAGGCTTAAACAGGAATATTTTTTTACTGCGGCTTCCATGGCGGACATCTTAAGGCGCTTTAAGTCGGAAAATCCTGACCTAAACAATCTTCCCAAACAAGTGGCCATCCAATTAAACGACACTCACCCCACTTTAGGGATCGTGGAACTGATGCGGCTCTTGGTGGATGAATATGATTTTGAGTGGCAAAAGGCCTGGGACATTACGGCCAAGGTATTTGCATATACGAACCATACCTTGATGCCCGAGGCCTTAGAATGCTGGGGCATTGATCTTTTTGAAAAGCTTTTGCCCCGCCATATGCAGATCATTTATGAAATCAACGCCTATTTTTTAAGGGAAGTCGCTTTGCGCTATCCGGGGGACAATGACCGCCTGGGGCGCATGTCGATCATCGAAGAAGGCCATCCAAAGAAAATCCGCATGGCTTATCTGGCGATCGTAGGCAGTTCTTTTGTCAACGGGGTCTCGAAGCTGCATTCAGACCTTCTGAAAGAAAAATTATTCAAAGATTTTTACGAATTTTATCCTGAAAAATTCAATAACAAGACCAACGGGATCACCCAGCGCCGCTGGCTATTGAAGGCCAATCCCCGCTTATCAACATTGCTGATGGAAAAGCTGGGAGACGGCTGGGTCATGGACTTGACCAAATTGGAAAAACTCAATACGCTTAAAAGCAACAAAGCTTTCCGGGAACGATGGATGGGTATCAAGAAGCAAAATAAGGAATCTTTGGCGCGTTATATTAACGCCAGCATGGACATTAAACTTGACCCCGAATCCATTTTTGATGTCCAGATCAAGCGTATCCATGAATACAAACGACAAATTCTTTTTGCTTTTTATATTGTTTCACAATATCTAAAGCTTAAACAAAGCCCCAAAGAATTTATTTATCCCCGCACCTTCATGATCGGCGGAAAAGCGGCCCCTTCGTATCATATGGCCAAACTGACGATCAAATTCATTAACAACATTGCTGATATCATTAACCATGACAAAAGCGTGAATGATAAGATCAAGCTCATATTCTTGGAAAATTACCGGGTGTCCCTGGCGGAAAAGGTGTTTCCCGCCAGCGACCTCTCCGAACAGATCTCCACCGCCGGCACCGAGGCTTCGGGGACCGGCAACATGAAATTCATGATGAACGGGGCGCTGACCATCGGCACCCTGGACGGGGCCAATATCGAAATTGCCCAAAAGGTGGGGGATGAGAATATTTTTATTTTCGGTCTCAAGGCCCATGAAGTCCAGGCGCTTAAGGATAAAGGCTATCATCCGCAGCATTACATTGACCAAAACCCGATGCTCAAGGAAATTTTTAAGCTCATCCATAGCGGTTTTTTCAGCCCCCATGACCACAAGCTCTTTGCCCCCATTATCCAGGCATTGACGCACCATGATCCTTATTTGGTCTGCGCGGATTTTGAATCTTATTGCCAAACCCAGGATGCGGTGTCAAAGATGTATTTGAACAAGGATGAGTGGGCCAAAAGGTCCATTATCAATGTGGCCCAAAGCGGCTATTTCTCCTCAGACCGCACCATCCGCGAATACGCCAAAGAGATCTGGAAAATCTCCGTAGAATAAAATTTTTTTAAAAATGAATGAATTAATAATGCCAATCCTATAAATTCAAGATAGAATGAAAAACATATGGAGTTAACAAAAGACCAGGCGCAAAAAGCCATACACCAATTGAAGCGTAATCTTTGCCAGCGTTTTGGAGATGATATCATTCAGTTGTATTTGTTTGGATCTGTGGCGCGTGGTGATTTTGGACCTGAATCTGACATCGATATACTGATACTTTTCAATGCTCCATTGACCAGAGAAATAGAAAAGGCAATCATGAATGTCATCTTTCAAATTGAATTGGACAATGACGTTGTATTTGGGCCGATGATTGAGTCTAAAAGCGATTGGAACACGCCGCTTTTTCAGGTCATGCCGATACATAAAACCATCGACCGAGAAGGACTGGCGGTATGAGCCCTTACGAGGACCAGTTAGTCTGTCATCGCCGTGAAAAAGCCGTTGATACCCTGGAGGACGCGCGTATTTTATTTGAAAGGAAAAGATATTTTTCCGCGGTCAATAGAATGTATTATGCCTGTTTTTATGAAGTAACAGCCCTCATGATTAAGGACAATTTTCAATCCAGCAAACACACGGGCGTAAAATCTTTTTTTATGCAACAATATATTAAAACAGGAAAAGTCCCGTCGGAATGGGGAGCTTTTTTTACGGAAATATTTAAATACAGACAAGATTCCGATTACAAAGATTTTATTAAATTTGAGGAGCAAGCAGTTACGGAATGGCTGGCCAAGACACAGGGATTTATACAGGTTTTAGAAAAATTATTTTGAACTATTCCGCCAATAACCGCCGGTAGAAAATAAGAATTTACTCTTTATTAAATTAATGCTATAGTTCAGCGTTTAAAATTTCCCCAGATCAATAGGAGACACTCTATGTTTTTTTTACGCCGCTTGGTTTCTGTGTGCGTTCTGGTCTGCTTTTTATTTACTTTTATTATTCCTCCGCAAAAAACATATGCAGATCCTGTGTTAGGACTGCCACAGCCCGGGACCATGGTCAACTTGACCCCTGCCTATGTGCCGGTGATCATCAAAGGCCTGCGCGTCCATCCTGAAAACCCGATTCTGTTTGATTTTATCGTAGATACCGGAAACTCCGGCCTTTCAACCCAAGATCCGCAGTTGAGAGTTGAATCTGAAAAATTAATCAAATATTTTCTTGCTTCCTTGACCATCCCTGAAGATGATTTATGGGTCAATTTAAGCCCTTATGAGAAAAACCGGATCATTCCCGGCCAATTAGGCCAAACGGAGATGGGCCGTGACATGCTGGCAGAGGATTATATCCTCAAGCAATTGACAGCGTCCTTGATATATCCGGAGAAAAGTTTAGGCAAAGAATTTTGGAACAGGGTGTATGCGAAGGCCCAAGAGCAATATGGAACAAGCGAGGTGCCGGTAAATACCTTTAATAAGGTATGGATAGTCGCAGATAAAGCCAAGGTCTATGTCCACGCCAACACCGCTTTTGTCATCGCCAGCCATTTAAAAGTCATGCTGGAAGAAGATTATCTGGCACTGCAAAAACACAGCGTCCCGTTGCCTTTCGCTCCACGTAATGACACCCACTCAATGCATATGCAATTATTGCAAGCACAAGCAAAGTACGCAGACCCCTCGAACAAAGACAGGATCAGGGCCCAAAAAATGCTGGCGGTTTTGGATAAGTATAAAAACGCCGCAAGACCGGAGGATGTCAAGTTTGACCAGGCCATGTCCAACCCCGATGCGGCGATGAATGCAAGAACCAAAGCTATTTTACTTAATGTATTGCCTATTGCTTCTTTCATTGGTCTGGTCGGTACAGTTGTTTATGAAAATCATGCTGAAAATAAAGTAGAACATCAACGTATGGCATTTTTAGAGAAACAGGCAATAAGTGTAGAGTATGTAAAAGGCAATACCTATCCTTCAGTAAGTCAGGACGATTATCACTTCTTCTACAAAGCCCATGCGGGTGATACGGCAGCGTCGCTTTTGAAAATAACCGGAGGAAATAAGCAATATCAAGATTTTATTTTGCGGGCTAATAAACTTAGGCCAACGGAGGCGTTGGTTGAAGGGGAACTGTATATAATTTATCATCGGCATGCCATAGATACACTGTTCTCTCTTAACGGTGAACCCGTCTCTTATCTCAAGGAATTGATTTATGGAGATCCGGATGATTCAAGGCCAATTATATTAAGTGAAAGTATAAAACCCCATTTCGAAGTCGTTGGGGATACTTTACCTAAGGGAATTTTTATAGTTAGATCATTGGTACAAGGTTTTGAAGAAGTCAAATTTTCGTCAACAATAGATAAATTCTATCCTGAAGCATCTAATAAGAAACCTTACAATTTTAGTTCTTATTATCAAGCCAGGTTAAAGGAAACTGGTGACAGAGCGCAGATCAATCCTGGCGGTGTTGATTTAAACAGCCGTAATATGGATCTGGATGTCAGCGGGGAGAAGGTTGATGTCCGTTTTGACAAGGGCCTTGCCGACCAATTCAGGCGCGGGGACTTTACCGGTGTCCGGCCGGTCATCTTCAAGATCGCCCCGCTTGCCAGCGTCCTTGCGTTGATGGGATTTACAGGGCCGCAAGGGCATAAATAGTTATTGAAGATTTGGAGCCGTTATTTTAAATCAGCGTGATATACTTAAGGCATAAGTTTATATTTAGTTTAATAAAAGGATTTTTTATGTCGGTAGTTCACATTGATTTTGATCGTTCCCATATTATACAATTTTGTCGGAAATGGAAAGTGACGCGCATGGCCTTTTTGGTTCCGTATTAAGGGATGATTTCAGGCCGGACAGTGATGTTGATGTGATCGTTGCGTTCAATCCCGATGCAGCATGGAGCTTGTTTGATATTGTTGACATGAAATTGGAATTGCAAGAAATTTTTAAACGGGATGTCGATATCTTGGAAGACGGGACAGTTAAGAACCCAATTAAGCGCAGATGCATTTATGAAAATATAGAGGTAGTGTATGAGTCCCCAAGATAGAGATTTGGGGTATGTCTGGGACATGCACGAAGCGGCCTGTCAAGTGTCGGAATTTTCAAAATGAAAATCGCTTAAAGATTATCAGGAAAATAAAATATTGCGTCTTGCGCCAGAGCGTTTACTGGAGATTTTGGGCCAGGCCGCAAAAGAGATTTCTGAAGAATTTAGAAGGCAAAATTCAGGCCTGCCATGGGCAAGAATTATCGGGTTGCGTAATGTTTTAGCGCATGAATATGGAGAGATTAAAGATGAAAAAATCTATTTGGTCGCCGCAAGGGACATCCTGCCATTAATTGATCAATCAAAGCAAATTCTTAAAGAGAATCCAAAAGCATAATATTGGTTGACATCAAGAGTTTTGGGAGTATTATAAACAGAAATAATTTCTATTTATCATATGAATATTGAATATCAAAAAAAGTTAAGACGGGACCATTTTAAAATTACCCCTAAGCGACGGGCGATTTTGGAGCTTTTTGACAAAAAAGACAAATGCCTGACGCCGGAGACCATCTGGGAACACTTAAAGAAAACCTTCAAACAGTCGGGACTGCCGGGCATCTACCGCAACCTGGAGCTGTTTGTCAAACAAGGAATCCTGATTAGGATTGACCGCAACGAGCGTAAGCGTTATTATGCTTTATGCCATGACCACAGCGGCCATCACCATCACCACATCGTTTGTGTTGAATGCGGCCGTGTGGATGATTTTCCGATTTGCCATTTTCCGGAAATGAAGAGTGCCAAAGGGTATAAAATTTTAAGTCATTCGATGCAAGTTAACGGTATTTGTAAAGCTTGTCAGTAGATCATGGTCACCTATATCCAAAATATCCTCTTAAGGGGTTCCTTATTAGAAGTGCTGATTGCAGTGGCTTTTGCCGGGGCAGTGGCTTCATTAAGTTCATGCACTCTTGCGCGTTTGCCGGTATTATTGGGGCTTGTTTCTTCAACTTCACAATCAAAACACCGGGGCTTTTTCCTATCGATTGCATTTTCCTGCGGGCTTATTATCAGCTATACCTTTATCGGTATGCTCTTCGGGGCCATTGCCCATATAGCATCAAAGCTTGTGGCCATCAGCCAATATCTTTATCTTGTTTTGGGTTTTTTAATGATTTTAGGCGGTTTGTTTTTTGCAGGACTGGTTTCTTTTAGTACCGGCGGGATCAAAGAACATTGTGAAAATGCGGTCAAGGGTGTGAAGACCTTGCCTTCGGCATTTATATTCGGCATGTTTTTTGCTTTTTTGGAGATGCCGGCTTGCCCTTGCTGCGGGGCTGTTTTGCTGCTCATTGCCAGTTTAATTGCTATTAAAGGATCATTGCTGTATTCAGCAACTGTGTTCTTTTGTTTTGCATTAGGCCAGAGCCTTCCAATTTTAATGATAGGATTTTCAACAAGCCTATTGAAGGATTTACTTCCCAAAACGCAGCTTCTTGAGGGGCTTATCAGCTTTTTTGTCGGGAATATTTTAATTGTTTCGGGGATATTTTTAGTAACGCTTGCATAGCATCGCCAACCAGAGGACATGGCTTTAGCCGTGTCCCCAAGCAGGTTGCCAAGCAAATTGAGGGTTGAGGGTGAAAGCACCCCAGGTAAACAACGGTTCGACAAGTGAAGACTGTGCTTGTGATCATGATCATGAAAATGAGCACAGCCATGATCATAACCGTTTAAGCTTTTTTCAACGATGGCTTTTGTCGGTGTTGATCGTGGGAGTTTTATTAGTGCTTTTACGGCCATTTATCGCGGGACAAATGCTTGTCCGGGTGACGTCCTATTCAGCGAACTCTTCTTACAATGATGCGGTCCGTATATGTAAAAAAATCATCGCTATAGACAATGAAAATATCAAGGCATGGACATCTTTAGGGTATGCCTATATGGATTTGTCTCGAAGTGATTTGGCCATTCCGGCATTTGAGCAGGTCCTATTGCTGAATCCGGAAGATAAAGGGGCTGCTTCATTTGAATTGGGACAAGCTTTTTATTCAAAAGACGATTTTACCCGTGCCATTGATTATTTTGAGCGTGTCAGAAGTACTGGCCCACGGGCGTCAGCTTTATTGGAAGCGGATGTCCTTAAATACCGGCATGGAACTTTGGGATTTCGCAGTTTGAACAGCATGCAATCTTTACTTGGCATGTTGCTTGACTGTTACAGGAAAACAGGGAACACGGCCCGGGCAACAAAGGTCCAAAAAGAATATGATTATTATAAGAACAAGCATAGTAAAATATTGTTTTAAAAGAATTTTGTAAATTTTTTTAAACTGTAAATGGAATAATTTTCTATTTACAATAAAACAAAGGAGAAGGTTTTATGTATAGGCTTATAGTGTTTCTGGTTTTGTTTATCATGGGCCTGGGATTGGCACCGGCCCATGCGGACAAGGTCAATGTCATCGCAACGGTCAGTATTATCGGGGACGTGGTCAAGAATGTTGCGGGTGATTCTGTTAATTTGGTGACTTTAGTCGGGCCGGATGGGGACGCCCATGAGTATGAGCCGGTCCCGGCGGATTCCGTGAATTTATCCAAAGCGGATATTATTTTTGAGAATGGCCTGCATTTGGAGCATTGGTTGGACAAATTATATGCTGCCAGCGGCTCAAAAGCCAAACGCATTGTCGTATCACAAGGGGTGACTCCAAGGATTTTTGAAGACAATCCTCAGGAAACCGATCCTCATGCCTGGCAGGATGTCACCAATGTCATCCTTTACACCCAAAATGTCCGTGATGCGCTTGATGCGATTGACCCTTCAAATAAAAGTTTATATGACGCCAATACTCAAGCCTATGTCCAAAAACTGAAAGACCTTGATGCCTGGGTCATCCAACAAGTCGCCTTAATTCCTGTTGATAAACGTAAATTAGTCACCAATCATGATGCTTTGGGGTATTTTGCCCGGGCGTATGGTTTTCAGATCATCGGGGCTGTCATTCCATCCGCCACAACGGAAGCAGCTGATCCGTCAGCCAAGGAAACAGCGGATTTGTTGAATATTATTAAAGCCAGCGGTGTTCATGCCATCTTTTCAGAGAACATGGCCAATCCAAAATTAGCCGAGACGCTTTCTAAAGAGGCAGGGGTAGAAGTGGGGCCGGAGCTATACACCGATGCCTTGGGACCGGCTGGCAGCGATGGGGAGACGTATTTAAAAATGATCAGGTACAATGTGGGAGTTTTTCAAAAATATTTGAAATGATGGAAAAAGGGGACACTTTAAAGTGTCCCCTTTTTTTCAAAGATAGGATAAAATTTTTTTAATCTATAAATAGAAATAATTTCTATTTATAAAGAAAGGGGGCTGTTATGTGGTTATGGTTTTTAGCCGGGTTTTTATGTTTCTTCTCTATAAGTAGTCATGCGGAAAACACTTCATTAACTCAATTAAATGAAGTTGACGTGATCGGGAAATTGGATCAGGCCCGTAATAGTATTGAGCCCAGTCTTGGGGCGAGCAAGTACAGCATTTCCAGTAACCAAATCGACGATGAATCCCAAGGGAATCTTGCCTCCTTCAATCAGGTCATCTTAAGAGCACCCGGAGTTGCCCAGGATAATGACGGGCAATTGCACGTGCGGGGCGAACACGCTAATTTGCAATACAGGATCAACGATGTATTGCTTCCGGAGGGTCTCACTGGTTTTGGAGAAGAACTGAATACGCGTTTTGTGGACAATGTTTCCTTGATCGACGGATCGCTTCCGGCCCAATACGGTTTTCATACAGCTGGTATTGTGGACATTCATACTAAAAGCGGGGCATTTGTCAATGGAGGCAATGTTTCCCTGTATGGGGGAAGTCATAGCGAGGTCATCCCCAGCTTTACATACGGAGGTTCTGCCAAAGGCGGCGTTAATTATTTTATCACCGGCAGTTACCTGGAAGATAATCTTGGCATTGAAAATCCGACCAATGGCCCTTCAGCTATCCATGACCAGACCCAGCAGGGCAAGATATTTGGCCTTTTTTCCAAGGTCATTGATGACAGCAGCCGTATCAATGTCATGCTTAGTGCCTCCCATAGTAATTTTCAGGTCCCTAATAGTCCTGTTGGTACTGATTATTTTACCAGCAATAACCTTACAAACCCCGGATTCGCGATCATTAATTCCGCGGATGTGAATGACCGTCAAATAGAGCAAAATTTTTATGGCGTTGTTGCCTATCAAAAGGCAGAAGATAAGCTCAATTATCAGGTTTCTGCTTTTACCCGTTTTAGCGAGGTCAATTATCTGCCGGATGTTAACGGTGATTTGGGTTATAACGGGATAACGTCCTCGCTCAATGACAGCATCTTGACCAATGGCCTTGAGCTAGACGGTAGTTACGGGTTAAACGAGAAGCATACCTTACGCGCCGGATCAATGTTTACAATCAGCGATGCCGTCAATGAAAGTAATTCATTTGTCTTTCCGCTCGATGGCATAGGCGATCCGCTTTTGCCTTTGCGCCAGATCATTAATAACAATCAAAAACAGGGCGAGCAATACGGCCTTTACCTGCAGGACGAATGGAAGGTCTTTGATCCTTTAACGATCAATTTTGGCGGCCGTTTTGATCAGTCGTATCAATACCTTAACGAGTACCAATTCAGCCCGCGCGTCAATGCTGTTTATGAGGTCAATGAATCCACCAAGGTCCACGCGGGATATGCGCGTTATTTTACCCCGCCGCCGTTGGAACTGGAACAAAACGCCAATCCTGCTATTTTTGATAATACAAGCAATGCCGCGTCCGTTGATGAAAATTCACCTACCAAGGCAGAACGGGCGAATTATTATGACGCGGGCGTAACACATAATTTTTTGTTTGCTTCACCGGCAGGCCCCGCCACAGGCGGAGAATTACAGGTTGGTTTGGACAGTTATTACAAAACTGCTGTAAACCAGCTGGATGACGGGCAGTTTGGCGCGGCACCCATTGTTACGCCTTTTAATTATAAAAAAGGCAGGGTCTATGGGACTGAGCTGGCCATCAATTATAAAAAAGACGGGTTTTCGGCTTACGCAAATGCAGCTTACGGCCGGGCTTTAGGCAGACAGTGGAGCTCCGCGCAATTTCATTTTAAACAGGATGATTTAAATTATGTGAATGAGCATTGGATCCATTTAGACCATGACCAGGGCCTTACAGCCTCTGCCGGGTTGGCCTATGAATTTCGTGGCACCAAGGTTTATGCCGACTTGCTTTTCGGCAGCGGATTGCGTGAAGATGACGTTGCAGCCGACGGTACTACCCTAATACCCAATGGTAAACGGGTCGGTTCCTACAATCCTATTAATGTGGGTATCGAACATACTTTTAAAATAAATAATAAAAACGACATCAAGGTCCGTTTTGATGTGGTCAATGTGTTTGATGAGGTCTATGAGTTAAGGAACGGTACAGGGGTCGGTGTTGCCGCCCCTTCGTTTGGCCCGCGCCGGGGATATTATGGCGGAGTGACGGTGGATTTTTGACTATGATTATCATCAGGATAAATGAAGATCAAACAATCTGGTTGGCCTTAATGGTGTCTTTATTGATCCATGCCTTGTTCTTTGCGTTTTCCGGAAGGACATTCATTCATCATGTTGAATTCAGCGTCCAACCGTCTTCTCAAATGGTGGAAGTAAGCATTGAAAGGATTGAAGAGATGAAATATTCCGAGGCAGGGGATAAAAGAATAAAAGTTCCGGCAAAAATTGCTAACAATAAAGGACCGTCCCATTCCATTTCTGGTGTAAAGGTAAAAGCAAATCCCGATTATTTCCAGAACCCTCCCCCTGAATATCCTGAGCTTGCCAAGCAAATGCGGCAGGAAGGTATCGTTATGTTAAGCGTCGATGTGGATAGATCAGGGGACCCGGTAAAGGTCGAAATTTTACAGAGTTCTGGACATCGTTTATTAGATCAAGCGGCTTGGGGAGCAGTCACTCATTGGAAATTCAAGCCGGGAAGCATTGCTGGGGTCCCTGTCGATTCCACAGTCACTGTCCCGATCAGGTTTCGGTTGGAAAAATCTTAAGATGCCTTTAGATTCTTCGCTTCGCTCAGAATGACAAGTATGCTACAATATTTTTTTAATAATTATGAAATTTCCTTATTGCCATCACCGTCATAGCACGCCTGACCCAAAAGCCCCGGCTTTGGAAATACTGGGACTCGGGGTTTCCTATTCTTCACAGGACAAGTTCGCCCTTAAGGATTTTGATATTACTATACCGGCAGGCACAGCCATGGCCTTGGTCGGGCCCAATGGCGCCGGCAAGTCGACCTTGTTCAAAGCCATTTGCGGCCTTTTGCCCATCCGTGCGGGAAATATCCGTGTTTTCGGACATCCTTTGGGCGCCTGCCATCACAGGGTGGTTTATTTGCCCCAACGCAGTGAAATCGACTGGAATTTTCCGATCAGCGTTTTGGATTTGGTCGTGATGGGGCGGTATGTTTATTTAGGCTGGTTTAACCGTCCCCAAAAAAGAGACCTTGACATTGCCCGTCATGCACTCAAAGAAATGAATGTCCTGGACCTGGCCGGCCGGCAGATCAGTAAACTTTCCGGCGGCCAGCAGCAAAGGGTGTTGATCGCGCGGGCCCTGGCCCAAAACGCAGACCTGCTTTTGTTGGATGAGCCGCTTAACGCGGTTGATGTGACGACCCGCCAGACGGTCGCGGAAGTTTTGCATAAGATCAAGGCCCAGGGTAAAACGGTGATAGTCGCGACCCATTATTATGACCAGGAAGAAGGGCGTTATGATAAAGCTATTTATTTAAAGGACGGCAAAAAGACCAATGATACAGATATAAAGGCGGATTCGACGCATAAAGATTGCGATTGTACTTGATGAAACTTTAAGATCCTTCGCTTCGCTCAGGATGACAATCTTAATCAGGATGACAATCTTAAACAGAATGACAGTTTCACTCACTTATGCATTATTTGACTGATCCATTTCAATATGTATTTATCCAGCGTGCTGTGATCGCAGCGGTGACTATCGGCATACTTTGCGCGGCCTTGGGGACCTTTGTGGTTTTAAGAAGGATGGCGGTGGTCGGCCACGCCTTGACGCACAGCGCTTTACCGGGGCTGGTCATAGCTTATTTGATGGGTGCCAGCCTGTTTGGCGGAGCGTTGGTTGCGACGGTGTTGACGGCTTTAGGCATAGGATTTTTGGCCCGTGATGAATCGGTTTATGAAGACACCTTGGTGGGCATGATCCCCAACATCATGTTTGCCTTTGGCATTTTGCTTATCAGCACGACAAGATCATTTAGGGACCTGTTTTCGATGCTTTTTGGCAATATCCTGGGGATCACGGACGGTGACCTGCATTTGATCATGCTGATCTCGGCGGTGTCCCTCATTGCTTTATTCTTGTTTTATAAAGAGTTAAAATTATTCACGGTTGACCCTGACTATGCCCAGACCATCGGGATGCCGGTCAAGGCCATGCATTATGGGATACTGCTTTTTTTGTCTTTCACTGTTGTTGTCGGCTTTGATGCGGTAGATGCCGGTAAATTCGCCGTCTTCAAATTTAGGACCGACATCAAAAGTCCCGTAAATGGTGATCGGCTCTTCAAACTGGTCGTCTGAAATATTAAACCCCTTGGTGTCCACGGCATCTCCCACCATCCATTGGTCATA
>Ga0207006_1006_pt2 | contig 63866 bp, 57 predicted proteins | sample Alteio_BWMinCont_84_FD_153497 | JGI IMG/M metagenome (GOLD analysis project Ga0207006, IMG submission 153497) | Enriched cells from forest soil in Barre Woods Harvard Forest LTER site, Petersham, Massachusetts, United States -... | ecosystem: Environmental > Terrestrial > Soil > Temperate forest >...
GAGCCATCTGAAAACCAGGTTCATCATCAGCGGTTTTCTCGGAGTGCTGGCAGCAACGCTTGCTGCGGAATGCCTGTCATGGCGCGATGCCTACAAATTGGGCGGGATCGCCGGCTTCCTGCTGCTGAGTGCGCGAATGCTGGTGCCCGAATCTAATCTGTATGAAAAAACCGCATCGCGCGCCGGTAACCGGGGCGGGTTGTCGGCAATTCTCCGCAATCCGCGCCGGTTGAGAAAATACCTCGCCGTCATTTTCATGATGACGCCGACGACATTTATCCCACAAATTCTCTGGACCTTGTCACCAGAGCTCGCCCGCGCCCACGGAATTGTGGAGCCTGTGAAGGCGAATATCGTGGTCGGCATCGGTTTCAGCTGCGTTATTTTTGGCGATCTCATCGCCTGTGTGCTCAGCGAAGTCCTTCGCAGCCGCAAAAAAGCGATCCTAATTTCCTACATGTTCGGCGCTGTCTGTTTCCTGTCTTATTTTTTGCTGCGCGGCCAAAATATTGTCGAGTTTTATGTCATCAACGGGCTGCTGGGCTTTACGTTCGGCGTATGGGTGGTTGGCGCGGCGCTGGCGGCGGAACAGATCGGCACCAATCTGCGTGCGACGGTTGCAACGACGGTCCCGAACTTTGCGCGGGCCCTTGTCATACCGATGAACCTGGTTTTCAGATGGCTCGATCCGGCCCTCGGACCTTTGACGACGGTCGGTGTTATCGGAACCGTCGTTTTCATCATGGCATTATGGGGCTGGGCGAATGTAGATGAAACCTATGGCCGGCAGCTGGACTACGAAGAGTAGGTAACCATCGGCGTTCACGCTGGACCGGTTGTTTCCAGCAAACGCCGGAATATCTTTACTCAATGCGCGCTCGGTTGTTTTTGGCAGCAATTTAAGTTAAGTTATTTCGAACGTCCCCCATTCTTCTACCCTACAACCAATCAAGAGGAGGCCCTCGATGCCGGCAACCGCCACCAGCATGATCTCCCGCCGCGCCTTTTTAACGAATGGCGGTAAACTATCGATTATCGGTTTTTCGGCGCTGGCCGTCGGAGTCGGCGGATTAGCTGGCCGCGCCCGGGCCGCTGAAGAGCCCAAGGAAACCAAGGACCCCGATACCCTCAATGACATGCTGGGCCGCGAGCATCAGGCGGTCGCCACTTACCAAATCGGCGCCGACAGCGGTTTGCTCAAACAGCCCGGCCTCAACATTGCGCTGTTGTTCCAAAGCCATCACAAAGCGCATCGCGACAGCCTTAGCGATGCGGTCAAAAAAGCGGGCGGCGAGCCGGTGCCGGCCATGAGCACGCCCGAATATATGACGAAGCTCAACGCCAACGCGCTCAAAAGCCAGAATGACGTGCTGGAAATGGCGCTCAAGATGGAACTCGATGCCGCCAATGCCTATATCAACGTAGTTTCCGTTTTCCAGAATAGGGATTTCGCCAAGCTCGCGAGCCGCATTATTGCTGACGATGTCATGCATTGGACTGCGCTCGCCTCGACCTTGGCGCAGCCGTTGCCGGCGAATGGGTTGACGTTCGGCGCCTAAAGCCTAGTCATGCCCGCGCAGGCGGGCATCCATTTTCGAGCGATAGCGAGCATAGGACTCACATTGTGGGCGTGCGGGCGTGCGTCAAATGGATCCCCGCCTTCGCGGGGATGACTACAGTAAAAAAAATCCACAAAAGAAAACGGCCAGACTTTTCAGCCTGGCCGTTTCTTTACTGACTAACTCCGCCGGTCGAATTAGGGATCGTAAACCAACTCGATTTCGACGCGACGGTCGTTCTGCAGGCACTTGATTAAACGCTTGCGTGGAAGATTGTTGGGACAATCTGTGGTAGGAACGGTGTCGCCGAGCCAACGGGTGGCGGCCTTCGACATAGTGAGGCCATGCGCCGCAAGGTAAGCGCGTACGGTTTCAACGCGCTTCTGCGAAAGCTTCTCGTTATAGGACGGGGTGCCGATGCGGTCCGCATAACCGACCACCTGGCCACCCTCAACATTGCCCTCAGTCTTGATCTTGGCGATGAGCTGATTGAGCTTGGCTCTGCCTTCTTTGGTGAGGGTCGATTTGTTGAATTCAAAATAAACCGTGCGCTCTTCCTGAGTGAAGGTGGCGCCGCGCGGGCACGCATCCTTGTCGGAGAGCCATTTGGTGCGCACGCAATTACCGGTGGTGTTGCGGACGACCGCGCCTTCGGAATCATGCACGACGGCATAGCTGGGGTCGGCCTTGGCCGGGCCGGCGAGAACGGCCAGCAGCAATCCTGTCGCGGCAAATATTTTATAGTGCGAGGTCATTTCCGATACTCCGTTACTGAGCTGAGGTGAGAAGGTGGGATGTCGGCAAAGATTCCGGTGCGAATTCCGCATTTGTCTTGATTGTCTTATCCCGCATTTTACAAACAACGCATAAAAATGAAACCCGCTTTCCCGCTCGAAAAGGCCGGAAAAGCTCGATTCGGTAATGATTTGCACTTGTGTGGCAGAAGAGTAACGCCGGGGTTGCGCTTTAACAAAGCCTTAAAATCGCATCGCAGCGCAACCGGGAAGCGCGGAAAACCGCGGTTTTGTGGGAAATATCCACATTAACCGCCGGATTATTTCGATGCCGCGATGAGCAGGCTCGCATTTCCCCCGGCCGCCGTGAGGTTTTCGGATGTAACCCGCTCGGTGGCAAAACGGGGCAGGTAATGGGGCCCGCCAGCTTTGGGCCCGGTGCCCGACAGGCCTTCACCGCCGAACGGCTGCACGCCGACAACCGCGCCAATTAGTGATCGATTTACATAGAAATTGCCAACCGCAAGATCGCGCTCGATATGCCTTACGGTGCTTTCGATGCGGCTATGCGCGCCGCCGGTAAGGCCGAAGCCGGTGGCGTTAATCTCGTCGATCACACGATTGAGGATGCCGGGGTGATAGCGGATCACATGTAGAATCGGCCCGAACACTTCGCCCTCCAACCAGCCAATCGCGGGAATTTCCCATGCCTGTGGCGCGACGAAGGTGCCGGAATCGCATTCGCGCGCCAGCGGCACCGCGCAAATCTGCTTGGCCTCACTCTGCAGCCGTTCGACATGCAGCAGCAGTTTTTCCTGCGCCGCCTTGTCGATCACGGGCCCGACATCGTTCTCGAGCTTCGCTGGATCGCCGATGCGCAATTCGAGCATCGCGCCGATCAGCATGGTAAGAATTTTGTCAGCCGTCGCCTCAGGCAGATAAAGCACCCGCAGCGCCGAGCAACGCTGGCCGGCGCTACGGAACGAACCGAGGACTACATCGTCAACCACCTGTTCCGGCAGGGCCGAACTGTCGACGATGAGCGCATTCTGGCCACCGGTTTCGGCGATGAAGGGAATAATCGGCCCGTCTTTCTGCGCCAGCGTCAGATTGATTTTGCGCGCGGTCGCGAAGGAGCCGGTAAAGACCACGCCGGCCAGTCCCGGCAATTCGATAAGCTGTTGCCCCACCTCTGGCCCACCCGGCGCCAGATGAAACGCATCGCCCGGAATGCCGGCTTCATAAATAAGCTGTTTCACGCGCCACGCGATGAGGGGCGTCTGTGGCGCCGGCTTGGCGATCACCGTATTGCCGGCAACCAGCGCGGCCGCAACTTGGCCGAGGAAAATCGCGAGCGGGAAATTCCACGGGCTGATGCAGGCGAACACGCCACGCCCGACCAGCCGGATCTGGTTACGCTCGCCTGTCGGGCCCGGCAGGTCGTAGATACGGAAATCCTCCCGCGCGCGCATCGCGTAATAGCGGCAATTATCCGCCGCCTCGCGCACCTCGCTTAAAGCATCCGGGATCGAGCGCTTCGCTTCATGAATAAGCAGCGACATCAATTCCGAACGATGCTTCTCGATAAGATCGGCGAGCCGTTCGAGGTATTTGGCGCGGATATCGACCGGAACACGGGTCCAACTGGTAAAATTGCGCTGCGCGGCGCCAAACATATCTTTCAAATCCGCCGCGCTCGCCGCTGGCACATAAGCCGCCGGTAGTTTTGCGAATTCCTCGATTTCATTGAGCAGCGGCCCGGTCACAAACGGATCGGCGAGATCGAGGCCTTGCGAATTCTTGCGCTGCGGCTCGTAAAGCTGTGGCGCACGCCGGATGAGCGGATGCGATTTCTGCGCATAGGCTTCCATCTCCGCCACCGGATCGGCGGTAAGCTCCTCGATCGGAATACTGCGGTCGTAAAGCCTGTGCACGAAAGAACTGTTGGCCCCGTTCTCCAAAATGCGCCGCACGAGATAGCTGAGCAGAACCTCGTGATTGCCGACCGGCGCATAGACGCCGGTGCCGAAGCCTTCCTTGCGGATAAGTTGATGCAATTCCTCGCCCATGCCGTGCAGGCGCTGGAATTCGATGCGGCCCGGTTCGCGGGTGAGTTCGAGGATATGCGCAGCCGTCATCGCGTTGTGCGTGCCGAACACCGGATCGATCCATTCGGAAGCGCCCAGCATGCGCTTCACGCAGGCGAGATACGACACGTCGGTGCCCGCCTTACGCGTGAAAACCGGGAAATCGTCCCAGCCGCGTTCCTGCGCGCGCTTGATTTCAGTGTCCCAATAAGCGCCTTTGACCAGCCGCACCATCAGCCGCCGGTTTTTCGCACGCGCAAGCTCAGTAATGAAATCGATCACCACCGGCGCGCGCTTCTGATACGCCTGCACCGCGAAGCCGAGCCCGTTCCAGCCGTCGATCGAGGCCGTATCGAGCAGGGCCGTCGCCACTTCCAGCGACAATTGCAGCCGGTCGGCTTCCTCGGCATCAATTGTGAGCGGAATATCGTGCCGCGCCGCCTGTTCGCACAGCGCCACCAGCCGCGGCACCATTTCCTTCATCACCCGTTCGCGCTGGGCCATTTCGTATCGCGCATGCAGGGCCGATAGCTTGACCGAAATGCCGGATGGGCGCGGGAATTTCCCCGCCGCCTGGAATTTTCCGACCGCCGCGATGGCGTCGGCATAGGCTTTGAAATAATTATCGGCATCGGCGGCGGTGCGCGCACCTTCGCCCAGCATGTCGAACGAATAACGTACGCCTCGCACGTATCAGCGCGGCTTCGATGTTCTGGCCCATCACGAATTGATTGGCGAGCCATTCCATCGCACCGCGGATCGCTTCGCGCATAAGCGGCTGGCCGAGCCGCGACACCAGCTTGCCGAGTGCAGCACCGGCACTCGAGTTGCTCTGGTCATCGAGATGGATGATTTTCCCCGCCACCGCCAGCGCCCAGCCGGCGGCATTGAGTGTCCATGACGCATCATCCCCGAGCGCTTCTTTCCAGTGCGCTTCGCCTAATTTGTCGTGGATAAGCGCATCTGCGGTCGCGCGGTCGGGAATGCGCAACAGGGCCTCCGCGAGGCACATAAGCGCGAGTCCTTCCTGGCTCGTGAGCCCGAAACGCGCCATGAGATCGGTCGCGCTGGCGGAAGGCCGGTGACTGCGGCGAATAGTGTCGATCCAGCGCGCCGCACGCAGTTCAGCCCGCGACCTGGCGGCCGAAGGCAGCCGCGCGGCGGCAAACAGCTTTTCAAGGCATTGCATTTCGTCCGCGCGGTAAAGGGCGGCGAGTCCGATGAGCAATTTCTCGAAATCAATCGGCGGGGACATGCGTTATGGTTAACATAAACGCTGTCTTCTGTATCGGGGTTCTTTGCCGAGGAAATGGCGAACGGCGAAGTGTTCAGCAGCTTTAAATCGCTGAACCCATCTCGCGGCGCAGATCGGCGACGACGCTTTTCCACATCGCTGTCTGTTCGCGGTCGCCGCGGCGTTCGGCCGCCGCAGCCGCACCGGCGGCCCGGGTAAGGGCGAGGGCGCCGTAACGGCCGGTCAACTGACCCATCAGGGTGCGGTTGTCGGATTTGTTAGTTGAAATACGTTCCATGGCGTTTACCGTTTCTTTAATCGAACCCTAACAAACCACTCCATCGTGGCCGTTTGATGTCACCATAGTGATGAATTGTTGAAATCAGATTAATCGGCTGCGAAAAAAATACGCATCAGGCGTGGAAGATATCATCGTCGAGCAGTGCCTCAATTTCCGGCAGCCCCGTTACCCAACCCTCGAAAATACGCGCGTAGGCCGCGCATAACCGTGAAACCCATATTTGTTTAACAGGCAGGTCACGCTCAATAATTGCGGTGGTGAGATGTTTTTCAACCGGCAGGCGGGTGACATCCTGCCGCGCTTCGGCCACCAGATTGGCCTTCTCAAGGAAATCCGGGGCGGTCACCGCATGCTGCTCCGCAATACTGGAGGCCAGTACGCTGATTTCATCATGGGTAAGCTTGAGCAGATGGCCCGGATGGCTTACGGGCAGGGCCAATCGCCGTGCGGCTTCGTGGTTGGCTTGGTCGATCACGTCCGAGGTATCGAAAGCAGCCGGCACCGAATAGGTAATACCCAGGTAACTAATATATTCGAGTGCATTTGCGAAAGCGCCGATGGCCAGCAGGTCGGCCATCACGCGGGCGAGGCGGGTCGAGCCAGTGGTCTGTGCCACGAACAGCGCGGCTTCGGCGTCGACCCTGCAGCGATGCAGGTAAAGCCCGTAAAGCTCGTTGAGCGGCGAAGGCAGGTCAGTGCGGGCGGCGAGAAAATCGCGGCTGATATGGTTTTCGGTGCCGCGGTGATTACGCCGGAAATGGTCGATCTCGGCCCCGGTAAGCGGCAGGCCGGTACCGGCGGTTATGAAGTCATTAATGGTGTGGCCGCAGATATTGGTAATAGTCTGCCAATCGTCAAACAGCGGCGAGCCCGGCGCCAGGTCGGCCGAGATGCGTTGTTGACGGTTGAAGGGCTGGCCCATATTTTCGAGCAGGAAGCCCGGCTGGGTAAAACGGCGCAACCACTCGGGGATAAGCTCATCGGTATTCCAGCGCGCGGCCGGCATATCGCTATTGGCCGGTAAAGGCAGGCCGATGATGTCATCAAGATCGGTGTCGAGGAGTGACCCGGAATCCGACGAGTGGCGATGACTTTTGATTTTGATGAACATGGTCAGGGACCTTGATTCGGGCGGGACTCGGAAAAATCGGGAAACTGATTCGTCTTTGGATTCCGGAAGCTTCCAAGCGTTATTCAATACTTATCCACAGCATCTATCATAAAGTCTGAGCCCCAGTTAAGAGAAATTTACCAAAATGAATCCCCGATTAAGTTTTCGAGTCGATCTTGTGCTTCCGGGGTCACACACTGTTACGAAGTGGCACTGGTTGTCGCAGGAGGAACATTTAGGGTGTCCTTAAATTTCTAGTCATGCCTGCGAAGGCGGGCATCCATTTTTTGCGCGCGTCTTCGCGAAAATCACTCCTCCGGTTTTATGGCAGGCGTTCGTCGCTACATGCTCGCTATCGCTCGAAGATGGATCCCTGCCTGCGCGGGGGATGACTAGGATAGGCGTTAAGTAATAGGCGAGTACAAAACACACGAATTACTGTACTGCACAATAAATTGTGCCCTGCGACAAACGCTGCCAACCAAGAAATCAGCCAAAATCAGGCGTTTCTCGCATGCCGCACCTGCAATAAAACGCCCGTTTCTATTGCGCTGCGTTACTGCACCTGCAAAGCTACTTGCCGATCTTCGCGATGCACAACGCGCAATTTAAATACTCTCTAAATGCTCATTACCTAGAATCGAGATGCAATGAAGATCATTGCGCTTTCACGGAGGGATGAAATGGGCAAGACAAGTATCTTCACAGTAATTACGGCAGTCATTGTTCAGTTTATGGTGGGTTATCTCTGGTACGGCCCCCATCTGTTCGGTGACGTGATCACGGCGGGCGGTGGGCATGCGATTGATTTCCTAAAAATGGACGTCATCTCGCTGATCCTGTTGTTGCTGAGTGGTTATGGGCTTACGCACATCCTGGGCACGTTCGACAAGCTGACAGGCACCAAGGATATGGGCGGTGGGCTTAAGCTGGGCCTTACAGTTGGCGCGTTTGCGATCGGTTTTCCGGTCGTGATGCTGCTCAACCTGATGGGCTTCTCGCATGTGTCGTTGTTGGTGACCTTCACCTACCTGGTGCTGATCACCATTCTTACGAACCTGGTAGTTATCAAGCTTAAACACACCTAAGAGTGTGTCAGTAAAATGAGACGGGGGCCGCAAGGCCCCCGTTTTCTTTTTATGGCGCGAAAGGAATTTACTTCGCCTTAGTCTTCTTCGCCTTCGGCGCCGCTTCTTTTTCCTTATGCTCTTTATGATGCTCTTTATGCGCGGCGGCCTTCTTGGGCTTTTCTTCGTGCTCTTCTTCCTCTTCGGCCTCAGGCTTGGTTTCCTTCTTGGCGCGCTTCTTCGGCTTGGTGGTCTCTTCGTCTTCCGCTTCCTCGGGTGCGCCGAAGGCGGCCACCACTTCGGACTTCTCAGCGGCGGCCTTGGTCACGGCGGCGTTTTTCTCGGCCTGAACGACGGCTTCTTCCGGTGAGCGGGCGACGTTGATGGTGATCTTGACCGCCACTTCCGGATGCAGCTTGATCTTGATCGGGAACAGGCCGAGCGTCTTGATCGGCTGGTCGATCTGCACCCGTGAACGCTCGATCGGATGCTTCGACTCTTTCGCCGCTTCCGACACGTCGCGGGCGGTGACCGAACCATAAAGCTGGCCGGTTTCGCTCGCCTGGCGGATCACCACCAGCTTGAGGCCGTCCATCTCGGCGCCGAGCTTTTCGGCCTCGGCGCGTTGGGTATTGTTCTTGGTTTCGAGCTGTGCGCGTTGCTTCTCGAAAAATTCGACATTGGCCTTGGTAGCGCGCAAAGCCTTTTTTTGCGGCAGCAGGAAATTGCGTGCAAAGCCCGGCCGCACCTTGACTACCTGGCCCATCTGGCCGAGACGCTCGATGCGCTCCAGCAAAATCACTTCAATCATCTTATCCTCCCAAGTGCTGATTTGACGGCAAAATGCCGACGGAAATTGACCCATTGATCGAGCACGCCCAGCAACAGCGTAATCCCGAACATGGGAATTAGGGTAAATGCGAAAGGCAACGAAAGCAGGATGTAATAGCCAACCAAAATCCACACACGGAAAACCGAGCGCGCTGCCCATGCATGCACGACTGAGATGCCTGCGAAAATAAAGGGAAATCCCAGCATAAAACTAAGATTGAGGCCAACATAGGCATAGGCTGGCGGCGCAAATCCCGCCACGAGACCGCACACCACGGCGATAGGAAACAGCCACTGAGGCAGCGCGAGATTTTGAATGTCAAAATCGGGCCGCAGATTCCAGCGCGTCGGCTTTAATCCCGCTTCTGATAAATACATGGTGACCAGCATGAACAAAATCCACGTGCAGCCGATGATGAGCGGCAGCGTGTGCGCGAGCAGGTTCACGAAATAGGTGAATTGCTGCGCATCCGTGAGATTCCTGAACTGTTCCACGCCAGCAGCCAAATACTCATTGGTGAGGCCCAGCAAGCCGCCCGGATGTCCCATCGCCGCTGCGACGCCCGCAGCAAACAGGACACACGGATAAAGTGCCGTGAGGGTAAGCAGCATGCCTTCGGGAAACCACTTATCATCATTCCCGGGCGCACGGCGCAAAGCTAAATAAGTCATGCCAATGGCCGGTAATCCAAGCAGCACCAAATAGAAAGCGCCAAAAAGCGCGGATTTGAAAACCCACAACGCAAATGCCGCCACCATGGATGCAAAGGCACCACTTGCCACGCCCGCTGCGAGGCCGGCGAGAAACAAGCAGAAAGCCGAAACGCAGCTCAGCAAAATGAAGGTCACGCCCGGATGCACGAAGGCCATAGAAAAGATAGCCGCGCTCACAATGCCGGCAACGAGGCTGCCGGCACTGCCCCACATGTCGCGTGTGATCGGGAGAGTTGCCATCATCAAGCCCGGCTGTTAGCCGCCACTGCCGCCGCGTTTATCGACATAGGGCAGGAGGGCGAGAAAGCGCGCGCGCTTGATGGCCTGCGCCAACTCGCGTTGCTTTTTCGCCGAAACGGCCGTGATGCGGCTCGGTACAATCTTGCCGCGCTCCGACACGAAGCGTCGCAGAAGGTGCACGTCCTTGTAGTCGATCTTCGGCGCGTTCTTGCCACTGAAGGGGCAACTCTTGCGGCGTCCGCGGAAACCGCCGCCGCCGAAGCCACCACCACCACCAAAACCGCCGCCACCACCACCGGGGCCGCTACGGCGCGGACGATCACCACCACCGCGTTCCTGGAATTCGCTCATTGCTCTGCTCCTGCTTCTGAAGTTTCACCCGTTTCCGAACGGGCGCGGCGCGGACGGTCGCCGCGTTCACGATCGCGGTCCCGGTCACCAAACGGACGGTCGCTGCGCTCTTCCTTGCGGAGAATGGCGGATGGGCCGGTTTCCAGTTCTTCAACACGCACGGTGAGGAAACGCAGCACGTCTTCATTGAGACTCATGTTGCGCTCCAGCTCGGCGACGGCCGCCGGAGGTGCATCGAGATTGAAGAGCACATAGTGGCCCTTCTTGTTCTTTTTGATGCGGTAAGTGAGGTTGCGCAGGCCCCATTGTTCAGTCTTGGTCACTTGGCCGCCCTGGGCGCGGATGATATCCGCAAATCCGGTGGCAAGGGCTTCGACCTGGGTGGCAGGAACATCCTGCCGCGCAATAAAGATAGACTCGTAGAACGACATATTTTTGCTCTCCCTCCGGGTTTAAGCGACCGGTGCCGGGCCGGGAACATCCCGGCACTTCGGCCACTCCGGTCAAAGCCGACTGTCATACAGTCAGCAAGGAGCTATATAAGGCGCGCACTATAGCCGGAAATGACCGGTGGGCAAGCTAATAAAAGCCGAAATTAACTAAATCGGCCCTAGCTTTCGCGCCGTAAATGGCGACAATTTGACGATTAAGACCCCGCCTTTTGCTTTCGCCATGACCCAGGAAACCTCAAGCAAAATCATCGACCGGTTCGCGACCTTCGACGAGGTCGAGACGCGCCCCGGCATCTGTGGGCTGAGCCGGTGGCTGGCTCTCTTGCTGCTCGGCTTGAGCTTCGTATTCGACCTTATATTGGTGATGGGTTTTGCCGAACCCTACCAGGTCGCGCAGTTTTCGCAGGACGAATATTGGTTCGTCGAGGAAATCGTCCATCTGCAAATTCTGCTTTTGACCGGCGATTGGGCAGGGCTGCGCGCCTATGGCAGCCCGTTCGCCTATGGCTTCAGCTTCTGGCTGTTCACGGCTGTTATCTCTTTTCCGCTGTACCGCCATTACGCGCTTCTGGTGCTGTTCCTGCGTACGCTGTTCATGGCGATGAAATATGCGGCGCTGTATGTCGCGTTCCGTGGCATGCGCGCATTGACGCAAAAGCCGGTTTTCGCGTTGCTGTTTGTGGCGCTGCTGCTCATCGTGCCGGCCTTTGTATTCGACGGCAAAATCATCAGCCCCGAATATTTCATCATGCTGCTGGTCGCAATCGGCTGCTTCGCCTTGTTTAAGAATACGTCGCGAGCACAGATCGCGGCTGCGTTCTGCTTTGCGCTGGCGGCGACCATCAAGATCAATATGGCGCCGCTCGGCCTTGTATTCGTCGGCGTACTGCTCGCGCATGAAAAAGAAGATCGCCTGCCGTTGCTCAAAAACTGGATCTTCGGCGGCATCCTGCCGGCGCTGCTGTTTTTGTTCCCGGCCGAGCCACTTAAGGAAATCCTCGCGATCGGTTCCACGCACCATGTCGATTGGGGGCTTAGATATTTGCCAGTCTGGTATGGCTATGACGCGCTCGAGTTTGACGAGATGCTCAAAGGCGGCTGGAGCATCGATTTCATCTGCCTGCCGCTGTTCCTCATTTTGCTTGGCACTGTTATCTACCGGCACATGAAGGGCTACGCGAAAGATGAAAAAGCTCTATCGGCGAATATGCAGACAATTCTGGTGTGGAGTTTTTACGCCGCCTTGCTCACCTGCTTTCTCACCAGCCTTACATCATTGATGCATCCGTGGTTTGTGTTCGCGCCGTTTCTGTTGCTGATGGCGTCGGCGGGAGTGTTGGCGGGAGCAGGGCGCGGCGCGACGGCGCTTATGCTTAGCTTTCTGCTCATTTACGCGCTGTGGTTTGGCGCGCGCGATGTTCAGCGCTGGCAGCACCGCGTCGACAAATACGAAGCCGTGGCCGCGAGTGAAAATGCCGATGCCGATGTTGCCTGGTGGATCGCTGCCAATTGCCCGGAAGCGCGTGAGGCGGCGATTGATTACAATCTGCTGTGGCCGACCACCTATAACGGCCATCTTCATAAAATGTGGACGCTCATTGAGATCGAGGATTACCGGCGTCTCAACGGCGATGCCAATACGCTCATCAACAATATCGATCTGCTGCTGCTCAAGCGCGACCGGGTGAATGCGATTATGCCGCCAAACAGCATCGGCTCTAACGTGAGCGTTCCCGGTGCCGTGCTCGGCAATTTCTTTTCGCCGAATGGCGGACCGTTTTTCAGTCCCGTGCATGACTTCGACTATCTCACGGTTTTTGCCCGCAAAGATGTTTGCAAAAAGCCCGAGGACAGTGCGGGAAAATAGCCGAAAAAGGTAAAAGCCAATCTTAACTATTTGGGCTATAATTTCTGCACATGCCTGGTCTCGCTAAAAGAAAAGACTCCTTAGTCAAAAGCATGTCACCCGGCGCGGTCGAGCAACAACCGCGGAGCGAACTCCGTTGCCGCTACGCGGCCAATGCATTGCTCGCGCTCAGCTTCGCATTCGATCTCATCCTCGTAATGAATTTCGGATTGCTGCACGAGGTCAAGCAGTTCGCGCCGCAGGAGTTTGAGTTTGTGAAGCAAATCGCGTGGCTGCAAAGCCTTCTGGCAAACCTGAGCTGGAACGACACGCGCACATTCGGCGGCCCGCTGGGGGCGGGGTTCGCGTTCTGGCTGTTTACCGCACTCATCTCCATGCCGCTGCGCGGGCATGCGACGCTCATGGTGTTGTTCCTGCGCCTCGTATTCGTGGCGATGAAGTATGCGGCGGTCTATATCGTCTACAAACGCCTGTATCTGTTAAGCGCGCGCCCACTGTTTGCGCTTCTGGTTTTATGCTTCCTGCTGGCGGTCCCGGCCTATGTATTCGACGGTAATGTGCTCGGCCCACAATATGCGGTGATGCTGCTGTTGGCGGTGGGCTGGGACGCCTTGTTCAATCTGCAATCGCGTGCGCAGATGCGTGCGGCTTTATTCTTCATGCTGGCCGCCGCCGTACAGATTAATGTGCTGGCGATGGTGGCGATGCTGTTCCCGGCTCTTTTCATGGCGCATGGCAGGCGTGACCGGGTGCGGTACGCAGCCGATTGGGTGATCGGCGCGATTATCCCGGTCGTCCTCATGATCTTTTCCTATCATCCGCTGGATGATCTTCTCGGCTTCGGGCAAAACGGGCCAGTCACCTATGCGTTCGAAAATCTTTACAAATGGTATGTGTTCGATGCCGCGCGAAATGCGGACTCTGCCCTTATGGGCGGCTGGGGCGTCGATTTTCTCATCTGGCCGATGTTCGCGGTCTTTTTCGGCTTCGCCGTTTATGCCGATCTCAAGCCGCGCGGCTCCATCGTTAGTCAAAGCTGGACGCCTTATGAGAAACATCTCGTCATCTGGACGTTCTACGCTGCATCCTTCGCTTGTTTCCTCACCAGCTTCGTTGCCCCGATCAATCCGTGGATCGTATTCGCGCCATTCTTGCTGCTGGTGGCGGGAGGAAGCCTTCTTATCGGCCTCGAGCGCAGCGGCACCGATGTGATGATGCTGTTCGTGCTGATTTATGTCGCCTTATTCGGCATGCGCGATATTATCCGCTGGGATCATCGGATACAGAGATTCGAATCCTTCGTCGCGCGCGAAAGCGTCACCAAAAACGAAAGCGTTATCAAGAAAAAGGAGCCGTGACACGGCGCATGCTTGTCGAACCTGAAGACTTCAACGATTTCCGTTCGCTCACCGCCATGCTCGGCCAGAACCCGCTCTTTACGCAGGGCGCGGGCGGCAACACATCGATCAAGCATAAGGAGGCGATGTGGATCAAGGCATCTGGCGCGTGGCTTAAGGATGCCGCGGCCAAGAATATTTTTGTGATCGTCGACCAGGAACGCGCGCAGGCCGAACTCAATTATCCGGGTGAACCATCGTTCCGTCGCCTCGACACCTTCAGATCCATGCGGCCGTCGATTGAAACCTCAATGCATGTGGTGATCCCGCATCGCGTGCTCGCGCATATTCATTGCGTGCCGATGCTTGCCATCGCGATCCGCAAAGGGGCAGATTATATTTTCGATGACAAGCTGACCGGCCTGAAGGCTGTCTATGTTCCTTATGTAAAACCCGGCTGGGAACTTGCGAAGGCGGTGCGGAATACTTATGGCAACGGCATGCCGGATATTTTCCTGCTCGGCAATCACGGTATCGTGATCGGCGGCCGTAGCACGGCGGAGATCGCATTCTTGCTCGGCGATATTACCGAGCGCCTCGATGTCGTGCCGCGCGAATATGCAACGCCCGATATTTCGTTCCTCGAACATGCCTGCGTCGATGGCAAATGGCGGTTGCCACGGCAGGTGCCGGTGCATTCGCTGGCGCTTGATCCGATGTCCCGCGCCTACGCCGTCGGCGGCTCCTTGTTCCCCGACGAAATCGTATATCTCGGTCGCGGCTGCTATGCCGCGCAGGAGAAGGATGTGCCGAACATCGATCCCGCCAAGCATCCGATCGTACTGGTTGAGGGCAAAGGCGTGCTGCTGGCCGGTAATATGTCGCATTCAGGCGAGGCGCAGGCCGAATGCCTCGCCGCAACCCTCGCGCGTGTGCCGCCGGGCGTGGAACTCAATTACCTCAAAAAATCCGATGAAGACGAATTGCTCAACTGGGATGCCGAAAAATACCGGCAGCAGATTTCGTAACGAATGCAAATTGTCATTCCCATGTCCGGCTCCGGCGAGCGTTTCAAGCGCGCAGGCTATACGGTGCCCAAGCCGCTCATCGAGATCGAGGGCAAGCCAGTTATCGCGCATGTGATTGCTTTGTTTCCTGGCGAAAGTGATTTCCTGTTCATCTGCAGCAACGATCATCTCAATGATCCGCATCTGCATCTAGCCGATACACTCAAGAAATATTGTCCTACCGCCAAAATCGTCGGCATCGCGCCGCATAAGCAGGGACCGGTGCATGCCGTGCTGCAGGCGGCTGATCACATCAAGCAAAACGAACCGGTGCTGGTGAGCTATTGCGATTACAGCGCGCGCTGGGATTTCGCAGCTTTCAAGAAATTCGTCACCGACACCAAATGCGATGGAGCCGTGATCGGCTATACCGGCGTTCATCCGCACATGCTGCGTAATCATAATTATGGCTATGTGCAGGTTACTGGCGACCGCGTCACCGATATCCGCGAAAAGCAGCCCTATACCGACACGCCGATGAACGAAATCGCGCTCTGCGGCGCCTATTATTTCCGCGACGGCCGCACGATGCTGGATGCCTTCCACGATCTTTCAAGGCATGACGAGTTGCGCATCAAGGACGAGCATTATGTGAGCCTCGCCTATAAATCCTTGCTCGCACGCGGCGCCGATATCCGCACCTTCTTGCTCGAGCAATTCATGCAATGGGGCACGCCAGAGGATTTGCGGGATTATCTCTATTACTCCAACCTCTTTCACGCTCCCGCGCCGACAGCGCGCGCGAAACATGCCGGCTTGCTGGTGATGCCGATGGCGGGGCAGGGCAAGCGCTTCGCTGACGAAGGATATAAGGAGCCGAAACCGCTTATCCCTGTTGATGGCAAACCGATGGCCGCGGCAGCACTCGCCGACCTGCCGCAAACGCCTCGCTTGCGCATTGTCCTGCGCCGCGATCTGTCGCAGTTGGAAAAACTCAAGGCCGAATTGCCGCGCTACGCGCCGCAGGCCGAAATCGTGATGCTCGACGGGCTCACGGAAGGGCAGGCGCTTACCGCGCTGGCGGCACTCGACGGTATTACCGACGATACGATGGTGACGTTCGCGTCCTGCGATAACGGATTTATTTATGATGCTGCGGCGTTAACCGCCTTGCTCGACAATCCGAAGATCGATGTCCTCGTGTGGGGCGCTCGCGGCTATCCGTTCGCGACACGCAAGCCGCAATCCTATGGCTGGATCGCCGCCGATGCGGCGGGCAAGATTTCCAATGTCTCGGTCAAAGTGCCACTTCATGACCCGGCGCATGATCCGATTGTAAGCGGCACATTCACCTTCCGCCGAGCCGGCGATTTTCGCCTGTGTGTTAAGCGCATGATCGAACGCAAGGCACGCGTGAACAGCGAATTCTATATCGACATGGCGATCAATGACGCAATCGCCCTCGGCCTCGATTGCCGCCTGTTCACCACCGATTATTACCGCGGTTGGGGCACGCCGGATGAGTTGCGGACTTATCTTTATTGGCAGCGATGCTTCGATAAACGATGAAGCCATTGTGTTCGACCGGTGCGCGTCGTAGATAAGGCCTATGCCCGCCCTATCGCTTGTAATCCCCTGTTACGACGAAGCGAAAAATCTGCCTGACCTGATCGCCCGCTGCCGCGGCGTTATCAGGCAGGCTGATATCGAAATCATTCTGGTCGATAATGGATCGCGCGATGAAACGCCGCGTATTCTCGCCGAAGCGCTTAAGAGCGAAAAAAACCTGCGCAGCGTGCGGGTCGAGAAAAATATCGGCTATGGCCACGGCATCCTCACCGGCCTGCGCGCGGCCAAATGCAGCTACCTCGCCTGGACGCATGCCGACCTGCAGACCGATCCGGCCGATATCCTTGCCGGCCTCAAGGTTCTATCCATGCATCCCAACGGGAAAATTTTCATTAAAGGCCGCCGTTTCGGGCGCAGCCTGAGCGATGCGTTTTTTACCTTCGGCATGTCCTGTTACGAGACATCCATCTTCCGCACGCCATTCTGGGACATCAACGGCCAACCAACCATTTTCCCACGCAAATTATTCGAAAGCTGGGAAAACCCGCCGGATGATTTTGCGCTCGATCTCTATGCTTACTGGTCGGCACAGCAGCAGGGCTACCTCATCCGCCGCTTTCCGGTGCATTTCGGGCAGCGGCGCTATGGCACCCAATCGCGCTGGAATCTCGGCTGGAACAGCCGGCTTAAGATGATCAAGCGGGTGGCGGGCTATAGCTGGCAATTGCGGCAGAAACTCGTAAAGTAAAATCCCATGCCTACGATTCTTTCCGACCTCAAACGCGAACCGGCCTTTTGGTGGGGAGTAGGGATCAAATTCCTGCTTCTGCTGGCGGTCGTGCCGGTGACGCAGATCGAATGGTTTTATCCATTCATCGGCAATGCGCTCGCGCATCCGGATTTTAATCTGTGGCAGAGCTATCTCGACCACATGCCCGCGTCGACGTTCCGTTTTCCGTTCCCCTACGGCTTTGTGATGGCGATTGCCTTCTTGCCTTTAACGGCGCTGGGGCAATTGCTCGATCAATTTTTCCAAACCGCGGTTTTCTTCGGCATCGGCTTCAGGCTCACGCTGTTCCTGTTCGATTTGGCCGTGCTGGTGTTCCTGGTCAAGTTATGGCCCGCGTTGCGGCGCGAGCTCATCTGGTTTTTCTGGCTCTCGCCGCTGGCGATTTACATCACTTATTGGCATGGGCAGCTTGATATCGTGCCGGTGGCCTTGCTGCTGCTGGCACTCTTGCTGTTGCGCAAAATGCGCGCGCTGGAAGCCGGCGGCGCACTGGCGATTGCCGTTGCTACAAAGCTAAGCATGTTGGCGGCGCTGCCGCTCACGCTGGTCTATCTATGGCGCAACAAGCGCCTGCATTACGCGCGCGCGCCTTATATTGCCGCTTTCATCGTCGGCGTTGCCATACTGGTGAAACCGTTCCTGCTTATGCGCGGTTTTCGGTATATGGTGCTTGGCAATCCGGAGATGGATCGCCTTTACGAGTTGCGCCTCACGCTCGGCACGCATACGGCGATTTATCTGTCGCCACTCCTATATATATTGGCGCTCTACGCGTTGTGGCGCCTGCCGCGTATCAGTTTTGATCTGCTCTATGCCGCGACCGGCCTCGTTCTGTTCGTACTCATTGTGAGCACCGCGGCGCCACTCGGCTGGTATCTGTGGCTGTTACCGTTCCTTGCCTGGCATCAAGCGCGCGCGCGGAACGAGGCACGATGGCTCATCGCGCTCTACAGCCTTATTATCATTGCGGGCCATATGGTGCTTACACAAGGCGCGTACACACCCTTTGGCCTCGTCGATGGACCGACTTTCCTGCGCGATACCGGCCTTACTGTGCCAGATCATCTTTACGCACTGTGGCAGACAGGGCTTACGGCTCTCGGCTGCATTCTCATGTGGCAGATGCAGCGTGAGACAATCCGCCAGAACGATTATTTCCGCCTTTCGCGGCGGCCGCTGGCGGCCGCCATCGCCGGCGATTCCGGCGCCGGCAAGGATGCCTTTGCGCACCGCCTCATCGATCTGTTCGGCGCGCATTCGGTAAGCCATCTGTCCGGCGACAGCTATCATTTATGGGACCGCGATGGGCCGATGTGGAAAAACCTCACTCATCTCAATCCGCGCGCCAACGATCTGCAGGGTTTTACCGAGGATGCGCGCGCGCTCATGGAACGCCGTGCCATTCAGTTACGCAATTATGATCATGCGCAAGGCCGCTATACCGCGCCGCTCGTGCTCAAAAGCAATGACGTGGTGATCCTTAGCGGCCTGCATGCATTGTACGATGAAAAATTGTGGCCGCGCCTCGCCGTGCGAATTTACCTCGATACCGATGAAGAATTGCGGCGCTACTGGAAAATGCGGCGCGATGTGAATGAGCGCGGTCATGAGCCGAAAAAGGTCGAGGATACGCTCAAGCGCCGCAAGGCCGATGCCGAAACCTACATCCATCCGCAGGCGCAGCATGCCGATCTCATTTTCGCGCTGGAGCCTGTGCACCCCGACCGCCTCGATCCGGCGATAGAACACGATCCGCATTACCGGTTACATGTAACGGCGCGGCAGGGGCTTTATCACGAGCATCTCGCGCTGCTGCTGGTCGGTCTTTGTGGGCTGCATGTGACAATGAATCCGTCGCCCGATCTGCGTGAAGTCGACTGGCGCATCGAAGGCGATGTGAGTGCCGGCGATATCGCGCTCGCCGCGCAGAAGCTATTGCCACATTTCGCCGAACTGCTCGACAGCAAGCCGCGCTGGAGCGACGGCATGGTCGGCGTCATGCAGCTCTTCGCGCTCGCCCATATCGACAGCAATTTACGGAACCAGATGCTATGAGTATCGTGATCAACAAAAAATCGGCATTCGCCAATAAGCCGCGCGCCGTTTTGTTCGATATCGACAACACGCTTTATCCCTACGATCCCGCGCATGAGCAGGGCATGCAGGCGGTGGTCGAAAAGGTAAAGCAATCGCTCGGCTTCGAGGAAAAAGTGTTCCTCGACGCATTCGATCGCGCTAAAGAAATCGTCAAGGGTCGGTTGGGAGATACCGCATCCTCGCACAATCGCCTTCTTTATATGCAGATTGCACTCGAACTGCTCGGCCTCAAGACCCAGCTTTATATGGCGCTCGACCTCGAGCAGACCTATTGGCGCACCTTCCTTGCTTCAGCGGAATTATTTCCCGGCGCCGCAGATTTCCTGCAAATGCTCCGCCGCGCCGGCATCGCGACCGCCGTCGTTACCGATCTCGGCGCGCAGATCCAGTTTCGTAAGCTCATCTATTTCCGCCTTAACGACACGTTCGATTTTGTGGTGACGAGCGAGGAGGCCGGCATCGAAAAACCGGCAGCCGCGCCGTTCGAACTCGCGCTCGGCAAGCTTGCCGTCGATCCCGCCGAGGCGATCATGATCGGCGACGGTGCGATGACCGATATCGAAGGCGCGAAAGAACTTGGCATGGCGACCGCGCAGAAACGCCATGCCGGCGTCAAAGTGCTGGCCGACAAGCGCGGGCCGGATCTTGCGTTCGACGATTTCACCGAACTTGCCGGCTTTTTCGCCGAATGCGGCTGGCTGGAAACGCCGGCCGGCAAAAAGGCGCGGAAAAAAGTATGAGCGCTCCGATCCTCATTATTCATCGCCGTAATCGCACGATGCAGCTTAATGGTCTGCCGCGCCATTGCTGGGTCGAGATCGATATCGATTTGCTGGAAGGTGTGCCATGCCTGTCGCACGATCCGGTCACACGCGAGATGAGCGCCGAGAAGCTCACCGAATTCCTGCCGCGCGCGCTGGAACGCGGCATCGAAGGTTTCGTGTTTGATTGCAAGCGCGAAAATGCCGAAGCCGCCGTGCATCCGCTCATCGAACAGCACAAGATCGCCAATTATTTTTATCTCAACGAAATGGACGTGCAGGCCGATATCCTCATGGCCAAAGATGCCTCGCACCGCAGCGCTGCGCGTATCTGGCAATATCGCGGCGCGCGCGATGTGATCCGCTATGTGGAGGACATGAAGAAAGACAAGCAATCGCGACCCGCCTGGGCCTGGATCGATTGCTGGCAGCGCGGCTTGCCGGAAAACATGGCGCAGGCCGCCGTGCCGATCAATCAGGCCGATGCGCGCGCGCTGCAACAGATCGGCGTGCGCCTCTGCGTCTGCTCGCCGGAGCTTTACGCGCACAGCTACGACAAAAAATACGAAATGGCGGAGCTTGAGAAAATCTACAGCGGCATCGTGCGCTATCGCCACCGGTTGCTGCAAACCGGCGTGCATTTCGATGCGGTCTGCACCAAATTTCCATGGCTATGGACAATGGATGTGGATTTGCTGCTGTCATCACGCAGCTTGACAGCGACCTGAGATTTATTCGATCCGCCCGGCTTGCCGCAAATGCGAGCCCTGCAGAACATTCCAGCGGCGGGTGAAATCGTCCTGCAGCATATGCTTGCCGAGAATCTCATGGCGTAGCGCGCGACCCTCACCGGTTTGTTCGCGCCTGAGAAGTTCGGTCAGCACTCCGGGCAGGCGGCCGTTTTCCGGCAAACCGCTGCCTATCCCTTCGCCGTCGGTCGACAGCGAGCCGCGGAACAGGTTTTCGGCAATGCGGGTCGGAAATTTGCTGTCCCAAGGCGAAGCCAGCAGCTTCTGCATGTCGCGCGAAAGCAGCGGCAACAGTCGCAAGGTTTCCCTGAATAGGAGCACAAGCCCATCGATCACGCGCTCGGCATGATGATTAAGCTCGTCGAGTGAGTCCGAAGGCGTATCGGATTCATCCGTCACCGCGAACAGGCGCTTCAGCAAATCTGCGGCTTGAAAGTTACGATACTGACGGTCGCGTTCCGGCAGGAAGATGTCCTCGTGCGGCGGTCGGCTATAGGTATCGATGCAGATGCTCAAGCGATCGATGACGATTTGGGCCCAATAGAACCACTCGTCGAAGTCAGGCTTTTGCGTTTCGTTTGTCATGGTTAAGCCTCGCCAAAACAATACTCGCAAAACGGGATTCTCGCAAGAATGGGGCGGCAACTATTAACCAAATGAGGACAGATTTGCCTTTGATTTAGAAGGGGAAGCGGTGACGCACTACAACCTTTGCAAGAAAACACCAAATCGCATTGGTTCGTTAGAATTATCTCTCGCAAAACAACCGGCCGCCGCGTCTGAAACTACGCCGCGGCCGGTTTTTCGGTAATTTTTGTATCTGCGCCGAAACTACTTCAGGCGGCTTTGGAAGGCTGCTTGGCCATGAATTTTTTGCGGCCTTCTTCCATTTCCTGCGGCGACAGGTCGCGCGTATGGGTAGCGATGTTCCAGCTGTTGCCGAACGCATCGGTTACCATGCCGACGCGGTCGCCCCAGAACATGTCCTGCGGGGCGGATTTTTCTTTCAATCCCGCCTGCGTCGCTTGTTTAAACATCGCGTCCACATCCTTGAAATAGGTGTAGAAACTCGCGGTGGTCACAGCGCAGCCCATCTGCGGGTTATGATCAGCCAGGAAAATTTTCGACGACCCGATTTTGAGGCAGGCGTGCATGACTTTGCCGCTTTCGGGGCACAGCATCTTGTATTCTTCAGTCGCACCGAACGCTTTTTTATAGGTTTCAATCGCCTTGGCGGCGTCATTGACGATAAGGCTGGGCGTGATTGTGGCGAAACCTTCGGGAATGGGGGCTACCGGCATGGTTGTTCTCCTTATTGTGGGGTGAGCATAGCACGACCCATAACGCGTTCGCGCGGATGTGGCAACCGGGCTATTCGCCGCGCAGAGCGCGCTGGCGCAAGAGATGATCGGCCAGGACGCAGGCCATCATTGCCTCACCGACCGGCACGGCGCGGATGCCGACGCACGGATCATGCCGGCCTTTGGTGGTGATTTCGGTATTTTTGCCCTGCGTGTCGACGGTCAGCTTCGGCTGCAGGATCGAGCTGGTCGGTTTTACCGCAAAGCGCACAACAATATCCTGGCCACTTGAGATGCCGCCAAGAATGCCGCCCGCATGGTTTGATAGAAATTCGACATCGCCGGTTTCGCTTTCGCGCATTTCGTCGACATTCTGCTCGCCCGACAATTCGGCAGCCGCAAAGCCGTCGCCGATTTCGACGCCTTTGACTGCGTTGATCGACATCATGGCGCGCGCCAGTTCGCTGTCGAGCTTGCTGTAAATAGGGTCACCGAGCCCCGCCGGCACATTGCTCGCGGTCACTTCGATGATGGCGCCGACGGAGGAACCGTTCTTGCGTACCGTGTCGAGATATTCTTCCCACTCCAGCGCCGCGTTCTTGTCGGGACAGAAGAAGGGGTTATGATCGATCTCGGCCCAGCTCCAGTTCGCGCGATTGATTTTATGTTTGCCGATCTGGATGACGGCACCGCGGATATCGACCATCTGGCCGAGGATTTTGCGTGCAATCGCACCCGCCGCCACGCGGCATGCAGTTTCGCGCGCCGACGATCTTCCGCCGCCGCGATGATCGCGAATGCCGTATTTGAGTTGATAAGTGTAATCGGCATGGCCGGGGCGGTATTTGTCCTTCGTCTCGTCATAGTCTTTCGAACGCGCATCGGTATTTTCGATGAGCATGCTGATTGGCGTGCCGGTGGTGACGCCCTCGAACACGCCCGACAGAATTTTCACTTGATCGGCTTCTTGCCGTTGTGTTGTGAAGCGCGACTGGCCAGGCTTACGGCGGTCCAGCCAGGGTTGAATATGGCCTTCAGTGAGAGGGATGAGCGGCGGGCAGCCGTCGATCACCACGCCGATTGCCGGCCCGTGACTCTCTCCCCAGGTGGTGAAACGGAACAGGGAGCCGAAGGAGTTGGAGGCCATCTAGCCGTCTTTCTTGGCGAAATTGCTCAGCAGTTCCGCAATCGCCCCAGCTTCATCGGCCGCCATCATGCCGACCGTGTGATAGCCCGAGTCAACATGCAAAACTTCGCCGGTCGTGCCGGTGCCAAGATCGCTCATCAGGTAAAGCGCCGCATTGCCGACTTCCAGTGTCGTCACATTGCGCCGCAGCGGCGCGTTAATTTCGTTCCAGCGCAGGATGTAGCGGAAATCGCCGATGCCGCTGGCGGCCAGCGTCTTGATCGGGCCGGCCGAAATCGCATTGACACGGATGTTGCTGCGTCCGAGATCGACTGCGAGATAACGTACGCTCGCCTCCAGCGCCGCCTTGGCGACGCCCATCACATTATAATGCGGCATCACGCGCTCCGCGCCGATGTAGCTCAGCGTGAGCATACTGCCACCATTCGGCATCAACGGTAACGCACGCCGGCACAAGGCGGTGAAGGAATAGCAGGAGATATCCATCGTCTGCAGAAAATTCGCGCGTGTGGTATCGACATACAAACCGTCAAGCTCGTTCTTGTTGGAAAAAGCCACGGCATGCACGAGGAAATCGAGCGTGCCCCATTTTTCCTTGAGCGTCGCGAACACGCTGTCCATGCTCGCTTCGTGCGTGACGTCACACGGCACCACGATTTTCGAGCCGACCGATTCCGCCAGCGGCGTCACACGCTTCTGCAACGCTTCGCCCTGATAGGTGAAAGCCAGGTCGGCGCCTTGCGCGGCGCAGGCAGATGCAATGCCCCAGGCCAGCGAACGGTCATTGGCGACGCCCATAATAAGGCCGCGCTTTCCGGCCATCAGCGAACCCACCAAAGGGGTAGCGGGAACGGGAACAGAACTCATCGAAACCTCATAGATCAAAACCCACAAGCTAATCTACACGATTGATTTTTAGGGTCAAACTCACCAATGTCGTTCCGTTTATGCAAAAGATCATGGCAAGAATGCGAATGCTAGGCTCCCGCCTCGAAGATCTGTACCAATCCCGTATATCGGCAGGTGATTTACGCCCTGATCCGGCGCAGACGGAGGCGCTTGGCCTTCTGGAAAAGCTGGCCGCCGCGCTCGACGGCTACCGGCCGCCGGGAGGGCGCAGCCTGCTGGCCAATTTCCTGCGTGAAACGCCACGACCCCTGCGCGGGCTTTATATATATGGCGATGTTGGGCGCGGCAAATCCATGCTCATGGATATGTTTTTCGACGCCGCTAATGTCGAGCACAAGCGCCGCGTGCATTTCCACCAGTTCATGCTGGAAGTGCAGGCGCGCCTGTTCCGGTTGCAGGCCAGCCCGGATGAGGCCGAAGGCGTGCTGCCGCGCCTCGCGCGTGAACTTGCGAAGGAAGCATGGCTGCTGTGCTTCGATGAATTCCATGTCGGCAATATTGCCGATGCGATGATTCTTGGGCGGCTGTTCTCCGGCCTGTTCGATAACGGTGTGGTGGTGGTCGCCACTTCCAACTGGCCGCCGGACGAGCTTTACAAAAACGGCCTGCAGCGCGACCGCTTCCTGCCTTTCATCGATCTCATCAAGCAGAACATGGATGTGTTCCGGTTGGCGGGTGCGGTTGATCACCGCCATGAGCAAATGCGCGCAACGCCCAGCTATTTCACGCCGCTCGGCGAGGAAACCACCAAAAAACTGCGGAACATTTTTTACAGGCTTGCGCATGGCGCGCCGGTGCGTTCGATGCAATTGCCGGTGCAGGGCAGGGCAGTCGAGGTGCCGCAGGCCGCCCGCGATGTCGCGTTCTTCACGTTCGAGGAATTATGCAGCAAGCCACTGGCGGCAGCGGATTACATCGCGATTGCCGAATGCTTTTCGACCCTGTGCCTCGACGGTGTGCCGAAACTGTCGCCTGAGCGCCGCAATGAAATCGTGCGGCTTTCGCTGCTCATCGACACGCTTTATGAAGCGAAGGTGAAGCTTTTCGTGGCCGCCGAAGCACCGCCGGAGCAACTCTGCACCACCGGCGAACTCGCCTTCGATTTCCAGCGCACGGCTAGCCGGTTGGTGGAGATGCAGAGCGAGGAATATCGGCGGAAGCCGCATTTGGGGTAGGGATCAGCATTCAGCGATCCCTCTGGATGCTGAATGCTGATCCCTGAATGCTATCCAAGCAGTCCGAATCCAACCATGCAATACAGCATCGGAATCGACAGCACGAAATTGGCGCGTGAGGTGAGCATCGCGACACGCGCGGCCTTGGCCTTGGCGGCATCATCCGCCGGCACGATGCCGAGCGCTTTTTTCTGGTTCGGCCAGATGATGAACCACACATTGAACGCCATGATGAGGCCGAGCCACATGCCGATGCCGATGGTGCGTGCTTCAGGCGAAAGCGTGATGCCGGTGATCTCCTCATTCTTCAATTTGGCGACCAGCAGTCCGGTAACAACAGTCGCCGCCGCAGCCCAGCGGAACCAGAACAACGCTGCTGGTGCTATAAATTTACCGATCGCTGGCTTAAGCTCCGCCGGCATTTTCGGCACCGTCGGCATTTGCACCAGATTGAAATAATAAAGCAGCCCGATCCATGTGATGCCCGACAGCACATGCAGCCATGTGAAAAATGGCGCCCAGTAATCGACGTGCGACAACCGGTGCCCATGCAGGAAAACGATGAGGCCAAGTGTCAGTGCCGCACCGAGTGTCATCGCAGCGTAAAGTTTTTCGAGAATGCGGGAGAGGGGCATGGTGTGCTCGCGGAAGCTGGCAGGAAAGTAAAGGACGGATTTGACGTTATGATGATACCCGAATATGTGCAATATGATTGACCTAGGAGCAAACGGCTAAAAGAAGCACTATGTTAATTCCATGAGTTTACAGGCAGATAGCTTTGCATTTGCAAATGACAAAAAGGAGAAATGGCCATGATCGATCTTAAAGAGGCGAACGCTTTCGTAACCGGTATTTTTGATGCGGTGAAAGCGGATAATGATCTGCGTTCGCGTATGGACCTGAGCAGGGTGCAACATATCTTGGACCGCTTCAGGCAAAAAGGGGAACCAGAAAGGATTGCCAAGGATCATCGCAGTATAGCGGAAGGCGATAAACATAACCCAGACAATCAATTATTGTCGCTCATGGTTATGGGCTTGGCCGGTAAGATGGACGCCAAAGTAGCGGAAACCCATCGCGCGTTCGTGGCGGGCATCGCCCACAATGACGAAAAGCCAACCCATATGATCGCCGCCAACAAAATCTTGACGGGATGGGGCTACCCGAGAAACGCGAACGCTTTTATCGCTGAAATTCTTGTTGCGATGAAAACGGATGTCGAGACGAAGAAAGTAAGGACTGAGATGCACGAAGAAGTACTTGCGCGACTAGATTTAAATCAAGTGAACAGCGTCCGGCAATTTTACCGGGCGCCGGAATCAGAATCGGAGGCTGCCGCTTTCATGGTGCGTCATCTTGCGGGCGTGAAAAACGACCCGGACCCGGTTAATAAAATGGTGTCGATTGTGATGCTTGGCGCGATCGGGCAGGAAAAACCGGAATTGGCGAAGCGTTATATGGGCGATATCACCGAAATCGCCAAACAAGATACAATTCTCGGGCGGGTGGCAAAAATCATCAAGGAAGATTGGGAAGACCCTGTCTCTCCAAGCAAGCCCATCCATGAAGATTTCGGGATAAACGTTGTTCCCCCCCGCCCATCTGCGAAGGGACCATTTAGCATGTTTAGCCGGGACGATACCGATGGTCCCGATTTTTGATAATATTTCAGCGCGCTTAGTGATCGCAAAGTCTCAAAAGGATAAATGGCTATGACGGAAGAGAAGGCTCCACTCAGGGACCAAAACAGTTTCATCGATGACATTCTCTCGTTGCCCGGAGTGTCGCCTCAATTAAAAGAGGATCTAAATCCGCGCGCAATGAATGGTTTCCGGGCACTTTTCAGAGCGCCGTTCAGTTCGCCGGACATGAGAGACCTGGCCATAAATTTAATGGGGCAACATACTGTCAGGGTTCATGAAGATAACGATCCCCTTCGCCAATTGAGATCACTTGTAATGATAGGTATCGCCGGGCAAGTGAACCCCGAGTTTGCGAAAGCTCCTGGTTATGTCCAATTCTTGGAAAGTGTCGCTGAATCTCACAGGGACGTAACCGTAAAGCAGGCAGCCCGCATAATTTTGGTCGAATGGGAAAATCCCGCCCCGGAGGCGGAGGATGAGCCGGAACGTAACGACTTGCCTCGCGACCCGTCTAATAAACCCCGTCCCGGCGGCTGATATTAGTTAATTGGCTGTCGATTATTTGACATTCGACGCACCCGCGCTCTATAACGGCCGCATTCCCGGGAAAGCGATCTGGCCTTCGGGGCCATGATCCGTCACCGTTTAGCGGCTGAACTATCGGGACAACTTGAAAAATAGGTTATAAACCAATGACTAAACGTGCAGCTTCGAAATACAAGATCGACCGCCATCTGGGCGTCAATCTGTGGGGCCGACCCAAGAGCCCAATCAACAAGCGTGAATACCGCCCCGGCCAGCATGGTCAGCGCCGTTCCAAGCCGTCGGATTTCGGCGTGCAATTGCTCGCCAAGCAAAAGCTGCGTGGCTATTACGGCAATGTCGGCGAGCGCCAGTTCCGCCGCTACTACCAGGAAGCCATGCGCCGCAAAGGCAATAACGGCGAAATGCTCATTCAGCAGCTCGAGCGCCGCCTCGATACGGTGGTCTATCGCATGAAATTCGCGGTGACGATGTTCGCCGCGCGCCAGACCGTCAATCACGGCCATGTGCTCGTCAACGGCAAGAAGGTCAACATCTCCTCCTATCAGGTGAAGGATGGCGACGTGATCGAATTGCGCGAGAAGGCCAAGAAATTCGCGACCAGCCTCGTGGCCGCGCAGCTCGCCGAACGCGATGTGCCCGAATTCATGACCGTCAATCACGACGACATGAAAGGCACCTTCGTGCGCGCCCCAGGGATGAGCGACGTGCCATACCCGGTCCAGATGGAACCGAACCTCGTCATCGAATATTATTCGCGTTAGCGTCATCCCCGCGAAGGCGGGGATCCAGTTACGGTTTGCGTTTAGAAATCAGTCCACGAGGCCGTTAGAGTAATCTAACGGCCTTATTTGCTTATGGCCTTGCGTCGAGCGCAACTGGGTCCCGGCTTTCGCCGGGATGACGCAAAAAAAGAGGATGGGATTAAAGCGTAAATTGATACAGCGCCATAAGCCCGACCGTATTGCTGCCGACATCATTGATGCGCGCGTGATTGAACCCACCGCCGAGCCATAATTTGTCAATCGGCTGATAGAGCAGCGACACGTTGCTCTGGTAATCCCACACATCCCTATTGGCGATGTGATCGTCGCTGTTGCGCAGGCCGCCGACAAAATCGAGCTCCCATTTGCCGCGTATGGTGGCGAGCCCGATCACTCCATAATTGCGCGTGAGGCCGTCCTGCCCGTTGAAATTATCGATCCACGCATATTCGCCGAACGGCGCGGTGGTGAAATTGTCGTCGAGCGTGAATGTATAAGCCGCCGCCGCCGTCGCGCCGGTCTGTGCTTTTTCGCCGGGCAGGCGTACGCCTTCATGCGTAAAAGAAAGCTGATAGGCGAGGCCACTCGTGCCGAGCAGATCATGTCCCTGCAACGCCGTCGTCACAGAATCAAAATTATTAGTGTTGGCCGCGCTACCTTGCGAAAGAGCAAACATGCCCGGCCTATCGACAAACATATCGGTCGCCGGCGGATGGCCGAGCAGGGAATAGGACAATGCCGTAGTGTCGAGAAAGAAAGTCTCGGCCGAAAGATGCGCGGTGCCGAGCCACGATGTTGCCGGGGTCGAAGGAATTTCGACATCGGCGCCGAAACCGATCATTTCATCCTGCTCGTAATCGGTGCCGAAATTGTAAAAAATGCCGGGCCCGCCGTTATAGCTCCACGCGGTACCAAAATGCGGGTGAATTTTACCGGCATAGAGCGAGAAATCTTCCGTGCCATCGGGCCGCAAGGTCGCGTAAAGCTGGCGCAGGGTTAAGCCCTCGCTACGCATGAATGATGTGCGATCCGGATAATAATCTTCCAGATTATTAAAACGCTGATGCTCATATTTAACCGCGCCGTTGAGCGTGAACCAGTCCGACCAGTTGAGATGTCCGTAGAGATTAGTCTCGTTATAGACGGTGCCCTTGGTCGTGGTGTTATCCGGCTTGGTTGCTTCGGCCTGCAGGAATGTATCGCCTTCGCCGCTCGCGCTGAAACCTGCGGAATTTTGTGGCGGCGCTGGACCGGGCGCTACTTCATGCGCAATCGTAATGCCGGGCCAGAAACGATAGGGATCGGGCGCGTCATCCGCGGCCGCGGTGGATGAACACAACGCGAAAATTGCTGTTGCTGGTAAAAGCTTGCGGACGGTCATGGGTCTTGGTCTCAACAAAACAGGGCCTCGGTGACACGATGGATAAAGCCTCCAGCTTTTTCGATGGTGTTGAGCCTGTTTGGATAATTACGCCGCCGCCGTCAAGATTTTATCGGCTGGTTGGCCAAGATTTTGCCGCACGGCGGCAGCCTAATCCCAGCCCAATTTACGGCGCGGATCGTAAGGATGGGCTTTGGCAAGCTGGTGCGCAAACTCGGTAAGGTCCTCAGACTGCTGTTCCGGCAGCACGATCTTGAGTTTCACGAACATATCGCCGCGCGCCGTGGCGCTCATGGGAACGCCCTTGCCCTTGAGGCGCAAAACCGTATCCGCATTGGCGCCACGCGGAACCTTGACCGTCACATGGCCGTCCAGCGTCGGCACTTTCACATTGGCGCCGAGCACTGCTTCCGGCAGGCTTACCGGCACATCGATATAAATATCGTGATCCTTGCGCGTGAACCAGGGATGCGGCTCGATATGCATTTCAACAATGGCATCGCCGGCGCCACCGCCCATGCCCGGCATGCCCTGGCCGCGCAAGCGCAACTTGTGACCCTCAGTGGTGCCGGCCGGGATCGAGATGTCGATGGTCTTGCCACCCGTCAGCGTTACTCTCCGTTTGCCGCCGAGGCATGACTCCACAAACGGGATATTAAGTGAATAGGTGACATCCGGCCCGCGCACGCCACCGGCGCCGCCCATGCCGCCCATTCCGGCGCCGCGCCGTCCCTGGCCGCCCATGAATTCGGCAAAAATATCCTCGACGCCGCCGAAGCCGCCATGTCCTTCCCCGCCGCGCGTCCCGCCACGCCAGTTACCGCTGCCATACGCGCCGCCCGTGTCCGCGCGCGTATAGGCGCGCTCGTTGCCTTGCGCGTCGACCTCGCCGCGGTCATAGCGCGCGCGCTTGTCCTTGTCCGACAACAGATCGTAGGCGGCGGTAATTTCCTTGAATTTTTGCTCGATTTCTTTTTTGCCGGGATTGACGTCCGGATGCAGTTTTTTCGCAAGCTTGCGATAAGCGCTTTTGATTTCATCGGCGCTGGCCGTCTTATTTACGCCGAGGATTTGGTAAGGATCGCGCATATCACAGAGGCTAGAGGTTAGAGGTTTGAGATCGGGGATTAGAAGCTAATCTATTCCCTAGCCTCCAGCCTCCGACCTCGGACCTCGGAATACTTATTGCGAAACAATCTTCCAGGTTCCATCCGGTTGCTGGCAGGCGGTGCCATAGGCTTGCTTCTGCTGGCCGCCGACTATGATGGTTTCCTGGAATTCACGGCAATAGGAGCCCGACTGGTTATAGCCGTCGCGCACCGGGGTAACGGTGCCGGCGTTACCGTTCTGCGGATTATTCCATGTTATCTGCTTGCCGACGGGCGCGGTATAGGCGCTTTGGTCCGCTTGCTGTGCGCGCTTACGGTCGGAATCGTCGACCATGCCGCCAAGCTGATTACCAACGAAGCCGCCAAGTAGCACGCCACCCAATGTTGCCGCCGCGTTGCCCGAACCATGGCCGATCTGGCTGCCGATAAGGCCGCCGGCCGCGGCGCCGCCAAGCGTGCCAAAGGTTTCGCCGCCGCCCCAGTTCTGCGGATCGCACGCGCACAGCATCAGCAGGGATGCGGCAAGAGGAACGACAACCAATTTGCGAATCATTACAAAACCTTTCTTATGCGAAGGGCGCGAGCTAGACCTCTCCGGGCCTTTTTCGGTACATAAACTCGTTGCTGCAAAACTTTAGCCTAAAGGCTAATCTTGGCGCAACTGTTACAATAAAAGAGGTTGGAGGCTGGAGGTTAGAGGCTGAGAATGGCCCGTTCCTTCATATTTGCAGCCTCTAAGCCAAATATGAATGTTCTCGTGTTGCAAGTAAGCTCGCTGAATTAATAAATTAAACGCAATTTCACAACTGCGGTGCAACTTTCCGTGCGAGGTTTTCTCGCTGGGCATTTTCGGGAGAGGGAGGAACTTTCCATTTTTCTAAATTGCGCTCTGCGCGCAAGACGTCTTGGTGTCTCTCATCCAAGCGCTTCCCAACAAATTTCCAGAGTCCGTAGCCAAGCGGAATGGTGACAGCGGCGATAGCTGCTTTCTCAAACATATCAAGTATTGTCGTCCCGTCCATTTTTTAGCCTTCCCTCATTTAGTCGCATAATCGAAGCATAATAGATTATAAAATATCAAGTAATCTGGGGAAATTTAATAATTTCATATAAATGCGGCCGATTTACCTTGGTAAGGGCATCAACGGTTTCCTTAGGCTCTGAATACATTGCAAAATTCCGGTTTACATCTATCGCTGCTCGTCATTATGTGTTCTTTGGGTTCGCTTACGACAATGCTTCTATCAAATGCTCTAACCTCCAGTCTCCAACCCAAAAATATGGCCGCCAATATTGATTTTACACCCCCCGCTGATCCTTGGCTCCTGTTCCGGGAATGGTACGCGCTCGCTGAAAAAAACGAGCCGAGCTATCCCGATGCCATGACGCTGGCGACCGTCGGCGCGCACGGCATGCCGTCTGCGCGGGTGGTTCTCATGAAGGAATATAATGAAAACGGCTTTGTGTTTTTTACCAACCGCCGCAGCAGCAAGGGGGCGCAGATCGCCAGGCATCCCAAGGCCGCTCTCTGCTTTTACTGGAAATCGCTGCGCCGGCAGGTGCGGGCGGAAGGGCAGGTCGTTGAGATTTCCGATGCGGAGTCCGACGCCTATTTCGCAACACGTCCGCGCGGCGCGCAAATCGGGGCTTGGGCCTCTGAGCAATCGGACATTTTAGCCACTCGCGCGGAATTGGAGCGCCGGGTAGCGGAGTTTGAAAAAGAATTTGACGGCAAACCGGTGCCGCGACCGACGCATTGGGGTGGTTACCGTCTCACGCCCGCGCTCATCGAATTCTGGCAGGATCGCGAATTTCGGTTACATGACCGCATCCTTTATCGCCGTTTTGACGGGCAGGGCGGCTGGACGCATGAAAGGCTCCATCCGTGACCCGCGCGCATCAACACCGTCCTGATCGATTGCCGCCGGGCAATGAGGCGAAGATTAGCCAAATGCGCCGCAGCGCGACCTACGCGAGCATGGTCGTTTCCATTACCCTAATCGCCGCCAAGCTCACCGCTTTTTTCAATACGGATTCGGTGGCGATTCTCTCATCGCTGCTCGATTCAACCATCGATCTGCTGGCGGCGGCCGTTACCACGTTCGGAGTGGCCAGCGCCTTACGGCCGCCAGATCACGATCATCGTTATGGTCACGGTAAGGCCGAGCCGCTGGCAGCACTGGCGCAGGCGGCCTTCATCACCGGCTCATCGGTATTGCTGCTCTATGAAGCTCTGAGCCGTCTTTATCACCCGCAAGCAATCAAGGATGAGGATTTTGGCTATGTGGTGATGATTTTTGCGATCGTGCTGAGTGTCAGCTTAGTCATCTATCAGCATTATGTCGTGCGGCGGGCCGGATCGATGGCAATCAATGCCGACAGGCTGCACTATATGGGTGATGTCGCCGTCAACGCTGCGGTTATCGTCGCTTTCGGCCTTTACCAGCTTACCGGCATCGAATGGTTCGATCCGCTGTTCGCCATTCTTATCGCGCTGGCGCTGACCTTCAATGCCTACCGAATAGCCACGCAGGCCCTGCATGTGCTCATGGATCGTGAATTACCCGATTCTGACCGCGAGAAGATCAAGACCATCGTGCGGGCTCAATCCTCCGTCCGCGGCATGCACGACCTGCGCACCCGTACCGATGGCGAGCGCATTTTCATTGAATTTCACCTCGAGCTTGACGGCAATATGCCGATCAAGGAAGCACATGAGATTGACGAAGCTATTATGCGTGATATCCATAAGGCCTTTCCTCAGGCCGACGTGCTTGTCCATCAGGATCCGGCCGGCATCCACGAGCAACGTCTTGACGAACAAATCGAAGTGAGAACCGCGCGCAAATGAGAGATATATTGAACGTGGCGTTGGGGCTTATGCACCTTACGGCACTGTTGGGACTGCTTGTTGCCTATTGCCGCCGTATGCAATTGCCATTGCGCGAATGGCCCCTCATCATTTTCGTGATGCTATGGACCTCGCTGGTGGTGACGGGCTATCTGCTCACACCGCTCGACGGAATGAACAGCCTTTCGGCTTATGTGGTGGCCAGTTTCCTCGCACTCGGCCTTGTCGTCGGCCTGCACCGGCTCGCTTTCATGCCGGCGGAGGAGACACCCTACACGCAGCTTGTTTATCCGGAGTTCATCAAAATTGAATCGCCGAAGCTGCGGCAATATCTATGGTGGTTTTTTGTCGGTACGCTCGCTGTCGCCGGCATTTGCCATCTGATCGTGTGTTTCAGTTTTTACCCGGTCAATGCCGATACGCTCAATTACCGGTTCGCGCGTATTTTCTGGTATGTGAGCCATGGCAGCCTACTGCATCCATTCCATTCGGTCGACAAGCGCCTCACTTTCTATCCGCTCAATGGCTTGCTGCTGTATGTGCCGCTTGCGCTTTACGGCGTGTCGGCGGTTTTTTACGCGCTGCCGTCGTTTTTCGCGTGGCTGACGATTGGCTACACGACGTATCGCTTCGCGCGCGCTTTGCGGGCGGAGCCGCTCTTGGCTATGTTTGCCATGTGGCTGGTGGCGATGACGCCGAGCATCCTGATCGAAGCATCATCCACCAATGACGAAATTCTCACCGCCGCGCCGCTCGTCGTAGGACTGTTTTTCCTGTGGCGCTGGCTCACATCCGGCGCCGGACATTATCTGTTTCTTTCCGCATTAGGCGCCGGGCTCTGCGTCGGCACCAAGCTGCATGTGTTCTTCCTTATTCCGATTGCCGGGCTCGCAGCCCTGTGGTTCATCCTGTTTTTGTGGCGGCGGCATGAATCCTGGCGCAACTGGATTCCGCAATTCCAGCTTCCGGTGCTGCTCATGTCGATGGGCGCGTGCGCATTTCTCGGGCCGTTTTTTCTGGTGCTCAATTACATATCATCGGGCCAGTTCTATTTCCTCAAAGACACGGCAGATCAGGTGCTCAATACGGGTTTCAGCCCGCAGGATGCATTCCAGAATTTTCTCGTCTACTCGGCTTCGATCGTTATCGCGCCGATTGCCGATCTCAACATCTTTCAGAGTTTTCGTGAGCGTGAGGTCACCAACGTATGGCTTAACAGCCTGTTCACGCCATTCCTGGCTCCTTTCGTAAGCAACGATCCGCAATACCTGCATCTTAAATACCGAATTCAGGGTGTTATCATCCCGACTTCGGTATTGATGGTCGAATATGGCTTGTGGCCCGGCTATGCATGGCTGTTGTGGTTCCTGCAGGGGGCGGGGCTTAAGCGCCAGCAATTCACGTTGCGGCCGTTCTTCGTCATTCTCGCTGCGACGCCGGCCTTATGGCTCGTCATCTGGTCATGCGTGACGCTTTATATGGAAGGCGTCCCGACCTATTTCGCGTTCTATATCATGTGCGCGGCGCCGGCGATGGTGTTGGCGCTTACCGCCGCTCCGACCGCGAAGGCGCTCACGCGCCACTGGATCGTGCTCGCATTTGTGATGTTCACCAACACGGTGATCGACGGCAATGTAATTTACAACAACACCTTCCGCGGACTCTGGCACTTCACCGAGGACAAACCGTGGCCTTATGACTGGTTGCTGTTTCCGCAACCGGTGATCGACGAAATCCGGCATGCGAAAAAAATCCAGATCCCGATGACGCATGGCAAGGTCTATTACTACGCTTTCATGCACTGGAACCCGACTGCGTTTTACTACACACCGTTCGAAGCCGCGCCGCCGGACTCTGAGACGCTGCATATTCTCTCGACGCCGAGCGAGACATCCTACGGCTTCATGCCGATCAAAATTCCGTTTAAGGCGACATCGGGAATTACCTATCTCGGCCATATCCGCGGTGTCGACCGTGAGGCGATTTTCGCCTTCGGCAATAATGTGAACCAGCGCTGGCCGCAACAATCGGATTTCATTTCGCTGCACGCTGATTTTTATCCGATCGGCCCTGGAAGATACGAAATCGGCGTGGATAAAGTGGTGGCCGGCGTCAATCCGGCGGACCGGCTGGAGTTCAGCTATACGCTGCACACCATCAACGGGAATACGGTTTATGAGCGCAAATGGAGCAGCGATCCGTCATTTACCGAGGAACTCACGCGTGATCCGGAATTGCCGAATTACCTGCTCACTGTTTCCGTGCGCTCGGCGATCGATCACGACAAGATGGTTACGCAGAAATTTGCCGTCGGCGGCAATGGCATGTGGCGCATCACCGGCCCCGGCGAGAATCCCGACGTGAGCGACGACGATTAAACCCGCTTAGTAAGGGGGCACCGCGCGCCACGCAACGGCGCAAGCTGGCACATACGGATAATAACCGCGCGGATTGCGGCAGTAATACCAGTAATTGCCTGGCACGGTCACGACAGCCGGCGGCGTGTAGGGATTTGGATAGGGATAAACCGGCGCCCGGTAATAATACCATTCATTGCCGAGGACCCACCACCAGCCGTTGCGGCCCAGATGCCCGCCGCGAAACCAGTGGCCGCTGTGCCAGTAATGCGCATCATGATCGTGGCCCCAGTCTGCCTGCGCTGCAGAGGGCAGGGCCGGGATGAGGAACAACGCAAGCGCTAACACGGCAAGAAATTTTTTCATGGGGTAATCCTTTTATAAAGCTCGCGGCTCCGCGGCCGCCAGTGAATTCGTTCGATTATATTCTCTTTCTGACGCGCGGCAAAAGGAAGGCGGGATGATGGCGTAGTGGGGGTATTTTGGCGTTAAAAAGCTGCCAAACCACTCCATAACCTGTCCTGCCCTCATTTAACCGCATGGTTGACTCTCATCGACACCCATGTTATATTCAACCGCATGGTTAAATCTAATACCGCCCGGCTTGATGCCGTTTTCCATGCCCTGTCCGATCCGACGCGGCGCTCGATTTTGCGCAATCTTGCCGGCGGCCGCAAGACAGTGAGCGAAATTGCGCGGCCATACCGCATGTCGCTGGCGGCTGTATCGAAGCATCTTAATGTGCTGGAATCGGCCGAGCTGGTGGCGCGCGAACGGCAGGGGAGTTTCCAGCTCGTGCATTTTAAACCACAAGCGCTGCGTTCTGCCGAGCAATGGATCGCCTGGTACGAAAAATTCTGGAATGAGCGGCTCGATGCGCTGCAGGAGTTGCTTGAAGGAAAAAGCGAGGAATGAAGCTAACCAAATTTGAAGGGAGCCAAGCATGAATGCGCAAAGCGAAAAACAATTCACCGTATCCCGCAGCCTCGAGGCGCCCCGCGACCTCGTCTTCAAATGCTGGAGCGAGGCCGAGCGCCTCGCCAAATGGTGGGGACCGAAAGGCTTCAAGATGAAAGTCGTGAAGCTTGATTTCCGCCCCGGCGGCGCGTTCCATTACGCGATGGCTTCGCCCGACGGCAAGGAAATGTGGGGCAAGATTGTCTATCGTGAGATCAAGGCGCCTGAGCGTATTGTGTTCCTCAATTCCTTTTCCGATGCCGAAGGCAATCTGCAGCGCCATTTTCTCAACCCGAACTGGCCGCTGGAAGTTTTGAACACGCTGGTCTTTGAGGAGGCGAACGGGAAAACCACCATTACGCTGAGCGGCCATCCGATCAATGCGACCCCGGAAGAAACGGAAATCTACCACGGTGCACACAAATCGATGCAGCAGGGCTTTTCCGGCACCTTCAATCAGCTTGCAGATTATCTCAAAAACGCGAACAAGGAGGCTGCCTGATGCTTTCAACGTTTTTCTTTATCCTGCTCGTTGCGATCGCGATTTTCGCGGCAGTGGTGGCCATGCAGCCGGGGGATTTTCGTATCAGCCGCAGCACCGTGATTTCCGCAACGCCCGGCAAAGTATTCCCGCTCGTGAATGATTTTCATAAATGGGAAAACTGGTCGCCTTGGGCGAAACTGGATCCGGCTGTGGTCAATACGTTTGAAGGACCCGCTTCGGGAACCGGGGCAATCTTTCGCTGGTCCGGGAACAATAAAGTCGGGCAGGGCAACATGACGATCACCGAAAGCCGGCCTCGCGACCTGGTGCTCATCCGCCTCGAATTCCTCAAACCGTTCAAGGCCGTCCACGCTGCCGAATTTAATTTCAAGCCGCAAGGCAACGGCACGTCTGTGACATGGTCGATGTCCGGCAAAAACAACTTCATCGGCAAGGCGATGGGCCTCATCATGAATTGTGAAAAAATGATCGGCGGCCAATTCGAACAAGGTCTCGCCAGCATGAAATCACTCGCGGAGGGCAACACATGAGCAAATCGTCAGCAGCGGCAAATGACCAGGAATCCGTCAAGCGCTCAGTCGTGCACGCCACCTTCACCATCGAACGCACTTTCAAGTTTCCACCCGCGCGCGTGTTCGCCGCCTGGGCGCAGCCGGAACTGAAGGCGCGTTGGTTCAAGGCGCCGCCGGACAAAAGTACAGAAACCCGGCGCAAACAGGATTTCCGTGTCGGCGGCAGCGAACAGCTCAGCGCCGCTTGGACCGGCAGCTACACCTCGCATTTCGATGCGTATTACCTCGACATCGTGCCGAACGAACGCATCATCTATGCCTATCACATGCATCTCGACGACAAGCACATCTCGGCCTCGCTCGCCACCGTGCAGTTCAAGGCGGAGGGTAGCGGCACCAGGCTCATCCTCACGGAGCAGGGCGCCTTCCTCGACGGCTATGACGATAGCGGCTCGCGTGAGAAGGGAACGGCGGGATTAATGGATAAACTGGCCGCCGAACTCGAAAAGAGTTGAGCTACATTTGCAGTGATTGCCGATGTTGCGGCTGCCGGTGATTTCGAACCGGCTCCGCCGCAAGTGGATCGGGCAGCAACCATGATTGCTTCATCACGAAAAGGCCGGACTTCTTATCGATCTCGACCCAGCGCATCGCATCGGGCAGCGGGTGGCCGCCGGTGGCCCTCTCATATTTGAAATTGAGCCGCATCGTATTGCGGTGAATGATGCCCATGATCTTTTGCTGATGCTTCGGGTTTGCTGCATCATGGCGATGCTTCCGCGCCGCCGCACCATTCTTGAACACCAGGCTGTCAGCCGGATCGGAGGAAACTGGCGTATCGTCGTCAGGTAATACGCACCAATCCTTGTCGGCTTGCACGAGATAAGGCGTCTTCCGCAGCACATGGCGATTCATGAAGCCGATGAAACCGGCCGGCCCGCCCGGTATGACCATTGGTGGTAAAGGCATACGCGTAAGCACCAGTTTCGGTAATCGTGCATCTCGGTTTTGCGTAAGAACAGTGAGCGCATGCGGCTGCAGCAACAGTGGATTCCACGGCGGCAGTAAATGCGGCATCCAGCCTGCTTCGGTGCCGAAGCGAAAAACAGCTTTGGCCGTTTGGCCGCTGCGCGGCACTGCAATTTTCGCGATGAAAGTTTCGGCAGTCCATCCTCGATACCCATGTGCCACATGGGCGAGCTCGGCGACATGATTGTCCCTGAAAAATTTCGCAAAGCCGGAGTGAAACTTTTCAATTTTAATCTGGCCCCAGCCCGGAGAATACTGCCACGGATGCCCGAAAGCCGTCCGCACGGCGAACATCGGCTCCTTAAAGTTGAGGCGGGAAGGCGGCGGGATCTGCTTGGTACGAAAATAATCGACGAAGCGATCGATATCGCTGGCGAGGGTGCGGATAATGCTCTGCGTCATATAAATCTCATCGATCTCATTTCATCATACCATTTTTACCCGCAACTAATGCCAAGGCGGTTGCGCCGACGTGCGAAATAGTATAGAACAAAACATGAACAATGATACCGCCACCGTCGATTGGCTGTTTCTCGATCTCAACAGCTTTTTCGCCTCCTGCGAGCAGCAGGAGAATCCCGCCTTGCGCGGCAAGCCCATCATTGTCGTGCAGATGCTCACCGACAGCACCTGCGCCATCGCCGCCAGCCGCGAGGCTAAGACCTTCGGCGTCAAAACCGGCACCGTGGTCTATGACGCGAAAAAACTGTGCCCGCAGGTGAAGCTGGTGCAGGCGCGGCATAAGGTTTACGTCGATTATCATCACCGCGTGATCGACGCGGTCGATACCTGCGTGCCGGTCGAGAAAGTATGCTCGATCGATGAAATGGCCTGCCGCCTTACCGGCAAGGAACGTAATGTGGATGTGGCGCGCGCACTGGCGCTCAAGGTCAAAAGCGCCGTCCGCGCACGGGTGGGGGATTACATGACCTGCTCCATCGGCCTCGCGCCCAGCATGTTTCTCGGCAAGGTCGGCAGCGACATGCAGAAACCGGACGGCCTTGTGACTATTACCAAGGCGGATTTGCCAGATATCCTGCATTCGCTGGAACTCACCGATATTTATGGCATCGGCGCGCGGATGGAATACCGGCTTAACCGCGCCGGCATCGCGAGCGTAGCCGATCTCATGCGGGCGTCCCGCGCGCAATTGCGCGCGGTGTGGGGCGGCATCAACGGCGCGTTGTATCACGAATTGCTGCACGGCGCCGATTTGCAATTTCCTTCATCGACGGAAACGCACAGCGTTAGCCATCAACATGTTTTAGAACCGGCGCTGCGTACCACCAACGGCGCGCGCGAATTCTCGCAGCATCTGCTCGCCAAGGCGGCCGAGCGCCTGCGCGACAAAAATTATTACGCGCGTCATCTCGGCCTGTTTCTTTCATGGGTGAAACCCATGGGCCGCTGGTGGGATGAAATGAGCTTCCACGAAACCCAGAGCACCGATTTCCTCTCCTCGCGCCTCACCGAATTATGGCGCACTGTGCCGCCGCAGAAGCCGGTGAAGGTCGGCGTGGTGCTGTTCGGCCTGGTGCCCGCCGCGCGCCATCAATTCGATCTGTTCGTCGATACCGGCAATGCCGCCATCACCCGCCGCCAGCGCCTCTCGCCCGTTATCGATCGCATCAACCGCCGCTTCGGCCGCAACGCCATAACCTTCGGCTTACGCGAAGCGCAGATCCGGCATTTCACGGGGCACGCCGCGTTTCAAAGGGTGCCGGAGACGTGGGAGTTTTAAATAGAGTCGAAAATAAATTTTCGATTGTGGGTTTGCGCATCCGGGTGCTAGATGAAGCCAAGATGTGAACGAGGGAAAGGACAAATAATGAAACGCGTAACAGGCCTCTTTGCCTTCTTCGTTCTATTTGCATCGCATGCTGCGATGGCAGATCCGCATTATACCCCGACGCAAAACGCCACTTTGTCGGAACTTCAATACAAAGCGCTTTATTGCGGCTATTTCGTCTTGTCGATGAACGCTACGGAAACGTCGGCCCCCGGCCAATGCCCGCTCCAAGATAAGGTGCATGCTTATCTCAATTCGCATTTCGATCATCCGACTTACGGCGGGGACGATATAAATCCGATCCACGATTCTTCATTCCTGATGGATCAGTATGGCAAAGATTTTGTTCCCTATATAACGCAGGAACTTTGTGAGCATTCGGCCCAAGGTTCAAAAACTGCCACGGCCGACAAACCGGCGGAGATTAACAGCCTTTTTAGTGAAGCCTGCCATGCTGGCTGTCCCAAGCAGGTAAGCCGCAGGCCGGAAGAATGCAGCGCGGAATGCGATGCATTAAATACCAGTCCCCGTTTGAAAAGGGCTCGTGAAATTATGGAACGGGTATATGACTGCCTTGGATTACAAAGCGAATTGCCATAGTTGCTTTGTTAAGAACGTAACAATGGTAATAATTGCGCAACTATTTACGTTCTTGACGATGTGCTTGCCGGTCAGCGAGAATGCCGGCCAATATTAAAAAAATTTCCATGCAAAGAATTGGAATAAACCGATAGTGAAAGACGAATAGCGATGAGCGGCAATATATATGAAAGATGTTGGACAGTCACGGACTACGCAAATAAAGCAAGGTCAGGCAAGGTAGTTCTCACGCCCAACGGCAGAATAGATTGGAGAAAATCTTCCGTAAAAATGCGGGGCACAAAAGAACCGGTGAATGCAAAACGGTTTCTTTACGATCTGGTCGACCGCGGCACCGAGACAGAAGACATTGTCGAAATTTTCAAGAGACTTGGATTTAATGCGACTTACCGCAACATCAACGCTCCTGCCAGCACACACCGCGCTTTGAGGGAACGGCAAGCTTCATCGGAACGTCGAGTTTCGCCTGATCGCCCAACAACCAAGCCTGCTTCATCTAGTTGGCTGAAGTCTATTTCTGCGGCGGCGCACTGGGGCGTGTAGCGTAGAGAGTTGGCCTGCCGAGCCGTAGCGCCGAAGGCGCGAAGGCTGGTGCTGCTGATAGGAATTGATACGACCCCGTCCTTACCAAGGATGCAATTCATAACACATTAAGATAGTTAAGTGGCGCTGAGTAAAGCGAAAGCCTGAAGAATTTCACCGTTTCTGGTAGGTTTTATTACAGTGTAATAATTTTTTCAGCTGCATTTGAAAATGAAAACCTGTTCGACCGGACGGGCACCGGTCTCCAAACGAGCTTTCGCAAATTTCCGATAGTTCCCAAAAGAACCAAATCCCGGATTAAGTAATTAGTCGTTATTGGCAGGGCGATTACCAGTGACGATATTCGAAACCGCAGCAACAGGCGGTGTTTCATCGCTCTGTGACACATTGTCTGAGGTATTCTCTTTTGCAGCATCATCTGCGGGTGGCTCTACCGTATTTAAGGCCGGCGAGCTCGTATCAGCGGTTTTTTCGCTCGCGGGTGCCGGGACATCCTGTTGCGCGTCATTATGCGGAACGGCGGCTGCCGGCTGCGTTTCCGGTTTCGGTTCATCGTTCGTCTTCGTATCGATCGGGTTTGCGCTGGCGGTTTCGTCGCTTACGAGAGTAGGGGCGATTACCCCGCCCTTGTCGACCGCAACTACCGGTGTCGGTAGAGGTTGATCTATCGGCGTCTCATCGGCTTGAACATTCTCTATGGGAACGTTGTCTAGGTTACTTTGCTTTGACGGCGTGGGCTCGATTTTGACTTTGTCTTCGGACAAATCTTCGTCTTGCGTTTCTTTTTCGCCGCTTGGCGTGTCGAAACCAATCAATTTTCCGGATGCCGCATCGTAATGCACTTTTGGATCATAGTAGGACACCGGCAGATTGAGAGCTTCCGCCGTCAGGGCGCCGATGGCCGCACGGATCTGCAAAATCATCACGGCTTCATCGTGGTGCGCCTGCACAAGTGCGATGCGGGCATCCATATATTCCTGCTCCGCATTGAGCACATCGAGCGTATCGCGGGTGCCGGCGGGTAATTCGGTCTTCACGCCGTGCAGCGCTTTTTCCGACGCTTCAACCTCCGTTTTGTCGGCGACAATCACATCGCGCAAGGTGGCGAGATTTTGCCAGGCGGCGATAACTATCTGCTCGGCCTGCCGGCGCGTATCTTCGAGGCGCATGCGGCGTTCAGTCACAGTCTCCATCGCGGCGCGGGCTTTTGAATAATCGGTACCGGCCCGGTAAAGCGGGATCGTCACCTGCACGAGCACCTGCGCGGTATCCTGTTGTCCCGGAACAAATGTGCTCACGCCCCACTGGCGTTGCGCACTGCCGACCAGGCTCACTTCAGGCAACAGGCTGCCCTTGCTGACCGATACCTCTTCCTTCGCCTCATCTTCATTGCTGTCCGCAGCGCGTATTGAGGGATTCTGATTGCGGGTCAAGGAGATGGCTTCATCAAGATTGCGGAGCGGGGGCAGATCGATGCGCGGTGATTCGAGCTTGCCGGGCATTTCGCCGGTGAGATGGTAATAGACCGCGCGATGCGCATCGAGATTGGCGCTGGCCTGCATGCGGGTGGCTTCGGAACGCTTTAGGCGTGTCATCGCCTGATCAATATCGGTGCGCGTGACATCATGGTGCGAAAAACGGTCGCGGGTTTCGCCGAGCCGGCCATCGAGCACTTTCGAATATTCGGAATTGAGATCGACGATCGACTGGTCACGCAGCACATCGAGAAAGGCAGTCGCCGTATCAAGGAACACCTGCTGCTCTGTGCTTTCGAGGGTGGCGCGCTCGGCATCGACTTGCTTTTTTGCGGCGCTGATACCATTGATTGTGCGGAAGCCGCGGAACAGCGGCTGGGTGACCTGCACCCCGACGGAATGCGTGGTCAAATTTTCGCCGGCCGGGACCACCAGCGGATTGTTGGGCGTATCCTGATAAAGTTTCCCGGTATAGCCTTGGGCATCGATGCTCGGGCGCCAGTTGCTTTCGGCCTGCGAGACCTGCTCGTCGACTTCGCGCAGTTTTGCGCGCTCGGCTTCCAAGGTCGGATTGGTGTTATAGACCTGCACCAAGGCATCCTGCAGCGTTTGCGCCTGCGCGAATTTCGGACAAAGTACGAGAGAAGCGATCGCGAACCACAGCCATGGTTGGGTATGCCGGTGCATTAAATCGCTTTCGAGGATGTGATTCGTGGCAGGAAACGGAAAAACGAGCGCGGAGAGATTCACTTTCGCAAAAATTTCCCGTGCTGATTTTGAAAAATTTGAGCGGAGCGAATGTGCGTAAGGCGACCCATAGCGAATACGGCATATGAATCCAAGAAATTTTTTTGTTCTAGTGGGTTAGTAGGCGTTCCTTGCCTTTTTGATTCAAGAAATTCTGTGGAAAACTTTCGCATAAAAATTGCGCCATTATATTTTTTATCGGAGAAAAACATTGACATTTGACGCTGAGCGAATAAGGTTGCCCGCATAAATTCCGTATAAAAATCAGGCTTCATCCTTGATTTTTATCAAGCCTTGGTTGGTGCGCCAAAGGACCCCTACTAATGGTTGTGTTCGCAAGATAAGGACACACACCGCATAAGCACCTAGTCACGCTGGATAGAAAATTTTCGTTCAGCCTCAACCTCCAGTCCCTGATCCAAGCAAAGTCCGGTTTGTCGGATATGCCTTATTCCTTCGAGCCGGCTCACCCCCTAAGGAGAGCGTAATGGCCAATACACTTGCATTCATCGATGAGTTGCAAGGCGCAAGCTATTCGAGTTTGTCGTCAACTAGCTTTCAAATCGGCATTGTCGATCCCGACGATGCGCAGCTAACCACTTCTCAAATCAGCAGTTTGCAGGCTTCTGGCAAATCCCTGATTGCTTATTTGAGCATCGGTGAGGCTGAAAATTTCCGCAGCTACTGGAACGCGAGCTGGAACACCAATCCGCCGAGCTTCCTTATGGGCCAGGACCCGAACTGGCCCGGCGATTATAATGTCAAATATTGGGATCCCGCCTGGCAAAGCATCGTCATCAATGAGGCGGTGTCGATGGCGAAAGCAGGTTACAACGGCATCATGCTGGATGTGGTCGATGCCTATACGGTGCCTGCCGTGGCGGCGGCCGATGGCGGCATCGCCAATGCGCGCGCGGCGATGGAGAGTTTCGTCGAGGAAATCTCGGCGGCGACCAAGGCGGTCAATCCGAATTTCAAGATTATCCAGAATAATGCGCTCGATCTACTCACCACCAATCCGGATGATCCAACCAGCGCAACCAACACAGCGTATCTCTCGCATATTGACGGCGTGGTGGCGGAAAGCACGTTTTACAATCCGGATAACACTCAAACCACTTGGGGGGCGTCGAATGTACAATACCTCGAGCATGCGGTCGCGGCTGGAAAGACAGTTCTATCGATCGATTATCCGACCAGTGCGTCCGCCCAGCAAGCTTATGTAAAAGACGCACTTGCCGACGGTTTTGTACCTTATGTCGCGGATCAGAATCTCGACAGCAGTATCCCGTCGATCGATTCGACAATATCTTCACAGCTGCCTGCGAACGCACTCGCTTCGTTGGTTGGGTCGGGGTCGAGTTCAAGCTCGGGTACAAGCTCTTCTTCGACTACAACGACGTCTACCACGTCGACCGGAAACACGACTACAGGAACGACGACGGCGCCGAGCAATGCATTTGCGATTGCGCATAATGTCGATACTGTCGCCAATGGCAATACCACGGTCGAGGGATCGAAACTCAACATGGAATTTGTGTTCGGTTCCAATTTCGAGGGCAACACGACCGTGAAATATTTTGCGACATCATCGGGCGATGTGATCGATGTTGCGCCGAATATTTTTTCGAGCGCGACGCAGGCGCTGCAAAATGTGACGTACAGCGGATCGAATGCAATCATCCATCTCAATGGGCATGGAACGGTAACGATTGCCGGCGCCGGTCCTCATTCGTTGACGGCGGCTGATTTCCATATCGGCTGAAGTTTTGTGCGCGTGATACCCGGGCTTGCTTCTTAACGGAGTGGTCCGGGTCCGCGAGGTGTTTTAGGTCGGGGTGCAGAGTGGAAAAATTGGAAAACAGTATTTTGTCGAACGCAATGCGAACAGTGCGGCCGGTGTTTATGCTGATGGCGCTGTTCAGCTTTTTCATGAATTTGCTGTTGATGGTGCTGCCGCTTTATTCGTTGCAGGTATTCGACCGGGTGTTATCGACCGGCAGCATGGATACGCTGTTGTGGCTAAGCGTTATCATGGTGGTGGTGTTCCTCGCCGCCGGTCTACTGCAAATGCTGCGCTCGTTTGCGCTCATCCGCGTCGGCGAATGGATGGATAGCCGGTTGAGCCCATCATTGCTCGCCACCAGCCTTAGCACAGCCGCCGTTACAGGTATGCGCAGCACGCAGAGCCTGCGCGATCTCAACACCATTCGCGGATTTTTAACGGGCCACGGATTGCTCACTTTTTTCGATGCGCCATGGTCGGTCATTTCCCTGGCCGTTATTTATTGCATTCACTTCGATCTCGGCAATCTTACGCTGGCTGGTTGCGTGCTGCTGCTGGGGCTAGCCTGGATTAACGAAATCGCCATGCGCAAACCGCTCGACGAAGCCAACCGTATTAATGCGCGCAGCTTTGGCCAACTCGATATCGCCATGCGCAACGCCGAAGTGGTTGAGGCCATGGGCATGAGCGATGCGGTTGCCGATTTCTGGCAGAAAGCCAATGGCAAGACCACCCAACTGCAAAGCCTGGCGAGTTACCGGTCATGCATCATCCAGGCGATTACTCGTTTCCTGAGGCTAAGCTTGCAGGTTGCGATCACCGGATGGGGGGCCTATCTGGCGCTGCATAACCAGATTACATCCGGCAGCATCATCGCGGCCTCAATTCTCGCGGGTCGCGCGTTACAGCCCTTCGATGCCGCCATCGGTGTGTGGAAATCGCTGGTGGAAGCTCGAGAAGCCTATGCATCGCTGCAAAAATCCCTGACCCGCATGCCCCCGCGTCAGGAGGGCATAACTTTGCCGGAGCCACAGGGGAAGCTGGATGTCGAAAAAGTTTTCTACTGTGCGCCAAACCGCAACGTACCGATTCTGCGCAACGTCAATTTCAGCCTCATGGCCGGCGAAACGCTCGGCATTATCGGGCCGAGTGCGGCCGGCAAATCGACGCTGGCGAAACTGATCGTCGGCGTATGGAAACCCCAAGCCGGCGCCGTCCGGCTCGATGGCGGCGAAGTGGCGCACTGGAAGCGTGAACAATTCGGAAAATTCACGGGTTACCTGCCGCAGGATGTGGAGCTTTTCAGCGGTTCGGTGAAGGACAATATCGCACGTCTAATCTCTGATGCCGACGATACGGCCATCGTGAAAGCAGCACAATTGGCTTGCGCGCATGAGATGATTATGGCGCTTCCGAATGGTTACGGCACCGACATCGGTCCCAATGGAATGAATCTGTCGGCGGGACAACGGCAGCGTATTGGCCTCGCGCGCGCTTTTTACGGTGATCCGCGCCTGCTCATTCTCGATGAGCCGGATGCCAGCCTCGATATCGACGGCGAGCGCGCGCTTACGCAGGCACTGCTTAAGGCCAAGGCGAACAATATTACGACGCTCGTCATAACGCACCGACGCTCGCTGTTGTTTTTTCTCGATAAGCTGCTCGTTATCAAGAATGGCGAAATCATGATGTTCGGCCCCATGCGGCAGGTCATGAATGCCTTGGCGCCGGGCGAATATCGCGTTAAACCCCCGACCGCCGCAGTGACAGCCGAAACAAATGCCGAAAGACCTTATTATGCGACAGCCTGATCTTCTTAAATTTCTCAATGGTGTAATGCCGCGTATCGAGATGCAAACGCGCGCCGGACGTGCCGTTGCGCATTTGGATAACTGCATTGCTTTTGTCGCCAAGCCCGGTGCGTACGCCGCCAACCCGGCCTTGGGCGCGGTGCGCACGCCTGTCCTGTTCGGATTTTGGCTTATCGCGGCATTGGTATTGGTCACGATCGTGTGGGGATCACTGGTGCCGATCGCCAGCGCCGCCAGCGCCCATGGCAGCGTGGTGCTTTATAACAGCAAGAAAACCATACAGCATCTAGAAGGCGGTGTGATCGACGAAATCCTGGTGAAGGAAGGCGACAAGGTTAAACAGGGCCAGCCATTAATTCATCTGCGTGACACGGCGCCCGACGCCGCACGCGATTCCATCCAATTGCAGCTTTATACCGAGCGGGCGAACGAAAAGCGTTTGGCGGCGGAGCTCAACGGAAACGACAGTGTTTATTTTGATAATGATATGCTGGAAAGAAGCATCGGATATCAGCCACTGGCCGACATACTTTCTGCGCAACGGCAATTGTTCAATTCCGAGCGCGCGGAAGAAGCGTCAAAGATTGGGCAACTCGATCAGCGCATTGCGCAGTCGCGCGAGGAGATCAAGGGATTGCAGGCCGAAGGCGGTGGCGCGTCGAGCCAGATGGAATTATTCGATAAGGAAATTGCCAGCGTCCAGGACCTGCTGCAGAAGGGCTATGCGACCGAAACGCGGCTGCTTACGCTTCAACGCAACCGCAGCGAAATGCTCGGCAGCAAGGGTCAGTATGAAGCCCAGGCCGCCAAGTCTGAAGAGGGTATTACCGAAACTCAAATGGCGATCGTGAATGAAAAAAAGGACTTCGAGACCAAGACTCTCAAGGATTTACACGATTCGCAAACCAAGATCGTCGATTTTAAAAATAAACTGCGCACCGCCGGCGATGTTGAAGATCGCACACTGATTACAGCTCCCAACGAAGGTATTGTGACGGGACTGCGTTATCATACGGTGGGCGGTGTTATTACGCCGGGGTCGGCCGTCATGGATATCATTCCGCAGAGCGATGATCTCATCGTCGAAGCCCATGTGCGTCCTGCGGATATCAGTGTGGTCAAGGAAGGGCTCGAGGCCCGCATCATATTCACCTCTTATAAAATGCGCACGACGCCGCGCATTCCCGGCAAGGTGGTGCAGGTTTCCGCCGATGTTTTTAATGATGAGCACAATCCGAACGCAACGCCCTATTACACAGCCCGCATTGAAGTGGATAAGGATTTCCTCAAGCGCCTCACGCAGCCGATCGAATTACGGCCCGGCATGCCGGTCGAGGTGATGATCCGCACCGGTTCGCGTTCCTTTATGGGCTATATGCTCAAACCGGTCGCCGACAGCATGCACAGCGCCTTCCGCGAACAATAATCATCGCATTACAGACGCATTGGTGGTGATGAAGGAATGGTACGGCAGGTTCCGTACATATTGTTTCATCACCGCAGCCGCGATGATGAATGTGATGAATGACGCGAGGAAATAGCCGAAGCCGTAGAATCTGAATCCGGCAAAGATGCTGGCGCAGGTGAGAACGGTATTCAGGCCAAGGAATATCGACTGGATAAACAAATTCGACCGGCGGCTGTCAAAATAGGAAAACAACACCAGCAGGAAGAGCGTAAGCACCTGGAAGAAGGCGCCGAGAATGCCGAAGCGCAACATACCGATCTGCAGGTAATTGCCATGGCAGAAATAAATAATCTGTGGCGCCACCAATATGCCGATGATGGCAATGCCGCCCTGTAACAAAAAGAAATTACTGGCGCTGCCGAAAATGCTGCGCGCGATGGTCTGATGATTTTTCTCGATCTTGGCGAGGCTCACATGCTGCTCGATATGCCGGTAGAAACGCATATATTGCTCGAAAAAACGGGTTTCGGCATGGAACAGGAACAAGGCCATCGCTGGCACGGTGGTTAAATAAGCCATAAACATGGTGCTGTCGTAATTCGGATAGACGACGAGGCCGTGATTGTGGATCGCCTCCGGTGCAAACCACATGATCCATTTATCGACCCAGATCGCGGCGTTATAGACAAATCCGCTCAAGGCGAGTTCGGGGAATTTTTTAAAATAGGCGAGGAAGGCAAAAGGTTGTTTGACGGGATAGGGATAATCCGCCTGCACACTGCCGAGCAGAACGCCCATAATGACGGCGAGGCCCAGCGAAAATCCATTCACCATGCCTGCGGCACCGAAGAGATTGCCCAACTGCGTGCAGAAACCGGCCGCACACACCATGCCAGCCAAAAAAGCATTCGTGATGAGCCGGTAGTTCCTTAAGGCCGAAACGAAGACGGCAACCAGCCAGATGCCGCTCAGCAGCAGGAAATTGATGACCGCGCTGATGGTCATGCCAAGACCGAGATGCGCGACAAATCCGTAAAAAATGCCGGCAAGTACAAGTTCAAATCCCCACAGCAAAGCCAGCGCGCCGAACAACATGCCGGGTGCGTTGGAAACATCCCGCCGGTAAATGCTGTCGGACAAGTATCGGGTAATGATCATAAGAATGGGGCCCGACAGCATGAGCGAGAACGAAAAATTGTAGATTAGAATTGTGCGGAAATAGGACAGCGTATCGGAGCCGACCGATTTTTCGCTCATGATCGATATGACGCCGAGCGCGAGCACGGTAAAAAGCCACGGCCCGGTCGATGCAAATGCGGAATGCAGAAACGCGCGGGCGAGGCCCGAAAGATTGTCCTGCCGGTATAATTTACGTAAGACGAAACCAATGCCTGCCATTTCAGATGCTCCTATGCGGCTTTTTTCAAATTCTTTGTATCGGTGGCTTCGATGAGACGGCGGTAAAGTTCCACATAGGCGCCATGCTGATCGGCTTTGCGGTAATGACGTCGCACGCGTTCCTGCATCGATGCGCTGCAATGCTTGTAATAAGTGCGATCGCTCAAGAGGCGATAAAGCTCGTCGGCAACCGCGGCGGGGCTGCCAAGCGGGACGATGGCGCCCCCGGGGCCGAGATTGGGATGCTCACTGCGCGCGCCCATAATCATTTCCCGGCAGGCGCCGACATTGGTCGCCACCACAGGCAATCCGGCGGCACCGGCTTCGAGAAGTACGAGCGGTTGCGCTTCGCTGAGACTGGTCAGCACCACAACGTCGATCTGGCCGAGATAATCGCTCACATTGACTTTGCCGGGCAGGAGCAGGGTTTCCTGCAGGCCAAAATGCTCGATCATTTCAAGGCATTCCCTGGCGTATTCCGGGTCCTCATCCGACGGGCCGAGCAACCATGCGCGCAAATCGGGAATCTTATTTTTGAGGCGATGCACGGCCTTTATGTAGGTTTTGATATCCTTGATCGGCACCAAGCGGCCGATGAGCGCGACCGAGGGCGGATGATCTTTGCGGGAAATGGATGCGTATTTTTCTGCATCGATGCCGTTCGCGATAACCCGGAGCTTTTCCGGGAAAGCTCCATCCATAAGCTGGAATTCGTGATTGCCTTCGTAAAGCGTGACGATTTCATCGCTTGCTTCATAGCAGAGGCGGGAATAGTTCGTGAAAGTGTCCGTCCAGAAATCCTTAAGATTGCGGCCGGAAGATTGCAGCGAAAGATTGAACGAGTGGGGATCGTCGATCCATTCCGCGCTGGCGATCTCGATACGGCGTTCATTGGTGTAAATGCCATGCTCGGTCACAAGGCAGGAGCGCCCGGTTTCAAGACGCGCGCGCGCCAGCAGCAGCCCGGCATAGCCGGTGCAAAGCGCATGATAGGTTTTTGCCCGCGGCAAATCGGCCAATAGAATGCTTAAAAGGCCACCGAACAATCCGCGCCACGACCAGAAATAATCGAGGAACGATACTTGCGGCATGGTCGTGCGGTACATGTCTTCCAGCATGTGCCAGGCGCTGCGTGAATCCAGCAGTATGTTGCTGCCGAGACGATCGCGATGGGGTGCAAAGGCCTCAGTAATGTTTTTGAGATCGGCCAGTGTTGCATTCGATTGCTGCAAGCGCCGCAAATTTTCATTGAGAATTGAAAACAATTTTTGTTCATCGCCGGCGGGCAGGGCAGGCTTGCCTTTCGGCAGGCATTGCAGCCGCAAGGTCTGGAGATGGACGACGTTGGGGGGGAGCTCATAGAGCAATTTCGCTGGTGCATCGGCGCTCGCCAGCGCCACGATCGAAAAGGTCAGATGGTTTTGGGTTTGAATGAGCTCATGCGTCCAGCTCGATACGCCGCCCATGGCATAAGGATATGTACCTTCGAGGATGAGGCATACATCGGCTTCGGGAGGGCTAGCCGGCACGGGCAAGTTCTCCCGGTGGCGATGGTTTTTGCCAAAGGGCGATGGCGTTTTCTATGGTCGGCGATATAACCTCGTTATTCTCGGATACTGTTTTCCGATAAAATTTCGAGATAGCGCGCAGCTTATCGAAACGGCGCAAGCGGAAAAGCGCCTCCATATACCAGCTGATAGCCGCCGGTAGCTGGTTGTCAGCCAGAAGCGGCGCGAGTACATCGCATGTTTTGTGTGGTTTGTTATTGCGCAGATAAAGCCGTGCCAAACGCAAACATGCGTCGGGCCGGTGTTTGTGGATATCAAAAATTTCAATCGCACGATTGCGTACGGCGCTACATTCCTCTGCATCGGCTAAACCAGCATAGGCGTAATCGTCGTACAAGATCCCAAGTTCGATCCAGGCCGAATCGTGCCGGGGCGTTTCCGCCAATTTCTTTTCCAGAAGCATGCGGCGCTTCATGAAATCGCGTTCGATGCGCGCGAGCGCCGTTGCCGCCTGCACGCGCACGGCGGCATTTTCATCTCGCGTAGCCTGCAGCAGCAGATACGCATGATTAGGCCGGAAATGGCGCACTATTTTGGCAAGCATGAGCTGTTTTTCCAGCACCGTGCCGCTGGCGAGCACATCCCGAAACGGTTCAACGCCGTTCGCCGCGGCGAAATCTTCGTGCCCGAAAGCAATACGGTCGTGCAGATGTTCGAAATCGGCATCCTTCTGAAAATCGAAAAATCGTTGGAGCCATTCGGTCGGCGAAACGGCTTCGCGTCGGCAGAATAAATAAGTACCTGTGGCAATTAGGCAGACGCCGACGCCGAAAGGGCCGGCAAGCGCAATGATGAGCGAACAGAAACGATCGGGGCCGGAGGATTTATGTTTTACGCTGAGCGCGGCGGTGAGGGAAGACAGCCCGACAAAGGCCGTATGCACTGCAAAGGCTGCCAAAAGCCGATCCTGCAGGAATAAATAGGTGGCAACAGATTCGGCACAAAAGCCACCGGCCAGCACCAGCAGAAGCGGCGATATTTTAAACGACACTGCTTCGGAGGCTGATTGGGACATGGTACTCAGGCGGCATTCTGGTTGGATTCGAAAGAACTTATTTCCGCATGAAGTCCCGCAATCGGAATCACATTTGTATCCAGGCGAGAATCGCGTTCCTGGCCGTTCTCAACAAGGTCTTCGTATTTTTTTAGATTGGCTGCGGTCCGGCCGATCCAGGAGCAGACTACTTCGAACGTCTGGCGTGTGCGCAGGTTCAGGGATGGGAAATCCGCGTCCTCGATCTTGAGCATACCCAATACCCGCCCGGTCCTGTCGTCATATATCGGACCTGCCATGAGGCCTTGTCCCTGCAGGATGTGTTCATCATCGGGCCGCACAACATTGAGAAAATGTTTGCCGCCTACGATCGATTTCGTGAGTCGATGGTCGGCCGGGAATTCCACGGCGTAGACGCTGTCATTCCAGCCGAAGGACGAATGGAGCCGCAGAGTACCATTATCGAGGATAAAAATAGAAAACTGCGCGGGATTGAGAGCGCTGCGAATAAGTTTTTCCACACCTACAGTTGCTTTTGCCGCATCGAATGTATCGAGTTCGCTGGCGATTTCATAAACCGAGAGCAGGCTGCAACGTTCCTCGGCCAGCCGCATTTCGAGCACATCTTTCGCGAATTTTAATTCTTTGTAGCCGTCGACGATAACGGCCACGGATTCTTCCAGTTTTTTGAATTCGTCGGTAAGCTCCGCCTTTTCGCCCAACTGCCGTTGGCGAATGCCGCCCAGGATGAGCGACACCGACAGCCACAGCAGCGGCTGCGAAAAAACGCGCAGGAAATATTGATAAACACCTTCCGAAACGGACTGCTCAGGAATATTGCCGACCAAGAGAAACATACTGGCGAGGGCTGCCGTTGCCACCGATTCTCGCAGTCCATATTGGACCGTAATAAGCAAAACGATAATCCAGAATGGATGTAGCGGCGCGTTGATGTAACGCGTGCCGTCGCCGAACAGGGTGCTCAGAAGCACGATGGCCGAAAGAAACATGGTGGTTTCGACCAGCGCAGAGATGCGAATGCCAAAAAGAGTGGGTCGGTCGATCCATCCCAGCATGCGGTCGAGTTTCTCGTTATCGAACGGGCTGGCGCAGGATTCTTGGGTGATATCGGTCACGTTGATGCTCCGCAAATGACTCAATTGAAACGGGATGATGTAGGTCATCACAATTCCGATAAGCGGGCCATTTGGCGGTGCAGCAAGAACATAAAATATATGTAAATGGCGCTTACAACATGGTTAGTTTTACACGCGGAACGATATGGCTACCGTCCCAAAAGAGCTGAAGCTTCTTTGTAATTTTTCGTCTGAATAAAAATTTCGGCAAGATTGGCGCGCAGCATTTTATTGTCTGGGTTATCCGCGAGCATATTACGCAGCTCGTTGATGGCTTTATCCGTTTGACCGTTGAGAAACAGCAACTGTGCCTTGTCGGCGCGCGTGTCAATGTCTTCGCTGTCGAGCGCGATTACTTGCGCGAGCGCTTTCTTGTAGTAAGCGGCCGCTTCCTGGTTTTTATTCTGAGTCTTGAGAATTTCGGCATAAACATAATTGGCGCGATAATCCTCGTCGGTGTTTTTTAAGTAAACCTGCAGCATATTGGCGGCATCCGCATACCGGTGCTCATCATAGGCGCGCAGGCCAAGCTCATGTGCCGCTTCCGCATTGTTGGGATCGATGTCGTAAAGGGCCTGCCATGCTTTCCCGGCTGTCGCGGGTAAATTTTCGCTTACGGCAATTTTTGCGTAGTTTTCGAGCCGATGACTGTCATCCTCATCGGCAATCACTTTCTCGAGCAGGGTTTGTAAATCCTTGTCGTTGTGGGAATCTGCGAGAGCGGTGATCTCGACATCGATCAGTTCGGGCGCCAGCCGATCGTATTTCTGCAAGAAAGTGACGACCTCCGACGATTTGCCGGCATCGTTCAGGTAAGAAAGCCACTTTACCCGCTCCGGGATCGGGGCATTGCGGGCGCGGCCAAGCATCCAATTGACTTCGGCGGATGTAAGATGATCGCCCCAGAAGCCGATCAATTCCTGGACATCGCGGCTCTCGAAGGACTGATTGCCGGCCACATCGATGAAATAGCCCTCGGCCAGATCGCGGAAACCGGCATCCTGCAGCGTGTAGGCGAAATTGCGCTTCTCATCGATCGACAACTTCAGGTGATCGAGGTAACCGGCGATGGTTTGCGTAAAATTGCCAGACTCCCAATCCGGGTGATTGATCCAGCCCGCCAGTGCATCGAGGCTGAGCTGCCGCGCCGCAGGATTTTTCTCGGCCGTTTTTTGCAGAAGTTTAAATGCATCGGCATAGTGATATTCGGCGAGCAAGGCTTCACCATACTGCAACATGTTTTCGTCGCTCGGTTGTGCCTCATACACGCGATGGGCAAGATCAAGGGCAAGTCGCTGATGATGAAAACGATTAACAAGAGCGAGCGCATCCGACAGAATTCGTGGGTTTGTGTCAGGATGTTCCTTGAGCCAGATGCCGACCACATCATCTTTGCCTTCACCCGCTGCGAGAAAGAATAATGCCATATCCAACGAAGTTTTTTCCGGCGGTTTAATCGTAGCCTCGGCCTCCTCGAGCTTTTGTTCGCCGTGGGCGGCCTGATTGGTGTTGAGATAGAGATTGGCCACTTCCCACGGATCCAAGGTACTGAGAATGTCGGCCATCGGCACATGATCAAACAAGGCAGCTGCGCGGTCGGTACGCCCGAACTCGATGAGAATGCCGGCGACCACCAGTTTCTCATCGACGCCGATTTTATCTTCGGGGTAGGCAACAAGGCTTTCGATCGCTTTTTGCGATTTATCGCCGATGGCGGCCAGTGCTGCCGCCAGTAAAGGCGTTCTCTGCAAATACTCCTGTCCCAGCCGATTCTCCATAAGCTGGGCAAGCTCAATGTTCCTGGAACGGAAGGAGAAATCCGCATATTGCAACAGGTTGTTTTCGGGAACGGCGGCAAGGTCGGTCGTGCGCATAAGCGACGCGACGAGCTCGATATCCTTACGCTTGATGGCTTCGTCGATAAGCGTCGAATTCAGGGATGCGGGCAATGAATTTTCGGCAAACTGGCGCGAAAGCAACTTGAAAACCTCATCATCTTTTCTCTGCGCGAGCATCACGCTTACATATTGGGCTTCGAGGTCGAGCGATTTGTCGAGATCCGCGAGATAAGGTTCGATCACTCCGTAGGCAGCATCGAGATCGCGTTGCGACTGAAACTGGGACGAAAGAGCTACCGCGTCATCCTCGTTTCCCGTCTTTGCAAGAAATGTTTTCGCGAGGGACAAAGCCCGGCCGTTCTCATTTTTTTCCAGCAGTAATTGATTGGCCAGGTGCAGGGTGTCCAAATTGACTTTGAAATCCAATTTCTGAATACCATCCGTGATTTCTTCAATCATATTTGAATCGTCAGCGTTGGCGACACGGCTGAGCACGGTGAGTTTCACATAATCCTCTTCGCGCGGTTTGTAATCTTTGCTGGCAATCAGGCGCTGCAACGCGAACCGTTCCTTCGCGTACTGCCCCATAAGATCGTATGTATCCGCCAGTTTGCGCAGCCATTCGGTGGATGATGAGATCTTCTGCAAATCTTCGAGCACATTGCAGTAATCGTAAAGGCGCTGGGAGACTTTATATAAATCCGCCAGTTGCTTTCGCGCTTCGACTGATTGCGGATGTTTATCGATAAAAAGCTGCAGCAGACCAACAGCCTTGTTGGTATTGCCGAAATGCAGATAAAGCTTCGCCAGCGGCATGACGACGCGAATGGAATCGTCTCCTTGATCCTCCAAGTTTGCGTAAAGCTTGAGCGCCTCATCGAAATCGGCGTCGCTCATATGCATGAGGGCAACTTCACGATGACTGGGCGCAATATAAAAGCCCAGCACGATAGCGCTTAATGTGAGGAGCAGGATAATGCCAAGGGATCGCGTCCACATATCACGATCTCCTTATCGAAACCCGCACGGGATGTTGCCCGTGCGGCGGGATCTTAAATGATAATATTCCGTCGCTTGATTCGATGTCCTGCGTCTGTTTGTCCATCATGACGTGGAAAGTGCCTGCGGCTGGCACGCGCCATTTCATTTCGCCACTCCCGAATCCTTCCGCCGCAAAATCGATGCCGTTTTTATGTGTATGTAATCCGGACACCAGCCAGCGGCTGCTGATGAGATAGGGAACCGAAGCTGGGGGGAGCTGATCGAATAGTTCGTTGTCCGCAAGGGCAATGATGGGCCGGTTTACATCGGCATCGAGATAGACATAAAGGCTTCCCTGTAGATAACGTTGCCCGACGACACCGCTGGAATGCTCAAAATCGACCGATTTTAGCGTCGCGTGATCGAAGCGGATGGTTTGCAGCGCCCCGCGATTGTCGATTTGCCATTTGTCAGGTCCAATTTTGTCGATCGCTACCGTATAAAAGCCGTCAGCTATATCGGAATAATGGCCCACCGTAACCGGAGCAATTTCTTGGCTGCGCGCATAGCTGATGTTGTCGATCAGAGCCTTGAGGCTGGCTTCTTTTTCGCCGGAATAGATATGATAATAAATGCTGATTGGCTTTAGCCGTATCGGCGTTTCGCTGTTTTTAAGCGTCGCCTTGAGATATTCGAATGCGTTAAAGTTTTCTGACCATTGGTTGGTGTAAATGTCTTCATTGCTGGTCGGATTATAAATCTGCCGCTCCTTGCCGACCCGCCGACCGATCGGTTCTTCCGAAGCATAGGAGGGATATTCCGCATCGAAGCGGCTGTCGCCGCCGTTGATATTACGTAAATGAGCTTCACGCACCATACGCACGACGTCTTCCCACGGCGTGCAGCTTCCCGGCCATGCCAGCACTTCGACTTTTTTGCCGGGCGGCAGCAAAGCTGAAATTTCGCTTACCGATCCTTCGATTTCCTTATGAATGTTGAACGGCTCGCGTGCATAGGCGCGGGGCACCATGAAACCCTGCGAGAGCCGGGCGCGAGATTTCGGCGCTTTTTCCATATCTGCAGGCGCTGGGGTCCAAGTCCGGGTTTTATAGAGCGGCAGGAATGGGATTTCCTGGCGCCAATCGCCTTTTTCGAAGAATTGCCAGTCGAACGGATGACTGTATGTATGCGTGCCGGCTTCTACTTGCGGAAGAGCCAGAAACTCCTGTGCTATTGCGCGGCTATCTTTTACGGCGGCCCAGTCGGGATCGATATCGGCGGCGATAACGGCCATCAGAACCGGCATATCGGGAAAAGGCTTGATCGCCTTGTCCATGATAACCTGCGAGCAAAGGACGCCTTTGCCGCGATATTCTTCAATCTGGGTTACGCTGTTCCACCCGTCGCCATCGATCGAGCTGTAATACATGCGGCGGCCGGCGACTGTGGTCGTATCCGGTTTCGGCAGGTCGTCGGTGTCGAAAGCGAGACGGAAAAATTCAAACGGATTGACAAGCCACTGCGCCACTTCTTCGCCATTTGCCGTATCGGTGCGGAAGATGTAGCCGTCTGCGGCATAACCGCCATGCGGACCGGTCACGATAAGATCGCTGTCCTGGGTAGACTTGTTCTTATTGGCGGCCTTCAAATGCACGCTGTTCGTTTCGTCGAACGAATGCGCAACGGCGTAAGGCGGGCGTAACCATTCGTAGGGTTTTTGCGTAAGGAAAAGCTGCGGCGATTTATAGAGATATTCCACGTCGAACGGGCGATCGATCCACTGATCGGTTATCTTGATGCCGAGTAGGGCAAGGAATTTAGCCTGCAGCACAGGATCGGTATAACGATGCTTATCCCCGAATAGGCCGGGTGCTCCGAGTATGACGAACTTCTTCCCAGCCGTGAGTGCATCAATAGCCCAATTGAAATAAGTTTTGGGCTCCATCGGTAAAGGGGCCAGGAACCAGGTGAGCACGCCGCGCACATCTTTGCGACCCGCAATATCGGGCAGGGGCTCATGAAGATCGTGATACTCCACCACCAGCCCAAGATGGTTGAGCGGCATTTCGGCGACGGTGTGAATGTAGGATTCCTGAATATTGCCGCCGTTATAAAGCGCGATAATCGTGCGCGGCACTTCTTCTTCGGCGCGCGCCGGACTTGCGAAAGTGAAACACCAACCGATGAACAGACAGAAATATATATACCGGTTCATTGTTTTCCCGGTTCGCTGACCAGGCGATCAAGCTCAACGGTCGCCACATAGGGTATAAATCCGTTGTTCCGCTCGGTTTTATAGATATCGGCAATCGCGGATGAATTATCGGGATCGGCATAATCAAGCGTGTAAATTTCGAGTTTGGGATTTTTTGCCCGCGCGTCTTTGAGCCATTTCAATTGCTGGTTATAGGTGTCGGAATCGACCTTCCCGTATTTTTTCGTTTCAAAATTGTAATCGGCATAAACAGACTCGCCGAGTTCCTTGTCGATGAGCGGCGCGATGCGGGGCAGCAGCGGGTAAGCGCGGTTTACCATAATGACGATGTTTGGATAATGCATCCGCACGGTCTCGAGCAGGCGCACGACCCCATCGCGCATGCCTTTGAATTTCTGCGGATCGGTATCTTCGAGATTGATCGAGTTATCTAGCGTATCGAAAAACACGCCATTGAATCCTTCCCGCAATAGAGGCGGGATGAGGTCTTCGATAACCTTCTTCGTCCACAGCGGATTACGCAGATCGATGGCGTGGCTACCCTTCCAGTTCGGGTTTTCGGCCAAAACCATATTTTCCTGTTTTAATCTGGCAAAGTAGGGATCGGTTTCTTTGACTTCGCCGAGACTTATGTAGCCGAGAATGTTTTTGCCTTGGTCCAGCAGAGGTTGAATGAGCGGATGGTGCTCGCTATCGAGGATAATTAAATGATAGGGCGCAAAATCTTCCGCAGATGCTTGATCCGAATAATAAACGGCGAACCGCTCATCGGCTGCTGCGGCACGGGTGGAGCCTGCTCCAATCAAAAATTGGAGCATGAGGCAAAAAAGGACGAGATAACAACATGGGCGCATTGCAGTAGCCATCTAAGTGATCATTGTGCCTAACCGTGCGGCAGATAAGCGCGCAATGAAGAAGCGGGGTATGCGACATAAACATCCCGTAATCGAGTCTTTATTAATCATTTATCTTTTTGGAATCGCGAGACATGGAAAATTACTCTCGTATTTCATAAATCTTGCCGTCGTCGGGTTAAACGCGAACGACGGAGAAAATTATGGATTGTTATCAACCCTCATATCTTCGCACCTCGCGCGCGAAACATTACCTGGTTACCGGCGGCTGCGGTTTCATAGGTTCGCATCTGGTGGATGAGCTTATAGCTGCGGGCCATTCTGTAACCGTGCTCGATGATCTCTCCACGGGCTGCGAAGAAAATTTGAATCCTAAAGCCTCGCTTATCGTTGGCGACACGGCCGATGAGCAAACCGTTTTGGATGCGTTTGCGGATATTGATGGGTGCTTTCATTTGGCAGCTATTGCTTCGGTTGAGAAATCGACGAAAGAATGGCGCCAGGCCCACATGGTGAACCTGGTTTCCCTCATCAATGTTTTCCTGGCGGCCAGCCGCGCGGATCCAAGCGTGCCGGTGGTTTATGCATCCTCCGCGGCGGTGTATGGCAATTGCCCGGTTATTCCCACCCCGGAAACGGCGCCGCATCGGCCGCTTACGGCTTATGGCGCTGATAAATATGCCTGCGATCTGCAGGGCAAAGTGGCGTGGCTGGTGCATAAAGTCCCGAATATCGGCCTGCGTCCTTTCAATGTTTATGGACCACGGCAAAATCCGGATTCGCCTTACTCCGGTGTCGTTTCGATTTTTGCCGATCGCATGCGTCACGGTTTGCCCGTGACCATATACGGCGACGGACGGCAGGTGCGGGATTTTGTTTATGTCGGTGACGCGGTAAAAGGATTTGCCGCGGCCATGAAAAAAATCGAGGAGCCGCAACAGGCATGTTCCGACGTCGTCAATCTTTGCACCGGGCAGCCGACATCGATCAGCGGCCTCGCCAACACCATTGCGGCCATCACCGGGTATTCAAACCGGTATGTTTACGAACCTGCGCGGCGCGGGGATATTTATATCTCGATCGGCGATCCGGCTTACCTCAAGCATCGCCTAAGGCTGAGTTTTGAAACCACGCTCGAGCAGGGGCTCATGCGGATGCTTGAATCCGATTTGGTACATGCTAACAGGCAGAGCCAAATGGCGATTTTGAGCGGGCGGAGCTAGCGTACTGCTACCAGTGCAAGCCGTCAGAGGTGTCTCGAATACCACGTAGATAAAGGAAGGATATCTTTTTCTGAAGGCTCTTCGGTTTTTTTATCGATCCACTTAGCTTGAATTAAGACGACACGAGCATCAAAATTATCAATAAATGCGCCGTCAAAAAGCTGGTGCTGCCGATAGGAATTGAACCTACGACCCCGTCCTTACCAAGGACGTGCTCTACCCCTGAGCTACGGCAGCGTTAACAGGCGAGGGGCAGGTTTTGCCATAGCCGGCCTTTTTATACAAGATTCGAAGCCGATGCCGGATTAACGGGCCAATATCGATATTGTTCGGCCCGCGGCAATGCCTTAAACATAGCCCATGTCACAAAAACCCCATAATTCCGGTGTTGAAACACCAACCCGCGCGGCGCGGGAGGCGGCGGCTTTGCGCGAGAATTTGCGCAAACGCAAGGCGCAGCAGGCGGCCCGCGCGGAGCCGGGGAACACAGAAAAGACAGGCACCTGAATGGATCGTATGCGCATCAAGGGCGGCAAGCCGCTGCGGGGGAAAATTCATATCAGCGGGGCGAAGAACGCTGCCCTACCGTTGTTGGCCGCCAGCCTGCTCACCGATGAAAAGCTCACGCTCGGCAATGTGCCGCATCTCGCCGACATCGCCACCATGGCCAATCTGCTCGGCCAGCATGGCGTGCATCTGAGCCTCAACGGCGCCCATCCGCGCGAAGGCTATACCGGCCGCACTATCGAACTCACCGCCAACACAATCACCAGCTTTGTGGCGCCTTATGACCTCGTGCGCAAAATGCGCGCGAGCATCGTGGTGCTGGGTCCGTTACTCGCGCGCTGTGGCGAGGCCAAGGTTTCATTGCCCGGCGGCTGCGCCATCGGCACGCGGCCGGTCGATCAGCATATCAGCGCGCTCGAAAAGCTCGGTGCCGATATCACGCTCGATCAGGGCTATATCCATGCGCGCGCGCCGAAAGGGCTGCACGGCAACGAAATCGTATTCCCGATGGTCACCGTCACCGGCACCGAAAACGTCATGATGGCCGCCGCGCTGGCCAAAGGTGAAACGCGCATCATCAACGCCGCGCGCGAGCCGGAAGTGGCCGATCTCGCCAACTGCCTCACTGCCATGGGCGCGGAGATTGAAGGCATCGGCACCGACAAGATCATCATTCAGGGCCGCGACCGGCTACATGCCGCGCATCACAATGTAATTCCCGACCGCATCGAAACCGGCACCTTCGCGATGGCCGCCGCCATTACCGATGGCGATGTCGAACTGCTCGGCGCACGGCTCGATCATATTCGCACGGCGGCTGAGTTGCTCGGCGAGGCCGGTGTACTCATCGAGGAAACGCCAAACGGCCTGCGCGCCCGCCGTGCGCAGGAACGCGTGATCGGCGTCGATATGATGACCGAACCGTTTCCCGGCTTCCCCACCGACCTGCAGGCGCAATTCATGGCCCTCATGTGCGTGGCGCAGGGCGCCTCGATGGTTACCGAAACCATTTTCGAAAACCGCTTCATGCATGTGCCGGAACTGCGCCGTATGGGCGCCAACATCACCATCCACAACGCCTCCGCCATGATCCGCGGCGTGCCGCAACTCACCGGCGCGCAAGTTATGGCAACCGATCTACGCGCGTCGGTTTCGTTGGCGCTCGCTGGGCTGGCGGCGGAGGGCGAGACGATCCTCAACCGTATTTATCATCTTGATCGCGGTTATGAACGCCTTGAAGAAAAACTTGGCGCGTGTGGCGCTGAGATCGAACGAATTCGCGACGAAGCGGCATGATCCCTCGCTCGACATCATTTCGAGCGATACACAGGTATATTGGTTTTATTGTTTCTGTTTTTATTGTTTATGCAGGATTATGCGTCGCATGCGCTTTAATGCTGCGAACGATCATAAACTATACGTCTTTTCAGGACGACATACAGTTCCTCGCCTATAAGCAAGCGTATATCCATAACACCGTTTGGAAGGCGTCATTTTATATTCACGTCTTTACGGCCATCGTCGCGCTTTTTGGGGGATTCACTCAGTTTTCATCCAGCTTTCTGCACGACCATCGACCGATACATCGATTCATCGGAAAAATCTATGCGTGGGATATTATGGCGATCAATTTTCCCGCCGGAATGATTATGGCGATTTATGCCAACGGCGGACTACCCGGAAAAACGGCATTCGTTTTGCTGGATTTTCTCTGGTTTTATTTTACGTATAAGGCGGTTTCACACGCAAAAAATAGAAACATCGCCGAACATAAGAAATATATGATTCGCAGTTACGCACTTACTTTCTCGGCCATAACACTGCGCACATGGAAGCTCATCCTGTCGCATCTGTTCGCCATCGACATGGCCGAGCTTTACGTTATCGATGCGTGGCTTGGCTTCGTTCCGAATTTGATTGTGGCGGAATACATAATAAAATTCAGACGTGGC
>Ga0207006_1008_pt1 | contig 61085 bp, 53 predicted proteins | sample Alteio_BWMinCont_84_FD_153497 | JGI IMG/M metagenome (GOLD analysis project Ga0207006, IMG submission 153497) | Enriched cells from forest soil in Barre Woods Harvard Forest LTER site, Petersham, Massachusetts, United States -... | ecosystem: Environmental > Terrestrial > Soil > Temperate forest >...
GCACATAGCGCAAATCATGCTTTGGATAGACAAACGGTTCACCGATGGATTTTTTGTAGGAAAAAGCGCAAATGGTGCGCACCTTGGACAAAAGCTGCACCGCGATCCGGTCGATTTCTTCTTTAGAAGGGTTTTCTTTGATCAATTCGGGGTAATAAGCGGACATGGAACAGACCATGGCCGACAAGCTGGCCATCGGGTGCGTGGAAGACGGATACGCGTCAAAAAAATTGATCATGTCTTCATGGATCGGGGAATGTTCATTAAAGGCCTCGGAAAAGGCTTCCAATTCTTTTTGATTGGGCAATTTCCCATAGATCAACAGGTAGGAGGTTTCCACAAAGGTGGATTTTTCGGCCAATTGCTCAATGGGAATGCCCCGGTAACGCAAAACACCTTTTTCTCCATCGAGATAAGTAATAGCGCTTTTGCAAGACCCGGTGTTTCCGAAACCGGGGTCCAGGGTGATGAAGCCTGTTTGGGCGCGCAATTTACCGATATCAAAGGCCTTGTCGCCCTCGGTGCCGACAATGATGGGACAATCCAGTATTTTTCCGTCGATATTCACTTGCACATTGTCCGCCATATGGTCTCCCTTGGATGTCCTTGTTATTGATAATTATTATAACATGCTTATTTCTGGTCATAAATGGCTTTAATGTCCTTGGTTGCATCCCTAAAAGCGTCCACTAACCTAGGTTCAAAATGCGTCCCTTTCATTTGCGTTAACTCATCCATGGTTTTGTCAAAGGTCCAGGCTTGCTTATAGGGCCTCGAGGAACTTAAAGCATCAAACACGTCGGCGACCGCGCAAATCCGGCCTACCAAAGGAATGTCCTCTCCCCTGGTCCCACGAGGGTAACCGCGGCCATCCCATTTTTCATGATGGGACAAGGCAATGGTCTCCGCCATTTTTAAAAAAACAGAATCACTTCCTGAAAGCATCTTGGCCCCCAGGGTGGTATGTGTTTTGATAATATCAAATTCATGGGGTGTCAGGGCTGAAGGCTTCAATAAGATCGAATCCGGAATGGCAATCTTACCGATATCATGCAAAGGTGAAGTCGTTAAGAGCAATTCCCCTTGCTCTTTGGTGAAACCTATGGCCAGGGCCAAAATCCTGGAATAACGGCTCATGCGGTAAATGTGTTTCCCGGTGCCCGCGTCCCTTAATTCCGCGGCGATGGCCAGTCGCTGGATGACTTCAAGGCGGGTGTCCCTGATCTCTTTGATCCGGTCATTGACTTGCTGGTCTAAAGAAGCATTGTGGTTCCTGACTTGATTGTACAAAAGCCTGACTTCGATGATATTTCTGCTTTTAAGAAGCACATCCATATGTTCGTAAGGTTTATGCAGAAAATCCTTGGCACCGCTTTGCAGGGCCTTGAAACGGATAGACTCCTCTTCAGCGGTCAAAATCAATAAAGGAAGATAATCTTCAGGATTAAGGATGGACAGTTGGACCATGACCGCGAAACCGTCCATTTTGGGCATATTCAGATCAAGTAGAACGAGGTCAGGTTGTAATTCTTTATAAAGAGCAAGCGCCTGGGTGGGATCGGTGGTGGTGGTGATATTTATAAAGCCGGCGTTGGCAAGGATTTTCTTGAGGATCTGGATATTGAGGATATTATCGTCAACGGCAAGGATTTTGGCCGCAAAAATTTTTTCTTCAGAAATCATATTTCCCTACTTTATCTAAAAAAACTTCATCCGTCAAATCCGAAAGTATGGGAGTTACCGTGATATACTTATTTTTTAAAGCATACGTATCTATCTTGTTATCATTTTTATGGGCCGGTGACCTGGCCCCCATCCAGTAATAATGCTTGTCATGGGGGGTTTTGCGCTTTTCAAAAGTCCCATGGATCGGCTCTGTGCCTTGGCGGGTGAAACGCGTGCCCTTGGGTTTCCCGGGTGGAACATTCACGTTTAGAAAGGTGCCTCTAGGCAATTTATTTTTATGGACCCAAAGGGCCAATTTAGCCGTAAACTTCGCGGCGGTGGAAAAATCAGGACGGTCAAAACAATCCAATGACACGGCAAAAGAGTCGATTCCCATTAACGCGCCTTCGCGCGCTCCTGCCACTGTCCCGGAATAAAAAACACTGCAACCGTCATTGCCGCCGAAATTGATGCCGGAAACGACCAGGTCGGGTTTTTTACCTTTTAAAAGCACGCTTACGGCGAATTTAACACAGTCAGCGGGTTTGCCGCTGACAGCGTGGCCGTTAAAATGATTTTCCGGAGAAATTTTTTTGACAAACAGCGGATAGAAAAGGGTTATGCCATGACCTACGGAACTTTGTTCGGCATCAGGTGCCACGACCGTCACATCAGCGATCCGGCTCAGCTCTTTGTAAGCGGCATAAAGACCCTGTGCATAAATCCCGTCATCGTTGGTTAGTAATATTTGCATGAAATTATTCATCATCCTGGGCCAAGCGAAGATCCTTAATAAAATTAATTTTTTAATAGATTCTTCGCTTCGCTCAGAATGACGGTACTGACACTTATTTCGCTAATTTCCTTAAAACCGTTTGCAATATCCCGCCGTTGCGTAAATAATCCACTTCCACCGGCGTGTCGACACGGGCAATGACATTGAATTGTTTTTTGCTTCCATCAGAAGAAATCACCGCAATAGCCAGTTCCTGACGGGGTTTTAAATTATTGTCCAAATTGATAAAATCAAAAGTCTCATCCCCTTTTAATCCTAAGGTTGTATAGTTTTCCCCTGCTTTAAAGACACAAGGCAAAACACCCATGCCGCATAAATTGCTGCGGTGGATGCGTTCAAAACTTTCCGCGATGACCGCCCGGATGCCGAGCAAGGTGGTGCCTTTGGCGGCCCAATCACGGGAAGAACCGGTGCCGTATTCTTTTCCGGCCAGGACAACGAGCGGTGTTTGGCTTTCTTTATATTTCATGGCTGCGTCATAGATGAACATTTTATCTTTTGATGGCCAATAGGTTGTCCAGGGACCTTCAGTGCCGGGTGCAGTTAAATTGCGCAAGCGGATATTGGCAAAGGTGCCCCGGGTCATGACCCGGTCATTTCCCCTGCGGGCGCCATAACTGTTAAAATCTTGAGGAGCAACACCCTGTTCCATCAGGTATTTTCCGGCAGGAGAATCTTTGGCAATTGAGCCTGCGGGAGAAATATGGTCTGTCGTAACGGAATCAGCCACCATCACTAAACATCTGGCCTGCTTGATGCCTTTAATCGGATCAATGCCTGCCTTCATGCCTGTAAAATAGGGCGGATTTTGGATATAGGTGCTTTTGCCGTCCCAATTAAAAAGGTCGGATTTAACGGTTTTAATGGCATTCCAATTTTTATTGCCGCGGTCCACATTTTTATAACAACGACGGAAAATGGAGGCCTTGACGAATTTGCGGGCGGCGCGGGCGATTTCCAAATGGGCCGGCCAAATGTCCTTAAGATAAACTGCTTTACCCTTTTGATCATGGCCCAAAGGTTCATTGTTTAGATCAATGTCCACCCGTCCGGCCAAAGCATAGGCCACGACCAAAGGCGGGGACGCCAAAAAATTGGCCTTGGTGTACGGATTCACGCGGCCTTCAAAATTACGGTTTCCGGAAAGGACCGCGGCCGCGACCAGGTTGCCTTTAGTGATGGCATTGGCCACAGGCTCAGGCAATGGGCCGGAATTGCCGATGCATGTGGTGCATCCATAACCCACGATATTAAACCTGATCTTCTCTAAGTATTTCAATAATCCCGCTGTCCTTAAATATTCTTCCACCACCTGCGAACCCGGCGCGAAAGAAGTTTTGACATAATGAGGAGGCATGAGCCCGCGTTCAACGGCTTTTTTGGCCAAAAGTCCGGCACCGATCAACACCGACGGGTTTGAGGTATTGGTACAACTGGTGATGGCAGCAATGACCACCGATCCATGACCAATAGTTTCAATTCCTCCGTTTTGCACGGTCGCTGTCCGGGTTAGATCACTTTGAGCCAAACCATAACCGCGGGAAGCAATATCCGCGGTCAATGATTGTTGAAAATTAGCCTTCAAATCTTTTAAGGGTACCCTGTCCTGCGGACGTTTGGGGCCGGCCAAACAGGGCTCGACCGTTGAAAGGTCTAATTCCAAAATATCAGAATATACACATTCAGGTGTTTTGGCCGTGTAGAACATACCCTGGGCTTTATAATATTTTTCTACTAAAGCAACTTCGGCGGCGCTGCGGCCTGATAATTTTAAATAGTTAAGCGTTTCATCATCAACAGGGAACAAACCGATGGTCGCCCCGTATTCCGGCGCCATGTTGGCAATGGTGGCACGGTCCGGCAAGGCCAAATATTGCAGGCCTTCACCAAAAAATTCCACGAATTTTTCCACGACCCCTTTTTTGCGTAAGATCTGGGTGACGGTCAAGACCAGGTCGGTCGCCGTGACACCGTCTTTTAATTTCCCTTTGATGCGAAAGCCGATGACTTCCGGCATGAGCATATAAATCGGCTCGCCTAACATGACTGATTCAGCTTCAATACCGCCAACACCCCAACCAACTATGCCAAGGCCATTGATCATGGTGGTGTGTGAATCAGTACCGACACAGCTGTCAGGATACGCGACATTGTCTTTGCCGATTTTCTTTTTTAAAACTCCTTTGGCCAAATATTCCAGGTTGACCTGGTGCACGATGCCCGTGGCCGGCGGCACCACCCTGAAATCCTGCAAGGCGCTCTGTCCCCATTTAAGGAATTCATAGCGCTCCTTGTTGCGTTCAAATTCCAAGGTCACGTTTTCACCCAAGGCTTTACTGGTACCAAAGCTGTCCACCTGCACGGAATGATCAATGACCAGGTCGCAGAGCACCTGCGGGTTTATTTTCTTGATGTCCCCCTTCAGATTCTTCATGGCATCGCGCATGGCTGCCATGTCCACGACGCAGGGAACACCGGTAAAATCCTGCAGGATCACCCGGCCGGGCTTAAAGGCGATCTCATCTTTTTTTTCATTGGGCTTCCAGGCAACGATGGTATCAATATCTTTTTGCGTGACCTGATAATTATCAAAATTTCGCAAGGCGCTTTCTAAAAGGACGCGGATGGACAATGGCAGTTTAGAAATGTCAATCCCCCGTGTTTTGGCGAATTGAGGCAAAGAGTAAATGGTAAATTGGGATGAATTGACTTTTAACTTTTTTACAATGGATTTTTTATCTAATGAGGCCATAGTACAACTCCCTAATGTGTCAGGTTCATTTCATCTACTCGTCTTTTTATTATAGGCTTTATATTATCGACGTCAATAAGCACACACTTTCTTTTCCAATGCCGCTGCCGGGCGCCTACCTTTTTAGGGCGCGGCCATCTTTAAAAGAAATCTTGGACTTTAATGTTAGGGACCCGGTCAAATTCTTTCGAATTATGGGTAATAAGCGTTCCATGATTGGCGAGGACTGTCGCGGCAATTATTAAATCATTAGGGCCGATCATGGCCCCTTTTTCACGCAAGTAATGACGGATACGCCCATAAAAAGCGGCACATTCCTGGTTGAAAGGAACAATTTCAAACGCTGAATAAAATTTTTCTATGACTGTTAAACTATGTTTAACGCGTGGAGTCGCTAAAGCGCCGTCTATCAATTCTGCCACAACGATGGATGGGATTTTGACCCTATCAGGGCTGAGTTTATTAAGCCCATCAACGACAACTTCTTCACCGTTCAAATAATAAATACAGATGTCCGTATCTAAAAAATAATTCATAGTTTAATTTTACGCGCATCCGCCGCAAAGTCATCCTGAGACGGTCTTTTGAGCCCTTTTCCTTTAAGAGCGCCCGCAGTCGCTAAAAAATCTGCCGGCCAGGACCTATTCAAGATAAGGCCAAGTTTTTGTGCTACCCATCGGGAAACGGATAATTTTTCTTTTTTAGATTCTAATTCGATTTTTTTAAGCATTTTTTCATCAACATATAAAGTCAATTGGGCCATAAGGACCTCCTCTTAATTAGAAGCTTACCATGCAGTGATTACAAATTCAAGTATAAGTACACATATATGTATTGTGTTTGAAATGGGCGTTTATCCCTGCCTGTCCAGCAGAAGGAATAGTGCGGGTTTTTTATGAAAATCAAGGGGGTTCTTTTTCCAATCTTTGATGCTCATCGTTTTGATAGTCTGATGGGGACCTGTGATATCGCAGGCAATGCAAAGATAGGTTTGGTCTGAAGCGGCGGCCAAAATATCTTCCAGGATGCTCTGGTTGCGATACGGTGTTTCCATGAAAATCTGGGTCTGGTTTTCTTTTAGGGAACGGTCTTCCAAAATCCTGATTTTTTTTGATCTCTCCTGCCGGTCTTTGGGCAAATAGCCGTTAAAAGCAAAATTCTGCCCATTTAGGCCTGAGGCCATCAATGCCAATAGAATAGATGACGGCCCCACTAAGGGGACGGTTTCAATTTGATGTTGATGGGCCAATAAGACCAGGTCAGCACCGGGGTCAGCCACGCAAGGGCATCCGGCTTCTGAAATGATGGCACAATCGCAACTTTTAAGTTCTTTAGCATACTCCTGGATTTGTTTGGGGCCGGTGTGTTCGTTAAGGTCTAAAAAGCGGCATTCATTTAACGGAAACCGTGCGTCCAGGCTTTTAAGAAGACGGCGGGCGGATTTGGGTTCTTCGACAAAAAAGACACGCACGTCCTTGATCTCGCGGGCAATGTATTCAGGAAGCAAATCCACACTTGCATCATTGATGGCATTGGGGACTAAATATAGCTTAGACATATAAATGGTAAAAAAGGGGACAGTTTATACTGTCCCCTTTTTACTAATTGCCCCAGGTTTTTTCCAGATATTCGGGGCGGCCGGAATGGTCATGGTACATATTGTATTGAAAGGTGCTTTTCAGGTAATATTTCTGGTGATATTCTTCTGCCGGATAAAACGTGGTTGCCGGCACAATTTGGGTCACGACCGGCCTGTCGAAACGCCCTGATGCCGCCAACAACTGCTTGGATTTCTCTGCTATGCGTTTTTGCTCATCGCTATGATAAAAGATGGCTGTGCGGTATTGCGTGCCCTCATCAACGAATTGACCATTGACCTGTGTCGGGTCGATATTATGCCAGAAAATTTCCAATAATTTCGCATAGGAAACTTCCTTAGGGTCGAATTCTATTTGGATGGACTCCGCATGGCCGGTGCTGCCCGATGAGACATCTTCATAGCTGGGATTGGCCTCATGCCCGCCGGTATATCCAACGGTGGTTTTGATGACGCCCTTGGTATGGTCAAAAAACGGCTGCATGCACCAAAAACACCCCCCTGCAAAAGTCGCTATTTCTAATTGTTTATCCGATGCCATATCCGCCCCTTTTGCTGTGATCAAACATGGAATTAAAAAAATTATTGCGCTTAATATTATTTTCATTGATTTTTACTTTAATAAAGCCAGCAAAGCAAATGCCTGGGAAAATTCTTCCGGCGTTACAAACCCTATGATCCTGGAATTATTTATTTCCTGCCCCTTGCCGTCTATAAAAATGACCGTGGGCACGCCGTCCACCACGTATTCCTGGATGATCTTTTGGACTTGGGGATCATCCTGGTCAGTGACATCCATTCTCAAAGCGGTGACTTGGGCCAATTTGGCCTGGATTTGGGGCAATGAAAAAACCAATCGGTCTAAATCATGGCAATTGGGACACCATTGCGCCCAAAAATCGATCACAACGGGTTTATGATGGGCCAGAGAATCTTCAAGGGCCTGTTTACTGTAAGGCTTCCAATCGAATTGTGATCTCGGGGCCTGCCGGCATGAGCTGAAAGCAAAAATCAAAAGCACTAAGCTGATCAATATTTTCACAGCACGAATTATACCACAGAAAAATGGGGCGCTGTGCCTATTTTTCTTGGGTCAACCCCAAAATTAAGGGTAGGTTGGTCACGGGCGTCATAGTGCGGATGGTAAACGCGGCACCGGCCACTTGCGCGGCGTCAATTTCAGTGCCGTTGAAATTAAATTTAAATTCTTCTCCCCCGTTTTTTACCTGCATTCTCATCCGGGCAGGGTCAAGGTCAATACCGCCAGGAGCGGTGACCATGGCTTCATTCTTAGGTATTTGGATCATAAATTTCGACCCGGCGCCAGGCGTTGATTCCACGTCCATGGAGCCGCCATATTTAGCCAAGGTTTCCCTGATGGTACGCAGCCCTTGCCCTGTGCCTAGGCGGCCCTTGGTCGTAACACTCGTCCCCGCCTTTACTTTTTCTAATATTTCCGGCTTCATGCCTTTGCCGTTATCAATGACTTCAATAAAGACATTGTCCCTGTCTTGCCTGAAATCAAACTTGATTTCCAATGGCACACCATGGCGTTGTTCAGCAACAGCATTGCTGACTAAATTTTTAAGCACATAGAACAATTCCAAATAAGATATCTTTACATTTGTTAAACCACCAATGGAATTTAATTTTGTTAATGCCTCATCGATTTTAACTGTATTGGTATACATTTCAGCCAATGCCTTAAGCATTTCCGCAAGACTTGACCTAAAGGCCAAGTCCTTATATTGTCCTTTCTCTAAGACCAAATCTATGCTGGAAGCCAATATAGTGGTATCACGGCTTGAAACCTTCAATTGAGACAGCACCCTTTGGTATCCTTCACTTTGATGGTCACCGGGCTGCATCGTTTCTTCTATTTTTTCATTTAACTTGCCAACACGGGACAGGAAATCCCGTTTTGATGAAACTACCCACGCACTTAATTCCGGCGATTGATAAACAGGATAAAAATTCCACATGTATTCAAAAGCACGGTACTCGTAATAAATTTTTTTACATTCATTGACCAATGGATCATTTCGCGCATTTTCTCCTGTTTTTTCCAGATAATATGCCCTTATTCCCGTAATCACATGCCCAAATTCATGGGACGACCAGGACTCCCTTAATAAAGAAATTAATTTTATATATCTAAGCTTTTCTTCATGGGATAAATTGTCAAAATTGTTTGCTAAAGGGTCATAATGGTCTAAAAAATATTTGATACCAAAATAGAATGTTTCACCATAATTTATTACTTGAACAGGATCCACGCCTGATATTCCAAAATAACGCGCAATTTGATTGGCCAAGACAGGTAATTGATTGCCTGTATTTTCTAAATTTCTAATGTCCAAGCCTTCCCAAACTTTCAACATTTCATTTTTTAATTCCGACCATTGCGCCGCGCGCTCATCCATCATTGCCCTGTCGGCCGGCTGGTCTTTAGATAGCCGATCGTTTTCTTTCAAAAATTTTCTGATTTGAGCTGCCATATTGGTATGTGGTGCTAGTTGCAATGCTTGGCGATAACTCTCGATGGCTTGTTTCTTCTCACCAACTTCCCATAGAACAATGCCTAAATTATTAAACGCCTCAGCCGTTGGTTTTAATCTTATAGCCGTATGAAAATTTGCAATAGCTTCTTCATTTCGGCCCATTTCTTGTAATACACTTCCTAAATTATTATATACATCATGATCTGTTGGATTCAACTCCATTGCTTTTTGAAGGGCCGTAATTGCTTTTCTCTTTAGTCCCATATCGCTTAAGGCAATTCCAAAATGAACATTGGCAAAAGGATCATTTGGAGTTAACTCTAAGGCCTTTTGATACGCTAGAATAGACCCTTCATAATCTTTCGTTACTAACAAAATCCAACCTAAATTATAATAAAAAGCACTTTCTACTCCCTCACGCCATGGAGCTATTGATACAATATTGAATCCAAACTTTCCGTTTAAATCAAAATTTAAGCCATTGGGTGGGATTGCAGATATCCCTAAAGGGAAAGAAGCAATCCTGTTTTTTGATGAATCGCCCGAAGGTTCTACCCAAAAATAACGGCCATCGGATAAAAGTGCCAGCAGAAACACGTGATCATCCGCTGATACACTCCAAACTTTATCAATCCCAAGATCCTGCAAATACAAGGCAGTCAAGGCATTTCGGCCTTGACAATTAAGTTCATTCGTCAATCTTCCGAAAGCAGGAGAAGATTCAAAAATAGTCCTATATATACCATTTTTCTTGACCCATCCTGGAATATTGCCTATTTGATCTAAAATAGACTTAATAGCATTGACTTCAGCTTCTGCGGCTTCGTGGGATCTTGCTCCGAATTCTTGTTTAGCATCATTTATTTTTTTTATCTGGCCGGCTAATTCTATTTTTTTGGTTAATAACGTCTTTAAAAACCCTATACTTTTCACCATTTTCTCTAATCCCACTTTTCTCAAAATAACATTTAATGATCGGAATCGCGGCACTTTCAAATCATTCTTAAACAATCTTCCCCCACGCCAATACGTCAAGGATTCAAGTTCTATTTGCGTCCCTTGCACAGCTAGTGCGGCGGCTTTTTCCATTAATTGTCTGGCATCTCCCATCCCTTCTTCATCCAGCCCAAGCCATTGTTTAACTTCTTCTTCATAGGCCGGATCTATTTGCTCCCGGGCGATCGCGTAAATTTCAGGCGCTACAACATTTGTTGTTTCTGCCCCCAAAATCAGGCCTAACGCGTAATAAGTCCTGATGATCTCTGCTTTTTCATGCGTCATCTGTTGTTGGTGCTTTTTCGCCAGATACACCGCTGTCCGGATGAATTTACCCGGGATATGAGGAAAAATCTTTTCCTTGTCGCTTAAAGGAAGATTTCTGATGCTTTTTATCAATGCCAATGTTTGACGGACTGTAATATCCTCCGGTAAAGTGTAAAGATAAACCGGATTGTCATTTTTTTGGTCAATTTTATCATATTTTAAAAAATCCATTGACCATGGCGAAGGAAGGGCGACAAAACGTACGGCTATATGGTCTGTCAAAGTCAGCCAGGCCAAACTTTTTCCATCCTCAAGTGACGTCGCCACTTTTCCTGTCCCCGCAAAACGCTGCATGTCTTTTAATGTTGCAAATTGGCGTGTATTTAATACCGTATCCAGCGATCTCATCGCGCTGTCTGCCGGAATACGGACAGTGAAGGTCGCACCCTTACCAAGCGCACTGTTAACCGATATCTTTCCGCCATGCGCTTCTATGATCTGCCTGGAAATATCAAGGCCAAGGCCGGTCCCCTTATTGCCTTTGGTGGTGAAAAACGGCTGAAAAATTTTGGATTGAATTGCAGGGGGAATACCCGGGCCATTATCGGCAACGGTAATCACCGCGTCTTTTCCCTCGCGCTTTGTCTGGACTATGATTTGCCCTTGGCTTTCTGCGATCGCGTCTTGGGCATTTTTCAGTAAATTATTTATTACATGTTCCAGCTTGGAGGCTTCAAAGGGCACTGCTTTTAATCCTTTTCCTTGATTGAACACTATCTTTATTTTTTCATTTTTCCCAAAAGAATTAATGGTATTATTGACCATGGCGTTTAAGTCCCCCGGGACTTTGACAGCTTTATTAAAATCAAATGTCCCTTCTATTATGCCATTCAGGTATTTCGAAAGTCCGTTGACCCGGTCCACAACGCTTGTCACCGATAAATTATGTAATTGGGAATTGATGTCTGGATTTGTCTGCAAGATATTCGATAATATTTTTTGAAAGGATGCCAGTTTTGCCTTGATTGTGAGAAAATAATCTTTGATCGATCCTATATCGTCGGAATTTTCCAGTTTGGTTGATTGTAAATCATCAAAAATTTTTATTGCACTTTGCAGTTGATCGGGAAGGAGTTTTATTGTTGAGGGTTCTTGCGCTAATTTCAGCGCTAATGCCGTATTCATTATCATAATGCCCAGGTCATGCTTTTCTTCCCTGACTTTGATTAATCCGGGATCAATCGTCCTGCTGCCCAATGCCCCTTCTTTCAAAGAAGCCGCTGGAATTTCCTTATATTCGACTAATTTCGACAATACAAATTCATCTACCAACTTTCTTCTATTAAGTTCTTTGGATTGATCAGGAGTGATTTTTTGGGGATCGACCATGGCCATGTCATAACCAATTCTGGAAGCATTGACCCCTCCGGAAAAATATTTCCTTGGGATTGTTTGATTGGTGATTGAATCAGGCTCTTCTTTGATATAGTTATAGACGCCTTTTTTGAAGGCTTGGAGATAGCGTTGGTAGATTTTTTCTGTGTCACTCTGAGGCGAAGGGCCCAGGATGACGGAATGAAGATACCCAACTCCTGCAATTTTATTTTTATCCGCATAAACCTTATTAAGAATGCTGTCCTTGACCTTCTTTTTGTACCAGGTGGCTAAAATGAGGGAATAAAAAACTTGGCGCAGTTTGGCGAAGTTTTTGCCTTCGTTGACTTCTTTGGTCAAAGCGGGGATGACGATTTCGCGGATGATATTAGCCCCTATTGAGGCGGTTTCGTTACGGAGAGCCAAAGGATATACATTGCCATGTCTTTCGTCATTCTGAGGCCCTAAGGCCGAAGAATCTCTTATAGAATTAATTTTGTTGAGATCCTTCGCTTCGCTCAGGATGACAGAGTTACCGGAATGACGACTGAGAGACAAATAATCCTGCTCAAGCATGACTTTTAAATGATTTTCCAGCACAAAGGCCGTGCCTCTGTTTTCGTACACCACTGCTTTATCCGGTACAATCCAAACTTTATTAAAGGTGTTGATCGGGACATTGGTTGTCCCGTATTTGGCTTGTGCCTGGGCGTAGACTTTTTGCCAGAATTTTTGGCCTAATTGGCTTTCCGGGTAAATTAATGAAGCGGTGATTTGTTTTAAAAGATAATCTTCCGCCAAAAGATCGCGGCCCATTTCGGTTTGGCCGAAGCTTGGCGGAACAATGCGGTCTTTTTCATAGGGGCTGAGGTTGACCCAGAGGTCTTTTTCCGGGATGGTCAATGAGGCAAAAAAATATTTGATCAGCTTGTTGGATTCGATTTTTAGTTCATTGTTATGATTACGAAAATCATTTCCTGAATCAACATAAAAATGGAAACTAAATGGGTTTTGAGGGTCTAATTTAATGCCAACAAGCACAGCAGGATTAAAAGCAGGACTTAACAGCACCATTTTGCCAGGTAAAGGCAGTACAAATTCACCTGCCTCAACCAAAGGCACTGGACCTAAGGCATTGGTCAAAAAAGTGAATATGAGGCATAAGACTATACTAAGATTTAAATTTATATGCTTTCTCATTAGTTCAAGTATGCACTATTTCTTTGAATTCAGCCACTTTTTGTGTCTTTTTTTCTACAGCCTTATGGACCACTCTCTTTAGCGGGTCAATTGGCCTCAATGTTAAAGACCCGCTATTTTCGAAATTTGAAATAACTATTGCAGGGGAAATCTGCCGGATGTACTATAGGGACATTATGAAAGTTGTGATCCTTAACCCTTCCTTCGGTGACAATTTTGTGCGTGTGGCCCGTTGGGCGGCCAAGTCCCGAGGGCGCGTCCAGCGCCATCCGGAGTATTTGCTGACCGCGGCGCAGGTCCTGATCGACGCCGGCCATGACACCCATTTCGTCGAGGCTGCCGCGCGTAATTTCACTGCCGAAGAATCCATTGAAACAACAGTGGCGCTCAAGCCCGACCTTTTGGTCATGCATGTGACGACACCTTCCATATATTCTGATATTGAGCAAGCCCAGCTCATCAAAACCCGCGCTAAATGCAAGGTTGTTTTTGTCGGCCAGCATGCCACTGCTGAAGTTGATAATACTTTCGAAATCGGACGCGGTGTCGTGGATTATATATTGCCGCGTGAGTATGATTATACGCTGCGCGACCTGGCCGATGGTATTGACGATGATAAAAACCCGGGGCTTTGCTGGATGAAAGACGGCAAAGTCATTAAAAATTTACCCCGCCCGGATATCGATGTCAACGAACTTCCCTTTCCTGCCTGGCAATTGATACAGCCGGAATGGTATCCTGACGGCGGCAAAAAATTCCCCTTTTTGACCCTGATCACCGGCCGCGGCTGTAACAATGCCTGTACCTTTTGCCGCGACCCTCAATTGATGTACGGCTATAAATTACGCAACCGCCGGGCGGACCTGGTCGTGGCTGAAATGGAACATAATTTAAAACTCCATCCGCAGATCCGCGAGATCATGTTTGAGACCGACACATTTGCGGCAGAACGCCAGCATGTCATGGATGTTTGCAATTTGATCATAGAAAAAGGGATCAACAAACGCATCAGCTGGTCGTGCAATATGCGCGTCAATACCGACTTAAGCCTCCTGCCTTTGATGCGCCAATCCGGCTGCCGCATGTTGATGACGGGTTTTGAATTCGGCACCGATGAGAACCTGCGCGTCATCCGCAAGGGCGGCGTATCGGTCGACATGGCCCGCGAATATTCCAAAGAAGCCCATCGCCTTGGGTTTACCATCCACGGCTGTTTTATGATCGGCGCTCCGGGCGAGACCAGAGAAAGTGCGCGCAAAACGATTGATTTCGCCAAATCCATGCCCTTGGACACGATCCAGATCACCGGTGTTGCCTCATACCCCGGAACGTCCTTGTATAAATGGGCCAAAGAGAATAACTACATTTTAGCCAAGGACTGGAAGGATTGGCTGACAGAATGCGGAGAGCAGCGCACCTTGCTTTCATACCCCCAATTTTCCCATAAAGACATTGATGAGCATATTGACATTGGACTTAAAGAATTTTATTTAAGACCAAGACAAATTTGGAACATGTTTATTACCATCAATTCGGTCGGTGACTTTTTGCGTAAGTTGCACGGCTTTAAAGCATTTGTCCATTACTTCGCTGAAAAAATGCTTAGGGCCATCCAGGGCAAGAAAATGGATGATCAGCCGACTACCAAATTCTTAAACCGTACGGTCCGTGTCCGTACTGAAGCCCAGAATATCCCTGTGTTGACACCGGTGCATTGATTTGATATATTTAGAAAATTCCTGTCATTCTGAGGCCGCAGGCCGAAGAATCTCTTATAGAATTAATTTTGTTGAGATCCTTCGCTTCGCTCAGGATGACAATATAACCAGGAGATTTTTATGGCCCATATTGTGACTGAACCATGCATCAAATGCAAATACACCGACTGTGTGACTGTTTGTCCCGTGGATTGCTTTCACGAAGATGCAGAAATGCTGACCATTGACCCGGAAGTCTGCATTGACTGTGGTGCCTGCATCCCCGAATGCCCAGTCCAGGCCATTTATGCAGATTCCGATCTTCCTGAAAAATACAAAAGCTATACAGCGCTAAACGCCACGAAGTCAAAAGAATTACCAGTCATCACGCAAAAGAAGACTCCCCTGGCTCCTCCTAAGCAATAACAGGAAATCCATCATGAGCTGGATCGAAGGCCTTAAAACCAAATGGCAGATCAAGAGTAATTGGGATTTTTGGATGATCATGCTGAGTTTCTCGCTGGCAGGCATGTTTATTATGCCTGTGCGAAAGCTTATTTTCCATTTAGTCGGCATCACTGCTCAAACACCTCTTTGGATCAAAATCCTCGTCTATCTGCCCCTTATCCCTCCTGCCTATTATATCGGACTGATGATCTTCGGGACACTCCTGGGACAATTCACGTTTTTCTGGGGATTTTTATCAGGAAGACTACGGTTCTTAACAGGCAGAAAAAAGGGGACAGTATAAACTGTCCCCTTTTAAAAAATGTAAAGCATAAGGTAAACTACGACACCTGTGACGGAGACGTAAAGCCACGTGGGATATAGCCAGCGGGTGATGCGGGTGTGCTTTTCATATTCCCCCCTTAAGGCATGGCGTATGGCCATGATGATAAAAGGCACGATCAAAATTGCCAAGGGCGTATGTGTGCCGAGGACCATAAAATAAATGACCCTTAAAATCCCCCTGCCCTGATAATGCGAAATCCCCCTCGAGCTTAAATGATAATAAAGATACGTGCATAAAAACAAAGCCGAACAGCAAAAAGCACAGATCATTAATACCCTGTGCCTGGCACGGTCTTTGTTCTTGATGGCGATCCCGCCTAAAATTAAAAAGACCCCGGCAGAAGCGTTGAGACTGGCATTAATGGTTGGTAATACCGGCGGGCACATGTTTGATCTTTCAATATTGGAATATTCCGTCGGCAATGATCAAGACCAAGAGCAGCGGAAGATAAACAATGGACGCCGCTAAGATCTTGCGCGCGTCCATATTGGATTGGCTGCGCTGGAACAAGAATGCGGTATACAAAACCCCCACGCCTAAACACAATGCCCCCCAAAAATACACTTTTCCCGACATGCCGATCAAGGAAGGCATCAATGAAAACGCGACCAATAAAAAACTAAACGCGGTGATCTGGGCGAAAGTAAATTTACCGTCGGGATGGACCACGGGAAGCATCTTAAAACCGGCCCTTTTATAGTCCTCTTTATAGATCCAGGCAATGGCGTAAAAGTGCGGATGCTGCCAGGTGAACAGGATCAAAAACAATATCCATCCTCCCGGGTCTAAATGATTGGCGGCCGCGGCCCACCCTCCCAACGGCGGAATGGCCCCGGGAATGGCGCCGATAGTGGTATTAAGCCAGGTCAATCTTTTCATGGGGGTATAAACCAATACATATAAAAAGCAGGTCAACAAACTTAAAAAAGCCGTCAGTAAATTGACCTTCCAGCAGAACAAAAATAAACCGGCCAAAATCAGGATTGTACCGAATCCCAGGGCCTGTGCCGGCGTAATCACACCCATGGGTATGGGGCGCTTTTTGGTGCGCTGCATCAGAGAATCAACGTCACGCTCGAGGTATTGGTTAAGCACCGATGCCCCGCCGCAAGTCAAGGCAGTCGCAAGCAAGGTCCAAAACAATAACAACGTGCGGTGAAAACTGCCGTCGGCAAAATAAAAGCCCAATGCCGTTGTGACCAATACCAGCATCATGATGCTGGGTTTGGTCATGCCCCAATAAGATTTGTACAAATTTAATTTATTTGTCATTGGTTGTTCTTTTAGAGATCCTTCGGAGCAACTGCGAATGTCCGGTATGAGGACCTTCGCTCAGGATGACAATTTAATTCTTCAGCATTTGGGTAAATTGACGCCAGGTCAAGGGGGACGCGCGCAAGACCATTAAAAAAGACAGCCCCAAGACAATGGCGCCTAACGTCACGTGCAAGGTAGTAGTATAAACCTCTTTTTGGCTCAGGACAGTAGAAATCCCTAAAGTAATTTGTAAAATAACGGCTAGATTTAGCCAATATAAGGTCTTGAGTATTAACGGGCGGTCCAGGCATTCTTTATAAGCGATATTATTAAGCCACAAAAGTTTTAATAAAATAAATAAAGCCCAAATACGGTGCGTCAGATGGATCATCACCTGGCCCATATTGACCTGGTCCAGGTTGTTTTCAAAACGCCAGGCATTGACCCTGTTGAGCCACGCCGCATCAAAATTGGGCAACATGGTCCAACCCATGGTCGGAAAATCCGGGATCGCCAGGCCCGCCTGGGCATGGCGCATGATATTGCCGAAGATCAATTGGACATAGATCATCCCCATCAGGATCAACGAGAGGCGCAAAAATTTCGGATTAAAACTTTCTTCCTCAATGTTCCAGCGCTGGTGCCATTCCATCGACAACCCATAAGCGATGAATATGACGATCATAAAAAATGTTTGTGCCACCACCCCGTGAAAGGTGGACAGCCATACCGGCAAAAAGAATTTGACGGTCAAACCGCCTAAAATACCCTGGAGCACGACCGTCAGAAAGGCAAAAATCCCCAAGCGCTTGATCCAGACAGGTATTTTTGATATACGCAGCAGCCATACCGTTAAAACCAAGGTCAAGATCCCGACGATGGAGGCCAACAGGCGGTGGGTGTGTTCGTATTTGATCCCTCCCGCCATTTTATCGAGCGGATAGGCAAACATGAATTTTCCGTAAGTGGTGGGCCAGTCAGGCACGGACAGGCCTGACCCGGTGCTTTTGACCAAAGCTCCGGCGAGAATTAACAGCAAGGTCATGGCGCAAAGGAATTTAGAATACCGCCTTAAAAGTATGGATTGGGATGACATGGAAGAATTAATTTTGTTAAGATCCTTCGCTTCGCTCAGGATGACAAACACTAAATCTTAAGCAATTTCATCAGGAACCAATACAATGCAGCTAACATGATAATGACCGATGTGATGGTCTCGAGCATGTAGAAAAATTCTTTTGGCTCTATCCCCGGGTTGGAGATCATGGTGCGGTCCACCCCATTAAGAGACAAGACATAGGCCTCCAAATCAGCGATCTGCGCCTGGCTTAAGGCGTGAGTATCGCCAAAAGCCGGCATATTAGGGCCGCCTTGGCTGTTAGGAACGCCATGCTGGAGACGCTGGTCAATGATCTCTACAAATTTTTGCGGGTCGGCATTAAAGAGAGCCCTGTCAATAGGATTCAGTGAAGGAACGCCTTTGGGAGGTTGGGTCCCGTTGGCTTGGTTCGTCTCGGAAACCAGGTAACTGCTAAAGCCAGGTGTCTTATTATCACCATGCGGTCCATGGCACATGATACAGGATTGATGGAACAAGATGGCCCCATGGTCCTTGTTTCCGATAACACCAATGGCTTGAACACCGCCGCCACTGCCGGCGGGCATTGCAGTCCCTCCACTTGCTTCTGCTTCTGTTACCCCCGGCGGCAAGGCCGTGGCCGCTCTTGTCGAAAGACTGCTAAGAAAATCAATCATGGCATTCATCTGGTCATCCGTTAAACGGCTGGCAAATGAAGGCATGATACTTAAAGGATTATGCGCTTGCGGAGTCGCTAATTGGATTTTCAACCAATCCTTGTTTGGCATATCTTTTTTAATGGCCATGATCAAATCCGGTCCCGCCTTAGTACTTACGTGTCCTGTGATAGTATGGCATTGGACACAACCGACGCTATTAAATAATTGTTCACCATATTTGGCTGAAGCAGCAGCGTCTGCTGGAGCACCGGCAACTGCCGGCGGTGGCGGAGGCGCCACATTAGGAGTAAGACCCTCAATATAATCAACCAAAAGATTAACATTTCGTCCGCTTAAATGCGCAAAAGGCGGCATGATCGTCTTGGGATTATGTGTTTGAGGGGATATTAATTGGGTATAAATCCACTCGCGTGTACGATTGGCACGGGTCAAAGACAAATCAGGCCCTTGCTTATTGCTGGCAGCCCCGGTCGTTGTGTGACATTCCGTACATCCTAAAGTTTTAAAGAGCTTCTGACCTGTAGCTTGTTGGTCAGCATCGGCTGCAACCATGGCCGTGTACCTTTCACTCAAGGTCATCTTTTCACTTTCATGGCTGACCGTGGGTTGTGCCGGCTCCATTTGGGACAATTCAGCGTCGCTCCTGTAAATATACCCAAGCCACGTCAAATATAAAACAATGCCCACAAAAGCAAATCCGCTTAATACGACAAAACCGCGTTTAAAGGGGTTTTTTTCAGGACTTTTATCCACGAAAGGCAGGGAAGCAAAAAGTAAAATAATAATCAGCGGCACACCCGCTGCCCCAATCGGCTCCAGGGGGCCGGGGAAAAATTTTATTATTTGATAAAGAAAAAGAAAGGTCCACGAAGGTTTGGGAGATACAAGAGTGTCCGCGGGATCTGCCAAGCCTGAAAACGGTGCCGGGAAAAAAGCCGAAAGATAAACTAACAACAGAAAAATCAAAAATGTCACAACGACATCTTTAAATATTTGTTCCGGCCAAAAGTATCCGGTAACTTTGCGTTTTTTCTCGTCCCACGGGCCTGATTCGCCGTAGGTGCGGAAAGCGATCAAGTGCAGCATGACAAAGGCACCAATGGCGCCGGGAAGTATGGCCACATGCAATACATACATGCGCAACAAGGCCATCTGCCCCATTTTATTGGCGCCTTGCAATATGGCTTGCGTTAAGGGACCGACAATAGGGACAGAACCGGCAATCCCAATGCCCACTTGTCCCGCGAAGTAGCCGTCTTTATCCCACGGAAGTATCGGGCCTGTAAACATAAAAAGGGCTGTTAAAATGATCAGGACAATACCAACGAGCCAAACCATTTCTCTGGGTTTTTTATAGGAACCCCAGATAAAAACGCGCAAACAATGCAGTCCTACGATGATGGTAAATAAAGTACCGCCCCAATAATGGATGCCATGGATAAGCCACCCAAAGGGCACTTGCATGCGCAGATAATTCAAGCTGGAATAAGCGTAATCAACGGTGGGTACATAATAAAAAAGCTGCCAGATGCCGCTGACAATCTGCATGGTCAAAAGGAACATGCAGGCAGAGCCCAAGGTATAGGAAAACCTGGTACCTCCGGGGATTTCTTCATGGAGAAATTCAGAAAAGAATGTGATTAATCCGGTACGTTCATTGACCCAGTCTTTGACTGTGTTTAATATAGATTTTTTATCGCTCATATAAAATTACATCTCAACCTTCTCAGGAATGCCTGCTTTAAATAATTGCCATTGTATGAATAATTCTCCCCCTTCAATTTTATAAGGAAGGGTATCTAAAGGCCTCGGTGCAGGCCCGCCTATACATTTTCCGCTTTCATTGAATATGCTTCCATGGCAAGGGCAGGCAAATTCTTTTTTAGCACCATCAAAATTATAATGGCAGTTTAAATGCGGGCATAAGGTAGAATAGACGGTTGCTTTGTCCGGTGCATGTTTGATGACCCATACATCGTAAACCACCTTGGTTGTTATAAAAGCCTGCACATCCACGTCTTCAGCGGTGGTCATCTTCGTCGGTGTTTCCGCCGGGATTTTAGGGAAATTGGGCACCTTAATAAATTTCCCCTCTGCCCCCTCATTAGAAACAGGTATAAGAAAAGAAACCAGCGGCCATGTCAGCATTAGGCTTAAAAAACCCAGGATAGCTGCGGTCAGGCCTTTGATAAAATCACGTTTTTGGACATCTTCAGGTTCTTGGGACCGTGGAGTAGGCGTATGATTAGTCATGTATTCCCTTATTTTGCTGTAACCATTGGTCAAAATCACCCTGAGACAGGACATTGACAATGCCCCTCATGCGGTAATGCCCTATGCCGCAAAGCTGAGAACACGCTATTTCATATTGTCCCAATTTATTAGGAGTAAACCAGACATGCGTCGTCATGCCCGGAATGACGTCCTGCTTGACACGCATCGCAGGCAAACCAAAACTGTGGATAACGTCTTTGCTTGTCAAGGTGATGATGACCGTTTTATTAATAGGCAGATAAATTTGGTTCATGGTCGTGATATTATCTTTGTTATCAGGGTCATTGGGATCAAGGCCCATGGGATTATCATCCAGAAACCGGGCAGAGGCACGGCCGAATTTCCCGCCGGGACCGGCATAACGGACGTTCCAGGCAAATTGCTGGGCCACGACCTTGACTTGCAATGTGTTCTTGTCCGAAGGCATACCCGCCTGATGCACCGCCCAAAAGGGAATAGAAAAAGCAAACAAGAGCAGGAATTCAACGAACACCACCACCCATTCCACATAAGAAGAAATCAGGTGCGGAGTATGGTCATGGGACACCTTGGCATTTTTGGTTTCGCGGAATTTGATGAGGACAACGATAAAATAGATGGCCCAGCCGACAAATAGAATAAGGACAAGGCCGTGGATCAAATACATCAAGGTATCATTGTCACGGCCTTCCACTGAAGCTAAAGGCTGCATGGGAAGAAGTTTTTGTAAAAGATTATCCATATATTAATAGACAGTAAATTCGCTTGGGCTCCGTGGGGAATATGCTATGTCCCAAGCAGGCCAGAATAATAATGACAAGAAAACAATGACTGTTAATAATAAAAGCAAATGCACGGTTTTTTTCTTGGTCATCAAATGCATAAAATAATACCCCAAGATCCCTGCTTCCGCGCAAGCGACAGGAACTATAAGGAATATCCCCAATGTCCCAAGCTGCAAATGGCTGATGAAGATGATCACCCCTACCAGGGCAATGATGCTGAAATAGATCAAAAGATCTCTTTTAAAATCATCTTGTTGTAAATCTTGTTCCATACTCCCCCACTGTCATTCTGAGCGAAACGAAGAATCTCTTAAAGTAAATACAACGTCGAAAACAAAAATATCCAAACTAAATCCACAAAGTGCCAATAAAGACCGGCCACTTCCACGCGATTGATGAACCATTGCTTGTTTTGCGCCCGAAGGTACATCCCGGGGCCGGCATAATAAGAATTGACCAGAATACCTCCGATAATATGCAAGGCATGCAGTCCGGTCATTAAAAAATATATGGCCAAAAAAACACTGGTTTTAGGATATTCATGGTGGCTAAAGTGCTGATAATACTCGACCCCTTTAAGGCTTAGAAATATAAACGCGAACAAAATCACCAAATACATAAATTTTTTATACTTGGCTATATCATCCGCTTTCAGGGCCACCCAGGCGCGTATGAAAAAAATACTGGATGACAGAAGAACAACACTATTGATGGCACCGATAGGTATATTCTGTATATCAGATTGGACCGGCCAGGTAAAAGACCCTACTCTAAGAAGGATGTATGCGGAAAACAATGACCCGAAAAGCATGACTTCTGAAGCCAAAAAAAGCCAGATCCCGAATTTAGCATTATAAAGGCCGGTATCTTCGCGGGGCTTTACGATATACGGTATAAATTCTTCGGTATGTTCCATTTACTAAATTTCCTTCTGGTCCTGTGGGCTGTAATCTTTTGGCGCACCTTCAAGGCTGTAACTATAGGGTTCACGGTAAACAGTGATGGGTTTGGCAAAATTACCATGTGGCGGTGGTGTGGGCGTCGCCCATTCGAGTGTCGCCGATTTCCATGGATTATCTGAATCGACTTTTTCACCGTTAAACATGCTGTAAAAGAAATTAATGATAAAAGGGAATTGGGCAATGAACATAATCCAAGCTGCCCAGGTAATGACGACATTCCAATAAAGTATATCGTGGTTGAATGTGTATGTTGCCCCCCCGTCGTACATCCGGCGGTTGAGTCCCATTAGACCCTGGATGAGCATGGGAAAAAATACCAAATTCATCGTTATTAGAGTGGGCCAGAAATGCAAATGGCCTAAAACTTCGTTCATCTTGCGGCCCGTTGCCTTGGGAAACCAATAATAAATTCCGGCAAAAAGCCCCAAAACAACACCCGGGGCAACCACATAATGAAAATGTCCGATCACGTAGTAGGTGTCATGCAAAGGAATGTCGGTGGCCGCCAAGCCCAAAGGCAAGCCGGTCAATCCGCCAAAACCAAACATCGGCAAAAACGCCAGGGCAAAAAGCATAGGGACATTAAAGCGGATAGACCCACCCCAAAGCGTAATAAACAAAGCAGAAACAATGATGATGGATGGGATGGATATGATCATGGTGGTGGTTTGAAAAAAAGCCGTGATATTGGTGCCCATACCGGTCAAATAAGTATGGTGGGACCAGACAATAAAGGACAAAAATCCTAAAAAGATAATGGACCAGCGCATCATGCTAAAACCGGAAATATTTTTTCTGGTATTGCAGGCAATGATTTCAGTCACGATCCCCAGGGCAGGAAGTATGATGACATAAACTTCGGGGTGCCCTAAAAACCAAAAGAGATGCTGCCAAAGCAGAGCATTGCCTCCCCCGCTGACATCATAGACATGGCCATTGACATAAAGACCGCTGGGCAAAAAGAAACTTGTTCCCAGCAAACGGTCACATAATTGCAAAAACGCGGCGCCCTCAAGCGGCGGAAAAGCCAAAAGCAATAAAAATGCCGTGATCAATTGGGCCCATATAAAAAACGGCAGGCGTTCAAAGGTCATGCCAGGGGCGCGTAATTGAAAAATGGTCGTGATAAAATTTAAAGAAGAAAGTAATGAAGAAATAATGATGATCGCCATGCTAAAGAGCCATATGGTTTGTCCGTCATGGGCAATGTCCGATAAAGGCGAATAAGATGTCCAGCCGTTGCTGGCCGGACCGTTGGGCAAAAAGAAACTGGAAAGCATCAACAAGCCGCCGGCCAAAAATGACCAGTAACTGAACATGTTCAACCTGGGAAAAGCCATGTCCTTGGCGCCGATCTGCAAAGGGATAAGATAATTCCCGAAAACCGCGAAGCCCAATGGGACCACCCCTAAGAAAACCATGATGGTCCCATGCATGGCACCCAGCTGATTATAAAATTCAGGGAGCATCACCCCGCCTGGCATGCTGTTTTCACCAAACAGTTTCCCTATAATAGGCAATGGTTGTCCGGGGTAAGCGATTTGCCAGCGCATGAGCAACATTAAGCAAAAACCAAAAAAAAGGAAGAAAAGGCTCAAGAACAGGTATTGGACACCAATGACCTTATGGTCTGTGGAAAAAACATACTGGGACCAAAATGATTGCTGATGATGCGACTCACCGTGGGAAGAATCGTGATGAGACGGGCCGTGATGGGCTGGGTCGTGCGCACTGCTCATGAAATAAATACTCCCAATAAATTTATGAAGACACTAAAACTATACCACAATATATTAAAACTTGAATCTAATTATTAATTTATTTTAAAAGGGCCTTTTCTCTTTTACGAAAATTTAAAAACAGGACCCCAAACCCGATTAATACGGCAGTGACTACCGCCAATAATGCAATCACCGCGTCATTGTACCCTTGAGTGAGAGGTGAAGTGGGGTCTCCAAAACAAACCGCGCAGAAAACCATATCACAGGGCCTTCATTTTTTGGATAAATTTCACACAATAGATGATCAAAGCGACAGCAATGACGAATGAACAATAACCCCAGGCCATAAAATCATGGTTTAAAGTCCAAAGGCCAAAGCCTAGGGACAACAGTATGGAAACAATAATAAGAATGACGTGAATATATTTAATGCCCATAAAATTTATTTTAACACTATTTCGGTCGGGAAAAAGTAAAATCTGCTCTTTGCGTGGTGTTGTCCACGACCGTCACTGTTTCTGATTTACTTTCTAATTTTTCGTGCCAGGCTTCAATCTCATAAGTCCCGGCAGGGACATTTTTAATTTCAAACCGGCCGTCAGGGCCGGTCACGGCAAAAAACGGATGAGGCATCACCGCCATCCATGCCTGCATCCATGGATGGACATCGCAGCGGATGGGGAACATGAATTCCGGTTTGTCGAAAGCGACTTCCAATTCCTTGCGAAAATCCGGCATAGATGCGTTAAATTCCGGGTTTATTTTACACATCGCATGGACATTGTGCAAAGTACCGTCGGGATTAAGGAACCTGACCTTCTGGCCCACCATGACCCCGATCACATGTGGGGTATAATTACAACCTCCTTGATCGACCACCGCGGCTTGGAAGGGACAAGGATAAAGCTTCTCTATCGGCACATCGTCATTTTTAATATAAACAAACACGTTGCCCAAGGTGTTGTTATCTCCCAAAACAAGCGATGGTAAATGAACATTGCCATGATTGACCGCGTAACAAACAGGGTCAGCATCCATGTGGACCAGCCGGGAAACAGGCGCCGTCCCGTCAAATTTTACAGTCCCGGTTATGGTGCCATCAGCAATAGCATACGTACAAAGACCTAAACAATAAATTAGGGACAGCGCTATATTTTGAAATGTAAATTTGTAACAGAAAATTAAGCGCTGTCCCTCATTTAATTTATCCATTGATCGATCCCAAAAACGTACCATAAATTGGATGCAACGTGGTGGCCTTGTTTGATTTGTTCAAGTAAAAAATCTTTGGCATTTTCTTTAGTGACCAGACAAACCTGGATATCTTCGGCATCTTCCAAATCTTGAACAGGGTTTTGGTTAGCCGGTGATTTCTCGTCTACTTCGACATAGACGACCCTGGCATTATCATTGATAAGCGAAGCGCCGGTCTTTAAAACCGGACTCACATCGACAATTTTTCCTGTATATCCGGTTTCTTCTTTTAATTCGACCAGGGCATGGTTGGGGTCATCAAATCCTAAACCTGCCGGGCAGGCAATGATATACCCGTCAATCGCCGGACGGTATTGCTTGATAAGGATAAAGCGCTTGGAAGGCATCAGGCGTGCGACGATCACCACACCCACGGTGGAGCGGTTGCGATGGACACATTCCCAAGTTAATTCCTGGCCTTTATTGTTCCGGTAAATGGTTTCACGCACCGAAAGCCATTGGCCTTCGTAAAGGATTTTTTCATTGAGCTTTTTCATACTGCGGTGGCTTGGTCGGCCAGCAAGGTCACGTCATGCTCGAGATCGACTTCCAAAATGCCGCTGGTAATTTCGAAAGCGGTTTCACGGCCGGCCTGGCGCACGCGGACCCGTCCTGCTTTTAAAGCAGACATTAAAGACATGTGCCTGCTATAAACTTCAAAACCGCCTTCCGTGCCGACAACAGCGACGGAATCAACCGTGTCTTCAAAAATCTTGCCGGTGGGGGCAACTATGGAAAGTTTAAAACTCACAATGTTTTTGCTTTCGCGATAACTTCATCAATGTTTCCAACCATGTAAAAGGCCTGCTCGGGAATGGCATCGTGCTTGCCTTCTAATATTTCTTTAAAAGAACGGATGGTCTCTTCCAAAGGCACATACTTGCCCTTGATCCCCGTAAATTGCTCTGCCACATGGAACGGTTGGGAGAGGAATTTTTGGATCTTACGGGCGCGCTCGACGGTCAGCCGGTCTTCTTCTGAAAGCTCATCCATCCCTAAGATCGCGATGATGTCCTGTAATTCCTTGTACTTTTGCAAGATTTCCTGCACGCGGCGCGCGACCTTATAATGCTCTTCCCCAACGATTTCCGGGGCCAAAATAGTCGACGTTGAAGTCAAAGGGTCGACCGCCGGATAAATACCAAGCTCGGCAATGGGACGAGACAATTCCGTCGTGGCGTCCAAATGCGCGAAGGTGGCTGCCGGTGCGGGGTCCGTGTAATCGTCGGCCGGGACATAGATGGCTTGAATGGATGTGATCGACCCGCTTTTAGTTGAGGTGATCCTCTCTTGCAATTCCCCCATGTCCGTGCCCAAGGTCGGCTGATATCCGACCGCCGAGGGGATGCGGCCAAGAAGAGCGGAAACCTCTGAACCGGCCTGGGTAAAACGGAAAATATTATCGATAAATAAAAGAACGTCCTGGTGCATTTCGTCACGGAAATATTCCGCCACGGTCAACGCCGACAAAGCGACACGGGCACGCGCACCCGGAGGCTCATTCATCTGGCCGTAAACAAGGGATGTTTTATCGATAACACCGGCTTCTTTCATTTCTTTATAAAGGGCGGTACCTTCACGGGTGCGTTCCCCCACCCCGGCAAAAACAGAATACCCGCCGTGCTCTTTGGCGATATTATTGATCAATTCCTGGATGATAACGGTCTTTCCAACACCTGCCCCGCCGAAAAGGCCGATTTTCCCGCCCTTACGGTAAGGGGCCAAAAGGTCAACGACCTTGATCCCCGTGACCAAAATAGAAGTAGACGTGTCCTGCTCATCGATTTCCGGGGCCAGGCGGTGGATCGGCATATACTTTACAGCTTTGACCGGGCCTGCTTCGTCTACAGGCTCGCCCAATAGATTCATGACACGTCCCAGTGTGCCTTCACCGACAGGCATCATTAAACCCTCACCGGTGTTAATGACTTCCTGGCCGCGGACCATGCCTTCGGTGGTGTCCATGGCAATGGTGCGGATCAAATTGTCCCCCAAATGCTGGGCAACCTCGAGGGTCAAGTTACCCTGGGCATCGCTGATGGATTTATTGGTTGTTTTTAATGCCGTGCCGATGGCCGGCAAACCTTCCATCGGAAAGTAAACGTCCACGACTGCGCCCAGTACTTGGATGACACGACCGGCGATTCTCTTATTAGCTTGATCCATTAGATTCTCCTGTTGTTTGTCATTCTGTCGAATTTTTGTCATTCTAAAGCGAAGAATCTCTTATAGAATTAATTTTGTTGAGATCCTATATGTCGAAATCTGATGGTCATTCCCTCACGTTCACATTCGATTTGTCACTTCTCAGGATGACACCTGACGTTTCGTCAGGTGTCATTTTAGCGCTTCTGCTCCTGAAATAATTTCGATCAATTCCGTTGTAATCGCCGCCTGACGGGCGCGGTTGCGCAGCAGCGTATAGCGGTCGATCAAGTCCCCTGTATTCGTTGACGCTTTATCCATCGCGGACATGCGCGCCCCGTGTTCTCCGGCGGCGTTTTCCAGCAAGGTAAAAAAGATCTTGAAATTCAAGAATTTGGGGACCATGAAATTCAATATTTCTTTTTCTTCGGGCTCGTACGAGTAGTTGTGGGGCTTGGGCGATCCCGGCCCTGAAGCTGTTAGAGCATTAGCAAAAACGGAAACATCCAAAGGCAGGATCTTTTCGATCACCGGCGTTTGGGACATCGGCCCGTCAAACCGGTTATACGCCAGATAAATTTCATCATAATTCCCCTTAACAAAGTCTTCTGTAAGGTCTTGGACCACCTTTTGGGCATCACTAAAAACCGGTTTCATGGTGATATTTTCATAGTATTTATTGATCTTGGCCGTACGTCTAAAAGACATATACCCCCGACGGCCGCAAAAACTCATGCCGATGGTGGTATATTTGTAAGGGTTTTCCGAGATCCAATGCCGGGTTTTCCTGATCAAATTATTATTAAAACCGCCGCACAATCCTTTATCAGAAGTAAACAAAACAACCAAACCTTTAGTCACCGCTTTTTTAACGGTGAGCAAGGGATGGCTGACCATCCCGTAACTGGTCAAACGTCCCATTAATCCGGTGATCTTAAGGGCGTATTCCTTCGCGTTGTTCTGGGCTTTGTGGGCCCGTTTGAACTTGCTGGCCGAGACCATCTTCATGGTCTTGGTCATCTTACGCGTGTTCTTGAGCGAGGTGATCTTCTTATTAAATTCTTTAATGCCGATCATGCCTTAAATGTCCCTTTGACTTCCTCTAATAATTTTTTCAATGCTGCTTTGACCTCATCGGTCATAGCTAAGGTTTTGTTGAATAACTGCACAAAATCCCCGTACCGGCTGTCTATTTGGGCTGATAAATATTCTTCAAAATCCCGCACCTTGTTGGCAGGCATATCGTCCAGATATCCATTGGTCCCTGCAAAAATAATGGCCACTTGTTTGACCACCGGTAAAGGCACATGAATACCCTGCTTGATGATCTCCATGAGGCGTTTGCCGCGGTCAAGTTGTTTGCGGGTCGCCGCATCCAGGTCTGAGGCGAACTGCGAAAAAGCCGCCAACTCGCGGTATTGGGCCAGGTCCAAACGCAAAGACCCTGCGGTTTGTTTCATGGCTTTGACCTGGGCATCTCCCCCGACGCGAGAAACCGAAAGACCCGCGTTAATGGCCGGACGCTGTCCTGAATTAAAAAGATCGCCATCCAGGAAGATCTGCCCATCAGTAATAGAGATAACGTTGGTAGGAATATAGGCGGACACGTCACCGGCCTGGGTTTCAATGATTGGCAAAGCCGTCAAAGATCCGGCCCCCTTGGCATCGGATAATTTCGCCGCGCGTTCCAAAAGACGGCTATGCAAATAAAAAATATCGCCCGGATATGCCTCACGGCCCGGCGGCCGACGAAGTAACAGCGACAACTGGCGGTAGGCCTGGGCCTGTTTGGTCAAGTCGTCATAAATGATCAAGGCATGTTTGCCGTTGTCACGGTAATATTCCGCCATCGCAGTACCCGCATAGGGTGCCAAAAATTGCATGGGTGCGGGGTCAGACGCTGTGGCTGCCACGATCGTGGTATATTCCATGGCGCCGAATTTACGCAACGTTTCATAGACCTGGACCACCGTCGATCTTTTTTGGCCGATGGCCACATAAAAACAAAACACCCCTTTGCCTTTTTGGTTGATGATCGTATCAATGGCCAGGGTGGTTTTACCTGTTTTACGGTCTCCGATGATCAGTTCACGCTGGCCGCGGCCAATGGGCGTTAATGCGTCAATGACTTTAATGCCTGTCTGCAGGGGCTCATGCACATTTTTACGGTCAATGATGCCCGGGGCCTTAAGTTCAATGGCTTGCATGGAATTTGCCGTAAACGCAGGCTTGCCATCGCAAGGAGCGCCCAAAGCATCCACGATACGGCCCAAAAGACCTTCCCCTGCCGGCACAGAAGCGATCTTGCCGGTGCGCTTGACCTCATCACCTTCCTTGATATGGGAGTCTTTGCCGAAGATGGCGATCCCCACATTGCTACTTTCCAAATTCAAAGCAATGCCCTTAATGCCGTCGGAAAATTCCACTAATTCCCCGGCCATGACATTGGCCAGCCCAAAAACACGGGCGATACCATCGCCGACATTAAGCACGGTACCGACCTCAGAGGTCTCCACCTTACTGGTAAAATTGGCCAATTGCTGTTTGAGGATGGATGTTATTTCATCAGGCTGTAATTGTTGGGGCATATTAAACTTACTCCTTACAAAAAACCTAGGTTATGGTTTGAGAAAAATGACTCAATTGACTCTTAAAACTATAATCATAAAGTTTACCCTGGGCGAAAATCCGGAAACCTCCTATAAGAGAGGGGTCCAATGTCCACCGGGTGATCATCTGTTGTTGAAATTTATCCTTCAAATGCTGGTTAATAGCAGTTTTATCTTCATCCCTGATGGGCAATGCTGTTTTTACATAGACCCGCATCTGATGGGTCTGGACTAAGTACATGCTGTCAAAAGATTCACAGATTTCTTTTAAAATATTTAAACGGCCCTTATAAGTGATGAATATTAAAAATCTATAGAAAATATCCGGGACCTTCCCTTCAAATAAAGCTTTTAAAATAACACAGCGTTCTTCGTAAGAAAGCAAAGGATTGCTCAAAAATTGGCGGAAGTCCGCCAAATTGATGATGAATTTTCTGATATCGGACATCGTCGCCTGCACAGCCTCAAGAATATTTTGTTCCTGGGCCAGTTCAAAAAGCGCTTTTGAATAACGGTCAGCGGTTTGGCTCATAAGATCTAGACATCCTTCATGGCCTGATTGATCAAGTTACGGTTTTTTTCCGTGTCCAGATTTTCCTTCAGGATCTTTTCAGCCAATGACACGGCTGTTTGGACGCTTTCTTTTTTAAGCGCGTTGCGCACGCGTTCACGTTCCCCCTCAATTTCCTGATGGGCGCTGGTGATGATCTCTTCCGCGTTCTTTTTAGCCCGCCCTTCGATTTGAGCGGCCAGTTCATTACCTACCTTACGTGACTGTTCAATGATGACATTGGCCTGTGTCTTGGCTTCATCCAGGATCTTTGTCTTGGAAACTTCAATGGCGGCCAATTCAGCCTTGATCTTGTCCGCATCGTCGAGGGATTTACGGATATAATCTTCCCGTTGCTTTAAAGCCGACAGGATCGGTTTCCAGGCGAATTTTTGCAAAATAAAAAGCACGCAGAAAAAAGTGGCCCATAATAATATGGCCATTATTTTTTCAGGGTCTAATAGTCCAAATCTTTCTGTCATAAATTATCCTTTGTTGGCCTAACCATGGATGGCTAAAAAACACATAATGGCAGCGAAAATCGCGATCCCTTCGACGATGGCCGCCCCGACCAGCGTCCAGGTCATTAATTTACCTTCCAATTCCGGCTGGCGGGCAATGCCTTGGATAAAAGAGGCAAAGATAAGCCCGACCCCTACACCCAATCCAACGACAGAAAGACCCATGCCTGCCGCAGCAGAGATCTGTCCTAAATGCGATGCTGTTTCTGGATTCATAAAAACTTCCTTTCTTTTTTGAGTTGTGTCATTGCGAGCCCGAAGGGCGAAGCAATCTTTTTAAAAGATTGCTTCGTCGCTTCGCTGCGCTACGCTTCTCGCAATGACACTTTGCTAATGTTTTGGATGGTACATATGCCCTATAAAAATCGCTGAAAGCAAAACAAAAATAAAAGCCTGTAAAAGGCAGACAAAAATCTCCATGCAATAAAAAACCACCGCCATGGGAAAAGCCAGGATACCGGCAAACACACCAAATAAAATACATAACCCCAAAAAGGCCGTAATAACGATATGCCCCGCGATCATGTTGGCAAAAAGTCGCATGGCCAGGGCGACACAGCGCACAAAGAGCAAAAATACCTCAATAACAAACATGATCGGCACAAACCAACCCGGTATGCCCGCGGGTATCAAGGCATGCCACATCCCTGTAAATCCGCCGCCCACCCCGCCTTTCATTACACCGCGAACAAAGGTCCCTCCAACCATCAGTGTAAAAATAAGAAAAGCAAGCCCTGCGGTAAGATTAATGTTTGCCGTAGCAGTTGAGAAAACCGGGACAAGGCCCATCAAATTACAAATTAAAATAAAGAAAAAAAATGAGCAAAAAAAGGGCGTGAATTTCTCACCGTCTTCCTGGCCCATATTAGGGATAGCTATCTCATCACGGATATAAACAACGACAAATTCGATAAAATTAGTGATACCGGTCGGGACCCTATCTTGTTTACGGTAAATAACTAACATTAAAATGAATAGGATGGCAGTGGCGATCATCAACATCAGCATATGCACCGTCAAAAAACCAGGCAGATGGATAGGCGGCAAAAGCGGGATATGCCACTCGTACGAGTCACCGATGTGGTGCATGATAAAATCGTTCAAATCGAATTTAGACCCCATATGCGTAGGTATCTTAGATGATAAGTTTATGCAACGCAAGAACTTCGAGAAAAATTTTCATGTCATCCCCAACGCAGTGAAGGACCTTAAGTGACTTTAAGATTCTTCGCTTAAGAATGACGATGCATTTGCCACGCTTCATAAAACGAGAACAACATGCCCAAAGCTATCCCTATGACCGTGCATAAAGGCAAGGTATGGAATTTTTGGTCCAGCCAAAAACCTAAAAGGGCCAATGCTAAAATGACGCTCCCCAGGTTAAAGAGCTTAACCAGCATATTAAGTTCCGGCCGGTTTGAGGGGGGTTTTTCAGGCACGCTGATAAAAGTCAGAACCGGGGTTGTTCTGCAATTTTGAGACCTTTGCATTAAATTCCAGGATTTTTTGACGGATAATACTTTCCACTTGGGCAAGGGAGCTTTCGCGCTTTTTCATGCTGTTATCAACCACTTCATGCAAATCGTCGATCGAGCTCAAATGGACTCCGGCCAGGTTTTTAACTTCGGGATCTATATTACGCGGCATGGAAATGTCGATCAGGACAAGTTTTCGCCCTTGACGGATTTCCATGATATTAGCGATCTTTTCTTTGTCCAAAATGTAATGCGGGGCCCCCACCGCGCAAAAACAAATATCCACCTCGCTTAAGATCTCTTTGATGTTCCAAAATGAAGCAGCAACACCGTTATATTGGGTTGCCAGTTGTTCCGCTTTTTCACCGGTGCGGTTCATCAGGAATATTTTCTTGACCCCCAGTTCATGAAGATGGTTAAGGGCAATCTCCCCCATTTTACCGGCGCCGATGACCAGCACGGACTTGTCCTGAAGATTGCCGGCGGCTTTTTCGGCCATTGCGATGGCCGCCCAACTGATGGATGAGCCCCCATGGCTTATCGCTGTTTCATTCCGGGCTTTTTTGCCGGTGCGTATCGCCAAATTCGTTAAAATATTAAAATAACGGGACAAGGTGCCGGACCCGCGGGCACGCTCCACAGAATGTTTGACCTGGCCTAAAATTTGCTTTTCTCCCAATACCAGGGATTCAAGTCCGCAAGCCACCCTTAAAAGATGGTCCAAGGCCCGCTGTCCTTCGTAGGCATAAATATAAGGACCAACATCAAAATCAAAATTAATTTTCTTGGTCCGGGCAATCAAAGATATGACGAAAGAAGGGTCGACGGAATTGTCCGACCGTTTTAAATAAACTTCGATCCGGTTACAGGTGGAAAGCACAAAGGCCTCGTCGATGAGAGGATGGTTCTTGAGCTCGCTTAAAAGCAGGTCCTGCTGCAGGGGATTTAGATAAAATTTCTCCCTGATTTCGATGGGAGCAACTTTGTGGCTTAAGCCTACGATGTACATTAAAAAATGATAGCAAATCTTTTGAGGACAATCAATTTAAACTTCAAAATCTTTACGGTAAATATTAATGAGATTCAGGAATGTCACCGGGTTAAAAGGCCCCAAATACTCCCTCGCCCCCGCTTCCTGGGTGACAAGTTTCATGTATTGCACTTCAATCATCATGGCTTGAATGGCAAACGGATCACGGCTGACCGAGGAACTTGCGTAATAGGTCAAAATGACGGTGTTTTTTAAATCAGGGATCAGTTTAAGTTTTTTGATGATATCGTCGGCAGAAGATTCCGGCATCAGAAGGTCGATAAAAATGACATCAGGGGCGTATTTGATGGCGTCGCGCAAAAATGCATCGTTATTATAAGAAAAATACCCTGTCCAATGGGGGTCATCCTTGAGCAATTGCTGGCAGCATGATAAAACTTCGGGCCTGCCGTTGATCAGGATCTTGGTTTTTTGCAATTGCATGATTTGGGACAAATTAAGTTTATTTCTGACAACTCTTTCCAATTCATCCATGATAATGGGCTTGTTTAAAAAATCCCTGATCCCCAAAAACATAAAAGATTCTTCCATGCGGTGTTTTTCAGTCAGCACAATAATAGGGATTGATTTGGTGTCTTCATCGAGTTTGATCGCTTTGCAAAGCTCATAACCGCTCATCACAGGGACCATGGCATCGGTGATGATCAAATCCGGCCCCTTGTCCTTGGCCATTTGGAAGCCGTGACGGCCATCATGGGCACAAAACATCTCAAAACCGGCCCTGGCAAGACGTTCTTGGGCTTTTTGCACGATGATTAACTCTTCTTCGACCATGAGTATTTTATTCATGAAATTCTCCCTTACCCCTTAAAGCAAAAAGCCTATTCTTGATTACTTCCAAAGAACAGGCGCTTGGTCGCTCTTTAAGCTTGTTTCGGCGGCCAGGCTATCCTGTTGTGGACCCTATAGCTTTGCGTCCTTGCCTTACAGCAAGTTTGCTATTATCGGACAAACATCTGTTTCCAGTTAAAGTATACATGGTCTAAGAGCTAAAAACAAGGACACTGTTTTGGCAAAAATCGTTAAACTTTAGCTAATTGCACCGGTGTTTTGGCTGTATTTATACCTAATAACGGCAATGGGCTTTTGATGTATATGAAACCTGTAGTGACCGGCGTGAACCCTTCAAATCCCCCCTGCTCCAATTGGTCAAGCCGGGCTGGGTCAAATTGGACGCTGACTGCTTTACCAACGCGGTTGACCTTGATTTGGTTGAGGTCGATACCGCCGTTATTTTCCATGCTCTTTATTCCATAACCAGTATGCATGGCTGAATCAAGGCCCCTTTCTATCAATCGATTACGGGCCCAACTAATCGCGGTTTGGATAAAAATATCTTGATACTGGCCATCCAATTCCTCGATAAAATTCTTCGTTTGAGTTACTTCATTACTGTCATGACAATATTCAGCCATTGCCTTAACAAGCCCAGCAAAGAATCTTGGATCAGTATTAATTGGAATTCGAAACAGTATAGATATGGCTTGTGGAGCAATTGGGTTTTGAGTATACAAAGGGTCTTTTTTCAAATCTATAAACTTCCATTTTAGATTTTGCAATAGTTTAAATGAATTTCTTCCGTAATTACTGTTAATATAATTAAATACAATTGTCTGATCAGGATTTCTCAATACTTCAACAAGGTTTAACTGAAGTCTGCTCATTTTTCTATAAAATAAAACTAAAGCCGTGCCAAATCCAATAATGATAAAACTTGTAGTTATACCAAATGGACTTAACATTGCTTCGTCAGGTTTGAATTCTTTAGCTTCTTGCACCGCTTCCATGCTTACCAAAAGCGGCATTTGGCCGAACATTGCCGCATCTTGTTTTTCCTGTTTTGATGTCTGCAACTTGGCTGAATCAATTTCTGTCCCAAGCTTTAAAAATAATTTGGTCAAATGATCTTGATTTATACCTGAGAATTGTGAAATGTTATCGGTGGTGAATTGCTGAAAAATTTCATTCAACGATTGGCCTGCAGGCAGAGAAATATATTGCCCCAGGATGCTTTTAATTTCTGACAAAATTGTTTCAACCCTCCTACGGTAAGCTTCAACGACTTCTTCGTTTTTGTTCCTTGCGTCTGTTTCTTTCTCGATTGTTCTTGATGCTCCTACGAGCCGTCCTCTTAAAAGCGACAATTGCCTTTCAACATCTTCCCCGTTCATCGCTGCATCTGGTTTTGATTTTTGCGACATGGCTGGATCATTTTTAATTTGGCTTAATTTTGATTCGATCCTTTGATTTGCCCAGGCCAATGATTTTAAGACCCACTGATCATCAGAGTATTGTTTGTCTGACATCAATTGCGCAATGACAGTCCTTGCTTTTTTGATTTCTATATCATCCTGACAAAATTCGGCCAATACCTCAATTAGCCCTGCCACCATGCGTGGATCAAAAGTCAATATACTCTTATTTAATTTTACAATTTGAGTTATTTTTTCATCAAATTTGCTATCAACATATTTTGCCCCTTTACCACTTAAATAACTTTTTTGGAGATTATTAAAATCCATTATACGAGTAAATACCCGCCTTTGTAAAATTGACTTGATCTGACCAAACACCTCTTCTCTATTTAAGGGTTCCAAACGCCTTAAAGTTTTTAATAATTCCATACGATTTTTTGCCGTAACATAAATATCAGAATGATCGTCAGCTAACTGTTTTAATATTTTTTTGTATCGAATCCCTGCAATTGCAGCACCCGCCGCAACAAGAGCTACCGTTAAACTTATCATTGCCCCATCAGTCCCCTTAACATCAGCTAATCTGCCCTGTGTGTTTAATGGAATAACCATTAGTGTGCCACCCGAAAAATATTTCCTCGGCACAGCTTGCCCATTCGGTGTTGGGTCTTCCTTGATGTAGTTAAATGCGCCCTTTTTATAGGCCTTCAGGTAACGTTCGTAAATTTGTTCTTTGACGGTCGGATCGTTTAAATTGACACCAGCGACTTTGTTTTTGTTTGTATATAAGGCATCCAAAAGGCCGTTTTGGATGGTTTCCTTATACCATTTGGCCAAGATGAGCGCTTGATAGATTTGGCGTAACGGGGCGAAATTTTTGCCGGTATTGACTTCTTTGGTGATTTCGGGAAGGATGATTGCGCGGACGAATTGGGAGGCTAGGGTATTTGTCGTGGGGTTTCTCTGGGTTGGCAACTTGCTTGGGGACACGGCTGAAGCCATATCCCCTGGTTGGCCTTGGTGTTTGGATAATGCAAGATAATCTTCGTCTAACATTACCTTTAAAGTTGATTTGGTCACGTAGGCGGCATTGAAGTTTTCAAAGACCTGGGCCTGGTCCGGCAGGATCCATACCTTATTAAAGGTGTTTACAGGTATGTCGGTTGTGCCGAATTGCGCTTGGGCTTTGGCGTAGACCTTGCTCCAAAATTCCTTGCCTAAATCTTTTTCCGGATATATTAAGGACGCGGTCAACTGCTTGAGAATATAATCTTGCGCTAATAAATCGCGTCCTAGATCTGTTTGGCCTAGCGCCTCGGGGACCATCCTATTTTTCTCATAAGGGCTTAAATTGACCCATAAATCGCCTTCCGGAATAGTTAGGCCCGCCAGAAAGTATTTCACCAATTGATTGGCTTGGTCTTTAATGGATGCTGTGTCCTGCGGGCCTTTGGTCGTGTTGACCGACACTCGCAGTTGCTCGCCTGTATCTACGATGAATTGAAATTCTAAAGGTTTTTGAGGATTGACAACCAGGCCTTTTAAAGCTAAAGGCGCAAATGACACGGATTCCCCTACCATTGTCCCGGGCACAGGAAGCTGATTAACACTAAAATCCCCGCCTGCCCCTGCCTCGCCGGCAGGCGGGGGCGAGGCAGGCTGAGCGTGAACATACTGGAGATTGCTAAAACTAAAGGTCATGCAGACGATCGAAGCGATAAGACGTTTGAACATTCTTTTCCTTTGGTAAAATCCAATAAAAATATGATGAGGGACTGTTTCAAATATAACACATTATGGATGAAAAGCAAGTTTTTAGCATTGACGAATTGACAATATTTTACTTGTTTGTGGTGCAATTTAACTGTTTTTTAATTGTTCGTATTCCCGCGGAGTATTTATATTGTCCAGCCAATGCGGGTTGTTTTGTTTAAGCAGTTGAGGGTTGCTTTTGATCAGGATTTTACGCGGGCAATGGGCGCCTTCATTAAATAATTGCAGAATGGGACCATAGGCGTGCCCTTCCCATATAGCGCATAAAGGTTCAGGTAAGCTGTCCTGAGTGCTGATAAAAGCTGTAGCGGTTTTTAGGGGATCGCGAAGTGTCAAAAGAGTTTGGATGGTTTCTTTGGTAATATAAGGTAAATCACAGGCAATGACCAGCCAGCCGGTCCCGGGATGTTCTTTCATGGCTGATAAAATACCGCCTAAGGGGCCGCGATTTGTGAATTCATCTTTATCATTAATGCAGGCAAAATTCTTGTAGGCGGCCTGGTCAATCCGTTTTGACAAAAAAACTTTTTCGCAGTATGTTTGGAGTAATTCGTATAAATATTCCACCTGCGGTTTGCCATTGAACTCTAGCAGGGCCTTGTCACGCCCCATGCGCCGGCTATACCCGCCAGCTAAAATAAGGCCATAGATTTTGGGCTTTGTGGCTTTCATACTCAATAAATCCGTCAGCTTGGGCCAAGGATGCAAAATCACCTGACCCGCTGAAAGTGATCAATCGTCCCTGCGCAACCGGTAAAAAATGGGTCAAATCAGATTGAATATTGACACGGTCCAATACCGGAATAAATTCCTGTTTAAACTCCAGGCCGCTGGCTTTCTTTAAATAAGGAATGACATAACGGTAGGCGCAGATTTGGGTTGATACGGGATTGCCGGGAAGAGCAAAAACCGCCTTGCAATTTTTAGCCATTCCAAACCAAAAGGGTTTTCCGGGTTTTTGGGAGACTTTATGAAAGGATTGTTTGATTCCCAATGACCCCAAGACCTTGGGGACATAATCAAAATCCCCCATCGAAACTCCCCCGCTTAAAATCAAAACGTCCGATTTGCTTAATATGGACTTTATGCCTTGCAGCATCAACTTTTGATTGTCACGCAGATGATAAATTTGAACATCCCCTAATTGCGCCTGGTTCAATAAAGCCTGCAAGGCATAGGAATTGGACAATCGGGTCTGGTATTGTTTGACCGGTTTTTGGATGTCCACCAATTCATCACCGGTGGAAATCACCGCGATTTTAGGCAAGGCGCTGACCTTGACCTTCACCTTCCCGACACTGGCGGCAATCCCGATATGCGGGGCCCAAAGCCGGCAGCCGGATTTTAACAAAATTTCCCCTTTTTTGCCGTCGGCCGCTTGAAGGCGGATGGATTGGAATTTCTTGATCATGGTCCAATCTTTGGACTGCGCGGTGTCCCCTTCCAGGTGGACCTGTTCAATGGGGATGACACAGTCACAGCCCTTGGGGATGACGGCGCCGGTCATGATACGAACACAATGGGCGGTTTTCTTTAAAGGCCTGGGTGCCATGCCCGGCGGTATTATTGCTTCAACGTGGAATGTCCTTTGTCCCTTTTGCCAGGCATCGTAGGAAATGGCAATGCCATCCGCCAGGCTTTTATTAAAAGGCGGCTGGTCACGGTCGCTAAAAATGTTTTCACGCAAAACCCGTCCCACGGCTTTTTGCAGGGGGATGATTTCTATAGGGAAAAGTTTGGCATTATGCAAGATGAGCCTGTGTGCTTCTGAAGGGGAGATCATATGTGGGTATTATCTCACAGATTGGGCAGATAGCAAGCGTGCTAAATGGCCACAGCCGTTGCGAGCGATTTGGCATTATTGATGCAGTCGTTAAAGGACACGCCGTCTAAGTAATTGGCGCATAAATACAGGCCCGGGGTTTTGGCGCATTGTTGGGCGACCAATGGACGCCATTGAGGATAATTGATTTCATACTGGGGGATCGCTTTGGGCCATAATTTAACAAATGTTTCTATTGGCTTCGAGCAAACGCCATACGTACTGTCGATCTCTTCAATCGATTTAGCTAAAATCTGCTCTTGTACATCATTGATGATGGCCGGGCGATGGGCCCCGCCTAAGATGACGCGCACCAATATTTGACCGCTCCCCGCCCGGCCGGAATAAACATTACTTTCAATCATGACGCCTAAAACCTCTTTATTTTCTTTGGAAGCAATTAAATAGCCGAAACCATCGGGCTTTTTCTTAAAAGAACACTCTTTAAAAAGCAATCCCGCCACCGCGATAGGCGCGTAAGGGACCTGGCTTAAAAGACCGCTTAAAACAGGATTTAAGTTTTCAACGATCTTGGCCGCGGCATAGGCGGGTGTGGCCACAATAATGACGTCAACGTTTTTCTGGCTGGAGGATATTTCTGATTTCGTCAGGATGTGCCTTTTGTAGCGCTTATCCAGGGCTTCAATGATCTGGCCCATCCCTCCTATAAATGAACGCATGCGCGGTTTTTTAAATCCACGGCGTTTTAACTTTGGAAAAGCAGAGGCCATATGCAGGCGCTTGATGTTACCGGCGCAAATACCGCCGATAAAAGGGTCGACCAAGGATTCGGCGATAAACGGGGAGAAGCGCTGGCTGGCATAATCATAAATGGAGGTGTCTGTTGGAATATTTTTTTTAAAAATACCCTTGACCAAAGACCATTTTTCTTTAAAAGGCAATATCGGTGTTTGGATAAAATCGAGAAGATTGGCCGGTACAGCATGGAGATCTCCCTTGATTTGGACATAACGCCGCAGGGCTGCCGGCCCGGCTTCAATGAGCTGGTCGGTAAACCCCAATTCTTCGATCAGCTGTAAGCTCGCCGGTTGATTGTCCAAAAACCCGTTGGGCCCCCATTCAAAAAGGCAGGGACCTTTTTTTAAACTGCGGATGGTCCCTCCGACCGATGCCTCACGCTCATAGAGCATGATTTCAACGGTGTCCCCAAAGCGCTGCTTTAAATAATGCAGGACGGATAAGCCCGATATCCCCCCGCCGATAATTGCGATTCGTTTCATTACGCTCTCTGTCCCAACTATGTGGTTAAACAGTGTTGTTCCCGAAACGGGATATTTTGGCCGTCCGCTACGGTTTACGACAAATCTGTTTTATAGCAGCACTGGTATATGAACAGATTTGTCGTAAACCCTTGCGGACATTTGCCCAAAAATCCCTGATTGTTTCGTCCACAACACCGTTTAACCACATACGAAAATTTATACCCATTTGAATCTATGCACTTCATCTACAATCAATTTTAACTTGAGCGGATTGACATCCGGCATCACGCCGTGGCTTAGATTGAAAATATATTTGCGGTGTTTGGACTTGGCTGCTTTCAGGATGACCCTAGTTTCTTCAATGATTGTTTGGTCGTCCGCATACAACAGACTGTTTAAAAGATTACCCTGGATGCCTTTTTTGGTCTTGATGTCTTTAATATTGACGGTTTCGCATACGGACAACATTTCAGCCCCGCTTTTTTCCATTAAATCCATCAGGTGCGCGCAATTTTTTAAATAATAAATAGACGGCAGTTTAACGGCTTTAAAGATTTTTTGCACGTAAGGCAAGACAAAGGTCTCATAATCTTCTCGGCGCAAACTCCCGGCCCAGGTATCGAACAACTGGAACAATTTAATACCTGCTTCTTTTTGCTGTTTAAGATAGGCAATGGTATTGTCCGTCAGTAAATCCATTAATTGATGGAATGATTTGGGGCTTTCGTACATCATGCGGTTATGTTTTAAACACAGATAGGTGGCCACGCTAAAGGGAGAACCCGCAAAACCGATCAAAGGGATCGACGGAGGTAAAACCGCATTGATCAACTGGATGGTGCGGGAAACATGCTCCAGGCCGCTGAATTTGCCCAAACGCTTAAGGTCTCCGGGGTGGTTGATGGGATTGTGGATGACCGGCCCCTTGTGATTGACAAACTCAATCCGAAACCCCATTGCCGAGGGCATGGTCAAAATGTCCGCGAATAAAATCGCGGCATCCACGCCCAGGATTTCCAAAGGCTGCAAGGTGATGGCCCCGGCGATTTCCGGGTCGCGAAAAAGCTCATTGAGAGGCCGGTTGGCCTTGAGGGACTGGTATTGCGGCAGATACCGCCCTGCCTGGCGCATGAACCAGACCGGAACACGTTTGTTTTTGCCTTGAAACGCCGATAAAATGTCAGATTGTTCTGGAGAAACGTTGGTGGCCATTTTTTGCCTTAAGGTAGTGGTCAAATCCCATGCACACATTCCGGACAAAGATTTTCCCAAAACCGGTGACGGCAATGCGTTGTGCATTTTCACTGATCAATCCGTCTTCGACGCAATCATGGATGTGATTGCCTTCTTCCAGGAAATAATCTTCAAACTCCAACCCAAATGTATCAAAAAATTGCTGTTTGTCCACTTGAAACTTGCACATCAGGCTGTTGATGACCCAAAGGCGGATGTGGTCATCCTGGTTTAATTGCTTGCCGCGCTCTACAGGCAAGCGGCCTTGGGCGATACCTTCGTAATATTCAGGTAAAATTTTTGTATTTTGGATGTATGTTTTTTCAATGTACCCGATTGCCGAAGGGCCGACCCCGATATATTCATCGGCAGGTTTTAAGGTATAGCCCATAAAATTACGGTGCAGGGTGCCCTGGTTAAAAGCAATGGCCATGGCATCCGTGGTCAGGGCAAAATGGTCCATGGCTATCGCTTGATAGCCGTGCGCCAGCAAATTTTCGCGGGACTGGATAAAGATGTCCAATTTTTCATCGTGCATGGCTATTGCATCTAAATTAAATTTATTCTGCGGCTTGGAAAGCCACGGCACATAGGCAAAACTGTAAAGGGCAATACGGTCAGGCCTTAATCCTATGACCAAATCCACTGTTTTTTTAAATGTGTCTCTTGTTTGGTAAGGCAGGCCGTAAATCAAATCATAATTGACCGATTCAAATTTAAGATCGCGGCACCATTGGTGGACTTGGGACACTTGGCCCAAAGGCTGTATACGGTTAATGTCATCCTGCACCTTTTCGTCAAAATCCTGCACTCCCATGGAAATGCGGTTAAATCCAAGCCGGCGCAATACTTTTAATTTATTTTGTGTGACCGTGCGCGGGTCGATCTCAATGGCAATTTCTTCGTTTAAGTCTATATCAAAAACAGTTTGGATTTTGGCAAACAGCCTTTCCATCTGACCTTCGGATAAATACGTAGGCGTCCCCCCGCCCCAATGCAACTGGCGGATGAGTTTGCGCCGTTGAATGTGTTCTGTCACCATATCAATCTCTTTAAAAAGATGGTCCAGAAATTCATCCCCCACCTTGTCTTCCCTGGCGCGGATGACTTTATTGCAGGCGCAAAAATAACAAAGCTGCTCACAAAAAGGGATGTGGACGTACAGCGAAAGGGTCTTATCATTCCGGCCAAAGGCAGCCAAACGGCCGGCATATACATCAGCCGTTACTTCATTCGACCATTCGGGTGCCGTCGGATAACTGGTATACCTTGGACCCGCGACATCATATTTTTGAAGGATATTTTTGTCCAGAAGCATAAGAAACTATTATAAATCATTGACGCAATTTGTAGGGAATTTTGACGAATTTATGAATGGAAGGATTGAAATCCTTGGTGTTGCGCGTTAAAAGGGTCATTTTGTGTTCAACGGCAATGGCCGCTTGATAGGCATCAGGGAGTTTCCACCGGTATTGTCTTTTTAAATTAGCAGCTATTTGAGCCGTAGTCTTTACAATAGAAAAATATAAACACCGGTCTACAAAAAGATTAAAATTATTTTGCTCTTCAGGGTCATCAAAGCCTGCCAGGAATTCCGTATAAGTAATGACTGATATGGCAATCCTTTGAGGGTCCAAAGAATTAATCAACGACACCGCTTCTTCGATGCCATTAAAATAATCTGCAACAATATTAGTATCCGGTAATAAAATTTCAGACACGGTCATCCCATTCTTCGCGTAATTTACGCTCGTAAACAAGGCCATCGATCTTTTTATGCTTCCACATCCCCGCGCATTTAGCCACGATTTCTTTCCAAGTCGGTTCTTTTTCCTTTTGGGTCACATAAAGATCAATCGCCTCCCGCACCACTTGGGCCCTTGATTGTTTGTTCTTACGGGCCAAACGGTCCAACTTTTTCAACTGTTCTTCTTTAAACGTTATCAAGGCACGTACCATAAGATATCTCCTCTCTGATATATGTATATCATAGGAATGATATCATGTCAAGCTAATGTTGCGGCAAATTTCGACTATTTCGACTATTTTATCTAATACAAAAACACAAGACCCCATTATTAAAAATTATTCTACGGACTGGTTTGCAATTGGGAAAGCAAGGGTGTTTGGCTGGCGGGTTTGATGGAAAGGATGACGGGGTCAAGGCCTTCGATATCACTTAAAGAGGCCAAGTCCTGCTGGGCCAAAGGCAAAGGCACGCCTAGGCCGTCGCGTTTGATTTGCAGGTCTAAATTGGCGGAGTTTAAGTCGATACCGCCGGGGTTTATTGCACCCATGGCGCGGTCTTTTCTTATGACACCGATGATTTTTGGACCATTAATATTATTTGTTAAAGACAGTTTAAGCAGCTTTCCTTTTTCATCTTTAACAACAAACGCATCTCCATCGACGTCCCTGGATTCAAATGTAACCGGGACCCATTTAACATGGGAAAACGTTGATCCTGGCCCATGGACCACTGCTGTTAATGGCTCTCCAACGTTAAAATTTTCCGTTTTTAAACCGTCATCCTTTATCACTTCATTGTCATCCGGCCTTTGAAGAACAATGACGGCACTGGGCCCGGAGTTGGTCAACAATACTCCGCCATTCCCAAGAGACGTTTGCTGAACAGCCCATGACGGTCTACGTATATCGTTGCGCAGCAATTTACTTTCCCCTTGATTTACAGGTATAGTCAAGCCGAAACTTCGATTCTTATTTTCGAGAGAAACATCCATCATGGTCGATGTCCTGCCCTTTGGAAGACTAAATTCCTGGCTTTCCCCGTGAAGAAGTATCCTTTCCCGCACAAGATCATACGGGAAATGTGATTCATTGCCAAAACTAATAATCTCCGTCCCTAAATTCTTGACAGTTAGCTTGTTTAATCCGCCTTGATAAATAATCCCGGCATAAAATGAAGATCCCGGATCTCCATATGCTATCAATTCATCCTTTATGAAAGGACTGTTTTCAGCCAAATAACCTTCATAGATACGCCCTCCTTGCGCTGAAATCCTGAATGACTCCAGCCGCCGGCCTGCCGCGTCAAAAAATGAATACGGATTTGATGTATCTGCTTTCAATGTGATGTCTACACTATGTCCCGCAAGAAGCACAGATTCGTCCTGGACATGGTCTTTTTGCAATAAATATTCTACGTATCCCCGGACGGTGGCAGCAAGTCCCGGGATAGATGATTTGGAAGAAGTTTCAGGGATATACGCGCCCAAGATGGTCCCTTTAGAGAAGATTTCAAAACCAATTTTCTGCTTCAGATCACTTAATACTTTGTATAAGGTCTGGTGGTTCTGGTCATCGGGATTATAAATTTTTGATAAAATAATGGCCTCGACCGTTTGGCCGGATGGTAAGGTCATGGAAGAAAAATTCTCCGGCACTAAAGCCTTAAGGACCGCTATGTAGGCCTGCCTTCTTTCCAGGACCGTTGTCATTGCCGGACTGCTGGAAGGCCCCCCGAATATAGATTCCTTTGACGCCAGAACTTGGCTCAATGATTGCTCAGAAGGCTGAAATGGTAGTTTGCGGTATTCATCAATAAGGCCTTCAGCCAAGCTTAAATCGAACATAGGTTCATTGCCTGTAATGGCATTTAAAACATTCTCTATTTTATGATAAAGCAATTCTTCCAGATAATTGTCCTTAATATCATCTAATATGGGGCCAATTCGCGTAGATTTTACTGTGTCCGGGCCTAATTTTTCTCTGATCCTATCTATAGACTTTAGGAAGTCTGTTTTGAACTTACGCCAGTTTTCAACATCATGGACCACGTTTTCTCTATCCAGGACGTAGGAAGGAAAGGCAAAAGCATTTAAGCCGTCCAGGACCCGTTCATACGCGAAAGCATCATCCTTATAATTACCGTTCCCTCTCGGTTGCCATTTAGATTGCATACGCGAAACGGCAAATTTTTTAAATACTTGCTGCACCGCGGGTCTTAGGGGCAAAAACGCCGCCATCGCCCAATCACTGTGGTCTCTCGCTTCCCAGGCGCTAAGTCTGCGATTTAATTCTTGAATGTCAATTCTTTTCATGCCTTGGGTCTCCAACGTTTTGCGGTCTTCTTCAGATAGTCCATCCCAAGCTTGATTAAAAGCTTTTGCTTTGTCCATTGCTAAATTCGCATCATTTCCGCTAAAACCACCCTGCCCAAGATGTCTTTCCGAACTCCAATAATTATAATTGGCTTTCCTAACATCCTCTATGGAAGAATTCGCCATCGCTAAGTCTTTTTGTGACAGATCAAGCAAATTACTCCTGGCCCAATCAATGGCCCTGGCCCTTTCTTTGTTTATGTTTAAATTCAGGCTATTCCTCAACAATACACCGGCTAAGGCAATCCTTTCCTGTCTCGTCAATTCTTTCACTTTTGTCAGATCAACCAGATCTTGCCTGGCCCATTTAAGGGCATTGTCTGTTTCTTCGTTTTTGTTTAGTTTACCCTTACTGCTCAATAAGGCACCGGCTAATGCAATCTTATCTGATCTAATCATTTTTGTAACTTTTGTCAAATCAACTATTCGGTGCCGGGCCCAATCAATGGCACTGAGGTTTTCATGGTCTCTTTTTATTGAAATTTCAAAATTCTTCAACAACAATGCCCCAGCTAATGCTATCTCTTCTGATCTTTTTAATCGAATTTTTGTCAAATCTACCAAGTGGCGCCTGGCCCATTCTATGGCTATGCCTGATTTTTTAGATTGAAAGTACAGCATCCAATGATTCCTCAATAATGCGCCGGCTAATGCAATCTCATCTGATCTTGAAGTTAATGCAACATTTGTCAGTTCCACCAAGTGGCGCCTGGCCCATTCAATGGCCGTGTTCGTTTCAGGGCTGCTCTTGAGCTTCCTGAAATTCTTCAATAATGCATCGGCCAATGCGATGCTTTCTGATGGTGCCAGATCATTTCTTGGAATATCAACCAGGACATTGGCCCATTGATCTGCGTTAGTTGCATTAACGTCTTGATACAAATTATTTCCCAATAATGCATCAATCAAAGCAATGTCTGATGGGGCCGCCATTGCCTGATCAGGACGGACTATAAGAAAAAGTTTTGTTTTCGGGTCAAAAGTAAGCCGGATTTTTATCGAGGGATTAGCAAAAGAACGGGGACCGTAATATGTATCGGCTTCACTAGATTTAGCATAAACCACAATCAACCCTTGTAATGGATCATTTTTATATGCAAGACGCACTGAAAGAACATCTGCCATTATGCCCCTTAGAACATCTTTAAATGGAATTGGATCCTTCACTCTTTCTACATGGACCAATGCATCGAGGCCTAGACCTGTTTCCTTTTTCAACCAATCAGCCACTAAATCACCGGAAACAAACATATCTTTCGTAAATTGCCAATACTTGGCCGTCATCGCCGCGTCTTTGCTTTCTGTGTTTACACGTAATAACATATTTTCCAATCTGCCTACTATAGCAACTCTAAGCCTTTGTCTTTTATCTCGTGCATTATCCTGTGAAAATGCTTGAAACTGAATTTTAAAAGTCCCCTCATCATTTAAAATTTCTTCATAAAAATTATAACTAATTCCATGGTTTTTCATCCATGCACTCGCACTAAGCTCTTTCAATGCGTCTAACATTACAGATGTATACATAGGATAAAAAGAACGCATGGTGATTGTATAATGATCGCCCTGCTGTGTGGAAGCAAATATTTGAGGCCCATCCTTCAACTCATTTCGCACGATTTCTATTAAATGAGTTATATTTTTTAGTTCTATGGTTGAGTAAGACTTGCCATCAGAAAATGTAAACTCTGTGGCCCTCATCGCCTGGTCGTTTGGTGCCGTCGTTTTGTCCATGGACACTTGGGCTAAGTCTTCATTTGAAATTTGTGCGGCTATTGTTTTATCTTCTGCGGGAGTAAGTGAAGTCGTTTCGCTGATCGGATCTCTGCCAAGCTGTGCCATGTCTTCATTTAACCCATACCCAACCGTTCCGCCGGAAAAGTATTTTCTGGGGACCGGCTGATTGGTGTACCTGTCCACATCTTCCTTAATATAGTTAAACACGCCCTTTTTGTACGCCCCTAAATAGCGCTGGTAAATGGCTTCATTATTCATAGGATTTTGGTCAACACCTTTGAGTTTGGTTTTGTCCGCGTATATCCGGCCTAATATGGATTCCTTAAGCGTTCGTTTAAACCAGGCTGCCAAAAGCATACCGCTATAGACTTGACGAAGCATGGCAAAATTTTTGCCTTCGTTGACTTCTTTCTCGAGGGCGGGAAGGATGATTTCGCGGATGGCTTGGGAGCCTATGGTGTGGGCCTTGTCATCCTGAGCGTTAGCGAAGGATCTTAAGGCACCTTTAGATTCTTCGGTCGTGCTTCGCACTCCCTCAGAATGACGGCTAAGAGATAAATAATCTTCTTCTAACATGACTTTTAAATGATTTTTTAATACATAGGCGGTGTTGCCTTTTTCGTAAATGAGGGCATTGTCAGGGATGATCCAGACTTTGTTGAAGGTATTGACCGGAATATTGGTTGTGCCGTACTGCTCTTGGGCTTTCGCGTAAACATTTTCCCAGAATTTCTTTCCCAAACCCTTTTCAGGGTATATAAGGGAAGCAGTGATTTGTTTGAGGATATAATCCTGACTCAAAAGGTCACGGCCCATCAGGGTCTTGCCAAAATCATCCTGGATAATGCGGTCCTTTTCATAGGGGGACAAATTGACCCATTGGTCTTCATCGGGAATGGCCAATGATGCCAAGAAATATTTGATCAACTTTTTATATTCTTCCGGCTTTTGGCCGCTTGACAAAACCTTATCGCCTTTATAAATAATAAAATCAAACATCAAAGGGTTTTCAGGATGGATGGTGATGCCTTTTAATTCGGCCGGAGTAAATTCAGGGCTTAAATCAACGCGCACCCCGGGATTGGGCATAAAGGGCAGATTTAATCCCTCGGCGCCGTAGGCTTGGGGTATATATAGAGAAGAGCCTACAAAGGAAATGATGAGTGGTACAATCGAGGCTACATAAAACAGTTTGCGGCCATGCATAATATGGTAGACCTTTCTTAAAATATCGGATCAAGAAAGTATGCCATATTTTAAATCAAAGAGCAAATTTTTTATCTCACCATAAATTTATATAACATATTGAAATTAAATGTGTTACGAAATTATTAGAAATATATTTTAAAATTAATTCTTAAAGAAATCCTTAACTAACGTCAGTTCGATATAACTTGAGTCTTAAGATGTCTTAAGATCCTTCGGCCTAAAAAACAGGCCTCAGGATGACTAAATGTATTATGCCGAACTCACGTTAACTAAGATTTTTTCTTGCCTGCCTCGCCGGCAGGCGGGCCAAAAATTTTATGAAGAAGGACCGCGATGGGGTCAAAGAAACGGTCCACGACACGCTCTTTGAGAGGGATGATGGCGTTGTCGGTGATATGGATGTGCTCGGGGCAGACATCTGTGCAGCATTTAGTGATATTGCAAAGTCCGGAACCGTATTCGTTCCTGACTTTTTCAATGCGGTCTTCTGTGTCTAACGGATGCATTTCCAAAGAGGCCAGGCGTATCATAAAACGGGGCCCCACAAATTTGTCCTTTTTGTTTTGATCGCGCAAGACATGGCAGACATTTTGGCATAGATAACACTCGATGCATTTACGGAATTCCTGCACCCGTTCGACGTCACGCTGGTACATCCGGTACTGGCCGTCTTTGCCACGAGGGCCGGGCTTGAACGGTGCTATACGTTTATTCTGCACATAATTCCAGGACACGTCCGTCACCAGGTCTTTAATGACCGGGAATGTTTTAAGCGGCTGGATCGTAATGATCTCATCTTCCTTGAAGGAATTCATACGGGTCAAACAGCTGAGCCTTGGTTTGCCATTGATCTCCATGCTGCACGAACCGCATTTGCCGGCCTTGCAATTCCAACGGCAGGCCAGATCGCTGGATTGTGTGCTTTGGATGCGGTGAATGACATCAAGCACAACCATACCCTTCTCGATATCGACCTTATATTCAGCGAATTTTCCGCCGGTCTTGTCTCCGCGCCAGACGCGGAATGTCCTCTCAGACATAGGCCCTGTTTCCTTCCAAATCTTCTATTTTGGCGTAAGCAATATCAGCTAATTCTTTTGGAGGTGCACCGCGTGGTTGGCGGCGCAGCTGCATTTTGCCCCTTTCATCTTTTTTAAGGACATTATTATAGGTAAGGCCTTCTTCGCGCTCACCCTGAAAATCAATACGGCTGTGGCCGCCGCGGGATTCTTCACGCGCAAGGGCCGCCATCGTGACCGCTTCGGCGGTTACGATTAAATTATTCAAATCAATCGCCGCGTTCCAACCCGGATTAAATTGAGGGCTCGCATGCGCCTTGACTTTTTCAATGTCTTTTTTGATCCGTTCGATTTCAGAAAGAGCTTTTTGTAATTCTCCTCCCAACCGCATGATCCCAACATTTAACTGCATGACTTTTTGCAGGTCTTCCTGGACGACAAAGGGATTTAAACCTTCTTCTCTGTTTAGGAAGGCTGTTGCCCTGCGGAAAATGGCCGTGGCCTGGGCTTCATCAATCTTCCCCTGGGAAGATTTTTTAGTGTAGTCAACAGCGCCTGCTCCTGCCAATTTCCCAAAAACCAACAAATCCGACAAGGAATTGCCTCCCAAACGGTTGGCGCCATGCATGCCGCCGCCGCATTCCCCGCAGGCAAAAAGCCCCGGAACATTGGTCGCCTGTGTATCACTATCAACACGAATGCCTCCCATAAAATAATGGAGCGTCGGCCCAATTTCCATCGGCTCTTTAGTAATATCCACTTCCGCGAGTTCCTTGAACTGATGATACATCGACGGCAGTTTCTTTTTAATATAATCAGCCGGGCGCTGGGAAGCGATATCCAGGAACACACCGCCGTGCGGAGATCCGCGGCCTTCTTCAACTTCTTTTTTTATGGCACGTGCCACCACGTCACGCGTCAAAAGTTCCGGCGGCCGCCGCGCATTTTTATCGCCTTTTAACCATCGGGTGGCCTCTTGAACTGTATCAGCTGTTTCCGCGGCAAATTTTTCAGGAATGTATTTAAACATGAACCGCTCATTTTTATTGTTTAAAAGAAGTCCACCCTCGCCGCGCACACCTTCGGTGACCAGCGTGCCCTTGACCGAGGGCGGCCACATCATTCCTGTCGGATGAAACTGCGTAAATTCCATATCGATGAGCTCGGCACCCGCCCGGTACGCCATTCCCAATCCATCACCGGTATATTCCCAGGAATTAGACGTTATTTGCCAGGCCCTGCCTCCGCCGCCAGTTGCAAAAATGACGGCTTTGGCCTTAAAAATGACAAATCGTCCTGTTTCCCGCCAATACGCGGCCATTCCAGAAACCTTGCCGTTATCTAAAAGCAGGTCAAGGCCCGTACATTCCATGTGTGTCGCTATGCCTTTATGGATACAGAAATCCTGGAGTGTGCGGATGATCTCAAGGCCGGTACGGTCACCGACGTGGGCCAAACGCGGATAACGATGCCCGCCAAAATTTCTTTGGTTAATCAGCCCTTCAGGCGTGCGGTCAAAAACCGCGCCCCATTCTTCCAGTTCACGCACACGGTCCGGGGCTTGTTGGGCATGAAGTTCTGCCATGCGCCATTGATTTAAGAATTTTCCGCCGCGCATCGTATCGCGGAAATGGATCTTCCAGTTGTCGCGGCGATCGACGTTCCCCATCGCTGCAGCGACCCCGCCTTCGGCCATCACCGTATGCGCTTTGCCCAACAGGGATTTTGAGATCATCCCTGTATTGGCCCCAAGCTGGGCGCATTCGATGGCGGCACGGATCCCGGCGCCGCCGGCACCTACGACCAATACATCATGTTCAATTGTCTGGATTTCCTTGATATCCATGTGTCAGTGTCCCCAAGTGTTAAAATCATGCCAAATCCCCATCGACACCATCCGGACATAAAAGTCTGCAAACCCGACCCAGATCATGCTGACCCATGCCCAAAACATATGGTGTTCGTTTAAGTGCGTAAATCTTTGCCACAAAGTGTAGCCCAAATGTTCTTTGCCATTCGCACATGAAAAGCAGTCCATTCGCCCGCCCACTAAATGACGGAAGGCATGGCAGCCAAAGGTATACTGGGACAATAAAAGGACATTAATATACAAAACAAGCGTCCCCACGCCGAAACCAAAGTGCCCGTGCTTGAAAAAAGCCTGAAAAACATCGTAAGTCAAAATTATAATGTAGCCGATAGCGATATATAAAGTATAACGATGGATGTTTTGAAAAAGTAAAAGGTGCGTTTCACCTTTATAATCTTTTCGAGGTAAAGCAGTGACCGCGCAGGCCATTGGAGTGGCAAAATAAGACCTGTAATAAAATTTGCGGTAATAATAACAGGTCAAACGGAATGAAAGGGGCCCTATCAGAACAAGCATCGCCGGCGAAGGAGGCAAAAATTTCGGCCACCAGCCGGGCCACGCCCCGAACCAGGCTGTTCCAAGTGGGGCTGAGCCTGCGGCCGTTGGGTCGACCATCAGTGTTGGTGAATAAAGGGGGGATAAATAGGGTGCGGCGTAATAATGGCCGGCCTGGAACATTGCCCAGGTCGTATAGATAACAAAACATAAAAATCCGAGACCTGTGGCCAATGGTTCAACCCACCAAAGATCGTTGCGGTTGGTTGAAGCAAATTTAGTTGAATCTAATAACATATTTTCATTATAATGAGAAAAGCGGCGATATATACTTAATTTTTCAAATTATCTGCCGCCTTATCCAATCCTAAAAAGACTTGGATGTCCTTCATGGGCTGGATATTGATGATGACAGGCACAAAACCAGGGGCGTTTTGTAATTGCTGCAGACCGGCAGGATCAATATGGAATTGGACCTTTTGAATTGTATCTTTGCGGGGAGTGACCCTCAACGGGGTTAAATCAATCCCACCGTTATTATGGACATTCATCTTATTAGTCATGGCAAAGTCAAATACTTTTCTATTTTGCCCGACCATTTTTTGCCTTATAGCTCTATACCCTGAATCATCAAATGTCCCTTTTTCTTCATTCCAATCAATAGACCGTTCTGCTTGTGTGCCCTGCCTGTTACGCCCAATAAATTGTACCTTTGTGACCTTTCCGTCTATTTTGTATCTTATCATCCTTAGATTTGTAAGTATTCCAATCCCCAATTTCAAATACATCGCTCTTTCCAATTTTTTGCCGTTTGGTAAGATAAATCTAAACGATAATGTCTCATTTATTAAATTTACATCATCTGCTTTGGTCAGGTCTGTTTCTTTTTCAATTTCGACTCCTCCATACCTGGATTCAGTCAAAGCCAGTATCTTCAGGTCTTTTGGATATTGATATTCCAATGCCCCTTCATTCTTGTTCCAAAGAAAAAGGTCGGTCATTTCCTCACCTAATTTGGTCCCGACAAAACGCAGTTCTTTTGTTTCGCCATCTTCTTTTAACCTTATCATTTTTAAATTTTTGAGCCCAGCCATGTGAAGTTTTAATCTCCGGTTTAAAATTTTACCATTAGGCAATACAAAAGGTTCGTTTAAATCACCATGCACCAATTCGACCATCCCTTTTTTATGACTCAGTTCAATTGTTTTTTTCCCGTCCGGCCCTCCATACCATTGCTCATACTCTTTAGGGAATATCATATCTGCCAAAGAGCCTTGGCAGGTCAAATCTGCTTTTTCATCATCCCATTTCAAGGGACTTCGCACTTCTTCTCCTTCGCTCTGCGCTATGATCGTCAATTGGGTCACCTTGCCGCCTTCTTTATGTATGAGCATCCGAGGGTCTGTCAAATTTCCACCTATAAATAGCTGCAGAGAATGCCCCAATGATTTGCCGTTTGGCATGATGAAGTCCCTTTTTAACATTCCAAATTCTAAATCAATCATTTCTTTTCTAATTCCATTCAGGCTTACCGTACGGTCCCCATCCGGCCCTTGATACCATTCGTAAATCATTCGCCATATCTTAAATGGGATGTCTTCTAAATAAACCATTTCTCCTGTATTTGAAAGCCATGCCCAATAGCTCTTGTTATCTCGCCCCTTTTTTTTATTTCCGATAAAATATCCCCCGGTCACTTGTTGGCCATCCATATACGGCACCATAAGAAAACTCTGCCTGCCCTTTAAGCTGGGTATTTTCATTCTTCTACCCAAAGGCTTTCCATCCGGTTTAATAAAATCAGGTAAAAATTCCCCCTTATCAAAATCAAATACTTGTTCACTGTTTTCCGGGCTCATAAATATTCTTGTCCCGTTTTTATAAGCCGCGCGTAACTGGTCAAAAATCGAGGTTGAATTCAAATTTAGGCCTTTACCATTCGTTAACATGGCCTTGTCCGCTGACAATTCAAATGTTCCCTTTTCTTCATTCCAAAATAAATACAGCTCTCTTTCTTCTCTTGATCGATTAACTCCTATCAATTTTACCTTTGTCACCTTCCCTTCTATTTTATATCTTATCATTCTTAAGCTTGTAATCACTCCTATCCCAAATTTCAAATAAAGCTCTCTGCCTAAAATTTTACCATTTGGCAAAACGAACCTAAACATTAATATCCTTCTTATCAAATCCACTTTATCTGTTTCATGGGTCAGGTCTGTTTCTTTTTCATATTCCGGACCTCCATACCAGGCTTCTGCTATCATTGGCATCTTCGGGTCTTTCGGCACCTGATAAACCAATTTTCCGTCACTCCCCCTCCAAAGATAAACTTCAACCATTTCCCCGGCACCTTTACTGCCTACAAAACGAAGTTCTTTTACTATGCCATCTTCTTTTAACGTTATCATTTTTAAACCATTGAGCGCAGCCATGTGAAGTTTGATTGTCTTATTTAGAATTTTCCCATTAGGCAAAACAAAGGGTTCCATTAATAGACCATTGTCCAATGATACCATCTCTTTTTTGTGACTCAGATCGATTGTTTTTGCCCCGTTGGGCCCTCCATACCATTCCTCATGCTCTTTGGGAAATATCATGTCTGCCAAAGAGCCTTGGTAGGACAAATCTGCTTTTTCACCATCCCATTTTAATGGACTTCGCACTTCTTTTCCTTCGCTCTGTGCCAGGATCGTCAATTGGGTCACCTTGCCGCCTTTTTTATGGATGAGCATCCGAGGGTCTGTTAAATTTCCACCTATAAACAATTGTTGAATATGCCCAATTAACTCGCCGTTTGGCAGGACGCACTGATCTTTTAACAGTCCATATTCCGGGTCAAATACATTTTTAGGGACCCCTGCCAGGCTGACTGTACGGTCCCCATCAGGTCCTTGGTACCATTCGTACAACATATGCCACCACTTAAACGGAAAATATTTTAAATAAACCAACTCTCCCGTCATTGGAAGCCATCCCCAATATCTCTTGGTTTGTCCTCCCCGTATTTTATTCCCCATAAAATATCCCCCTATCACTTGTCTACCGTTCATATAGGGCTCCATAGTGACAATCTTCGTACCCGTAAAGCCCTGAAACTTAATGCTTCTCCCCAGCGGTTTTCCATCCGGTTTAACAAAATCAGGTTTTATTTCCATTGTTTCAAAATTTATGACCTGGGAACTGTTTTCAGGTGTCATTGATACTTTAAAACCCGTTTTATAAGCTGCACGTAACCTGTCAAATATCGAACCAGGATTAAAATCAGGTCTTGTACCGTTGGTTAACATGGCCTGGTCCGGGGCTTTAGATTGCACAATTCCGCCTGCCCTCAATTTTGAATACTTCTCGAAAAGCGGGTTAATCTTCCTCTCAAATTGATTAGGGGCAGGCTCATTGAAAAATAATTTAATTTGGACTTTTAAAAGACCAAGATTACTTCCAATCGATTTTCTTGCCGATTTTATAAGATCAAGCATCGCTTTGTCATCGATCTTTTCGGTGTCAATGCGGCCGGCAATTCCGGTAAATCCAAAACCTCCGGAAAAATATTTTCTTGGGATGATTTGCTGTGTTAAAGGGTCTGGTTCTTCTTTGATATAATTGTAAACGCCTTTTTTGAAGGCTTGGAGATAGCGCCGGTAAATGAATTCCACTTCGTTAGGCTGGTCATAACCGACACCCTCCACTTTTTTCTTGTCCGCGTAAACCTGGGTCAATAGGCTGTCCTTGATTTTATTTTTGTACCATGTCGCTAAAATGAGGCTGTTGTAGACCTGGCGGAGCTGGGCGAAATTCCTGTTTTCATTGATTTCTTTAGTTAATTCAGGAATGACGATTTCACGGACGATATTAGCCCCGATGGAAGAGGTGTCGTTATGTGGAATGACAGAGTGCGCTAATGCCAAATAATCCTCTTCAAGCATGACTTTCAATGATGATTCCACCACGTACGCTGTGCCGGCCTTGGCATTCTCATACACCACTGCCTTATCAGGTACTATCCAGACTTTATTGAATGTGTTCACGGGAATGTCCGTCGTGCCAAATTTTTTTGCGGCTTCTTCGTAGACCCTTTTCCAAAACTTCTTGCCGATGGCATCCTCTGGATGAATCAAGCTTGCCGTTATCAGCTTGAGCATGTAGTCTTCTGCAAGCAAATCTCTGCCCATTTGGGTCTGACCAAAAGACCCCGGGACAATGCGGTTTTTTTCATACGGGGACAAATTCACCCAGAGGTCTTTTTCAGGGATGGTAAGACTGGCCAGGAAATATTTAATTAAACGGGTGGATTCTTCCCGTAGGGACGGTTTAGAACCGTCCCCTACGTCTAATATAAAATCAAACCGGAAAGGATTATCAGGATGGACCTTTATACCTTTTAAAATTGGCGGGTTAAATTCAGGGCTTAAATGGACCATCACCCCGGGTGCCGGCAAAAGAAACTCATCTGCCTTGGCCATCGGCATGGTCCCAAACGAATTAACTAAAAAGACCGTTAGGATAAATGGGCGAATAAATGATGGTTTGTTCAGGCCATAAAGAAACATCTAATAAGTATAAAATATGCAGGTTAAGAACTTGTTAAATTCAGGTTAACTTATCGGTAATTAAGGGGTAAAAAATGCAGGGACTTGAAAATTTTAAAACGCTGTTTTTTGATAGGTGCCGATCAGTTCCGTTTTAGCGATGATATGCCCTCTCAGGGCTTTTTCAACCTCACTGAGAGTTGGCCCTTCATTAATATTTAAAATGTTATCGAGCGCATAGGCACGAAATATGTAGTGATGCGGCTTTTCATCCGGTGGACAAGGGCCGCCATAAGCGTATTTTCCAAAATCACTTAATCCTTCAGTGCCGGGATTTGTGTTTTCAATGATTTCAGCGGTATTAGGCGGGATATTATAGATGACCCAGTGCGACCATATTCCTTCAGGAGCATCAGGATCAGAAACAGTCAAAGCCAGGCTTTGAGCTTTAACAGGAACATTTTTAAAGGCTAAAGGCGGGCTGATGTCCCCGCCATCGCAGGTGTATTTCATAGGGATTTCTGCATTGGCCTGGAAAGCGCTGGACGTAAGCTGGAAAGTGTTTGGTCCTGAATCTGCCCAAACCATCAGCGGTGATATTAAGGACCCAACAAGAAAAATTGTGAAAATTTTCATAAAGAGCCAATCGTCTTTCTGAGCCCCCGATGAATATCACCGCCACAGCGGGATCCCGCCAAAGGAGGGGACATTCGGGGGTAAACTGCGCGAAGGATCATAAGATGTCTTAAGATTCCTCGCTCAAAATGACAGTGGTAGTTTAAGCGCGTCCATCAATTCATTAAAAAATACATCAATATCGCTTTCAACCTCTAATGCAATATTATACATATTTAAATCAATTTTTGAATGGTTGACTATGATTATTTTTCCAGGCACAAATTGGGGCAAAGAGGCCGCGGGATACACCACGCAGGAAGTGCCGATGACAAAAAACAGCTGGGCGCCTTGGGCCAGTTCAAGGGCTTGGTGGTAATATTTGACGTCTTCACCGAAAAATACAATGTCCGGTTTGATGATCCCCCGGCAAGAGCAATGCGGTATCACATGCTGCAATACCATTGACCTGAGTTCATGATAACCGTAGGCCTTGCGGCACCTAAGGCAATGGCTGGTCAAAAAATTGCCGTGCATGTCTAATATTTTTTGGGAGCCTGCTTTTTGGTGCAATCCGTCGATATTTTGGGTGATCACGGCTTTAATTTTGCCGGCACCTTCAAGGGCAGCCAAAGCGTGATGGGTTGCTGTAGGCTTAATCGTTGATTCAAGCGCCATAAAATCATGGGCAAATTCATAAAAAGGTTTGGGGTCTTTTAAAAAACAGGAAATATCGAAAATTTTTTCAGCATCGTACAGGCGGCTGGTATAAAGCCCCTGCGGCCCGCGAAAATCAGGAATACCCGCACTGGTGGAAATTCCGGCACCGGTCAAAACAATAGTACTTTTGGATTGGAGGATTAATCCAACGCATTGATTAATGGAGTCATTGGACATTCGATGGAAGCACTATTCGATTTTAATGAGGCCATCTCGAAATTTAAAAGACAAATTAAAAAGCTACGGCATAACCTTTGGGAAGATCATTATCCGAATAGTCAATAAGAGTAATGCCTTTAGCGCGGATAGATTTTTTGTAAATTTCGTCGCGCAATGGACTATGGGCAATCAAACGACCGCTGACCGGAGTGGTCGAGAGGGCATCCATGCGGTCAATTTTGATCAAAAGCCACTCATGCTTAAACCGACTTTTGATTTTTTCAATGCGTTCAGATTTCATATTTGGAGTTTAACATCCGTTGTCAAACGTGTCAAGGGCATTAGCTCGTACTGGTGGTCGTGGCTACGCCTTTTAGTTCGCTTAATTCCGGCAGACCTGAGGCTGGCCTGATTTCGATGATTTCCGGTATAAACCCTCCCAGACGGCTCAACTGCGCCATGTCTTGCTGGGCCAAAGGCAAAGGCACTCCCTTGCCGTCGCGCTTGATGATCATGGCCAAATTGGCGGAATTTAAATCGATACCGCCATTTACCGCCTCTGGCGTATGCATGGCAAAATCAACATACGGCGGCTTCTCTGGTTTAATTTCTTTGTTCCTTCGCTTTAAGTTATCAACGTTGATCTGGACGCTATCTGCGGCTTCCTGTGCGTTATGGCTTTCTGCGTAAATTTGAAATCTTTCCATGGCCCATAAAGCATAACTGCAGGAATTACGTAAGTTATTAAAAATTATAAAGTTACGCGTCTTAACGAAAATTTAATAAAGAAGAAAATTAAGCTTCCTGGTATTTTTCTTTTAATGCGGCGATGACGGTGTGGTCGGCCAGGGTGCTGATGTCGCCTAATACCCTGCCTTCGGCGATGTCGCGCAATAAACGGCGCATGATCTTGCCGGAGCGGGTTTTGGGGACGTCACTCGTAAAAATGATCCGGGAAGGGCGCGCCAGGGCGCCTATTTTTTGGGTGACGTGATTTTTAAGTAGCTCTTCTGTTTGTGCGTCAAGTTTATGGCCTTCCTTGAGTATAACAAAAGCCGCGATAGCTTGTCCTTTGATCTCATCTTTGACCCCGACAACTGCCGCTTCAGCCACCATAGGATTGTCCACAAGCGCACTTTCCACCTCAGAGGTGGAAATATTATGGCCGGCAACCAGCATGATATCATCTACCCGGCCTAAAAACCAAAAATACCCGTCTTTGTCGCGTTTGGTCCCATCCCCTGCAAAATAATTTTGGCCTGACCACCGGCCCCAATAGGTTTCTTTATAACGCTGCGGGTCCCCCCAGATGCCCCTTAGCATCGACGGCCAGGGACTGGTTAAACTTAAAAATCCCCCGCCGGTCGGGATCACCTGTCCTTCTTCATTTAAAATTTCAGCATCAATACCGGGTAACGGTTTACCCGCTGAACCCGGTTTCATCGGCGTCACCCCGGGCAGGGTCGTTATCATGATCGCGCCGGTTTCAGTCTGCCACCAGGTATCCACAATAGGGCATTTCTGGCCGCCTATATTTTCGTAATACCAGATCCAGGCCTCGGGATTGATCGGTTCTCCGACACTCCCCAGCAGGCGCAAAGACCCTAAATTACATCCCTTGGGCCATTGGTCACCCCATTTCATAAAAGCGCGTATGGCCGTAGGTGCGGTATAAAAAACACTTACTTTATATTTCTCGATAATCCGCCAGAAGCGGTCGCGCTCGGGGAAATCCGGCGCGCCTTCGTATAAAATTTGGGTGGCGGCATTGGTCATGGGACCGTAAACAATATAACTATGCCCGGTCACCCAGCCCACATCCGCTGTGCACCAGAAAATATCATTCGGCTTTAAATCAAATACCCAATGGGTGGTATTGCAAACCCCGGTCAAATAACCGCCGGTTGAATGGACAATGCCTTTGGGCTTTCCGGTGGTCCCTGAAGTATAAAGGATAAAAAGGACATCTTCACTGTCCATGGCCTCGGGCTCACAATAAGTTTTCACATTGCGGATGACATCATGATACCAATGGTCCCGCCCTGCTTTCATGGGTGCTTCATTTTTACAACGTTCAACCACGATCACGTCTTGAATGCCGGGTGTCTGCTGCAGGGCGCTATCGGCAATACTTTTTAAAGGCACAATATTACCCCGTCGATATCCGCCATCAGCAGTAATGAGCAGTTTGGCCTGAGCATCATTGATACGATCGCGCAAGGCCTCCGCGCTGAATCCGCCAAAGACGACCGTGTGGATCGCCCCTATGCGGGCACAGGCCAGCATGGCAAAAACAGCCTCGGGGACCATCGGCATGTAGATCGCGACCCTGTCGCCTTTTTTAATTCCCAGGCTTTTAATGGCATTGGCTAATTTATTGACTTCC